>Ga0209839_10001677_pt1 | contig 11191 bp, 8 predicted proteins | sample OrgsoiDNA2013050_FD_185800 | JGI IMG/M metagenome (GOLD analysis project Ga0209839, IMG submission 185800) | Permafrost soil microbial communities from the Arctic, to analyse light accelerated degradation of dissolved organic matter (DOM) -... | ecosystem: Environmental > Terrestrial > Soil >... | reverse complement strand
CTCCCGCTTTGCCTTAGGGTCCGCTGACGTGCCCCTGCCCGAAACTTTCTCGCCGGCCACCTGGGCCAGCAGTGAACGGGTACCGGCTGCACGTGGTGGCCGGGACCGGGCAGGTCGATCACGCGCTTGCGAGCTGGCCGGGCGGTGCCGGCGGTGTCGCGGCGCCGGCCACCTCGGCTGGCGCGCGCCCGACGCGACGGACCCCGGGCTGTTCCGGTGACACCGACAAGGGCGCCGACTTTCTCGGCCTGCCGCACACCTACAGTCATGTTCCGGATATCGCCGTTGGCCTGGCCACGTTGGGAACGCACGAGCGCGCCGGCCTTGCCCCGGGTCCCGCTGCGCGGGCGGTGCGCCGGGGAGACGGTGGGTTCGTGGGCAGAGCGTGCCCTTGTCCCGGCTGGCTCATCGGCATGACGGCCCCGGCGTGGGATTCCCGCCCATGAAGGATTCGCCCCCGATACAGCTGGCCGTCGGCGAGCCGAAGACGCCGCCGCGGGGCCAGGTCCTGCCGCCGACGCGGTACCGGCATCCGGGTGACGTGATCCGCCTGATCGCCGCGGCCCTGGTGCTGGCCGTCGCGGCGGTGATCGCTGCGCTGTTTCCTGCCCTGCTCCGGCCAGCCGCGGCCGCGATCACCGCGGTCGGGCCCGCGACCGCGGCCGGGCAGGTGCTGACTGGCCTGGTCCAGGTGGCGATCGCGGCGGCGGCGCTCGTGCTGCTGGTCGCCGCGCTGCGGTACCGCCGGTTCCGTGTCCTCGTTACGGTGGCGGGCGGGTTCGCGGCCGCGGCGGCGCTGATGGCCGGAATCACCTACCTGGCCGAGCCGGGCGGCTCCGCCGCGCTGCCCGCAGGGCTGCGCCAGGGTTCCTGGCTGACCGGCGCCGGCTTCCCCGATCCGGCCGTCCTGGCGGGACTGGCGGCTGTCGCGGTGGCCGCGGCGCCGTGGCTGAGCCGACCGTGGCGCAGGGCGGCATGGGCGGGGCTGTTGCTGATCGGCGCGGCCCGGCTGATCACTGGCGGGCTGCTGCCGATGCAGCTGGTGCTGGCGCTGGCCACGGGTGTGACCGTTGGGGCGGCCCTGCTGGTGGCGTTCGGGGTGCCGGACCGGCGGATGGGCCCCGCCGGGGTAGCAGCCGCGCTCCGCGCGGGCGGCGTGCCGGTCAGCCAGGTGACCGGGCCGCTGGCCGCCGCAAAGGGATCGCGGCCGTTCGAGGCGGTGACCGGCGACAGGCGTGCCCTGTTCGTGAAGGTCTTCGGCTCGGACCAGCGGGACGCGGACCTGCTGTACCGGGCCTGGCGCGGCATCCGGCTGCGCGGCGTCGGCGACACCAGGCCCGCAACCTCGCTTGTCAAGGCCGTCGAGCATGAGGCGCTGCTGGCCGTGATGGCCGAGCGGGCCGGCGTCGCGGTGCCGCACGTCGGCGAGGTCATCAGGGCCGACGACGGGTCCGTGCTGCTGACCATGGAACTGATACCGGGCCAGTCCCTGGACGACATACCGGCCGGCCGCATCACCGATCAGCTAGCCCGCAGCCTCTGGCGCGAGGTCGGCCGGCTGCACCAGGCCAGGATCGCGCACCGGTCACTGCACGGCACCAACATAATGATCAGCCAGGACGGCTGCCCCCGGCTGGTCGACTTCAGCTTCGCCGAGCTCGCCGCGACCAGCCGCCAGCGAGCCATCGACGTGGCCGAACTGCTCACCTCGCTGGCCGGCCGGATCGGCCCGGACCGGGCCGTCGCGGCCGCGACCGCCGCGATCGGCGCCGACGGCGTCGCCACCGCGGTGCCGCTGCTGCAGCCGCTCGCCCTGTCGGCCAGCGCCCGGCGCGAGATCAAGGGCCAGGACGGGCTGCTGAAGAACACGCGCGCGGCCGCGATCGCGGCCTCCGGCGACGACGCGGACTCCGGCCTCGTCCGGCTGCAGCGGGTCCGGCCGCGCACCCTGCTGGCGATTGCCGCGCTGGCCGGCGCCTTCTACTTCCTCCTGCCGCAGCTCGCCCAGGTGAGCAGCAGCTGGCACGCGCTGCTGCACGTTAACTGGGCCTGGCTGCCGGTGATCCTCGCCCTGTCCGCGCTGACCTACGTGGCCAGCGCGATGGCGCTCATCGGCGCGGTGCCCGGCCAGGTCCCGTTCGGCCCCGCCGTGCTGGCGCAGGGCGCATCGTCGTTCATCAACCGGGTGTCGCCGGCCAACGTCGGCGGGATGGCGCTGAACGCCCGGTTCCTGCAAAAGAGCGGGACCAGCACCCCGGCCAGCGTCGCGGCCGTCGGAGTGAACGCCCTCGCGGGCGCCGTCATGCACGTCGTGCTGATCGTGGTGTTCTTCGCGCTGGCCGGCCACGACCTCACCAAGGCGTTCAAGCTGCCGTCCGGCAGCAAGATCCTGCTCGCCCTGGCGATAATCATCGCGGTCATCGGGGTGGTCCTGGCGACCCGGCCGGGCCGCCGCTGGACGCGTAAGCAGCTCGTCCCCGGCGCCCGTTCCGCGGCGGGCAGCCTGCGCCAGGCCGCCGCCAGCCCGGTCAAGCTGGGCCTGCTGTTCGGCGGCTCGGCCCTGATCACCCTCGCCTACATCGCCGGGCTGGACGCCTCGGTCCAGGCGTTCGGCGGAGGCCCGGGCCTGGTGGTCCTCGGCGCGGTGTACCTGGCTGCCGCGGCGCTGGCGGCGGCAGCCCCCACGCCGGGCGGCCTCGGCGCGATCGAGGCAGCGCTGGTCGCCGGGCTGACCGGCGTCGGCATGCAGCCCGGACCCGCCGTCTCAGCCGTACTGCTGTACCGCCTCGCGACCTACTGGCTCCCCGTGCTCCCCGGCTGGCTGTGCTGGCGGTCCCTGCAGCACCGGGGGTACGTGTGACCGCCGGCCCGCAACAGGCCCGGGGCGCGCCGGGCGGCGCGCCGGTCTTGCCGGCCGGCCGCCAGCGCCGCCCCCCAGGCGCGCCGCCGCGCGGAGAAGCGGGATCCCAGGCTCCGGGCATGTGCGGAGCAACCTTTTCTTCTCGACCGGCACGGAACGTGATGAGAGCAGTGCTGGCACGACGGAACATGGTGCGAGCAGCTTGTCTGGCGCTGGCCGCCGCGTGCTGCGCCTGCACTTCCGCCAGCGGCAGCGGGCCGGCTGGCCGGGCGGCCGACGCCGGCCAGCCCGGCGCGGTGGTCACGGTCGGGTCATTCGATTTCCCGGAGAGCGTGCTGCTCGCTGACCTCTACGCAGGCGCGCTCGCGGCGAAAGGCTTCCCCGTCCGCGTCCTGCCGGACCTGGGCCCTCGCGAGCTGGTGGATCCGGCGCTGATGAGCGGGCTGGTCCAGGTCGTGCCGGAGTACTCCGGGTCAGCGCTTGAGTTCGTCAGCGTGGGCCGGCTGTCCTCGACGTCAGATGCCGCGGCGACTGGCACGGCACTGGCCGAGCAGGTGGCTGGCCGGGGGCTGGTGGCGGGCCGGCCGTCTGCCGCCCAGGATGGGAACGTCATCGTGGTCACCGCCGCGACCGCTGCCCGCTACCGCCTGCGATCGGTCGCCGACCTCGCCCGGGTGGCGCCCCGGCTAGCGTTCGGCGGCCCGCCCGAATGCCCGGAACGTGCCTACTGCCTGCTCGGGCTGAGGCAGGTGTACGGGCTCCGCTTCCGGTTCATCCCGCTCGACGCCGGGGGTCCGCTGACGCTGCAGGCCCTGGAGGCCGGGGACATCGGCGTCGCGCTGCTGTTCAGCACTGATCCGGCCATCACCGCGGATCATCTGGTGGTGCTGGCCGACGACCGCGGCCTGCAGCCGGCCGAGAACGTCGTCCCGCTGGTGCGCCGGGCTGTCGTCGCCCGCTACGGCCCGCGGCTGCTCGCGGTGCTCAATACCGTGTCGGCGCGGCTGACTACCGGCTCGCTGCGCGCCCTGGACGCGCGGGTGGAGCTGCGCGGGGAGAATCCGCGCCGGGTGGCCGGGACCTGGCTGCGGATGCAGGGACTGGCCTCCATGGGAGGTGCGTTGCATTGAGCGAGAAGGCGGAGAAGGTAACCACGCAGGCCGGCATGGCGAGCCTTCCGCCGGGTCCCGCCGTGCGTCGGACGCCGCGCCGGCGCCGCCCGACGGGTGCGCCCCCGCCGCTGCCGCACCCGGTCTCGGTCAGCACTAGGGCCTGGCTGGTCCTCGCGGTTGCCGTCCTCGCCGGCCTGGTCCTGGTCTCGGTGCGCGCGCCGTCGCTGCGGCTCGATGATCAGGTGAACTCGGCGGTGCTCCGGCTCTTCGCGCGGGCCCGGACGCCATGGCTGACCGGCATCGCCAGAGGGATCTCAGTGGCCGGCTCCGGCTGGGGGGCCACGGTGGTCGGGCTGTCGGCGGTGGCGCTGATGATGGCGTTCCGCCGCTGGCGGCACCTGCTGATATTCGGATGCAGCCTGGCCTTCCTCGAGCTCGCCGGGTTCTGGATCAACCGGGAGCTCGCGCGGCCGCGCCCCTACGGTGTGCCGATCATCGCGGGCTGGGCCGGGTACTCGGCGCCGGCGCTCCCGGCGGGGATCCTCACCATCCTCCTGATGGGCATCGCCTACTCCCTGGTGGTTCCCGGGCGGCCCCGCTCTTATGCGAAGGCGGCCATCGCGGTCATCGTGACCGTGTTCTGCCTGGCCTGCCTGTACCTGGCCGTCGATCACGTGGACGACATCCTCCTGGGGGTGGCACTCGGCGTCGCGGTCCCGGTCAGCGCGTTCCGGTTCTTCACGCCGAATGAGCTGTTCCCGGTTACCTACCGGCGCGGCAACACCGCGCACGTTGATGTGACCGGCGCGCGCGGCGAGGCGATCCGGCTGGGCGTGCGCGACCAGCTCGGGCTCACCGTCACCGGCATCACGCCGGTCGGGCTGGAGTCCTCAGCCGGCTCCACGCCGCTGCGGCTGCAGGTCGAGGGCAGCCCGCAGGAGTACCTGTTCGCCAAGCTGTACACCAAGGGCCACGTCCGCGCCGACCGCTGGTACAAGATGTGGCGGACGATCCTGTACGGTTCGCTGGAAGACGAGCACCCGTTCCAGACCGTGCGGCGGCTGGCCGAATACGAGGACTACGCCCTGCGCCTGCTGCAGGACATCGGGGTCGCGGTAGCCAGGCCTTACGGCATCGTGGAGATCACTCCGGAGCGGGAGTACCTGCTGGTCACCGAGTACTTCGACGGCGCCGTGGAAATCGGCGGCGCCGACATCGACGACCAGGTGATCGACCAGGGCCTGCTGCTGATCCGCACGCTGTGGGATGCGGGGATCGCCCACCGCGACATCAAGCCGGGCAACCTGATGGTCCGCGCCGGGCAGCTGCTATTGATCGACGTGGCCTTCGCCCAGGTCCGCCCGTCGCCCTGGCGGCAGGCGGTCGACCTGGGCAACATGATGCTGGTCCTCGCGGTCCGCACCGACCCCGGCCGGGTATACCAGCGCGCGCTGCGCCATTTCACCGAGGCCGAGCTGGCCGAGGCCTTCGCCGCCACCCGCGGGGTGGCCAGCCCGACGCAGCTGCGCGCCTTCATGAAACGCGATCCCCGCGACCTGCTCGCCGAGTTCCGCCAGCTCGCCCCGCAGCGCCAGCCGATCGTCCTGCAGCGCTGGAGCCCCCGGCGGGCGAGCCGGGCCGCGGCGATGCTCGCCATCATCGTCGCGATCACCTATGTCGGCTACAGCTTGTTCACCCCGGCCCACAACCTAGGGGCACAGGCGCCCGACTGCGGCACGGGCCACCCGATGATCCTGGCGGCCCAGGCGGTTCCCTCGGCGGCCCTCCTGCCCTGCATCGCGGCGCTCCCGTCGGGCTGGACCGCGCCCGGCACCGACGCCGAGATCACCAGCGGGCAGGCCACCTTCTGGCTGGACTCCGGACAAGCCGGAATACAGGCGGTGACGATCACCCTGACCGCCACCTGCGACACCTCGGGCGCCCAGCAGATCCCCTCCGACCAGCCCGGCACCCGCCGGTTCGAGCGCCCGCTGAGCCTGGTCCCGCGATATTCCGGCGTCCGCTACTACACCTTCCCCGGCGGCTGCGCGACCTATCAGTTCGCCTTCGCGCCCGGCGCGTCCCCGGCCCTGGCCACCGCCGTCGACACCGTGGTGGCGTTCATGCCCCGGTCGGCGCTGGTCGGCTACGTCCGGCGCACCGAAGGCCTGGCCCTGTGCGGACGAGGTGCGGCATGCCCGGGCTGACCCGGCCAGCCGCGGCCCGGCCGGAGGAGGACCCGCTCCTGGGCCGTCCCCGGCAGGCCGCCCTCCTCACCGCCGCGGTGGTGGCGCTCACGGTGGTGGTGTTCGCCCTGGCCGCCGGCCACGGCACGCTGGCCCGCATCCAGCGGCTGGACGATGCGTGGCTGCGGCTGATGATCTCCGGCCGGGCGCCCCCGCTGACCGTCATCGCCAAGGTCTTCAACGTCCTCGGGCTGGTGTACGTCACGCTGCCGGTGCGGATCGCCCTGGCCGGGTTCCTGGCGCTGCGCCGCCGGTGGTGGCACCTGGCCGCCTTTGCCGCCGCCATCGTGCTGTCGGAGGTGCTGATCGGCTCGCTGAAAGGCGCCTACGACCGGGCCAGGCCGCCGGGGTCGCTGGTCGCCACCAGCGGCGCGTCGTTCCCGTCGGGACACGCCATCGCCGGATCGGTCACCGTCGTCGCGGCGGTCATCGCCCTGGTGCCCGCCGGGCGTCGCCGCGCCCTGTGGGCCGCGGCCGCGGTCATGTTCTCCATACTGATGGGGCTCTCCCGCGCCTACCTCGCCGCCCACTGGCTGTCCGACGCAGCGGCCGGGATCCTGCTCGGCACCTCCTGCGCCCTGCTGACCGCCCTGGTAGCCGACCAGTTCCAGCGGCGGCAGAATAGGCTGCAGCGGCCCGCCGGAACGCAGTATCTGGCGGGCATTCCCCCGGCCCACCGCGCTGAGGACAGGCGATGACCGGCAGGAATCCGGACGGCGCCGAGGACTTCCCGTCCGAGGCCGCCCACGGCCCGCAGCGGCTAAACCATCATCGGCGCCTACGAGCACTTCCGGGACCTGTACCGCTCGAATACTCGATTGGGTGGTTGACCTGCGCTTTGGCCAACATGATGGACGCAGTGATGGTTGGCTTGCCAGATGCTGCTCAAGATCGTCTACCTGCTGACGTGCCGGTTACTCTGCCTGGCCGTCCTGGTGTTCCGCGGCGACCGGGCGAAGGATGCCGAGCTGCTGGTACTCCGGCACGAGAACGCGGTGCTGCGCCGGCACGCCGGCCGGGTGCGGTACGAGCCGGCCGACCGGGCCTGGCTCGCCGCGCTGGCCCGGCTCCTCCCCCGCAGGCGCTGGACCGAAATCTTCCCCGTGACGCCCGCGACGCTGCTGGCCTGGCACCGCAAGCTGGCCGGCAACAAATACGACACGACCAAGCGGCGCAAGCCCGGCAGGCCGCGGACAGCCCCGAGCATCGCCCGCCTGGTCGTTCGCCTGGCGAAGGAGAATCCGCTGTGGGGACACCGCCGGATCCACGGCGAACTGACCAAGCTCGGCGTGACAGTCGCGCCGTCCACCGTGTGGGAGATCCTGCGGGCTGGGGGCATCGATCCGGCGCCGCGCCGGTCGGGTCCGACCTGGCAGCAGTTTCTTCATGCCCAGGCCGCCGGGATCGTCGCAGTCGATTGTTGAGTCGGCCTGGAGCGCGGTGCCGGAATTGCTTCCGGTCCGTTTCTAATAAATATCCCCAGAGTTCCCTGCGGTCTCTTCAGGCTCTGTAGCCCCTGGACCAGGGGTTCTTCCTCTTGTCGTGCTGCTGCTGTTCTTCTGAAGTGATTTCGGGTTTTTTGAAGGTCTATCGTCTCCAGTGCTGGTCTTGCTGGATCAGTGAAGGCGAGGAGACCCTGGTGAGCCTGGCGGTCGTGCGGGACCTGCGTGAGATGCGTTCACCGGCCGGCCCGGATGAGCTGGCGGCGTTCGAGACGGATGTGCTGGCCGGGTTCGTCCTGGCCAGGGCGGCGGCCGGGCTGGCGGATGCCACGATCCGCTTGGACGTGTCGCATCTGGAGCAGCTGAGGGCGTGGTTCGGCCGGCCGCTGTGGGACATGGAGCCTGCTGACGCTGACGTGTACTTCGGCACGGTGTTGCGGGATGCCGCGAAGGGCACCCGGCTGGGTCGCTCGCAGGCGCTGCGGACCTATTTCCTGTTCCTGGAGCTCAGGCACAAGATCGAGTTGCATCAGATGACCGGCCGGGTGACCGAGTGCCCGGTCGATGAGATGAACCGGCCGCGGGGGGCGGGCCGGGCGGCGTTGCGGATACCACCGTCCGCGGTGCAGGTGGCAGCGTTGTTCGCGGGGTGGCGGGCAGAGCTGGCGACCTGCCGGAAGTTCGCCCCGGCGGCCCGTAGTTATGCGGCGGCCCGGCTGATGGCCGAGGTGGGGCTGCGGGTGAACGAGGCCAGCCATCTTGATCTCGCTGATGTGAAGTGGGATCTGGGCCGGTTCGGGAAACTGCATGTCCGGATGGGCAAGGGGGCGCGCGGGTCCGGGCCGCGGGAGCGGATGGTGCCGCTGATCAACGGCGCCGGTGTGACCTTGCGGTGGTTCATCGAAGATGTGTGGTGCAGCTTCGACGATGATCACGCCCGGCCCGGCGCGCCGCTGTTTTGCTCCGGGCGCCGCAACATCGACGGGAGCGCGGCCCGGGTGGGCAACGAGACGCTCCGCTCGGCGCTGGCCAGCGCGGCGGGAGTGCACCTGCCAGGCTGGCCGGAGCGGGTCACCCCGCATGTCCTGCGGCATTTCTGCGCCTCGCAGCTTTACCTCGGCGGGATGGACCTGATCGCGATCCAGCAGGCCCTCGGTCATGCGTGGATCGCCACGACCATGAACTACATTCACGTCCACGCCACGCATGTCGAAGACGCCTGGGTCACCGGCCAGCAGCGGGCGGCCGGCCGGCTGAAGGGGCTGGGGCCGTGAAGTGGAACCTGCGGCTGGCCGCCGCCAACCGCGGCATCTGGAAAGCCAGCGAGCTGCAGCGGATGCTCGCCGGGGCAGGCCTGGTGATCAGCGCCGGGAAGATGTCCGGGCTGTGGTCAGGCACCCCGGCCAGCATCAAGCTGTCGGACCTGGACGTGATCTGCGCCGTACTCGGCTGCGGGGTGGCGGACCTGCTGATCACCGAACCCGCCGCGATCACCCGCCCGGCCGGTGACCAGCCCGGCCAGCAGGCCGCGGCCTCCCCGCAGGCCGGCGTCACGCCCAGGCGGCGCGACGGGCGCTCGCTGCCGCCCGCGTGATACCCGCTCACCTGGTCCCTGCTGCCAGCTGCCCGGACTGCCTGTCCTGGGGATTCACCTACGGATCGCAGTCGTACTGCCGGGCCTGCTACGACTTCACCCGCCGCTACCGCTCCGGCGAATGCGCTGGCTGCCGCCGGATCATTGCGGTGAAGAAAGGGCATTGCCGGCTGTGCTGGCTGCAGGCCGGGATCACCGCCGCAGGGCGGCGCCGGCTCATCCCGGCGGACTTCCGGCCCGGTGGCTGCCAGCAGCTGTCGTTCGCCGGGATGAGCCGGCTCGGCAGCACCGGCCCGCAGCCCGCAGACCCCGCACCCGGGGTTCCCCAGCCGGCCGTCCCGCCCGGTCAGACGCAGCTGGAGCTGCCCGCCCCTGGGGAGTCCCGGCACTTCGACAAGGCCCACTGGGTCGCATCGGCCATCACCGGGCCGGCCCTGCTGCAGACCCGGCACATCGCCGCCGGACTCGCCGGGACCCGCGGCTGGAACCCGCGGATCATCACCGAGACCGGCCGGGCGCTGGCTGTCGTCCTGGCCAGCCACCAGGCCGGGGACATGATCGCCTGGTCCGCGCTGCCACCAGCCCTGCGCCCCCGGGACCTGAGCGTCACCCGGACCGCCGAGATCCTCCAGCTCGCCGGGCTGCTGCACGACGACCGGGTCCCCCCCTTCACCTCCCTCATCCAGGCGCGGCTCGCGGTCCTGCCAGCACCGATGGCCGCCGGCGTGGATCACTGGCTGCGCACCCGCAGCAACGGCGGCCCCCGCAGCCGGCCCCGCAACGAGCACACCGTCCGGATGAACCTCAACCGGGTCCACCCGCTCCTGCTGGAATGGGCGCGGCACTACAGCCACCTGCGCGAAATCACCACCAGCGATGTCATCACCGCCACTGACCCCCTGTCCGGGAGCAGGCGCCGCCAGACCCTCACCGCCTTGCGGTCACTGTTCCGCCACGCCAGGACAGCCGGCACGATCTTCCGCGATCCCGCCCGCGGCATCCACGATGGCCAGCGGCCGCTGATCCTCCTCCAGCCACTCCAGCCCGCAGACATCAGCCAGGCCACCGCCGCCGCCGTCACGCCGTCCGCCCGCCTCGCGCTCGCCTTGGCCGCTGTCCACGCGGCCCGCCCCAAGACCATCCGGGAACTTCACCTCGCCGACATCGACCTCGGCAACCGGCGGCTGGTCATCAGCGGCCAGGCCCGCCCCCTCGATGACCTGACCCGCCACCTGCTGCTGGCCTGGCTGCACCACCGCAGGCACCGTTGGCCAGGCACCGCCAACCCGCACCTGATCATCAACCAGCAGACCGCCATGACCACCAGGCCCGTCAGCGAGAACTGGCTGACCGAAACCTGCCGCGGCCTGACCGCCACCCTCGAGCGCCTCCGGGCCGACCGGCAACTCGAAGAAGCCCTCACCTGCGGCGGCGACCCCCTGCACCTGGCCGCCGTGTTCGGGATCGACGACACCACCGCGATCCGGTACGCGGCCATCGCGCGTCAGCTCCTGGAAGCCGCCGGCCAGCACCAGCCCGCGAGCTCCCGCGAACCCAAGGACCAGAACAGCCCATAGAGCGTGAAGGCCCCTCAGTTCCTACCGAGGATCCTTCAGTTCGCCTGAACTCTGGGCAAAGTCCAGGCCGCTCGCCGAACCCGCCGTGCGCCTCTCAACGCAACGGGCTCTCCACGGTTTTCTGTCGTCAGGCGTGGCTGGGAACCGTCCAGGGGCTGGGGATCTTGCTGCCTCTGTAGCGGTACCGGGTGACCGGAACTGGGGCGATGTTGAACAACTCGATCCCGTCCGCCGAGGGCCTGCGCCACCGTCCGGTGTGGTCGGTGAGGTGCCGCGTACGTCGTTCCACTTCCAGCGGTGCAGTGCCATCCACCAGCGGATCACCCTGCGCCACGCGAAGTTCTCCAGGGCGTCCAGGGC
>Ga0209839_10001676_pt1 | contig 11197 bp, 13 predicted proteins | sample OrgsoiDNA2013050_FD_185800 | JGI IMG/M metagenome (GOLD analysis project Ga0209839, IMG submission 185800) | Permafrost soil microbial communities from the Arctic, to analyse light accelerated degradation of dissolved organic matter (DOM) -... | ecosystem: Environmental > Terrestrial > Soil >... | reverse complement strand
CGTGCACGCTTGTCGCCGATGACGTCGGAAGCAGCCTGCCGAAAACGGGCGCGGATTTCCTCCGGCGTGGCGGCAATCACATTGTCGAGGCGCTGATGGATGGTGTTTCCGTTGCGCAGGCCAACGAGGATCTCGGCGCCCTGGTTGGCCGGGAACGCGGCGGTGAGGTCAGGGGCGCTTTGCAGATCGGTCCGCTCGATGAGCCGAAGTATCGTGGCCTCGTCGACGTCTGCGTAATTGTCTTCTTCGAGCGCACCGCGCGCCAGCACGGCGGCGACGCTGAAGGGAATGCTCATCTTGGCCTGCAGCGCATTGCGAAACGGCCCCTTGGAATCGCAGCCGGGATAGCGGGCTGCTGCATCCGGGACACGGATCGAAACCGTTTCGATGTCCTCCGATGTCCCGAGTTCGCGCGCGACACGCAAGGCTGTCTGCGCCGCGGTTTGCGCAAAATTGCAGGCGGGAGCGGGCTTGTTGTAGACGGCCATGATCTCCGGCTCCCCGCCGGCAAACAACCGGATTTCGGTCGGGGCAGGCTGGCGGCGGAAGGCGGCGAACAGTCCGGCTTCGCCCTCCAGGATCGTTTCCGAGGCGCGTGCGCCGGCCTCGGCCAGCTCGATTGCGGCAATCGCGTTGCGCGCCGCAAAGCCCGGATGGAAATACATCTCGGAGCCGCCGGCGCACGGCCATTCGTTCAGGCCTGACGACGTGTTAGCGGCAATGGCAATGGCGCTGGTTGCGGCATCTTCGCTGAGACCGAGCGCGTAACTTCCGGCGAGCGCAGCACTAAGCGGCGCAACAAGTCCCGTCGGCCGGTAGAGCCGGGCGAGGTCGGCGGTAAAAAGCGCCCGGCCGATCTGCGCGCCGGTTTCATAGCCGATGATCCCAGCGGCCAGGAACGTCGGGCCCGGCAGCGCCGTTCGCTCCGACAAAGCGAGCAAGGTCGGCCAGATCACCACGCCATGGTGGCAGATGCTGGCGGCGTGCATGTCTTCGCGCACCAAGCCGTGGCCCATGGTTGCGTTGGCGAAGGCCGCATCGCCTGGTGCGGCAAGCGTGCCGGTTCCGACAATCGTAGCGCCGTTTCCGACCGCGCGCGCGATACCGATCGCCTGGCGGGTCCAAGGGTGGTTGCGCGCCTCGAAAGCACAGGAGAAAAAATCTAGCAGGCAGATTTTCGCCTTGGCGACGACGTCTTCGTCGAAACGGCCGAAATCGACGGCAAGTGCTGCGCGCGCCAGCGCTCGCGCCAGCGACACCTCGCCTGCTTCAGTCGATGCCTTCGTCATCGCAATCGCCCCTCGCTCGATGGCGGCCCGCGTTCAGCCGCGCATTTCCACGCCGGCCCATTCCTCCAGCACTTTCGCGATCGAGGTGAAGTCGGATGACGGGCCATATTTGGCGTTGGTGATGGCCAGCATCTGCCGGACCACCGAACCGCAGACCATCGGGACGCCCATGGCCTCGGCTTCATCGACGCAGAGCCGCACGTCCTTGTAGGAGAGGCCGGTGGTGAATCCGAAATCGAAGGTGCCGGGAAGCACGGCGCGGGGGAATTTGTCTTCCGAGGCACTGTTGCGACCGCTGCTGGCGTTGATGATGTCGATCAGCACCCTGGCGTTGACGCCGCCCTTCACGCCCATCGCCACCGCTTCGGAGGTGATCACCAGGGCTGCCGCCGCCATCAGATTGTTGGCAAGCTTTGCGGTCTGCGCCGTGCCGGGCTGGTCGCCGGTATAAAACAGCTTTCCGAAATTCTTCAGGATCGGCTCGACCCGGTCATAGGTCGCCTTCGGGCAGGACACCATCACCGCAAGCGTGCCGTTCACCGCACCCTTGATGCCGCCGCTGACTGGCGCATCGACCAGCGTCAGGTTTCGCGCTTCGAAGCCTTTCGCGATCAACTTGGCGGCGCCGGGCCCGGTGGTCGACAAATCGATGAAGATCGTGGCGCGGTTTCCGGCAATGATTCCATCGGGCCCGAGCGTGACCGCCTTGACGATGTCGGGAGTTGGCAGGCTGGCCAGCACGATCTCCGCGCTCGACGCGACCTCGGCAGGCGATTTCGCAAGCCGTGCGCCGCGCGCAACCAGCGCCTTGGTCGCCTCGCTCTGGGTGTCGTAGATGCACAGCGAATAGCCGGCGTCGAGCAGGCGTCCGGCCATCGGTCCGCCCATGCGCCCAATTCCGACGAAGCCGATCGTTGCTGCCACCATGGTTCGCTCCCTGTCGCGCCACACGCACGGGCGCTTTCTTGGTCTTGCCGCGGCAGGATTCCCTGGACGCGTTTCTCTGAATTTCCAGATTGTCAGTCAATCTGTCAAGCATAAGATTCCTGTCGACAGGTCAAGTCGCGCCGGAATAGGGTTGGAAAAACAAGTTCGAGGAATTCGCTCAGTGCGGCAAGATGAAGCGCAAGGCGCCGGCACAACTTTCGCCGATTTCGTTGCCGGCACGATGTGGGCGGATGTCGCCGCACAAAGTCATGAAGCGAAACGCTCGATCCTGAACTTCTTCGCAACCGCGCTCGGTTCGGCGCACGACCCTGCCGTTAGCGCTGCGCTGCGGACGCTGCTGCCTTTCAGCGGCGCTGCGACATCCGGTATCATCGGCCGTCCGGAACGGCTCGATGCGATGGGCGCGGCATTCGTCAACGCGATCTCGGCCAATCTGCTCGATTTCGACGATACCCATCTGGATACGATCATTCATCCGGCGGCGCCGGTCGCAGCACCCGTGCTCGCATTGGCGCAGGCGCGGGGGTTTTCGGGGCAGGCTGTTCTCACGGCATTCGTTCTCGGTGTGGAAGTGGAATGCCGCGTCGGCAACGCGGTGTCGCCCGGACATTATGCGCGCGGCTGGCACATCACCTCGACCTGCGGGGTGTTCGGTGCCGCCGCGGCCTGCGCGAAACTGCTCGGACTCTCAGTGGACCAGATTTCGAATGCAATTGGAATTGCCGCCAGCCAATCGGCGGGAATCGTCGAAAATCTTCCGAGCGCGGCCAAGAATGTCAGCGTCGGCAATGCGGCGCGCAACGGCCTGTTTGCGGCATTGCTTGCGGCCGAAGGCTATTCCGCGTCGCCCCGGGCCATCGAAGGGCCGCTCGGCTGGGCTCGCGCCATGGGCGATGAGCCTGATATCGCGCGCCTGACGGGCGGTCTCGGCAAGACCTGGGAAATCGCGAAGAACACCTACAAGCCCTATCCGGCGGGCATCGTGTTCCATGGCGTGATCGACGCCTGCCTCACCTTGCGGGCCAAACTGGGCCAGCGCATCGATGGTATCGCGTCGATCACCGTGCAGGGCCCGGCGCTGCTGCTGGCGCGCGGCGACCGTCCGGTTACCAACGAACGCGATGCGCGGGTCAGCATCCATCACTGCGCCGCCTGCGCGTTGCTGCTGGGCGCGGCCGGTGTCCCCGAATTCTCGGAAGCAGCCGTATTTCAGCCGGATATCGTAACCTTGCGCCAGAAGGTGAGGGCGGCGCTTGATGATTCGCTTCCGGATGGCGCCGCGCGCGTCACCATCCAGCTGGTGTCGGGAGAGGCGCTCAGCGAGATCGTGATGGAAGCGAAAGGCAGTCTGGCCGATCCGCTGTCGGACAGCGATATCGAAGAAAAGCTGCGCGATGGCGCGCGGCTCGGCGGAACCGATTGGGATATCGAGCGCGTTATCGACGACGTCTGGCGTCTCGATACGCTTGCGGACGTTTCCGGCCTGATGGGCCCGAGCGGCTGAGCCGCGTCGCCTTGAAAAGATAGTACTCAAAAAACGGAAGGAAGCAATGATGAGCGAATTGTTCGAAAAGGGCCTGAAGGTCCGCAAGGAAGTGCTTGGCGAGGACTACGTCAACAAGTCGATCGCGGGCGCCGATGAATTCACTCGGACGATGGCGGAGTGGTCGACCGAATTTTGCTGGGGCGCATTGTGGACCCGCCCGGGTCTCGACCGCCGCACCCGCAGCATTGTGAATCTGGCGATGCTCGGCGCCCTCAACCGGTCGCATGAATTGAAGCTGCACGTCAAGGGCGCGCTAAAGAACGGCGTCACCAAGGACGAGATCAAGGAAATCCTGCTTCAGGTCGGCGTCTATTGCGGCATTCCATCGGGCATCGATGCCTTCCGGAATGCGCGAGAGGCGTTCAACGAGGTCGAAACGAAGCCCTGATCCAGGGGCGGCGCCCCCGTCAACGAACGTGCACGCTTGGACTGAAGAGCGTGGTTCCGTCGGTGCAGCGAGCGTTCCTATCAGGAGATATCATGGCAGCGCAGGAATACGAGCTTTTTGCGATCCGCTATGCCACGCGCGATGCGCAGCGGAGCGAGCATTTCATCGGCGGCGATCCGCACGATGGCCCGATGCCGATGGACTATTTCATGTGGCTGGCAAAGGGGGGAGGCCGCACCTTCGTCATCGATACCGGATTCAACGCCGAAGTCGCGAAGCAGCGAAAACGAACGTTCCTGCGTTGCCCGGTGGAGACGCTCGGCGCGTTCGACGTCAATGCGAACGAGGTCGAGGATGTCATCCTGACCCACTTGCACTACGACCATGCGGGTAATTTCGACCGATTTCCAAGCGCGCGATTCCATCTCCAGGAACGCGAACTTGCGTATGCTACGGGCCGCTTCATGCGATATCCGAGGTTGTCGCATTCATTCGAGGTCGAGGACATCTGCGGAATCGTGCGGTTGAATTATGCGCGCCGCGTCCTGTTCTATGATGGCGACACAGAGCTTGCTCCGGGCCTTACAATACACGCGGCCGGAGGGCATTCGGCCGGGCTTCAGTTCGTTCGGATCAGGACCCGCCGGGGATTCGTTGTGCTCGCCTCCGACGTCAGCCATTTCTACGAGAATATGGCGGGCGAGCGTCCGTTTGCGACCGCTCTCCATATCGGCGAAATGCTGGAGGGATTCGACCGGCTGCTGGCGCTTGCGCCGGACGAGAGTCATATGGTTCCAGGGCACGATCCGCTCGTCATGAAGCTTTATCCCGCTCCGAGCCCGCAACTGGAGGGAATTGCCGTGCGTCTCGACGTGCCGCCATCGGGTGCTGCGCCCGTTCGCGCAGATTATCTGTCGGGGCACTAGCCGATCTCGCTTCGATTTCGACGGACCGAAATGCGTTCGAGGAGCGAAGCACTTGCCGTGCCTATTTCTGTGCCGCGGCTCTTAGAATTGCCATCAGCCGTGCGAATTCGCTCTTGACCGCATCCGCGAGGGCTTTTGGTCCGCGGCGGCCTGGTTCGATGCTATCGGCGCCGAGGCCGGCCAACCGCTTAGTATTTTTGCGGAAAATCCGGGGTGGGCGTTCGAATCGCTCCTGGCGCGCCACTTCGGTACAGAACTGGGCACGCCAAAACCCGCCGTTTTTGCGCTTGAAGCGGCGACGAGCGCGCGCAGCAGCTCGCTTTTCGAGCCCATGATGCGAAGTTCTTGCGCGTCGACTTCGACGCGCTGGGCCAGCGCGCGCAGGTAATCGCGGCGATAGCCGCCGCCCTCTGTGCGCATCCGCTTGCGGGCCGTCCTGGCAAAGTCTTGATCGATTGGGTGGTGATTGTTGGCCCCTGTCGTTCTATCGCACCCTCGGCCCTCTCGGCGTCAGCGCGGGTCTGGTCTCGGATCGCATTCAGTTCAGTGATACGGTCCTTCAGCATCAGGTCGGACATATCGGTGACGCCGTTTTCGATGGCGTCATAGAGTCGCTTGAGCTTGGCGTCGACCTCGGTCGCCCGCTTGTGCAGTTCGGCGATATGTGTCGCCTGGCGCTCGGTTCGCTCCTCCCGGCGATCGAGCACCGAGGACAGGATTTTCTCAAGACGGCTCGATAGCAACAGGCGGTGCTCGATGTGATCGGCCACAAGCGTGTCGAGCTTTTCCATGGGGACAGTGTGTCCCCTGCATCCGGTCTCGCCCTGGCGGGCCTTGGTCGAGCAGGTGTAGTAGCGGTACCGGCCGCTCTTCCCGGTGCGAAGCGTCATCGCCATCCCGCAGGCCGCGCAGAAGCAGATGCCGGTAAGGAGGGTCGGCCCGCTGACGATGCGTGGCGCCGTCCACGCCGGGCTCCGGGACCTGAGGTGGGCCTGCACGGCTTCGAACTCGGCCTTATCCATGATGGTTGGGACCATCATCTCGACAACCTCGGTCTCCGGCTTGCGCTCGCGGGTTTTCCAGAACTTGGTGTTGAAGCGGTGACGGCCGATATAGGTCGTCCGAGTCAGCACCTTGTGGACGGCGTCGATGCCCCAGCGTCCGCCGTCGCGGGTGCGGATGCCGGTGGCGTTGAGATGGTTGGTCATCGATTTGACACCCATTGGCCCCGAGGTGCCATCACCCTCCAAGGCAAGGCGGAAGATCAGCCGCACGGTCTCGGCCTGGAACGGATCGATCTCCAGGGTCTTCTTGATGCGGTGGCCGCGTTGCTCGCCGGCGACGTACGGTAGCCGATCGGTGGCAGTGCGCCGTTCCAAAAACCCTGCCGGGCGTTCTCCTTCATGGCCCGCAGGGTGTGCTTGGCGTTCTCCTTGGACTGGTACTCGTCGAACAACGCCATGATCTGGCGGATCATGTTGCTCATGGGATCGTCGCCGAGCTCCTGGGTGATCGATACCAGCCGAACGCCGTTCTTGGCGAGCCGGCGAACGTAGAACTCCAGCTGGAACTGATCGCGGAAGAAGCGGCTGAAGCTGTGCACCAGGATCAGGATCACGTCGAACATCGGCGGCTTCACCGTAGCGTGCCATCGATCATGCGCTGGAATTCGGGCCGGCGGTCGTCGGTGGCGGATGCGCCCGGCTCGACATAGTCGGCGACGATCTGCCAGCCGTGCGAGTCGCAGTACGCCCCGGCCTGGCGGCGCTGGTCCGGAATGGAGAGGTCGTTGTCGGCTTGGCGGCTGGTGGAGACCCGCAAGTAAAGGGCAGCACGAATAGGCGCGGTCATAGCAGATCCTCCAAAGTCAGAGATCAGTGGCGGGTCGAGAACAGCTCATCGAAGCGGTCACCGAACCAGGCCTCGAACACGTCGATCTCGGCCTCGGTGATCGGCACCTCGTCGGGCCAGTCGTCGGTGATAGTCCATGCGGTCGTATCCTCCGCCGCCGGCCGGCCGACGCGACGGGCCGGTGGGCGCGCATAGTCGTAGAGGTCGTCGGGCAGCCCGGCCTCGGTCGTGGTCTTCCGTGTTCGAGATTTGCGCTTGTGAGCCATGCTCGGAATCTCGCACCCGACCTTGGCCAAAAGAATGGCCGAAGCGCACGCAGCACCACGCTGCCGCGCTTCCGTCCCAGTCGAGATTGGAGCGAGTTCGCTCCTACAATCCCTTACCTGCTTGGACAGCCCTCGCCGGGCCGGCGACATCCCGTCAGGCCCGCAAGCCGGCGGAGCCGGGCGCGCCAACGGCGCGAGGCTTGACGGGGTGGCGCGGGCCCGGCCCGCTCGTCGCAATCGTTGTCGCGAACCGCTCCAGATTGAGCAGAAAGCGCTCACGAAAATGCGTGCTGTCGCTCGAAATATTGATTTCGTTAGCGTATCGGAAAAAGCGCCGGCAAGTGCGTTCGCTTGGGTGGCAGTTCGGGTAAGGATAATCTGCTGTTATGCTTCAGCAATCCCCCAATCAATATGCGAGGCGCTGGCCGAGCTTTTTTCTTGCCGTCCTCATCGAGCGCCTACCGTCTACTCCACGCTACGATATTTCCCTCCGCCGAAATCGTGCATCAAACATCCGCTGGCCTGCGGTTCCTCCTCGCGTCGATCGCTGGCCGATGCCTCGGTTAGTCACTGCCGAACCGTCGTGCGCCCGTTGCAGAGAATGCGGATGGACCCGAGATGCGGACGACAATTGGTCGGCATTGATCACACCATCCAATGCACGATTTACCGATCTTGGGATGTTGGTTTCACGTCTGACTTTCATCCAACAACGGAGTTATGACAGACGTTGCCGCACTTCGCATTCGTGCCAGAACCGGACTCACGAACCGCATAAACCGGGAGGCGGCGAGAAGCCTGGCGAAGCCTCATGCCAGCCCGCGCGATGAACTTCGGCTCGCGTCGCGCCAGGGGATGCTGATGTATTTCGAAACCGACTATTTCGGCGGACTGGGCTGTCAAGGCGCGGCAGTGTTCCAACACGGTGAGCTTATATTTGGCCCCCAGTCAGCGAAGACTGGAGCTATCAATCAAGGCCTCAAGCTCCTTGGCATACGTATCAAGCCGCCGGCGCAAGACGAGTTCGAAACAATCGGGCTTGACCGTCATCGCGATACAGAGAGATGGATTGAACGTTCGTAACATCGGCTCGATCAACCCGGGATCTCATCCAAGGTCCGTAGTTGGGACCCGGCTCGTCGGAACATTTTGGTAGGTCCGCAACGGGTCACTAGGAGAACGGGCGCGGCCCCCTGCGTCTGGTGCGTTGTTCTCAAGTCCCGCCTACACTCTGCCACTATCAACAGCCGAGGAGCTGAGCCATGACCACCCGACACGCCGGCTGCAGCTGTGGGCAGCTTCACCTCACGATCGAAGGCGAATCGGTGCGTATCTCCACGTGTCACTGTCTGGCGTGCCAGCGCCGTACTGGTGCAGTATTTAGCAACCAAGCGAGCTTCCGGCGCGAGCAGGTCACCGTCACCGGTAAGGCTACGACGTGGAATCGGACAGCCGAAAGCGCGAGCGTTGTGACTTTTAACTTCTGTCCGACATGCGGTTCCACGGTCTACTGGGAGAGCGAAAGTTTTCCTGGACGCGTCGTTGTTGCCATCGGAAACTTCGCCGACCCGAGTTTCCCGGCGCCGACCGTCTCGGTGTGGGAGCAGTCACGCCACTCCTGGGTCTCGTTGCCGCCCGATACTCCGCTCACGCGAACGGCGAAGCAGGGGTGACCACATCACGTCTGAGGTCCGTTCCGGGTCATCAGCGAAAATCAGGGTTTGGCTTTGCTGTCATTGGCAGTCAGCGCAACGGAGGCCTCTGTCGTCAGCAGGAGGAAAGTAAACGTCTCCTGAAGGTAGAGGCGGACCGTTTTGTCGTCGTGACTTGAATAGCCGATCGACACATCCTCTCCGATATACAAACCGAAATCGCCGCCGCGCGTCGTCAGCACGAATGCGCCGTTAATCGCTGGCGCCCAGATGATTTCGCCATCCACGAGGCCTTTGATGTGCCGCAGGATGGGATAGCCGTGATCACTGCTCTCGCTCAAGGCTGTATAGGCATCGGCACCCAGCAACACTGAATAGGGACCGTTGACGCCCTCGAGTCGCAATTTACTTAGTGCCTGGGCAACGACGTCGGGATAGGTGCGCACATCGGGCGGAAGGGTCAGGACCGGATTGCTGGTTCCCTCGCGGATGCCGCCAATGCCTGCGGCGGCGTAACCCTCGAAGATCGCCCGGTCCTCTGCAAAGGCCAAAAGCCGTGCGGCGTCCTTTGCGGGCTGCCAATCCGAATCGTTGGCGCCCCGCTCCACGTCATCGATCTGCTGGCGATCGAGTTCGAAGGGAACGCGGAGTTCGACCAACGGCTTGACCTCACGCTGTCGCGCAAGGATTCCGTCTCCCGGCGCTGCGACATTGCCCGAATGGCCCGTGCCGATGGCGGAAAGAGCAATTCCCCCCGGCCCCTGCACGTCGACGACGCGCCGCCCCGCAAGGTAGCGCTTGATGGTGCGCGACGTTTCCTCCTCGATCTGAGACCAAGCCGCGTCGGATATCGGGGCAAGCTCGCGGTGAAGATTATTCATGAGGTACGGTCTCCCTTAAGCGAACCAATGTCGAGCGAACCCTCGCGTTTCGGCACCAGCTTTGGCGCTGGAACGGCGGGCTTGCCCGAAAGTCCTGCAACCTGATCGTCGTCCGCGATATTTTCCAGGAAAGTCGCGGACGGCACGAAGAACAGATTTCCGGTTTTGGCAACGCTGAAATCGAGCAAACGATCGTAGTTGCCAGGAGGCTGACCGACGAACATATTTTCGAGCATCTGCTCGATCGTTCGCGGCGAACGCGCGTAGCCAATGAAATAGGTGCCGAACTCCTTCTCAGCCGCGCGGCCGAACGGCATGTTGTCGCGGATAATCTTGATTTCCCTGCCATCCACCACGACCTTGGCAAGCGCGTTGTGGGCGTAAGTCGGTTTCACGGCGTCATCGAGCTCGATGTCCGAAAGCTTGGTGCGGCCGATGATACGCTCCTGAGCTTCAGTGGATAGCGCATTCCAACCAGCCAAATCGTGCAGGTATTTTTGCACTATCACGTAAGTGCCACCGGCGAAGACGGCGTCTTCGGCCCCCACATAAGCGGCATCGATCGCGGCTTGCCCCGTCGGGTTTTCCGTTCCGTCGACAAAGCCGATCAGATCGCGGTCGTCGAAATAACGAAAGCCATGCACTTCGTCGACCGGCGAAACTGCCCCGCCTAGCCGGGCCATGATTTGAGTCGCCAGCTCGAAACAGAGGTCCATGCGTTTGGCGCGAACGTGAAGAATGAGATCGCCAGGTGTGGCCACGGCATGACGTGAGCCGGCCTTGACTTCTCGAAAGGGGTGCAGTTCTGCCGGCCGCGGTTGGCCAAAGAGCCGGTCCCAAGCGTCGGATCCGATCCCCATCACGCAGGAGAGGTTTCCCTCGATATCGCGGAAGCCGACCGCACGGACCAACGTCGGGAGGTCGCTGCAAAACGACCGGAGTGCCGCTCTGCTTGTCGTGCCAGGGTTGATCGTGACGACCAGAAAGATCGCGGCGCGGGTCAAATCCTGAACCACCGGCTGAGACACGGGAGGCGGGTCGGATGGCGTGCCGGGTGCGGTCATTCGACCTGCTCCGTTCGTCGTGTCCCGCCAACAGAAACCATTCGTCATGTGCCTGATCTATGCGGGATTGCCTACGAAAAGGACAACCAACCTTCGAACCAACGTGCTTCTACCTACCGCCTCTATACACTACCGGTTTGAGGTCGGCAGCACTTTAGCTGCAGTCTGGCCCGATTCAAATACGGGGGAGCGTCACGCGCTGTCGAGTGGGGCGACCGGCCGCCTCCTACGCTGGACGACATCAGCTGGCTCGAACATGGAGACCTCACCAATGTCGACTGCCGTCATTCACCGTTACGCCAAGTCGCCGACGTTTCGGAACGGCCTGGTGTGGGTTCGGGATCGTCTACGGCAGCCCCACGATCACCCCGATTTTAGCAATCTAG
>Ga0209839_10001675_pt1 | contig 11198 bp, 10 predicted proteins | sample OrgsoiDNA2013050_FD_185800 | JGI IMG/M metagenome (GOLD analysis project Ga0209839, IMG submission 185800) | Permafrost soil microbial communities from the Arctic, to analyse light accelerated degradation of dissolved organic matter (DOM) -... | ecosystem: Environmental > Terrestrial > Soil >... | reverse complement strand
TGATGCTCATGACTCTCGGGGGGACGGATTCCTTCCCGTGGGTTTCAAGCTCGGGGAACCGCCGTACGTCGGCGGGCGGGATCAGCTGCCGCCGGGTGAGTAGGCGGCGAACTGCCGCTCGAGCTCCTTCATCCGACGAGCTGCTTCCGTGGAGCTCAGGCGCGCTCTTCGGTGGCCAAGGAGAATCGGATCTGCCTTCTCCAAGAGCTGGTTGACGGCGAATCTGATCGGCTCTACCTGGCGCAGATAGCCGATGAGCGCCGTTCGATCGCTGCGAGCGGCCGGGGTATGCGAGGCGGTCGTGCTCCCGCACGCGCTGACAGCCGCAACTACGATTGCGAAACCGACCGTCACCGCGCCACGCCTGACGCCGCCTGCGTCATTTGGCGGCGTCACACGGCCAGCGCGGCTTGGACTGGCGGCCGGAGCCGCACCACACCAGGTCGGGGGCGGGTGTTCACAGGGCGCGTCAGTAGGCGTAGCCGCCTCCACTGCCCGACGAGGACGGCGCCGGCTTCGTGGTGGCCGGAGGACTGCTGGCCGGCGCGGTGGGCTTCTTGGCGGTCGCGAGGACCGCGGTCCATGTGCCGACGTCCTTGACGCCCTGGCCGGTCGCCTGCCCGGGGGTCGTGTCCTTCACGAACGTGTACAACGGCTCGCCCTTGAAAGTCACCTGCACGGTTCCATCCGCCCTCGTGACGGTCCCGAGCGAGCCGACAGTGCCGCTCGGGGAGGCGCCCGTCGATGTGGCGAGCGGATGCCACACCTTCAGGCACGCCCCGTTGCAGATGAACTTCCCGGCCGCTTCACCCGTCAAGCGGTAGAGCGTCATGCCATGGCTGTCAACCAATACCGTCCCACCGAGAGCGGCATCGGGCGCCGTCTTCACCAATGCAGACGCCGAGCTGCTCGCAGGAGCCGAGGCGGCAGAACTGGCCGTTGAACTGCTCGAGCTACCGCCGCAGGCGGCGAGTAAGAACGAGGCTGCGACGGCAGGCGCGAGGGTGCTCACGGGGTGACGCATAGCGGACTCCTTCGTGCGCTCGGCGACTGGCGGGTTACCTCACCCACACCGACGCGCTATTTGATCATCATGACCGGCGGTTGAGTGTCTCGCTGGCCTTATTCCCTGAGACGCCCGGCTCGCCCGATTCCTTCCTGACAGCAGATGGCGCGACGGCGGTTGACGGTTCGGTGCGCACGACGACGTCGGCGATCTCCGGCAGCCGAGCGCGGAGTGCTTCCTCGAGCTCGCTCGCCATCTGGTGAGCGTGGGCGAGTGATGTGGTCGCGCCGACGGGGACGGTGATGAACACGACGCTGCCGGCCTCGGTGGGCATCAGGCGCACGTCGCGCGCGACGGCGCCCGTCTCCTCGAGCGCGATCGCTTCGATGTCCTCGACGACGCGCCCGCTGTCGCGGATCGCGCTCGGATCGGTCGCGACCGGTCGTTCCAGCGGCTCGAGGTGGGTGCGAACATCGCTCACCCGCGGCAGCGCCCCGATCGCCGACTCAACGCGCTGGGCAACGGCATGAGTCGCCTGCAGCGAGCTGTCGGCGGGGACTTTGAGATGCAACGAGACGCTGATCTGCTCGCCGTGCTCGAAGATCGTGATGTCATGCGCCTCGCGCACCATCGGTTCGCTCAACGCGATCGCCAACACCCGATCGCGCAGGTCAAGCCCTCGCTCGCGGGGCTCGACGTGAACGACGACGTCGCTATTGGGCAACGCCATCTCGACCGCACGTTCGACTTCGTCGGCAGCGGCGTGCCCCTCGATGACCGCTCGGCCGGGTGGGACCGAAACGACCGCGTCGGCGAAGTAGCGTCCGGCGGACTCGCGCACCCGAAGCCGATGGAGCTCAATCTCTGGCGAGAGCGCGGCGATCGCATCGCGTGCGCTCTCGTGTGCCGCGGCGGGCGCAGTGTCCATCAGTACCCGAGCGTTCTCGAAGATGAGCCGGGCCGCGGCCGCGAAGATGATCACCGCGACGATCAGCGCGGCGACGGCATCGCCGGCCTCGAAGCCCACGCGCACCGCGATCAGCCCGATCAGCACCGCGACCGAGCCAGCCATGTCGCCGGCGAAGTGAAACGCGTTGGAACGCAACGCGGCCGACCGATATCGGCGGGCTGTTCGCAACGAGACGAGCACTCGAGTGACGTCGACGGCGATGGCGGCGAGAATGACCGCGAACACGTACCACGTCGCGCTCAACATTCCGCCGCCGCTTGACAGCCGATCGATCGCCTCGACCACGACGATGACGCCCCCTGCGAACAGGATCGTCGCCTCGGCCAGAGCTGAGAGATTCTCCACACGACGGTGACCGTACGGGTGCTGACGATCGGCCGGGCGGCCGGCGACGCGCACCGCGAAGAATGTCACCGTGGCAGCGACGACGTCCCCGCTTGACTCGATACCCGCCGACACCAGGCCCAGGCTTCCCGTCACGAGCCCGGTGCCGAGCTTGAGCACCATCAGGAGTGTCGCCGCCAGAATCGAGGCGATCGCCGTGCGCCGCTTACCGGATCCTTCGGCGGTCCCGGAGGCGACTGTCGTTGCCTTCTCGACCTGGTGCAAACCGGCCATATGTAGAGCGTAGGCGACCGCCCCCGACCTTCGAACCCGCGTCCGGATGGCCGATCGGCCCGGCCGGGCCGGGCCGGACCTCTGGTCGCTCGACGCCTCGCGGTGAGATTCCCTTCTGTGCTCGCGTGAGATTCGGGTGCCCGCGCGTGTCTTGAGCCAATCGACCCACGAAACTTCGGGCAGCGCGGCCCGACAAGGAGCAGTTCTGATGAAGCGAATTGGGCTGGCGGCGCTGTCAGCGATCGCCCTATTGCGGGCTGCTTCGGGGACTGCGGCGGCGACGTATCCGCGAAAGCACCACAAGCGCCGCACGAGGGGTCCGGCACTCGCATCACGTCCGCACGCACATCGTCGACATCGCGCCAGCCAACGCCGGCGCGCCGACCACGATGGCTCCAGAGGACAACACCGGCACCGTCGCGTCGTTCACGAATGGCGCATTGCCTAGCGGCACGCTCGCGTGCGGCTTTAGAGCCAGCGGAGGGTTCGGGCGGCGGTCTGTTCAGGCCGCCACCCGTCGTGTTCAGACGGCGCTGGACCGGGAATCCGGGAACGTTTCGCGCGGGCGTGGCGTCGTGATCACCATGCGGCGCGACGCGAGGAGCGTGGTAGGGCGGTGAGCCCGTCAGTCTCGATCCGGGTTGCTTCAGACATTGAGCGATGCGCGGCTCGTGTCCCTCGCCCCTCCCGGTCATGAGCGAGCCTTCGAAGCGATCGTGCGTCGCTACCGCCGAGAGCTGCTCGCTTAGAGCCGCCGGCTCGTACCGTCGGAGGCTCGCGGAGAGGACGCGGTGCAGCGGGCACTGCTGCAGGCCTGGCTCGCGTTGCAGCAGGACGTCGAGGTCCGCGACGTCAAGTCATGGCTCTACCGGATCGTGCACGACACGGCGCTGAACTGCAACGTGGGGCCGCTGGGCAGGAGTTCGCTCAGCAGCGTCCGCTCGGAGCTCGCCGAGCTCCCCGCGCTGCAGAGGCAGGTGCTCCTCAGGACGTCGCTGGAAGGTCAGAGTCACGACGAGATCGCGGCGGCGCTGGGCCTCAGCACCGAAGCCGGGCGAGGCCTGATATACCGGGCCCGGGCGAGCCTCAGAGCCGCGGCCGGCGCGGATGCCGACACCAGTCCTGGCTCAGCGAACGACGGCGGCTCGGGCTCCGGTTCGGGTCCGCACAGCGACGGGTCATCGGACGGCGGATCGCCGTTCTCGGCGACCGCCGGCCCCGGCCGCTCCGGCTCCGGTGATCGCGGCGGGAGGCTCGGAATCGGACGGGGGTCAATCATCCGGTGGCCAAGGCGGGCGACAAGCCGCGCAATCACAATCGGCGAGCCCTACAGGCACGTCAGGTTCGGAAGCGATCGAGCCCGCCGTCTCAGTGAGCTCTTCTCGGGGTCTGCCCCGTCGCCATTGGGTGGACTGCCCGACACCGAATCGGGCGGCGGCGCACCGCGGTCAGTCGCCTGGCGCACCGGGCTCACGGCGGCGCCCCGCAATGCTGCCTCGCCCCTCCTCCCAACCTACAGCAGGCCGGGAGGGAGGGAGATCGCCCGAAGAGCAAGGTGCACCGGCCCCCGAGCGGGTGGTCAGTCATCGTTGCCCAGCAGCCGATTGTTGAATCCTGCCGCTCGGGTCAAATCGCACGCTGTCTTGATGTCGGTGTCGCGCTCCAGGGCCGTCCTCCCGCTTGATGCGTGGAGTCGGACGGGCGGCGCAGCCGCAGGTCGTCACTTGACCCGTGCCTGCGCTCCCGTCCGGGCTGCGAGCTATCGGGGTTCGTTCTACGGTCGGGCCGCGTCTGCGTCCCGTGCGAGGTCGGCCATGAACTCGAAGAATCCGGGCGACTGGTCGCGGAAGAGCCCGTCGTCGGTCAGGAACTTCAGCGCGCCCATCGCCGCGCCTTCGGTGTTGGTCGGGCGAATGATCGAGCACACCGGGAACTTGCGGTCCAGGAAGATCGTTGGCTCGGGCATGATCAGGTTGGTCTGGAAGTCCTCACCGCCGAACGGAGGCTTATTGAGGTCAGGGAACACGAGACCATTCGTCGGGTCGGTCAGCGGCGGTGCGTTTCCGGCCTTGTCGCTCCAGGTCTGAAAGTGCATCGTCTCCGTCGGTCCGATGCTGAGCAGGACGCGGAGGACTTCGCGATCGCTGACCCGTTGCGCCAACGACGGGTAGAGGCTCGTGCCGCCCTGTTCGATCGTCGCGAAGTGGAAGCCCGCCGTGTTCGCGATCGCCTGCAAGTGCTCCTTGGGCTTCAGGTCGGCATCGGATCTCGGGATCGCGGGAAACCTCCCTTTGAGCAGCCCCGGAACGGCCGGCGGGAAGGTGTCCCCGAAGTCGGGGCTCTTGGTCCGGCTGCGGTAGCGCGTCCACCAGCTGGTGTCCACGGTCAGCTCCCTCAGGTTCGTGAGCCGCTTGATCTGCTGCGCGCCCGTCGCTGTGCTGCTGGGCAGGGTTCGGAACCGCTCCAGATCGACTGGTCGACCGCCACGCGCCTCGAGGTAGGCGTTGATGAACGTGAAGTGCGTGAACTCGTCCTCGGTGTTGTCATGGATGTACTGCGCCATGTCTGCGTCCAGCACGCTCAGCGCGGCGGTGTAGTCCTTGTTGCCGGTCCCCCCGGGAACCTCGCTGTCCTGGATGCCGCCGAGCTCGTTGTACTGCTGCCAGAAGTCTGTCTCCAGGATCTCGGCGGCCGACAGGAAACGCAGAATCGCCTCGTCTCCGTTGGTGAGGCCACGGCCGGCTTGGGCGGAAGCCAGCGACACATCGGCCAGCAATCCGGCGCCCAGCGCTCCGACTCCTGCGCCGACCAGGAACGACCGACGGTTGGCTCCGCGCTCCCGGATCGGCTCCGGCTCGCTGATCTGACGGGCTGGGAGTTCTGACCGCCGGGACTGCGGCCCGTGTGATGCACTCGAAGGAGAGGATTCGGTACTCATATCGTGCTCCGATCTGCCGTTGGGAAACCAGTCCGCGGAGGAGACCGCCACTAAGGTCCCCCCCTGTGCGCCGCGAGCGGGGCCCGCGAACGCTTTGCACGGGCTCGCGCAACCAGGATCGCGCGCCCCCGGATCTCGACGGCGGCCTGGCGGTCCTCTCGCGATCCGACCAGCTCGACGCCCGACGCGCCCCCACCCCCCAATGACACCGGCAACGGCCCGCGCGCACCCGTGAGTCCGATCAAGCACCGGTCTGCCACGCCGATCGCCGGCCGACACACCACGACCGCATCCGGGCCACGAGCCATGGCCGGATCGTGCTGCCGGCACGCCGATTCTCAGAGCAACGCAAATCACGATTGACCCACCGGATCGCAACGGGCGAGATGCCCTCCACCCGGCCAGAAATGCGGCCGTTACGCCACCGACGCCACGACGGAGCGATTCCTTCCCGCCCCCGGGCCCCCGGAGGCCATCCCCGGCGACCGGGCGCGGGCATAGCCCGTCGCTGTCATGCGCTCCACACCGACCCCCAGGTTTGGACGGACGAGTCGGCCGGAACCCCCAAGCGGGGCCAGCGCAAGCTGGCGCAATGACCCACTCGGCTGCCTCGGCTCCGCGAGCTGACCGCGGTTAATGGTCGCGTGTTTCGGCGGCGAAAGCCATCCCTGGCCTGCTCGAGATCGCTAACACCAAGCCCCGGCGCCGGCCGCCAGACCTTCCTACCAACCCGGGGCCTACGGTCGACCGGTCAGCTCACGGTCAGTGTTCCCTGCATTCCCGCGGCGCGATGTCCGGGGACGCTGCAGAAGAACGTGTACGTGCCCGGCTTGAGGTTTACGGTCAGGGCCTTTGTACCCCCCTGGAACGTGGGCGTGGCGCCGACCACAGGACCGCTACTGCCTTGCTCAATCGTCACGTTGTGCATCAGGGGAGCCATATTCGTGAAGTCGATCGTCACCTTCCCGGCCTTGGCGCTGAGCGAGCTCTTCGTGAACTTCAATTGGCCGCTCGGGTCTGCGGCAAGCGAGAGCGAGCCGCTGCTGGCCGCGGGAGCAGGAGCAGACCCGGTGGTCGTGGACGCGGCAGGCGTGCTCGGCGAGGACGGAGTGCTGCTACTGCTACTGCTACTGCTACTGCTGCTACTGCTGCTTGAGCTTCCGCAGGCGGCCAGGCTCAGCGCGACGGCGGCCACGCTCAGCGCGGCGGGGAACTTGGACAAGACAGTCTCCTCTCGAGCGGTTGATGGAACGGCGGCAGCGTCCGTGCTCTAACGCGCGGCGGGCTGACTAATCCCTAGGACGCCTGCGCAATCCATTCCTTTCCGGACGAGCATCAGATGACTCGAGTTTCGGCGTTTTGGGGCTATGAGGGCTGTGTTGTGAGGGCTGGCGTGGTTGGCGCTGGCCGGGGTGGTTTGCGGGTCTGAGCGGGGGAAGGAGGCGGCGACCCCGAATCGGTGGGCGACAAGTCCATCTGGTCGCGGGTCGTTGGAAGCGTTCCCGTGGCCTTCCCTTCCGGGGGGGTCGCCGCTGTGCTTCCCGGGGGGGTCGCCGCTGTGCTTCAGGTTTCCCACTTCGCTCGCCGGGCTGCTTTCCCTGCTTGCGCCCGCGTTCACGCAACCGACGTTTCAGACGTTCAGCATGTTGATGGTCGGGATGATCGGCCGGGTGCGGGATTGCACCGTGACCGGGATGCTGCAGGCCGCCGGTTTGGCCGGGGTGTGGCATCACAGCCGCGCGCACGACTTCTTCGCGACCCGCAACTGAGATCCCGATCAGCTCGGGTTGTTGCTGGTGGACTTCCTGGTGACGGTGTTCGTCCGGCCCGATGCGGCGATCCGCCTGGCGGTGGATGCACGCTGTTCGGTCGCTCGGGCCGGAAGGTGTGGGGCGCGCACTACCTGCACGACGGCGCGCAACCGGAGGGGTCCGGACAGCGCACCCGGTGGGGAAACTGCTGGGTCGTGGTCGTGCTGGTCGTGGAGCTTCCGTGCCTCGGTGGCCGTCAGGTCGGGCTGCCGGTCCTGTTCAGACTGTTTCGCCCCAAGGACGACTCGCACCCCAATCGGTGCTCGCAGCCTGAGCTGGGGCGGCTGCTGGTGGACATGGTGATCAAGCGTTTCCCGGGCCGCAAGATCGAGCTGGTGATGGACGGCGCGTACGCCAGCCGGGCGTGGCGCGATCTCCCCGCGCGTGTGAACGTAACGACCCGCATGCGCGCGAACGCGGCGTTGCACAAGCTCGCTGCGGGTTCGCGTACACCCGCCCGGCAGGGCCGCCCGCCGCTGAAGGGCGCCCGGCTCGGAAGCCTCGCCGAGATCGCCAATGCCGCGACCTTCGTCGCGGTCACGATCACCGGCCCCGACGGGCGACAACGCACCACGCACATCCACGAGTTCGTCTGCCTCTGGTACAAGCCGTTCTACACGCGGGCGGTCAAAGTAATCCTGATCCGCAACCCCGGCACCACGGACAGTGTCGACGTCGCTCTGGCCTCGACCGACACCGAGGTCCCCGCGGCCGAACTCATCTCTCGCTACGACAGCCGCTGGACGATCGAAACCGCCCATCAAGAAGCCAAAGCCCACGGCGTCGGTGACGCACGCAACCGCGTCGAGAAAGCCGTCAAACGGACCGACCAGCGGGTTCCGGCCCGATTGCCGGCCCCGGCCCGCTTTTCGCCGAGAGCAGGGCTCGCCGCCAGCGTGGCGGCCACGCCGTACACCGCAGGCGTATCCCAGGGCAGCAGCCGCTCGGCGGCGATCAACGCTCCGACCGCGACCATCCACGTGAGGCTCATCACCCCGAGCGCGAACAGAGCCGCCATCAGCCCGATGCAGCAGCCGATGCAGGACGCGCCGTGCCGCACCCCGCCCCGCAGGCCGCTGCCGGCTCCCGGCCGCGCCTCGCCCGCCTGGCTCAGCGGGGTCCGGCACCGTTGCAGGCACCGGGCCTTGGCCGCGGTCAGCTGGTAGCCGGCCGCAGCGAGGATCACGCCCGTAGCGACGTAGCGACCCGCACGGTCCCAGGCGAGGAAAGGCAGATCGAGCGCACGCACCGCCTCGAGCAGGAGGTAGGCCACGAGCCCCGCGGCCGTCCACGCGGCCAGGTAGCCCACGATGAAGGCGGCGACCCTGCGCTCCCCGCCCCGGGCGAATGCAACCGCCGCCGGGACCAAGGACGGGAGCATCATCGCCGCCATCATCACCAGTCAGCTGACGGCGAACCAACCCAGGTCACCGAGATCGGTTCCCGGCGCAGCGTCCATGCCGCTCATGCGATCGTTGGTCAGGACCCAGGCCGTGGCGGCGAGCGCGAGCAGGCCGCCGGTCAGCCCGACCCGCGTCAGCCGGGGTAGCGGGGGCGCGGGGCGAAGGGTGGCGGACTCCATCAGGCGGTGACCTTCTCGTATTCGTTGTGGCGGACCCAGATGTGCTCGTCGCCGTTGCGGCCCAGCGGCGCGCGGTCGAGCCACTGGTAGGCGCCCCACAAGGCGTCGAGCCCGCGGGCATACGCGGAGTAGGTGTGGTAAACCGCGCCGTCGGAGAGGGCGAAGGCGCTTATCCCCGGCCTCTCCTGGAGGAACTGCGCCAGGTCTGCGCCGCAGCTCGCGGCCGTCTCGAACAGCGGACCCGAGTCGACTTCTAACAGCGCCGTGCGATCTCCCAGGTTCGCGAAGTTGTACTCGCCGCCCTCGCGCAACTGCTCCGGCCTGATCGACGCGGCGTAGTGGTAGTTGAAGTCGCTGCCGAATGACGAGGCCCAAGGGAACGTCCAGCCCATGCGCCGCTTGTACGCCTGCAGCTTCTCGAGCGGAGCGCGCGAGACGCAGACCAGGTTCGCATCCGCCCGGCTCGCGAGGTGGACCGGCAAGCCGTTGAAGCCGTCGGCGATCGACGAGCACGAGGGGCAGCCCTTCTCGAACTCGGGGCCGAACATGAAGTGGTAGACGAGCAGCTGCGAGCGCCCGTCGAACAGCTGTGCGAGCGTCCTCGTCCCGTCGTCGGTGTCGAAGGTGTACTCCGTCTCGACACGCACCCACGGCAGCTCCCGGCGCTCACGGGCGAGCTCGTCGCCGCGGCGGGTGTGCTCTTTCTCGCGCGCGAGCAGCTCCTTACGGGCCGCCAGCCACTCCTCCCGTGTTCCGACCTTGTGGTTCGTCATCGCTTCGCCTCCTGTGTTTGACGTTCTGTTGCCTGCGCGCGCGCAACTGACTCAGCGATGCGCTTGATCGCTGACAGCCGCGCGTCCCAGTCCGCGGCGACCTGTGCCATCGAGCGCGTCGCGGCGTCGAGCCGCTGCGGGCGGATTGCGTAACGCACCTCGCGTCCCCGACGGGTGCTCTCCACGAGCCCCGCACGATCCAGGACGGCGAGGTGCTTGGCGACCGCCTGACGGGTGACCGGCAGCTCGCCGGCGAGGATCGTCGCGGTGGCCTCGCCCCGGTCCAGGAGGACGTCGAGCACCCGCCGGCGGGTCGGATCGGCGACCACCGACCACAGCTCGTCGACCTCGGCCGCGACGGGACTCATCCGTCTCCCGGTGTGGGGGTCCGTCGCGCGACGTACTCTCCCAGCTCGCCGAGCTCGAGCTCCCACCCGCGGCTGTGACTGTCGAAATGCTGCTGCTTCTCGTTGTCGGCCCCGGCGAGACCTTGGAAGCCGGTCTCGACCACCGTCAGCCGCGTGGAATCGTGCTCCGCACGGAGGCTGAACTCGACCAGCGTCGAATTGCCCTCGTCGACGTCTCGGCCGGGATCGACGGCCCAGCGGAACGAGAAGAAGTGCGGCCGCTCAACGCGCTCGACGCGCCCCTGGACAGTGCCGTAGTCGTTCCAATGAAGGACTGCCCTGCCGCCGGGCCTGAGGTCGAGGTCGGCGGAGTCGCTGAACCAGCCACTGATGTGCTCGGGCTCGGTCACGACGGACCACACCACCTCCACGGGGGCGTCGATCACGATCTCGCGTTCGATCCGCGGGGGGACCATGCAATGCCTCCATCATGTGCAACCAAAGGTTGCGTAACCCTAGCAGACAGGTGTCGGATCGTCGGAAAGGTCGCGACTCCGGGAGCAAGGACGGGACGGCGGGCGGCGCGTCCTGGCATCGCCCGCGTCTCGCCCATCAGCTCACTTGGATCCAGCGAGTTCTCCGGGTCGAAGACCTCCGCGACACCGCCGCTACAGCGGCCGCCGACCCTTTTGGTCCGAACCCGGCTCCAACGAAGCAGCCGAACGGCTCGTCCAGAAACCTCGCGTGATGGTCGGCCATGAAGGTCGCCGGGGTCGTTCGCTGGTCGATCGGTGCAAACGACTTGATCTCCGGATGTCCGAGCACCAGATAGCCGAGATCCACATGCGCACGAGCAGCAGCATCGAGAGCGTCGAGCACTTGATCGGCAGCGAGAAACAGATCGTCGACTGACACGGACAGCAGCGTCTCCACAACCTCGGCATAGGCCATCTGGTCGTCCAGATGAGCGGCAACACGCTCGCGCAGGGCCAGCAGGTTTGAGTGTGTCTCTTCGGGGACGACCCGCGTTCGTATCTCTTCCAGCTGAGCGTAACCCTCCTCTCCGCGCTGTCGGTCCACAAAGTCCACGAGCGAAGCACCGTCGCGCGCAGGCTTCTCACCACGCGGCGGCCCGATCGCCAACTCGATCAGC
>Ga0209839_10001674_pt1 | contig 11200 bp, 6 predicted proteins | sample OrgsoiDNA2013050_FD_185800 | JGI IMG/M metagenome (GOLD analysis project Ga0209839, IMG submission 185800) | Permafrost soil microbial communities from the Arctic, to analyse light accelerated degradation of dissolved organic matter (DOM) -... | ecosystem: Environmental > Terrestrial > Soil >... | reverse complement strand
CGACGCTTCCGGGTCTGCTCGACCCCGACCACGCGCTGCCCCCGAGTGCCGTCATCTCTGTGGCCAACGCCGAGGGGCGCATCGTTTCACGCTCGCTCGATCCGGAGCGCTGGATCAGCCAGCCGGCACCCATTGACCGCACCCAGATCCTTGCCCGCCTCGGCGAAGGTCGCGGCACGGCCGAGACGACGGGGCTTGACGGCGTGCCCCGCATCTTCGGGTTCTCGCGCTCGCGCGTCCTGCCCTGGCTTGTCTACGTCGGCATCCCGGTCGACACGGCGCTGGCCTCCACTCAAAGCAATGCGCGCGAAAGCTTTCTTCTCGGCATAGCGATGCTCGCCGCGGGGTTGCTCTTTGCGGCTTGGACGGCCGGTCGCATCGCCCGCCCTCTGCGCGAGTTGAGCGACGACGCACAAAAGCTCGGCGAAGGCGACTTCGACCACCGCAGCAATGTCGTCACGGGCGGCGAGGTCGGCCTGCTGGCACGCAACCTCAATCGCATGGCCGACGCCTTGCAGGAGCGCATCACGACAGCGCGCCGCACCGCCGAGCGCCTGGCGCTGGCGCTCGAAGGATCGGACCAGGCCCTCTTCGACTGGGACATCAGGCGCAATGTCATCCACTACAGCTCGCGGGCCTCGACACTGCGCGGCGGCGCCGACGTCGACACCGAGCTCACGCCCGACGACATGCGTGCGTTCGTCCACCCGGAAGACATTTCCCGCGTGCTCGCCCGGCTCAGCCACGCGGCCAACGATGCAACGTCGCTGTACGAAGCCGAATACCGCATCCGCCACGTCGACGGCCGCTGGATCTGGCTGCGCAGCCGCGGTCGCGTCGTCGAGCGCGATGCGCAGGGTCATGCCGTGCGCCTCGTCGGCACCGACACCGACGTGACCGAGCGCAAGAAGGCGGAAGCCGCGCTGCGCCAGCGCGCCGAGTTCGATGTCCTCACCGGCTTGCCGAACCGGGCGCTGTTCAACGATCGGCTGGCCGGCGCCATCGAGCGATCGGCGCGCAACGGCAAGGCGCTCGCCCTGCTTTTCCTCGACATCGACCGCCTCAAGGAAGTCAACGACACGCGCGGCCACGAGGCCGGCGACGAGCTGCTCAAGACCGCCGCCACCCGCCTTCTGGCCGCCGTGCGCAGCGCCGACACCGTTGCCCGCCTGGCCGGCGATGAATTCACGGTGATCCTCGAAGGTCTGAGCGACACCGCCGCCGCAGAAGCGGTGGCGAAAAAGCTGGTCGAGAGCCTGCGCGTGCCGATGCGCATCGGCGATGCACTGCTGCGCGTGTCGACGAGCGTCGGCATCGCCATGCTCGCACCCGGCGAAACCGACGCAGCGGGCCTGCTGCGCCGCGCCGACGCGGCGCTCTACGAGGCCAAGCGGGCCGGCCGCAACCGCTTCGTCACGAGCACTGCCGCCTGAGTCCTTGCGCGCTGGCGCGCTGGCCCGAGTGATGGCGCCCACCAGCGCACGCCGGAGCACCGGCTCACGTCTCGACGACGATGACCGCGAGCACGAGCCCGATCACGGCAACTGCTTCGAGCCGCCGTTGACCATCCACGGCGTTGCGAATCGGTCGACGAGCATGCCGAATGCCTCGGCCCAGAATGTCTCCTGCAGCGCCATGCGCACCTGGCCGCCCTCGCCCAGTGTCGCGAAGATCCTGCGCGCCTCGGCGGCGCTCGGGTAGGTGAGCGAGAGCGAATAGCCTTTCGGGGCCTTGGCCGATTCACCCGGGATGCCGTCGGAGGCCATGAGGGCGCGGTCGCCGATGCGCAGGCGCGCGTGCATGATGCGGTCGCCGCTGCCCATGGGCGACTCGCCTTTCACGGGCGATTGGGCGTAAGTCATCATCATTTCGATCTTGCCGCCGAGCGTGCGCTCGTAGAAGCGCATGGCCTCGGCGCAGCTGCCGTCGAAGAAGATGTAGGCGTCGAGCATGGCCATGTCGGTTCCTTTCGGAAAGGGTTGTCGGTGGCGCAGTCGTCGACAACGGTGCGCGCGGCTCCGGAGAAGGCGTTCAGACCGGCTGCTTGACGGTGCGCAGATAAGGCTTGACCGTCGTGAAGCCGTCCGGATATTTCTGCCGCGCTTCCTCGTCGGAAACGCCTGGGACGATGATCACGTCGTCGCCGTGCTTCCAGTTCACGGGCGTCGCCACCTTGTGCTTGGCGGTAAGCTGCATCGAATCGAGCACGCGCAGGATTTCGTCGAAGTTGCGGCCGGTCGTCATCGGGTAGGTGAGCATGAGCTTGATTTTCTTGTCGGGCCCGATGACGAACACCGATCGCACGGTCGCGTTGTTGGCGGCCGTGCGGCCGTCGGAGCCCACCTCGTCGGCCGGCAGCATGTTGTAGAGCTTGGCCACCTTCAGGTCGTGGTCGGCGATCATCGGGTACGTCACGGCGGTGCCCTGCGTCTCCTCGATGTCCTTGGCCCAGGCGCTGTGCCGGTCGACCGGGTCGGCCGAGAGTCCGATCAGCTTGGCGTTGCGCCGGGTGAACTCGGGCTCGATCCTGGCCATGTAACCGAGCTCGGTCGTGCACACGGGGGTGAAGTCTTTCGGGTGCGAAAACAGGATCGCCCAGGAATCGCCGATCCATTGGTGGAAGCGGATCTTTCCCTGGGTGGTCTCGGCCTCGAAATCGGGGGCAGTGTCGTTGATGCGCAGTGACATGCGTGTCTCCTCGGGTGCTGCGGAAAAGCGGGCTCGCAGTATGCCGCGCCGGGCCCTGGGAGGGCACCCCGCAAAGTCATTCGCGCAATATGGTTACGCCCGTGCCACCCGGCGCGGCCGCGGGCGCTATGCTCCTCATTCGGAAGGTCGCGTCCAAACGCACCCGCCCCATGCTGATCAACTTCTTCTTCACGCTGCGCGCCGCCAAGCTCAAGGTTTCCGTCAAGGAATACCTGACGCTGCTCGAAGCCATCAAGTCCGGCGTCATCGACGATGACGATTCCGGCAGCCCCACGGTCGACAGCTTCTACTACCTGGCCCGCACCTCGCTCGTCAAGGACGAGGCCAACTTCGACAAGTTCGACCGTGCCTTCGCCGCCTACTTCAAGGGCGTCGAGCTGCTCACCGATTTCACCCAGGAAATTCCGCTCGAGTGGCTGCAGAAGAAGTTCGAGCTCGAGCTCTCGCCCGAAGAGAAGGCGGCGATCGAGAAGATGGGCTGGGACGAGCTGATGGAGACGCTGAAGAAGCGCTTCGAGGAGCAGAAGAAGCGCCACGAGGGCGGCAACAAGATGATCGGCACCGGCGGCACGAGCCCGTTCGGCGCCTACGGCTACAACCCGCAGGGCATCCGCATCGGCCAGGAGAAGAGCCGCAACAAGAGCGCGGTGAAGGTCTGGGACCAACGCCAGTTCAAGGACTACGACGACTCGCTCGAGCTCGGTACGCGCAACATCAAGGTGGCATTGCGACGCCTTCGCCGCTTCGCCCGCGAAGGCTCGGAAGAAGAGCTCGACCTCGACGACACGATCCGCGCCACTGCGTCGAACGCCGGCTGGCTCGACATCAAGATGGTGCCCGAGCGGCACAACAAGGTGAAGGTGCTGCTGCTGATGGACGTGGGCGGCACGATGGACGAGCACATCCACCGCGTCGAAGAATTGTTCAGCGCCGCCAAGACCGAGTTCAAGCATCTCGAGTTCTATTACTTCCACAACTGCGTCTACGACTTCATGTGGAAGAACAACCGGCGCCGCTACAGCGAGAAGTTCAGCACCTGGGACCTGATCAGGAAGTACAACAAGGACTACAAGCTCATCTTCGTCGGCGATGCGACGATGAGCCCGTACGAGATCCTGCAGCCGGGCGGCAGCGTCGAATACAACAACGAGGAGCCGGGCGCCGAGTGGCTGCAGCGGCTCACCAATGCGTTCCCGAAGTTCGCCTGGATCAACCCCGAGCCGCAAGGCGTGTGGGGCTACCGGCAGAGCATCTCGGTGATCCAGCAGCTCATGAACCAGCGCATGTTTGCCCTCACCTTGCCCGGGCTCGAAGGAGCCATGCGACTGCTCGTCAAATGAGGCGGGCGGCAGCGCCACTGCGGGCGCTGGGGGTGGTGGTGCTGATGGCGTGCCTGGGCGGCTGTTCGAGCCTGCCGTTTGTCTCGAAGAAAGACGACGCCGAAGGCAGCGCCGCGCCGCGCGAGCCCGAGGTGGCGCTCTACGAATTCGAGGTCGAGGCGCCGGCGCCGCTGCGCCTTCTGCTGCTCGACTACCTCGATGTCGCGCGTTTCCAGAAGGCGCCGAAATCGGAGGCCATCGCCGGGCCCGAGCTCGACCGGCTCGCCGCGGCAGCACCAGCGCAGGCGCGAACGCTGCTCGAGACCGAGGGCTACTTCGATGCCACGGTGAAGATCGCGCAGGTGCCCGGCACGAACGGCCTGCCGCGAATCACGATGACGGTCGTGCCCGGCCCGCGCGTCACGGTCTCGAGCGTGAGCCTCGACACCGCCTCGACGCTCGCACCGCGCACGCCGACGCGCGAGGAACCCTGGACCGACCGGCTCGACCGGCTGCGCAAGACATGGGCCCTGCCGCCGGGCCAGCCCTTCCGGCAACCGGCCTGGAGCAGCGCCAAGAATGCCGCGCTCGGCGAGCTGCGCGCCGACGGCTACCCGACCGCGGCCTGGCAATCGACGCACGCGGCGGTCGACGCCGTGGCCGGCAGCGCCGCACTCGCGCTCACGGTCGAAAGCGGCCCGCTCTACCGTCTCGGCCCGATCCGGATCGAAGGCGTGCACCGCTACGACGAGGCGACCGTGCGGCGGCTCGCCACTTTCTTCCGCGGCGACGCCTACAGCGAAAAGCTCCTCCTCGACTACCAGGAGCGGCTCGTCAAGGTCGGCCTCTTCGAGGGCGCCTCGGTCGAGCTCGACGCGACCGGGCCGCCCGAGGCAGCGCCCGTCATCGTCAAGCTCAAGGAGCTGAGCGAACAGCAGGCGACGTTCGGCGTCGGCTACAGCGCCAACACCGGACCGCGCGTGTCGCTGGAGCACTACGACCGCAAGGTCTTCGGCCAGCCGTGGATCGAGCACAGCGCGTTCACGTTCGGCCCCGACCTGAAATCGCTCGGCACCGAGCTCACCTCGTACCCGCGCGAGAACCAGTGGCGCAATCTGGCCTCGGGCAACATCGAGCAGCTGCGCGCCGCCGACGAGACGCGCAACAGCTGGTCGGTGCGCGCCGGCCGCTCGCAGGACACGACGCGCTTCGAGCGCGTCTTCTACACCGAGGTGGCGCACACGCAGGTGCAAAGCGCGCCGCTCACGACCACGAGCGACGGCGTCTCGCTCAACGCCAGCTGGCTGCGCCGCGACCTCGACAACCTCCTCGTGCCGACCGAGGGCACGGCCCTCTCGCTGCAGGGCGGCGCCGGCTATGGCCAAGGCGTGGAAACGCGTTCCGACATCGCCGGCGAGTTTCACAGCCGCGGCCCGTTCGCGCGCGCCTATGCGCGGCTCACGTGGTATCGGCCGTTCGCCGGCTGGTTCGCCAACGCGCGCGTCGAAGGCGGCGAGGTCTTCGTGCACGACCGCATCGGCGTTCCCGACACCCTCCTCTATCGCGCCGGCGGCGACAACTCGGTGCGCGGCTACGGCTACCGCACCCTCGGCCCGACCGTCAACGGCGCGGTGGTCGGCGGGCGCGTGCTCCTGACCGGCAGCGCCGAGCTCGAGCATCCGATCCTCGATCGACTGCCTGCCTTGCTCGGCGCGGTGTTCGTCGACGCAGGCAACGCCGCCGACCGCTGGAACGAGCTGCACCCCGTGCTCGGCTATGGCCTCGGCCTGCACTACCGCAGCCCCGTCGGGCCCTTGCGTGTCGACGTGGCCTACGGGCAGAACGAGCGCCGCATCCGCCTGCATCTGAGCGTTGGCATCGCCTTCTGAGCGACAGTGATGGCCCACGACGACACGCCGGCATCGGCAGCGCCTGAAGAACGCGCGACGGGGGCGACGTCGCCCTCGTCGTCCTCGTCACCGACCTCGCCCGCCGCGTCGTCATCGACCGCGCCGTCGGCAACCTCATCGACAGCGTCATCGACAGCGTCGACTCGCCGGCGCCGCGCCTGGCGTTGGCTGGGGGCGAGCGCGACGGCGGTCGTCGTGGTCGTCGCGCTGGCCATCGCGCTGCTCGCGTGGGCGCTGCAGAGCGCGACCGGCAGCGCCTGGCTGGTGGGCTGGCTGCCGCAGGTGAGCATCGTCGCGCCAAAAGGATCGCTGCTCGGCGACTTCTCGGCCGAGCGCCTCGACATCATTTTGCCGGGCGCCCTCTCGCTGCGTCTCGATTCGCCGCGCTGGCACGCGCTCGGTGCGTCGCGCGGCGACCACGGCCGCTGGCTGCATCTGAAGATCGACACGCTGCATGCCGACCGCGTGACGCTGCGCCGCGACGTCACGAAGGCGCCTGCGAGCGAGGGCAGCGCACCGCCGCAAACGCTGCGCCTGCCGATCGAGATCGAGATTCGCGACGCCAGCATCGACGAGCTGCACTTCGGGCCGGACGACGCAGCGCCAGTGCGCGAGCTGAATGCCCGCCTCCATTTCGGAGACGAGGGCGGCCTGCGCCACCGCTTCGACGACCTCGCCGCCGCCTACGAGCGTGGCCGTGCCACCGGGGCCGGCACGATCGGCGCCGACCCGCCGTTCGCGATCGATGCTCGCGCCGTGCTCGCGTCGCTCGACGCGGCGCCGGCCTGGCAGGCCGAGGCTGCGGCACACGGCCCGCTCGCGGCACTCGACATCACGGCCACCGCACGCGTCTCGCCTGCGGCCTCGCGCGGCCCGCAGTCGCTGGCGGCGCATGCCGTCGTTCGTCCCTTCGCCGCGTGGCCGCTCGGCGAGCTTCAGGCGTCGACCGATTCGCTCGACCTTTCCGCGTTCTCGACCGCTGCGCCCGCCACGTCGTTGAGCGGCAAGGCGCTGGCGACGTCGACCGGGCTCGATCAGCCGGCCGCCATTTCCGTCGAGCTTCGAAACGGGCGGGCCGGCCGCTGGAACGAAGGGCTCTTGCCGGTGCGCCAAATCAGCGCCGACCTGCGGGCCCGGCCCGACACACCGCGTGTGCTCCTGGTGCGGGCGCTCACCGCCGAGCTCGGATCGGCGGCATTGCCCGCCGGCCGCCTTGTCGGGCGCGGGCGCTGGGCCCCCGAGGGCTGGTCGCTCGACACCGAGCTGATGCAGGTCAGACCTTCGGCGCTCGACGCGCGCGCCGCCGACACCACGCTCGACGGCACCGTCTCGGCCATCGGCACCGGCTTCGCATCGGCATCGGCATCGGCATCGGCATCGGCGGCGAGCGCCGTGCCGTCGCCCGCCGACACCCCAGCCGTCGATCTGGTCGCTGAGTTGACGGGCCGGCTCGCCGATCGACGTCTGCCACGCGATGCGCCGCGCGCGGCACGCCTGCGAATCGAAGCGCATGCCACCGAACGTGACATCGAATTGCGCACCGCCGAAGCCAGCGCCGGCGCCGCCAAGGCCACGCTGTCGGGGCGGCTCACCCGCACCGCGGCAGGCGCGCCCTGGCACGCCGCCGGGGGCGTGCAGCTCGCCGACTTCGACCCCGCGCCGTGGTGGCCGGGCAGCGCCGGCGGCGTTCTCGGGCGCGGCGCGAACCGGCTCAACGCGACCGGTGAGTTCGACCTGTCCTTGCCGAACACGACCTCGACCCATTCGACGCTCGAGGCGATCGCCGGGACGCGCGGCACAGCCCGTGTGTCGATCGCCCACAGCGTGCTCGCCGGTGTGCCGCTCGAAGGCGTGGCGAGCTTCGCCAACAGCGACGGCCGGGCCCGGCCCGCCTTCGACATCGTCGCTGCCGGCAATCGCCTCAGCGCAAAGGGCGTGCTGGCAGCACCCGGCCAGGCGAACGACGAATGGAAGGTCGGCATCGATGCGCCGCAACTGGCACGCCTCTCGCCACTCGCGTTTGCGCCCGAAGCGCATGCTGCGTCGCCTGGCGCGTCTGCCGGATTGGCTGGCACGCTGACGGCGAATGCAACGGTCAACGGCCGCTGGCCCGACCTGTCGAGCCAGGGCGAGCTGCATGCGGCAGCGCTGCGCTATGGCGCCATCGTTGTCGGCCATGGCGAAGGCAAGTGGCGGCTCGGCAGTGCGGGCAACGCCGCGCTCGATGCGACGCTTGCACTCGACGCCGTGTCGTGGTCGGGCCGCGTGATCGAGCATGCCGGCGCGCGGCTTTCCGGAACGGCGGCCGCACACCATGTCGAGCTGCGCGTCGAATCGCAGGCCCTGCCGCCGGAATGGGTCGACACCGTGACCCTGCGCCCCGTGGCCAGCGAAGCAGCGCCCGCCACGAACATGGCAAGCGCGGCAGCCTCGACAGCCTCGAACATGGCACTCTCGCCAGCGGCCGCAGCCGTCGCCGCATCGGCGCCGACGCGCGCGGCGACGTCGGCTCCTGCGAGCCGAAGCGCCCTGCTCCTGACGGCCGATGGCGGCCTCGTCAGCAGCAACGGCGAGCGCGCCGCCGGGTGGGCCGGCACCGTCCATGAGCTCCTCGCGCAGAGCCTCGCCCCGCCGAGCCGCACGTGGCTGCGCGCGCGCGAGCTGCGCGGCAGCATCGCGTGGGCCGGCGGGCCCTTGCGCGCCAACCTCGAGCCCGGCGCACTGCAAGCGCTCGGCGCCACCCTGCGCTGGAGCCGCGCTGCCTGGCAGGCGGCCGACGCCCACGGCGCCGGCGCTCGCATCGACGCCCAGGCCGTCATCGAGCCGGTGGCGGTGGCGCCCATCCTGCGCAGCCTGCAGCCCGAATTCGGCTGGGGCGGCGACCTCGCCGTCGGCGCACACCTCGACGTGCGCAGCGCGCCAACGGTCGCGGTCGCCGTCGTGCTCGAACGGGCTCGTGGCGACCTCACGGTGACCGACGAAATCGGTACCCAGAGCCTGGGCATGACCGACCTTCGATTCGGCATCGCTGCCAGCGAAGGCACCTGGAACTTCACGGCGGGCCTGGCCGGCAACACGCTCGGCGTCGCATCGGCGGCGATCGTCGCCAGAACGAACGCCAGCGCCGCGTGGCCGGCCGCGGAGGCGCCGCTCAGCGGCGTGCTCGAGCTGCGCGTCGCCAACCTCGGCACCTGGGGCACCTGGGTTCCGGCAGGTTGGCGGCTCGGTGGCGCGCTGCATGCAAACGCGAGCATCGGCGGGCGCTTCGGCGCTCCCGAATACACGGGCCACATCGAAGGCTCGAACCTCGGTGTGCGCAATTTCGTTCAGGGCGTCAACGTCACCGAGGGCGACGTAGCGATCGCGCTGCAAGGCAGCACGGCGCGCATCGAGAAATTCACGGCGCGGGGCGGCAGCGGCAGCATCAGGCTCGAAGGCGACGCGCACTTCGACACGGCACCCGTGGCGCGCCTGCAGCTCACGGCCGACAGGTTCCAGATGCTCGGCCGGGTCGACCGCCGCATCGTTGCCAGCGGCAGCGCGGCGATGCGGCTCGACGCGACGGCACTCGGCCTCGACGGCGCCTTCAAGATCGACGAAGGCCTGATCGACTTCACCCGATCGGATGCGCCTTCGCTCGGCGACGACGTCGAGGTGATTCGCCGGCCAGCGGCCGCATCGGCCGGTGCCTCGGCCGCCGAGCGCACGTCAGGCGACACCACGCTGCTGGCCAGGCCGGGCAGCACGCCCTCGAATGCGCCGGCGGCCACACCGGGCCCGGCGCCGCTGGCGCCGAGGCCGCCCGCCAGCCGCCAGGTCGCGCTCGACCTGCGTGTGGCCACCGGCGAGCGGTTGCGGGTGCGCGGGCGAGGCCTCGATGCGGGGTTGCGCGGCGAGCTGCACATCACCTCGCCGGCCGGCAAGCTCACCGTCAACGGCACGCTCAATGCCGTCGATGGCACCTATCAGGCCTATGCGCAGAAGCTCACGATCGATCGCGGCGTCCTCGGCTTCGTCGGGCCGGTCGACAACCCGCGGCTCGACATCGAGGCCACTCGGCCCAACCTCGACGTTCGCGTCGGCGTGAAGGTCGCGGGCACGGCGCTCAACCCGCGCATCCGCCTGTTCTCGGAGCCCGACATGAGCGACGTCGACAAGCTGAGCTGGCTCGTGCTCGGCCGTGCCAGCGACAGCGCCGGCAGCGACAACACGGCCCTGCTGCAGCGCGCCGCGCTCGCGCTCCTGTCGGGCGAAGGGCCGGGCGTGACTGATCGCCTGATCCACGCGATCGGCCTCGATGAGATCTCGGTGCGCCAGGGAACGGGTGAGGTCAAGGAGACCATCGTCAGCCTCGGCAAGCAGATCTCGAAGCGCTGGTATGTCGGCTACGAGCGCGGCCTCAACGCGACGACCGGCAGCTGGCAGCTCATCTACCGCATCGCCCAGCGGCTCTCGGTGAAGGCACAGGCGGGCGGCGACAACGCCGTCGATCTGAACTGGACCCTGCGCTGGAAATAGCGGCCGGCGCCGCGAGGAACTAGATCCGCAAGCTACGGCGCGACGTCCCAGTCGGACTTGTCGATGTGGTTCTGCATGAAGGCACGAACGGCGGCCTCGGCGTCGAGGTGCGACGGATCGAAATCGAACTGGCCCTCGTGCGGCGCGCCGCCGCCGCCGAAGCCGGCGCGAAAGTGAATCGAGTTGCCGGTCACGTCGTACTCGATCCGATAGGCCACCCGCTTTCCGCTCGAGCGCTGCGCGTGCGTTCCTTCGATCGTGGTCATGGCGTGCTCCCAATGCATCGGCGAACCGATGCACGAAGTATGACGCGGCGCCTCGGCAAGGCGAGGTCTTAAACTGCCAGCCCTCGCCCGGCCACGCGGCGAGCCGCTCGCCGTAGTTCAATGGATAGAACGGCCGCCTCCTAAGCGGCAAATACAGGTTCGATTCCTGTCGGCGGGACCAATGATGGCTTTCCAGTCCAGCACCCTCGGCCCTGACGTGCTCGAGTATCCCGAGCTCGGCCAAGCTCTCGGAGATGGTGCAGACCGGCGGGGAGGTGACGGAACGGGCGGTTGACCGGCAATGCAGGTTTGTATAAGGTTTTATACACAGTGAACTGGGCGCTCGATGACAAAGAGATTAGATGGGTGGGCTCGTCCTAGAGCCTGTCAGATATTTTGTGTGTGAGGCATAGCATGACCACAAGGAGCATCTATGCCAAGCAAGACGAAGGCCGTCAAGGCGGCCATGGCGGCATTG
>Ga0209839_10001673_pt1 | contig 11214 bp, 8 predicted proteins | sample OrgsoiDNA2013050_FD_185800 | JGI IMG/M metagenome (GOLD analysis project Ga0209839, IMG submission 185800) | Permafrost soil microbial communities from the Arctic, to analyse light accelerated degradation of dissolved organic matter (DOM) -... | ecosystem: Environmental > Terrestrial > Soil >... | reverse complement strand
ATGAGCGTCCGAAGATGACGCGCTTGCCGTACGCGGAAGGGCGGCCGCATCGGATGCATGGCCCGGTCTCGGGCTCGCCGTCCAGCGGGATACACCGCGCCGTGGCCGCGGTCTGGGCCTTGATGTCGTCCTCGCATTCCGGCGTGCCGCAGTGCAGGGCACGGGCCCACCCGGAGGCGACCGCCGCCTCGAACTCCTCCCACGAATCGGTCGTCACCGTGTGCTCGTCGCGGAACGCGGTGGCCCGCTCGAGCAGGAAGGCCTGGAAGGCTTCCAGTTCGGTGGCCAGCCGCGCGGGCGCCCCGTCCAGCGGGATGGACTCCTTGCCGGTGCCTAGCCGCCGGGCCATGACCGCGGTGCCCGCGGCCAGGTCACGCGGCCCGAGTTCCAGCCGGATCGGCACGCCGCGCAGTTCCCAGTCGTTGAACTTGAAGCCCGGGGAGAGCTGTGGCCGCTCGTCCACGTGCGTGCGGATGCCGGCGTCGGCGAGCCGCCGCGCGAGCGCATTCGCGGCCGCCGCGACCTCCGCCGCCTGGTCGCCGCGCCCAATCGGCACGATGACCACCTGGTAGGGAGCCAGCCGCGGCGGCAGGACCAGTCCCTTGTCGTCCCCGTGCGTCATGATCACGCCGCCGATCATGCGGGTGCTCATGCCGAAGGACACGGTGTGGCACTGGGCCAGGTTGCCGTCCTCGCCGGCGTAGGTGATGTCAAACGCGCGGGCGAAGTTCGTGCCCAGGTAGTGCGAGGTGCCGGCCTGCAGGGCCCGGCCGTCCCGCATCATGCCCTCGATCGTGAATGTCCGGACCGCTCCCGCGAACCGCTCGCCGGGCGTCTTCTCACCTTCGATGACCGGCATAGCCGCCATCTCGCGGGCCGTGGCCGAGTACAGGCCGAGCGCGAGCATGGTCTCCCGCATCGCGTCCGCCTCGTCGGCGTGCGCGGTGTGGCCCTCCTGCCAGAGGAACTCCGTGGTGCGCAGGAACATCCGCGGCCGCATCTCCCAGCGGACCACGTTGGCCCACTGGTTCAGCAGCATGGGCAGGTCCCGGTGGGAGCTGATCCACTTGGACATCATCTCGCCGATGATCGTCTCGGACGTGGGGCGGATGACGAGCTTCTCTTCCAGCTCCTTGCCGCCCGCGTGCGTGACGACCGCGAGCTCGGGCGCGAAGCCCTCGACGTGATCGGCCTCGCGCTTCAGGTAGCTTTCCGGGATCAGCAGCGGGAAGTACGCGTTCTGGTGACCGGTCTCCTTGATCCGGCCGTCCAGGTCCGCCTGCAGCAGCTCCCAGAGCCGGTAGCCGTAGGGCCGGATGACCATCGTGCCCTTGACCGGGCCGCGGTCGACCAGCTCGGCCTTGAAGACCAGTTCGTTGTACCAGGCGGAGAAGTCTTCGCTCTGCGGGGTCACTCCGCGTTCGTCTCTTGCCACATGCACGAGGTTAGACCAGTAACGTGTGGTGCCATGACCGAAGCCGGAGCGCATGTCACGGATGTGGTAGCGGAGACGCCTGTTTTGTCGCAATGATGGAAATTCACCGCAGTTCGGCCCTGCCCTATCAGACTCGGGGGTGACCCGGAATATGAGTAGCGGATGGCCGCCGGAGGAAGATGGCCACCGGTGGGAACCGGTCCGGCCCGCTTCCGTCGTCGGCGCGGGGCGCGATTCCCGCGGGGCCGAGCGCGGCTACTCTGGCTACGCCCGCTACACGCCAGACGCGGAGGCGAGCGGCGGCTTCGGGCCGTATGACCTGCCGCCCAGCTACGACGAGGATGGCTGGGGCGCGTCCGGCCCGGTGGGCCCCATGGGGCCGGTAGACGCGTCTCATCCCTCTGGCCCGCTGCCCGGCACGCACGGCGGCTACGGCGGGATCGGCGGTGCGGACCTGTACGGGGCCCCCACCTACACGGAGGCGGACTACCAGGAGGGCGGCTCCGAGGGCAGCCCTTACGCCGTGGCGCAGTACGGAAACGAGGCGCAGTACGGGGACGGTGAGCACGCGGAGACTGAGTACGGCCAGGCTGAGTACGGCCAGCCTCAGCCCGGGCCGGCTCAGCAGGGCGAGGAGCACTACGCCGCCGGAGGGTCATACGGGCCGGGACAGTACGACGGCGCCCAGTACGGCGCCGAGGGGTACGGCGCCGAGGGGTACGGCGCCGAGGGGTACGACGGCGAGCAGTACGCGGAAGACGGCTACGTGCCGTACAAGCCGGACGGACGCCATCCGGGCACGGCCGCCGGCTATCAGCCGGGCGGCTATCAGCCGGATGGTTACGAAGGCCACGAGGACGCCGGTAACGAGGAGATTGGCTACCAGCCCGGTGCGGGCCACCAGCAGGCCGGCTACGCGGGTTACCCGGACAACGGTGACGGGCTGGGTGCCTACCAGGAAGCGGGCTACCAGCAGGCCGGTTACCACGGCGACGCAGATGGCAGCCCGGGCTACCAGGCCCCCGCGCCCGGCTCTCGGGACTACGGCCAGCAGGACTACGGCCAGCAGGCCTCGGCGGGCCAGCAGGACTACGGCCAGCAGGCCTCGGCGGGCCAGCCGGGTCCCGGCCAGCAGGACTACGGCTATCAGGACTACGGTGATCCGGGGTACGGCGATCCCACCTACGGTGATCTCGCCTACGACGACGCCCCGGACCCTGGCTCCACCTATCGCGGGACCCCGCAGGCCGGACCTTCCTACCCGGACGAGGGTTTCCAGAACGCGGGTCACAGCGGAGAGCGTCATGGATCCGGCGGATATCCGGGCCAGCCGGGACCAGTCGCCCCGGACGCGGGCTACGGTTCTCCTGCGTTCCCGGCCGTAGGCGCTCCCGGGTACGCCAACGGCGAATATGACGGCTATCCGGACGCCGGAGACCACGCCGAGCCCTCCGGGCCCGCCGGGCCGCGGGCTGACGGTGGCTATGCGCCCGGGTACAACGGCGGCGGGTACGACAGCGCTGGGTACGGGGACGGTCCCGGCCACGAACTCGCGCCGCAGGACGCCGACCGGGTCTACCCCGGGGACGGGTACGGCCCCGGCTTCGAATTCGCGGACGCCGCCCCCGAGCCGGGGTACGGATCGTATGGCCCCGGTGAGCAGCCGGGTTACGTGGCCGCAGAGTACGCGTCGGGCCAGTACCCGCCGGGAGTCGGGATCGGTGAGCCTTCCGCCGGGATGCCCGATCCGGCTGCGACCGGCATGATGGACGCTACCGGCATCCTGGACAGCACCGGGCTCTCCGACAGCGTGGAGCTGTACAACTATCATCCGGGTGCGGCGGAGGCCAGCCGGGGCTTCATGAACGCTCCCGCCCCGGTCGGGACCCTGGACGTCACCGGCCTCGGCCCATCTGGCTTCCTGGACGATCCGGCCTTCGGGGACGACGGCAACATCCTGGACGGTGCCGAGGCGGGCGACGCCACGGGCGTGCTGGAGGGCGGCTCCGGTTACTTCGACGCGGAACTGGCCGAGACGACCTCGGTCGACCTGCCGGCCGAATCGCTGAGCCGCGGCGCGAAGACCGGCGGCACCGGCGCTCTGCTCCGCCCGCGCCCGGGCAGCCGCCCGACGGGCCGCCGCCGCGGCCGCAGTGGGGACCGTCGGCTCTGGGTCGCGCTCGGTGGGGTCGTGGTCGTGTTCGTGGGAGCGCTCGTGGCCATCGTCATGGTGGCCTTTCCGTCCGGGCCCGGCGGCCCGGCGCACACCATGGTGACCCCTAATCAGCTGAACGCCTTCACCCGCCGGCCCGCGCTGGAACAGCAGATGAACGTCCCGCAGCTACGTCAGGACGTCGTGAACATGAGTTCCGGGCAGGCGCGGCACGTCGTCGAGGCCGTCTACGAGGCCGGCAACTCGACCTCCGGCAGCACACCGCAGATCGTCTTGTTCATCGGCGGGAACTTGCTGAACGCCGCCCCCAATGTGTCGGTGACCCGGCTCACCCAGCGCTTCAAGGGCGCCAAGATCACCAACGCCGGCGGCGCCGGTGAGGCCGCCTGCGTCAACGCCACCGCCTCGCAGCCGGGCAGCGTGGCGATGTGCGCCTGGTTTGACAACGACAGCTTCGGCGAGGTGCTTTCGCCCACCATGAACGCCTCGGCCCTGGCCAGCACGATGCGGCAGATCCGTCCGCACGTTGAGCTGATCGCCGAGCAGAAGCAGTAACCCGCGATCCGCCTGCCCGCTCGGGCGCGCGCCCGGCCGTCCCGGCGGTCCGCCCGCTCGGCGGTCCAGGCGGACGGAATGCATCCCGGCCGCTGGGAGCCATGGGAGCCCGGCGGACCCGGCGACTCCCGGTGAGGCTCCAGCGGCCGGCTTTCTCTAACTGCCCGGCTTTCCGGTAGCCCTCTAACTGCCTGGCTTTCCGGTGGCCCGCACCTTGCGCACCGAGAGCCGGGTGACCGCGATGGCCACGCCGAGCAGCAGGATGATCAGGCCGATGATCTGCGCCCCGAACTCCGAACTGGTCAGTGACAGCGGGATGACCGAGGACGTGGCGACCGGATCCTTGCCGGGGCTGGCCTGGCTCCCCGGTGCTGGGCTGGGCGACGAGGACGGGCTGATCTGCGGGAACAGGCTGGACGCGCTGCCCGCGGGGATGGTGCCCGAGACCCCCGGTACGACCGGGAGCGCCCCGACGGGCAGGGTCGAGCCGAGGTTGTAGGTCGTCCCCGACAAGCCCGTGCTCGAGGGGCTGGGGGTCGAACTCGGTGTGGGGCCCCCGCCTGCGGACTTCGTGCTCGACTTGGGGCTGGGCGAGGGAGACGGCGCCTTCGCCACGGTGACCGTGGGAGCGGTGGCCGTGGCGGTCAGCGCTGAACCGCCGTTGGGGACCGAGACGGTGGCGGAGAACTTGATCGTCTCTCCGGCCGTGGCCGTCTTCGGCACCGTGACCTGCTCTTCGACCTGCGAATCCGCAGGCTTCGCCGACTGCAAGGGCAGGTCGCAACTCGTGCTGGTCGGGCGGCTCGTGCAATTGTCGACTGTGAATACCGGCGCACTGAACGCAGGTGTCTTAGCGCTCGGCGTCACGGTCGTGGTGATCGTGCCGTTCTCCTGTGAGGTCGACCACGCGGAGATCCGGAACAGGATGGTGCCGCCGGTCTGCACGGACGTCGCGGACGCAGAGACGGCCACACTGGGGTTCGTGGGGGGCGTGGGCGTGGGAGTCGTCGTCGGCGGGGTGGTTGTTGGCGGGGGGTCGGTCGGGGTGGACGTAGGACCGGGGGCGGCGGAAGTGACCGTCGCGCTCGACGTGGGCGTGGGCGTGGGCAACGTGGCCACTGGGCTGGACGACGCCGTCGGGCTGGACGTGGCGGCCGTGCTGGACGCTCCGGTCGTCGACGGAGCGGCCGAGGCCGAGGGCGAGGCGGCCGCCATGGCGTTCCCGGTCATGCCGCTGGAGATGACAAAGAGACCGGTGGCCAGGCCCAGCGTGACCGGTCTCGCGTGCGGGGATCGCATGAGGACACCCTGTCTGTGTGTGCTGTGACGGCTGGGATCGGGCTCTTGGGGAGGCTGCGTCATCTTGGTGCACGGGTTGCCTTGGGCCACGACATTTTTATTCGACACTATTAGTTACCGACGGTCACCGCCACCCCTTGAGGCCCAGTAGTTCCGGCTGGCCTGCACGTCGCCGCCCGGGATGGCTGCCCCGGCGCCGCCGTCGGCGTGGCACGAGCCGCGCCTTTTAGTACGACGTTTCCGATTCCCCGAACGGTTCCGTTGTATTCTCCGCCCGGCGCGGAATGTTGCCGGCCGGAGCGGATCGGCCTGTACGCGGCCTCCGACCCGCAAGTGGCCGGGCGCCGCCTCCCCCTGGTACGCGGTCGTCCATGGCGGGGAGCCGGCGCATGCCTGTCGCCGGCCCGGACCCGCGTTTAGCCCCTGAGGCGAACGCCGAGCGCTCCGCCGCTCCTCAAAAGGGCGGAGCGCTGCACGTCTTACCGGGCGTGCTTACCCCGGTGAGGGCCAGATGGAGCGGCCGGGGGCCGGGATTCCGGCCGGCCGCCCCGCCCAGCCGCCGGGGCCGGGCCGGCTGGGCCGCCGTCTGTTTCCCGGCCCGCCGCGCGGTCCGCTGCTGGGCCGCCTGCCCTGTCCCAGGCTGGGCCTTCTGCCCTGGCCCAGGCTGGGCCTTCTGCCCTGGCCCAGGGCGGGCCTTCTGCCCTGGCCCAGGGCGGGCCGGATGTGCTTCCTCCTGCCCGGGTGCCTGCCCGGCCGGCTGACGGGCCGGGCCTGTTCCCCCATGCACGGCCGGTGAAAGGGACGCGGGTCTTGGCGTTCGCGGCCGCGGGAACCGGCTCGGGGTCGGCGCGGTAGTCGGCGGGCCGGGTCTGGTCGTATCCGTCCGTCACACCGACCTTGCGGAAGATGACGGTCAGCACGGCTGCGACCGCCACGTTGAGGATCAGAGCGGAGATCCCGATGTAGGTGATATGCCCGAACACCGGAGCCGCGGAGGCACCGAAGTGTGCCTGGCCGCCCCCGGACGTCCGGTACGCCTGGATGGTGCCGTAGGCCATCCCCACGGCCCAGCCGAAGATCAGCGCCGACCGGTGGAACCAGCGTGTGTACAGGCTGATCACGATGGCCGGGAAGGTCTGCAGGATCCAGATCCCGCCGAGCAGCTGCAAGTTGATCGAGAACGTCTTGTTCAGCTCGAGCGCGAAGCCCAGCGCGCCGATCTTCATGACGAGCGAGGCCAGCCGCGCCACTCGCGTCTCCTGCGCCGGGGTGGCGTCGGGCTTGAGGAGCTCCTTGTAGATGGTGCGGGTGAACAGGTTGGCCGCGGCGATCGACATGATGGCCGCGGGGACCAGTGCGCCGATCACGATCGCCGAGTAACCGATTCCCGCGAACCAGCTGGGGAACATGTGCGCGAACAGCAGCGGTACGGAAAGCTGGGGGTTGCCGCCATCGGCCTTGACGTCGGCGTTCACGGCCGGTACCGCCCGCGCCATGTAGCCGAACAGCGCGATCAGGCCGAGGACCAGCGTGTAGGCCGGCAGCATGGCCGCGTTGCGCCGGATCACGTCGCGGCGCTTGGCGGCGAACACGGCGGTGGTCGCGTGCGGATAGACGAACAGCGCGAGCGCGGAGCCGAGCGCGAGGGTGGCGTAGGCCCATTCCCCGGCGGGCAGTACAACGATGCTGCCGTACGGCTTATGGGTCGCGGGATTGACCGTCTTCAGGTGCGCCGAGGCGGCGCCGAAGATGTGTCCCCAGCCGCCTATCCGGCTCGGGATATAGAGGATCGCGACGATGACCGTCACGTAGATGAGGATGTCCTTGACGAACGCGATCAGCGCCGGCGCGCGCAGCCCGGCCATGTAGGTGTACCCGGCCACGACGGCGAACGCGACGATCAGCGGCAGGTCCCTGATAAAGACGTTGCCCGAGGTGCTGCCGATCCCCATGACGGTCAGCACCGACTCGATGCCGACGAGCTGCAGCGCGATGTAGGGCATGGTGGCGAGGATTCCGGTCGCCGCCACCGCGAGCCCGAGGCCTTGTGAGCCCTTCCGGCCCCGGACGAACTCGCCGGGGGTGACGTAGCCGTGTGCGCGGGCGACCGACCAGAGCCGCGGCGCGAAGATGAACACGATCGGGAAGACCATGATCGTGTACGACAGCGCATAGAACCCCGCCGCGCCGGTGGCGTACACCAGTGCGGGCACGGCGATGAAGGTGTAGGCGGTGTAGATGTCGCCGCCGAGCAGGAACCAGCTGACAAACGTGCCGAATCCGCGGCCGCCGAGACCCCACTCGTTCAGCTGCAGCAGGTCCTCGGCCGGGCGCCATCTGGCCGAGGCGAAGCCGATCAAGGTGACGATCAGGAACGAGCCCGCGACCATGAGGGTCGATACCGCATTGAGGTGACTCATCTCCGCACGTCCCCACCCTTTCGCAGCCCGGCGTCCGGAGCTGGCTTGGTCTTCAGCAGCAGATAGCAGATCCAGCACAGGACGGCGGTCGTGGGCACCCAGATGAGCTGGAACCAGTAGAAGAAGGGGAAATTGCCCAGCTCAGGAAGGGTGCGCGCGTAGATGGGGACCAACAGCGTGCCCAAGATCGCGACGACGAGCAGAACCGTGACTATGCCCCAAACGGCCGGGCTCTTGCCCGACAGAGCGCGCTGGGCCATTGCAGCCTCTCAGAGTGTGACGCGCGCGCTCTCAGAACGGGACACGCGTAGTGGCCAAGCTTGGCCTACCCTGCCGCCCCCGCGCAGAGGATTGCGCTCTCGGATTTTTGACCATGGTGCCTTACGGCGGGCCTGCTCACAGGGTTTTCCCGTGCATTCGCGGCAAATGCCGCAAACCCGGGCAGTCGCCGACCCGACCCTGGCCACCGTAGTGGGCGCGGGGTGGCCGCATCAAGGTTAAGGCGCGCCGCGGAAGTACGTGGCTGACCACCGCTGGCACGCACCCCTGGGAGGCGCCCGACGCCCCCGGAGCCTGGCGACCCGGTCCGGCGATGTGATCCTGGTGCCCGCAGGCTCCAGCTTCGGCGTTGACAACCTCACCGACGAGCCCGCGATCGCCTGGGTTACGACCAGTGCCGGCTTCATGGGTGTCATGCCTGACGGTTCTTGGATCACCCCGCCATGGACCCGCTGACCTGAGATCACAACCACGCCAAGGGCCTGTGGCGGTTAGGAGGCGTCGACGTTTCCAGCGAAGCCGAGAATGGCCTTCGCCAGCTCGTCGGGGGCCTCCATGGCGGCGTAGTGGCCCACGCCGTCGAGTGACACGATGCTAACGTCACCCAGCGTGGCCTGGGTCATGGTGCCGGCCGTGAAGGGGCCTCCGCCTGCGCCGACCGCAAGTACGGGCACAGTCATCCCGTGCGATTCCGCGAGAGCCCTGATTTCGGGCCCCTCCTGCAGCATCGACTGGTAGAGGCCGATCGCTCCGCGCCAGCCGCCGGGGCGCGAGTAGGTGCGGACGAACTCGTCGATGTCGGCATCGGTAATCGCTCCCGGAGTCGCGCTCATGGCCGGGAATGCGAATCCCCCCAGAAACTCGCGCTCGCGGCCGGTGAGCAGCATCTCGGGGATGCCTGGCGTGGCGAGAACGCCGATGTACCAGGTGCCCCCGTGGGTGACGTCGGCCAGCGTTTCGAGGCCGAACCCGGGCAGCCCCATTTCGATGGCGGTGAAACTGAGGACGTCCTCCGGATGCGTCGTCGCAAGGCGGAAGACCGTCGCCCCGCTGATGTCCTGCCCGGTGAGGTGGACCGGCCCGACATTGAGCTGCCCGATGAGAAGGTGCAGATCTTCGGCTGAAGTCTTGCTGCCGTACTCGCCCGGCTCGTTGCCGGAGTCGCCGAAGCCGCGCAGGTCGACGGCGAAGACGCGATGGCTTGCTGCGAGCAGCGGGATGAGCTTCCGGAAGGCCCACCAGGTCTCGGGAAATCCATGGACCAGCAAGATCGGGGATCCGCTGGTTCCCGCCGCTATGTAGTGCAGCCTGGTCCCGTTGACGTCGGCGTGGTGGTGCGTGATCCCGGTTAGCGCGGCACCAGCTGGTGTGACGCCCATATCTTTCTCCCTAATTTCGACAACCTGGATGTCTATGACAGTAGACAACTTGGTTGTCGTTGTCCAGTCGCTGCCGTAGTCTTCATCCATGTCCCGCTCTGGTGCCGATCTCGCACTGCTCCTGCTCGGAGGCTTCCGCACACTGGTGGACGCTGCGATCGCCGAGCTGGCCCTCCGCGGCTACGAGGATGTGCGTCCCGTTCATGACTTCGCGATGCGGGCCATCGCCGCGGGCGCCGACAACGCTTCAGAACTAGGCCGCGGTATGTCAGTCTCAAAGCAAGCAGCGGCGAAAACTATCGTGGTGCTGCAAGAGCGCGGATACGTGGCACGCGGCCCAGACCCCCGCGACGCCCGCCGCAAACGCCTTCAGGTCACCGCACTAGGCTTCGAGGTGCTGCGCCAGGGCGAAGCGATCTTCGACGAGCTGCGCGGTCGATGGGAGCGGCAGATCGGTCCCGCCGAGCTCGAGAACCTTGAGACCTACCTGGCGGCGCTGGTCGGCGATCCGCCCCTGCGCTTCGATACACCCGGCTGGATTGCGCGAGACATCGGTGAGCCGGTCTAGATGAACGAGTGCGCCACCGGCGCACGCTGCGCCCCGAGAACGAGGATCGGAACTTAGTCCTGGTTGCGGCGGCAGTTGCCTGGCGTGCTAGTCCATGCCAGTTATTCACGGGCTTGAGATAAATTACACGTAACGAATCAAGCCCGTGAATAACCTTCAACGGCTGTGCCGCCACTTCATTCCGTTTCTCCGAATAGCGCTTCCACGGACATCGCCTACCTGCGCCATGCGCACCGGCTCGCCGAGACCCAAGCACAATTCGCTCTCGCCACCCACGACGGCGTCCTGCGCGAGGCCCTGCTGGCCGCCCTCGGTCCCCGGCCCGTCGAGCAACTGCTCGGCGTCCGCCCCGCAACCCTGGACGAACTCGTCACCCGCGGCATTCACGTCCGCGTGTACGTGCCTTTCGGCGACGACTGGTTCCGCTACTGGATGCGCCGCCTCGCCGAATCACGAGGCGCCTGAAGCCGTCCAGGAACCCGGCCCGTCACAAGCCAGCCCCATACCCGCCAGCCGCCCCTGCTGCACCTCGTCGCCCGGCCGGGGGAGCCGTGCCTACCATGGGCGGGCCCGGGGGGACGGCGCAATTCGAGCGAGGAGAAGCCGATGCCGCAAGCGCCAGCACGGCGGGCTGCCAGCGAGTCATCGGATGTTGCCAAGCTCGTCAGGCTGCATCACCGGCGGCGCGGGTGGGCCTGGGTGGCGGTAGGCAGCGTGATTGGCCTTGTGGTGTACGCGGGGATCGACGGAAACCTGTCCGAGAACCTCACCGGGACGGCGGAAACCCTCAGCGTTATCCCGGCCTTCGTGCTGCTCGCTCTGGTTCTGGCCGGGCTAGTTGTCGTAATCGTCGATACATCACGCATTCACCGCGCCGACGCGGCCGTCCGGGTGAGCGCGAAGGGCAGCGTTTCGCATTACCCGCTGTACGCTCACGTGCATCGCTATCCGCCACGCCACCGTGGCAGCTGGGTGTTCGCCATCTTCATGCTCGTCGCGATGACTGCTATCACCGTGGCTATCCTGCCCGCCGAAGTGAACTCGTGGGCATATGTGGTCGGCGCGGAGAACCAGGACACCTTCAACCCGGTGTCGTATGGTCAGGC
>Ga0209839_10001671_pt1 | contig 11221 bp, 8 predicted proteins | sample OrgsoiDNA2013050_FD_185800 | JGI IMG/M metagenome (GOLD analysis project Ga0209839, IMG submission 185800) | Permafrost soil microbial communities from the Arctic, to analyse light accelerated degradation of dissolved organic matter (DOM) -... | ecosystem: Environmental > Terrestrial > Soil >... | reverse complement strand
TTCGCGCACTCTACTATCCTTGAGGACGCGCGTGTGCGCCGACTCTACGCGGCTATCGACGGCAGAAAAACGATCACAGACCTTGCCACTGTTAGCGGACTGGAGATAAGTGAGGTCTTCAAAATTTTGGATATGCTGCGCAAAGAGGACATCATTCAGGTTTATGATGCGACAGGGCACGCGGTAGGGAGCGACCAGCTTCTCTCCCCTGTAGAGCAAACAACTGACATCCCTTAAAGAATTCAGGAAGAAAAGAGTATTGCCGTATGACTTCAACAGAAATTACCAATCTGCTCCTGATAGCCCAGGCATCAATTTCCCTGCTGATCGCATTACGCGCCTTCAATCGCTACTCCCGCTCTGGCAATGACCTGCTCTTCATTCTGGGGATGTCGATGGGGATCATAGCAATTGTGGGCGTCATCGGGCTTATTGGCGATAATTATTTTGTGGGCAGGTTCAGTACGAAGTGGTTTCGTTACACCGCCCAGGTGGTAAGCTACACCTTTATTTTTCTATGTTCTCTACGCAGTGCAGTAAAGTATATGCACATGGTGAAGCGTTGGCAGATGATTTGCGCCGCGCTCCTGCTGGTGTTGTTATTTCTGACACCGCTGCTGCCCCAATTCTCCAATCCCAGAGTAGAAGCCTCGGTGAGCTTTCTGCGTGCCGTCATCTGTTTCGCCATTTGCCTGAACTACGCGGGCATTTTTATGCAGAAGGAGACACGCTTCAGCCTGCTCATGGGCCTCGCCTTTCTGCTGATCGCCTTCGGAATCGCGGTGACCACCCCCTGGTATTTCGAGCAGGCGAAGGTGCTCTATCTCTACGTGGGCGACAGTATGCGCACGACTGGCCTTATTGCACTGTTCGTGGCCTTTCTTGTTGGATGAACATGAGTTTAGTGATGACGATCTACTCGGTGGAATAACGAAGCTTACTGCATTGAATATGGTTAGTGGTACAAATAGACATGATGCAGCAGATCGTGCATAAAAAGTATCCTGGCTGTATTTTAGCGTTTTTTACATCCAGGTGGCACTATAGATAAAACAAGGTGTAAGATTCTGCCCCCCCGAGAACATATGCATGTATGCTCTCCACTGTATTCACACCCTTTTTTCACCGGATTCACACCCGATCCTGATGATTTGACTACTGATTAAGCTCAGAGAGTGGTACCGTTCAGGTATCGCAACCTGTTCACCTATAAATTCCTCATTTTACAAAATTTTAAATATTGACTTTTAAGGTGATATTTTGTAATTTTGAACAATAAGAAAGATGTAAATAGAAGAAATCCCCCTGCTTCTTCATTGTTTTTCAGTTTTACGGACAACAAAATATGCTCGTTTGTTGTATACAGTATATGTAGAATGTGTTTCTCTATTTTTCGATGTTCAAAATTTTCACCGTGTCAATGCTTCCTCGCTTGAAGGGAACAAATACCAATGAAAAAAGCAACGGATCTTTCTGAGGCCAGGCGCGCTCTACTTGATAGATACTTGCGTGGGAATCTACCACAGGCTGCAAGCACCGTCAGTGCTATTCCCAGACGCTCTTCAACAGGTCCGGCTCCTCTGTCCTTTGGGCAGCAGCAGCTCTGGCTCCTGGCTCAACTGAGGCCTGATGCTCCTATGTATAACGAGGGCGTGACGCTCCGTCTGCCTGGTGTCCTTGATGTGCCCCTTCTTGAAAAGAGCTTGAATGAGTTTATCAAGCGTCATGAAGCCTGGCGTACCATCTTTCCAGTAATTGATGAACAACCTGTCCAGGTCGTCCAGCCTGCTGCGCCATTAGAGCTGCAAGTAATAGACTTGAGGCATCTACCTGAAAGCGCAAGAGAAGGCGAGGCGATCCGATTGGCTACTGAGCAGGGAATAGCGCCTTTCGACCTTGCCCATGGTCCTTTGTTGCGTGCTCTACTCGTGCATTTAAGCGATGACGATCACCGCCTGTTTCTGACGCTGCATCATATCATCTTTGATGGCGTTACCATCTACCAGATCCTTTTGCCTGAATTGCACGCGCTTTACGAGGCATTTTCTCATGGCAAGCCATCACCACTTGCTCCATTGCCCATTCGGTACACTGACTTCGCGACCTGGCAACGCGCGTCCCAACAAAAAGAGGATTTCGCGCAGGAGCTGGCTTACTGGAAAGAGCAACTGGCCGGTGCTCCTCAAGTGCTGGAATTGCCTGCCGATCGGCCCCGTCCGGCAGTCCAGAGTTCGCGCGGTTCGATGCAAGCCTTTGCGTTCCCCAGCCAGCTCGCTGACGCGCTAAAAGCGTTGAGCAGTCGTGAAGGGGTGACATTGTATATGACGCTGACCGCGGCGTTTCAGGCGCTGCTGCATCGCTACACGGGTCAGACCGATCTGGTGATAGGAACCGTCACATCAGACCGGAAGCGTCCTGAGGTGCAGGGACTGGTCGGGTATTTCCTGAATACCGTGGTGCTGCGCACGAAGATGGAAGGCGATCCGACGTTCCGCGAGCTGCTTGGTCGCGTGCGTGAGGTGGTGATCTCAGCTCGTGGTCACGAGGAGGTGCCCTTCGAATACGTGGTGAAGGAACTGCAACCTGAGCGCTCACTCAGCTACACTCCGCTGATCCAGGTGATGTTCTCCTATCAGCCGCCGCTGCCCGAGCTACCTGCTGGCTGGACCTGTTCTCAGATGGATGTGCAGACCTACACAACGAAGTTCGATCTCTCGGTCGAACTCGATGAGCGCGCCGAGGGCCTGATCGGTCGCTTCGTCTACAATACTGATCTGTTTGAGGACGCGACGATGCTCCGTATGATCGGCCATCTGGAGACGCTGCTGGAAGGTATTGTGGCGGACCCTGGCGAGCACATTGCGCAATTGCCGCTGCTGAGGGAAGATGAGCGGCGCACTCTGCTGGTCGACTGGAATGCCACACAAGTATCCTATTCACAAGATGGGTGCCTGCATCAGTGTATCGAGGCACAGGTCGAGCGCACTCCTGATGCGATTGCTCTGCTCTGTGAGCACGAGCAGTTGACTTACCGCGAGCTCAATACGCGTGCTAACCAGCTCGCCCATCATTTGCAGCAGTTGGGCGTGGGACCAGAGGTGATGGTGGGAGTATGCCTGGAGCGGTCGCTAGAGATGATCGTGGGCCTGCTCGCCATTTTCAAAGCCGGGGGCGTCTATGTGCCGCTGGACCCGGACTATCCGCGCGAACGGCTGGCCTTCCTGCTAGCCGACAGCCACATGCAGGTGCTGCTGACCCAGCGGCGTCTGCTGAGTCGGCTCCCCGCGCAGCAGGCGCGCCTGGTGTGCCTCGATAGCGATTGGCAGGCAATTAGCCAACAGAGCGAGACCAATCCCAACAGCAAGGTGCAGGCAGACCAATCGGCCTATGTCATTTATACCTCGGGATCGACCGGTCAGCCCAAGGGCGTGCTGATTACTCAGCAGGCCATCGCGGCCCATTGTTGGAGCATTGCCCAGCAATATGACCTGCGTTCGCACGACCGGGTCCTGCAGTTTAGCAACATCACCTTTGATGCTTCCTTAGAGCAGATCCTGCCCACTCTGCTGGTCGGGGCCCGGCTCGTGGTGCGCGGACAAGAGATCTGGTCCCCAGCGGTCTTGCTCCGCCACATCAAGCAGCAGGGACTCACGGTCATCAACCTGCCTCCGGCCTACTGGCAGCAGGCGCTGCGGGAATGGGTTAAGAGGCCAGAGCAATTGCAAGGCCATCAACTCAAGCTGGTGATTGTGGGAGGAGATCGGCTGCTGCCCGAAATGGTGCAGGGGTGGAGGCAAACACCGCTACGCTCGGCCCGCCTGCTCAATGCCTATGGTCCTACCGAAACAACCATCACCGCTACCTTCTATGAGCTTCCACGCGGCGATGAGCACGAGCCGAACGTGCCGATAGGACGACCGGTTCCTCCCCGCACGATCTACATTCTGGATCGGGCCGGTCATCCTGTTCCGGTGGGCGTATCAGGTGAGATCCACATTGGAGGGCCGCTGCTGGCTCGTGGCTACCTCAGCCGTCCGGAGTTGACCGCCGAGCGTTTCGTCGCCGATCCCTTTAGTTCTGAGCCAGGAGCACGGCTCTACAAAACTGGAGACCTGGCGCGCTATCGGCCCGACGGCACCATCGAATATATGGGACGGATGGATCAGCAAATCAAGCTGCGTGGCTTCCGCATCGAACTGGGGGAGATCGAAGAGGTGCTCACCCGGCATCCCCAGGTGCGTGACGCCGTGGTGCTGGCACGGGAAGACGGGGAGAAATTCCTGGTGGCCTATATAGTCGCAGTCGGCAAGGAGTCGCTGTCCAGCCAGGAGCTGCGCCACTACCTGCAAGAGAAATTACCAGCGTACATGGTTCCGACAGCAATAATGCAGTTGGAGAGCTTGCCACTGCTCTCCAGCGGCAAAGTGGATCGCCGTGCCCTGCCTGCACCTGAAGCGGTCAAACGCAAGGAGGAAGAAACCTTTGTGGCTCCAAAGTTGCTAATCCACCAGCAACTGGTGCAGATGTGGGAAGAACTGTTGGAGGTCCGTCCCATCGGCATCAAGGATAACTTTTTCTACCTGGGAGGACACTCTTTACTCGCGGCGCGCCTTGTTGATCACATCGAGCACACCTTCGGAAAGAGAATTGCCCTCTCCACCCTCTTCTCCGGGCCGACTATTGAACGGCTCGCTGAAGCTCTTCAGCAGCAAGAGCAGGTGGGCGCTCGCACTTCGCTCTTGCCGGTTCAGGTTGGAGGATCGAAGCGGCCACTCTTCTTCTTACATGGCGATTGGACCGGTGGGGCTTTCTACTGTTTCACCCTGGCGCGTGCATTGGGACCCGACCAGCCTTTCTACGTACTGGAACCTTATAAGTTCGGTGGCCTGCAGACCCTCCCCTCATTTGAGGAGATAGCAACAGCGCATATTGAATCGATGCGCGCCGTTCAACCGCGAGGCCCGTACCTGCTTGCAGGTTTTTGCAATGGTGGTCTGCTGGCTTATGAAATGGCGCGCCAGCTTGAGGCGGCGGGAGAGCAGGTTGACTTCCTGACTCTCATCAACCCTTCGGTTCCCGTGCAGTTCAAAGCGCTACGCACTCTGGGCAATCTTATGAGCAGGTTGCTACGACCTGGTATGAAGATGCAAGCCACCCTGTTCCTCCGGATGCGACACGCCCTGCGGCACATATACAAACATCTGTATCCCGCCAGCAGTCGGGTGAAGGATTTCGAGCAATTACTGGCAATTGATCCACGACTCAAAGCGATGTTCCCGCCGGTTGAAGCCCTCCATAATGACTACGTGGGCGCATTCACCTGGCTGGTAGCGCAATACGAAACGGGCATTTACGCTGGCAAGATTACCTTCTACTGGGCAAGTGAAGAGTCCGGTATAGAAAATTCGTGGCAGCCGGTGACACGGGCAAAAAAGAGCGAGGATATAGAGACCCATTTTGTTCCGGGCACACATATGTCCTGTGTCACCGAACATATCCAGCACCTGGCTGAATGTTTGAGGTTGAGTATGACGCGGGTACAAGAGGAAACGGCGAGCCAGGTTTCTCGTAGCGGCGGCCTTCGTTAGTCTATGCCACAATCAGAGGGAAATCTTTCATGAGCGTTTCACAGCAGATCCACTATTCTTCACCAGTAAACGATGAAGACGCAAGCTCGCAATATCGGACCTTTCTTATGTGTCCACCGGATCATTTTGGCGTCCTGTACGAGATCAATCCCTGGATGAAGCGAGCGGTCCAGCCAGATCAAGACCTGGCTAGAAAGCAGTGGGATAGCCTTGTCTCCAATCTTCAGCAGGCCGGAGCTGCTGTCGAGTTTATCCAACCTGTGGCCTCGCTTCCTGATATGGTCTTCACAGCCGATATCGGCCTTGTCGATCGCAAGCGCTTTATCATGAGCCGCTTTCGGTACCCTCAGAGGCAAGAAGAAGCCACGCGTGGCGCTCATTGGCTTCAGAGCCGAAATTATGAAGTGCTAGAACTTTCTCTGGCGGCTGAGGCAAGCCTGGAGAGCAGCGATATCTATCCATTTCGCGGTTGCTTACTCGCGGGCTATGGATTTCGCACCAGCATCTCTGCTCACCGGGCACTGGCACATCTGTCCCAGCGTAAAGTAGTCTCTATCCAGTTTGTTGATGCTCGCCTCTACCACTTAGACCTCTCCTTCTGTCCACTCGATGAGCGTAGGGCGATCATTGCCCCTTGCGCCTGGTCCCGTCGCAGCTGTGAGCGTTTGGAGAAGCTCGTGCCCGAAGCCCTTGTGCTGGATTTAGAGGAGGCTTTGACCTTCTGCGCAAATTCTATTATTGTGGGGAAGACGATTATTATGCCCGCCTGCCCCTTACGTGTGGCCCATATTCTTGAACGTTGGGGCTTCACGATCTGCATATCGCCAGTGAGCGAGTTCCTCAAAGCTGGTGGCGCTATCCATTGCCTTGTCCTGGCCCTGCATGGATCTTTCTCGTCGCTTGCTGACAGTGTTCAATGATAGTGGGGCAGACAGGACAGCGAAAAAGTAAAGGAGAGGAAAATCCTACGCTCTTGTTGTATCATCCGATGTCGAGTGCTCCTGGAGCCCTGCTTCGCCTTCGGGCTCCCATCTCATCCGACTATTAGTGCCTGCCGCCTAAAGGAAATCGATCCCAGGGGTTCTTGTTGGCCGTGATCCGGTATCCATCAGGGTCAGCAAAGACAAAGGTGCGCCCAAACGGACCATCGTAGGGTGGCGTAATGATAGTGGTTCCCGCCGCTTCCAATGTAGCATGCAACTCATTGACCGAATCGCAATCGATCCAGAGCGTCATCCCCATGCCCGGCTGTGGTGCTTCATCCAGGTTCACTCTGGCTGCGCTGAGCGCAAAGGGAATTGAATTGGTATCGAAGAGGACAAAATCGGGACTGTCGAAGCGCTCATCGACCGTCAAGCCCAACAGCTCTGTGTAGAACGTGCGCGATGCGGAGAGGTTGCGTACCTGCAAGCTGATAAAATCGGGTCCGAGTAGTTTTGCCATGTGTGTTCTTCCCTTTCACTATTGAGAAGTTATCTCCTCAGGAATATGTCTCTTACATATTCACAGTTTACTCTGTGCGAGTGACAACTGTATGTCATCAGCGCAATGAATTTTTAAACAGGCCAGATATTAGTTAAGCGTGGGTCAAATATCATCAAAGCGCCGTTGCGAGGACGCCGAAATTATGTCAAATCACAATTCGGGCTCTGCTTGCTCCACTCGTGATACAATGGGACAGGATAGTTGTGTTTGTGCGGAATCTCCTCTCGCAACACAGAGGCAGCATATAACAAAAAATTAAGAATAGTGCTCTGTCAAGGCTCAATTGAGCGGTTACATTATGTATCCTCAAAGGGGGAGGAGATGATAAATCCGGACGCCGTAAACGTGGTCCCTACCCCAGAACAGGGTATATGAATGTTGATAGAGTAATAGCATTCTACGCATGGAATGCGAACTATGGTATAAGTGGAGAGCCATGTACATGATAGAGAATACTAGCACGCCCCAAAGCGCTGATAGCGAACGTTCTGTGCGCGTCGCGGCGGGCGCGGTCGACCTGGACGGGCTGTTGAGCGTGCCACCCGAAGCACACGGACTGGTGCTTCTGGCGCGCGGCATCGAGAGCGGCGAGCAGAAGTCTCCGTTTCCATCAATCGCGCAGGCGTTCAACCAACAGAGACTGGCGACGTTGCAGGTGGGAATGTTCACGCCCGACGAACTGGAGCTGGAGGGGCTGACAGGTTATTTTGCGCAGAACGTCGACATTATGCAGCAGCGCTTCATGCATATGGCTGACTGGCTGCTCCAGAACGCGGAGACCGAGAACTTCTCCATTGGCTATTTTGGGACGGGTGCCTGCGGCGCGGCTGCCCTGATCGCGGCGGCGGAGCGACCGGACAATGTGCGCACGGTCGTCGCGATGGGTGGCACGCTCGCATTAGCACGCGAATATCTCGGCAATATCCTCGCGCCCGTCCTGCTGATCGCGGCAGGCAACGATGGGAAGTCGGTGCAGGCGAATCAGGAGGCACTGGCGGCGCTCAAAGGACAAAAAGCGTTCGAGACGATCGCCGGAGCTTCGGCCCTCTTCGCCGACCAGCGCGGCATCGACGAAGTGACACGACTCGCCGGGGAGTGGTTCACACACTGGTTGGTTACGATCGTATAGTTCATTGCCTTATCTCATATATCTTATCGCATAGGCACACCTTTTTGCTGAAGGTGTGCTTTTATTATGGTTAGAACACAATAACCAATTGTACGCATTAAAGTATTTTTAGGCGTTTTGCCACCTTTTACAAGTTAGTCCGTATAAATGAGTACAGCTTCGTTATTCGATCAGGCCCACCAACAGAAGCTGCAACTGGATGTGTTTGCTTGTGTGAAAGGGTGATGTTATGTACAAAAGAGTTGTCTTTACAAAGAAATTCTCGCGGTCATTACAACGTCTCTCGGAACCTATGCAGCAGCTCGTCGCGGAAAAGATCAACTACCTCAAGCAGAATCCGGCCCATCCCTCTCTCAATGTGCATCGTGTCTTGCGGGTAAGAAACAGAAAGATGTGGATCTGCTATATTGGCGATTCGTTGCGTCTGCTCTATCAGCCACAGGCCGATGCCGTCTACCTCTGGGATATCGGACCGCACGAGGTGGTGGATCGTATTCACAGGCGTCGTTTTAAATAACCCCTAACCGTCTGGGCGAACCGCGAGGATCGCCCAGACGCATTAAGTTTATGCATTTTTTGAACGTTATAATAGAATGTGCTCTTTAACAACGTAGGGACCCGATTTATCGCGTCCGGCGATGAATCGCCGCGCCTTTCTCGGAAGACACGGAACCACCATGCACACCCGTTGATCTTCTCATCCGGGGAGGCTGCGCGATGAATCGCCGGACGCGATAAATCGGGTCCCTACGGTAATTGAGGCGATTGCTGCAAGGGTCATCTCTAGTAACGACAGGCGGCTACTCGTTCTTAGCAATCATTACTTCAGTCGACTTGATGATGGCGGCCACCTGATCGCCCTCTTTCAGTTCGAGCGACTCGGCGGAGCTGCGGGTGATCGCCGATACGATTTGCTGCCCGTCGGGCAATTCAACGACGACCTCGGCCATGATCGAGCCGAGCTTGACGGAGACTATTTTGCCTCTTAGCTGGTTGCGTGCGCTGATACGCATAATAAAATGCTCCTTTTTGCTGAAACAAACATTCTGTTTTCAATTATACACTTACGTTGGTAATGAGAAGAATACAAGCGTAGTTCCCACCCTTGCAATAGAACGGGAACTACGCTCTCGTCAGTGGGGTCGACTAGGGATGTTCGCTCAGGAACTTATTGATCTGCTTGATAGCGAGCTCATCGAGGCGGAACTCGGCAGCTCCGATCAGCTCTTCGACCTGGCGCGGGTGGCGACCACCGACGATCGCACCAGTCACCACAGGGTTGCCTAGAGTCCAGGCGATAGCGACCTCGCCGGGAGTGCGGTTGTAGGGGAAGCCGATATCGCTGAGCAGGTTCGCCAGCTCAAGGTTGCGCGAGAGGCGCGGCTCGTTGAACTCAGGACTCCTCTTGCGCCAGTCATCGTCCGGCAGGTTCTGGGCGCGCTCCTTCGTCATCGCGCCGGTGAGCAGGCCAGAGGCCATCGGCGAATAGACAATCACGCCAATATTGTGCTCCTGGCAGAAGGGCAGGAGCTCCTTATCTGCAGCGGAGTTGACCAACGAGTACGGTGGCTGCAGCGAATCGACGGGGGCAATACGCATGGCGCGCTGCAACTGCTCGACATTGAAGTTGGAGACACCGATGGCGCGCACCTTGCCCTCTTTCTTCAGTTGCGCCATCGCGCTCCAGCCCTCTTCAATATCGGCTTCGGGATCGGGCCAGTGGATCTGGTACAGGTCGATCACATCGATGTCCAGGCGTTTCAGGCTTGCTTCGGCCTCGCGAAGGATCGAATCGGCCTTCAGGTTGCCCGTAATCTTGCCTTTATCGTCCCAGAGACGCGTACATTTTGTAAAGATCAAAGGCTTATCGCGCCCCTTGATCGCCTTGCCCACGATCTCCTCGGAGTGACCCTGGCCGTAGATAGCGGCGGTATCGATCCAGTTGATGCCCAGATTGAGGGCGCGTTTGATGGTCGCGATCGACTCCTGGTCGTCCTGCGCGCCCCAGCCATTGAGCCAGCCGTTGCCTCCGATGGCCCAGGTGCCAAGTCCGATAGGAGTAATCTCTATATCTGTATTGCCAAGTCGGCGTGTATGCATAGGTAACTTCCTTCCTGCGCAAGCTCAAAGTTGCGATGGTCTTTCTGTTGTTACACGAATCACTCAGCAATTCGGTTACAGACACCCACGCTTAACAAGGATAAACCATTTGTTTGAAACAGCATGATACAATATCAGGAGTCCATTTGCGCCTATCATAAGCAAGCTAAGCACCGATTTCCCCGGAGGAGACCCATATGCTCAATGCAGAGACCGTTCGTTCGCACTTTCCTGCCCTCACAGCAGATAACACGATCTATTTTGATAATCCTGGCGGCACGCAGGTCGCGCGCGAGGTGGTGGAGCGCATGCAGCGCTACCTGTACACGACCAACGCCAACCACGGCGGAGCGTTCAAGACCAGTCGCGCCTCCGACGCGGTCGTCTGGGAGGCGCGACAGATGGTCGCCGATTTTCTGCACGCGGCACGGGCGGAGGAGATCGTCTTTGGACAGAATATGACGAGCCTCACGCTACACATCAGCCGCAGCCTGGCGCGCACGCTCAATCCTGGCGACGAGATCGTAGTGACACGGCTGGATCACGACGCCAATATCGCGCCGTGGCTGCTGATCGCCGAGGATCGCGGCTGCACCGTGCGCTGGGTCGATATTCATCCCCAGGATTGCACGCTGGACATGGAGGAAATGGAGCGGCTGATCACGCCGCGCACAAAGATCGTAGCGGTCGGCTACTCCTCGAACGCCGTGGGCACCATCAACGATGTGCAGCGGGTCGTACAACTGGCCCATCGCGTTGGCGCGCTCTGTTATATCGACGCGGTGCAGCACGCGCCCCACAGGCCGATCGACGTGCAGGCGCTGGACTGCGACTTCCTGGCCTGTTCGGCCTACAAGTTCTTCGGGCCGCACACGGGCATTCTCTACGGGAAGTACGCGCTGCTGGACTCGTTGAAAGC
>Ga0209839_10001670_pt1 | contig 11223 bp, 11 predicted proteins | sample OrgsoiDNA2013050_FD_185800 | JGI IMG/M metagenome (GOLD analysis project Ga0209839, IMG submission 185800) | Permafrost soil microbial communities from the Arctic, to analyse light accelerated degradation of dissolved organic matter (DOM) -... | ecosystem: Environmental > Terrestrial > Soil >... | reverse complement strand
AAATCGACGACCGCCTCGGCACCCTGCCCATCGGTGATCTCCTTGACCTTGTTCACCTGGGTACCATCGACCAGCACCGTGTGATCTGCGCCCCAGCTCTTCGTGAGTTCCAGCGCCTCGCGGGAGCGATCGACGACGATGATCTCAGCCGTTGTCAGGGCCTTCAGGCATTGCACGCCGATATGGCCCAGGCCACCGGCACCGATGACCACGACCTTTGTGCCAGGATGGAGAATGGTCGCTGCTTTCCTGACGGCGTGGTAGGCGGTGAGGCCCGCGTCCGCCAGCGCGGCTATATCTTTCGGCTCCAGAGAGGAGTCGAGCTTTACGACGGCACGCGCCGAGGTTTTGAGAAAATTAGCCATGCCGCCATCCACTGAGATGCCGGGGAACAATTGGTTGGTACAATGCACATCATCACCCTCGCGACAGGCGCGGCAGAGGCCACAGGTGATGAGCGGGTGCACGATCACCGTATCGCCGACCGCGACATTGCTGACCGCCGAGCCGATCTCATAAACCCAACCAGCATTCTCGTGACCCAGTGTATACGGCAGCTTCACGTTCGATTTCTCCGCCCATTGTCCCTCGATAACATGCAGATCGGTACGACAGAGACCGGCCCCGCCGATGCGCACGATCACATCATGTGGCCCGGTGATCTTTGGCTCGTCGACTGCTTCGACCTTTGGTTGTTCCATATAACGGTGTAAACGTACAGCTTTCATTAGATGAACTCCTCAATATTCAAGTCATCAACACCGACAAAGTGTGAACCGGGGAGACCCCATTCGCGGAAAAAGTCGCCGGTGGCCCGGCACAGGGCGACGTTGGTGTCGCTACCCGCTTGAATGAGCGAACGGCTGCGCTGCCGCGCCCGCGTAACGGCTGCTTTATTCTGCAAAACGAGCAGCAGTGCATCTAGATCCAGGGACGCGGCATCGGGCCGTTGGGATAGCGAAGTGAGCAGCGCCTGCCGGGCCTGATAGGACAAGAAGGTGACGCGCTCGACCGGCCTGCCGCGCCGGGGCGTAAACTGCACCGCCAGGGGATCGGACTCCAGATCTGGCATAAGGCGTCCCTCACTATTGAGCGAGCCGACATCGCCCAGACGCAGCCGCAACAGCTCAGCCATGCTCAGGCCGCTCCCGATCAGTGCTAACAGGATGATTCGCTCCGTCCCTTGCTGATCCAGAACGGCAGAGTGAGGAGGCGCGGACCCGGTTACCAGTGGCCGCCAGGGTATGGCGACGCCGTTCAGACGGAACCATAGCTTCGCGCCCATAGCGAGCGCGGAGACCTGAATGTCGGTATAGCCTTCCAGGGCGGCGGCAAAGGAGGCGAGCGCCTCTTCGGCCAGGGCTGGCTCGACTCTCACCTGTTCTAGAAATAGCTCAAGATCGGAATGTCCGCTCATGGCACGAAAGCGCTCCAACGTCGCGACGGAGGTGCGCACCCACGAGGGCTCACGACAGCGCTGCGAGAGAATATCCGCCATATGGCGCACGGACGGGAAGGCGAGCAACTCGCCTTCCCTCCGCCCCTGTAGTATCTGCACTACGTTCATCGACGACCCCTTGCATTAATAAGCTCCTGCAGCTTTTCGCGCAGGAAATGATCACGCAACACAACTTCGCACGCTGTGACCCCGTCAACGGCCTCCACGCGCCGCCGGATCTCCTGTCCAATGCTGGTCGCGAACTTGGACGGGCAGAGCGGGCTAGTCAGGTGAAAATGCACCGTCACGCGGTCATCCTCGACCAGCACCTCGTCCAGCAGACCCATATCAGAGAGCGAGCGGCGAATCTCGGGATCGCGCACAGAACCGGCTGCTTTGCGCACGGCTTCAAGATCTACACTCATCGGGAGGCCGTCCCCGCGACGCCCGTATCGGTTGCCGGATGGGATGCCGCGTACTCACGCTTCTTCTGGGCAATCTCGTCGTTTTCAATCGCCTTGAGCTTACTCTCAATGTCGATATTGTAGAGGCGAGCGATATTGCCACCAATGATCTTCTGCTTGATCTCCGGCGTCAGATCGACCCCGTACTCATCTTTGAGATCCTGGGGAAGCTCATACGCCATGAAATCATCAAGCTGCCAGTGTGGGTACCAGATAGGGAAGTCGGTACCGTAGATGATACGATCAGGGCCGATCCAGAAGAGCAGATTGGCCATTATCTCGCCGAAATAGCGCGGTCGATTGTGGATAAAGGCCAGCGCAACGGCGAGCGAGCCATAGACGTTGGGGCAGCGGGTCGCGATCCAGCAGAAGTCATCGAGGCGCGGCAGGCCGACGTGGTCGATGATGAAGTTCAATTCTGGGTACAACCATGCAGGCTCATCGATGTCGCGCACGTCAAATTTTTGCAATGTGAGCGGCTCAACGGCTGGCCCTTTGTGGAAGTGCATATTCTTGATGCCCAGCTCGATACACTTTTCGTAGAGGGGGAAAACCATCGGATCGTTGGCGCTCCAACCGCGCGATTGGCCGCGCCACTCGGCGGTATACCACTTGAAGCCCTGCATCCCGCATTCCTTGACCTGGCGCTCCACCTCTTCGACTCCGTTGGGCATGCGAGGATCAACACCGCCCAGAGCAATGATGCGCTCTGGTGCCCGCGCCTTCATTACCTTGTTGCGATCCGGATTGGTAAAGCCCGTGTGGTAGAAGTCCATGAGCACCTGCGTGGAGAGAATGCTCATATCGGCGTCGCCTTTGATGAACATCTCTTCAAGATACCAATCGGGGTCAACCTTGCGGAACTGGGTCTCGTAATCCATCGTCCATTTGGGCACCCCTGTTGGGTTAAAGCCAGTCTGAAACGCGTAGAAGGTTTCAATAAAGGCTTCCCCAAAGCGGTTCTTGCAGTTTTCCTTGCTGGCATCCCAAAAGCCGGTGTGCGCATCAAAGACAAATGATCCGTTCTTCACTGAAGCTGGTCCTTTCGTAGGGGGTAATTGTTGGCTAGACACAGACAACATACGTGGTCCAGAAGTTGTGACGGGGAGGTAGGCGACTCCAATGTCCCACCCATTTTATCAGGATAACATATTTAGATACAATTTGGTATGTTAAAAGCAGAGCCATTTAAAAAGTCGCTTTTTCTCGTGGAGCCACGCATTGCCACAGCGCGGCTCACATGGTACGATGATGGCATGTCGCTATCCTACATCACCAGGAATGAAATCGACCATGACACTCACATTTACACGCGCCTATCCTCCAGCTCAGCCTGCACCCGGACGCGCCTACTGGCTACCTTTGCGCGCTGATCGGGCACTGGTACAGACCATCAACTCTGGCTACACGCTGATCGAGGGCGACGATGAGATACGCTCGCAGTTGCAGCCGACAACGGTGCTTTACCTGGGAATATTGAACGGACAGCCATGCCTTGCCTGCGGGGTGGAACAGGATTTTGCCTTGCCCACGGGCTGGCAAGAAGTGACGCTGCGCGGCCTGTTCGGGCGCATCGACGAACTCTTTCAGGGCCTGATTGGCTATGCCACCGAGATCGTCGCATGGCAGCATAACAGCCGCTACTGCCCAAGGAGCGGCGATCTCACCGGACCCATGCCGGGCACCTGGGGACGCGTCTGCCCCCAATGCGGCTACTCAAGCTACCCGCCTGTCACGCCAGCGATACTCGTCCTCATCCACAACGGAGACCGTATATTGCTCACGCACAAACCGGGCTGGGGCAAGCGCTTTAGCTGCATCGCTGGCTTCGTCGAGCCGGGCGAGTCGTTGGAAGGATGTGTCGAGAGAGAGATTTACGAGGAGGTCGGACTGGAGGTCACGGATATCGCATATATCGGGAGCCAGCCCTGGCCGTTTCCGCACCAGCTCATGGTCGGCTACATCGCGCGCTACCTGCGCGGCGATGTGCGCGTCGACCAGCTAGAACTGGACGATGCGCGCTGGTTCACCGTCGACGCGCTACCAGAGCTCCCTCCGCCCCAGAGCCTTGCGCGCCGCATCATCACTACGTGGATCGAGAGGCACCGGTAGAGAATAACATAAGAAAAATACTGCCAGTTGAGAACCCTACAACGCTAACGAATATGTTACAATGGAGATGCAAGAAGTTTTATCCAGTTCTTCTACTCAAACGACATATCTATGGTCGTGCTGGATCAACTCTGGTCGTCTACGCGCACCGCTGCGGCGTAAACAGTCCCACAACCATTTCATTCATATGAGCGGAAGTTCTTCTTGTTCATACAAGCCACACTGAGATATTCTCAAGCGACAAGGAGCAAAGAAGACTCATGCAGAAACTGACACTGGTACTTTTGCCGCAAAAGTACGCCGTATGTCGCCTGGACCCGAACGGACATATTCCTCCCTGGGCACTGATAGGCGAAGATTTCGTCTCACTTACACGCACACATAGCGAACTCTCCGTGGTCTGTCTTGAAGAGAACGTGCCCCTGAAGGGGACGCAGGCCGAACGCGGCTGGCGCTGCTTGAAGGTAGAGGGCCGCTTCGATTTCTCAGCGGCTGGCATCCATGTCTCCCTCGCCATTCCGCTCGCCGAGTCCAGTATTAGCGTCCTGGCCGTCGCGACCTACGAAACGGACCATTTGCTGGTCAAAGAAGAAGAGGTAGAACACGCCATCCGCGTCCTTACCCAGTCCGGGCATCACGTACACCGCTAGAGCGCTGAATAGAGACATCAGAAGTTATCCCGCTAACTCATCAGTACATGAGTTCGGGATAACTCGCGCCTCATCGGCTCGCAGGCGGGCCGATGAGAGCACTGTATATAGTCCTGTCATTGCGTGTCTTTTCTTGCATCCATATATCTTTTGATGTACATTAAGACAGGGCGTTCTTCTGCTGATATATAGTTGAGCATACGCCTGACAATCATACAAAGATGAATAATGATGGATATAGCATCAGCACGCGTGCAAAAATCATGAAAATAACGTTCGCGTTATACGTTCAATTAGATGCTATATAAACGATCTGATTCAATCTTGACGCTTCTCTCTAAAAATGATGTTGATAAAATAGGATGTTATAAAAACACGTGCAAACAAAGACGCTTCCCGATGCTGTGACACATCAAGAAGCGGTGCCGGTCAATACGCACCGCTTCTTTCCGTATGCGATGATTCTTCTGATGGGCTGCGCGATCTTCCTACTGGATGCTACCTTGCCTCTACGCGGCCTGTGGTTCTACGACGCGCTACTGCATACAAACTTCGATCCCTGGTTGCTCTACCCGACCCATCTGCTCTTCCCAGGCAAACCGACGGCGCTCTTTCAGCCAGGCGTACGCGCTATTCAGGCCGGTCCGCTCAGCATCGCCTGGCGGGAGACGGGGATGCTCTTCGCCAGCTTTGCGCTGTTGTTCCTATTCTATCTCGTGGGGCTGCGTCGCCTGACACGCACTGTCTCTATTCGTTACGTCTTGCTCTCGACGCTGCTTATCGGCCTGCTCTTTACAATAATACCGGTGGTGACATCGCAGGATATCTTCTCGTACATCGGCTATATGCGCCTGGAAGTTTTCTATCATCTCAATCCGTTGACCGCGCTGCCGATAGCGCTGCAAAACGATCCCATCCAGGCCCGCATCTACTGGCTGCACCAGCCCTCAGCCTATGGCCCTACGTGGTTCTTCATCACAGGGGCATTGCAGGAGATAGCGCTCCTGTTCGGATTCAGGCAGGTACATATCATGGTTATCCTGCTCAGGGTCATCAGCGTAGGCATCCACGTGGGCTCGACGTTCCTGATCTGGTCGATCAGTGGAAAGCTAGCGCGTCTCAGTCCCTCCGCTTCGCTTATCACGCCGCGTCGTCGCCTCTACGCAACGTTGGCCTTCGCGTGGAATCCCTTCCTGCTGCTTGAGGCCGGTCTCAACGCGCATAACGATATTACAATCCTGTTCCTGGTGCTCCTGGCAATCTGGTTCCTCGTCAGCTATCCTGGCACACTGCGCTCCTACGCTCTGGCCTCCGTCATGCTGGCAGCGGCTGCCAGCATGAAGATTACGCTGGGCATGCTACTGCCTGGACTGCTGCTTTATTTGTGGGCGCAGAAATCGCGCCGCTGGCTGGCCCTCTTCATCACCATCGCGGCGTACCTGGGCACAATGATCCTGTTCTACGCTCCCTTCTGGCAGGACGGTCAGGTGCTCCACTTCCTGCTAATCAATCCCGGTAGCTCGCATGAACAAAACACGTTCTACGAATTTCTCATCCGTCTCTATGCCAGCCTTACAGGCACTTATATCGCCTCTACGGCTCAGCTTGCAGGCTCACATATTGAAAATGTGCTGCATGCCTTCAGTCTGGCCCTGTTCGTTATCGCTTACGCGGCGCTCTTCCTGCAAGCGTTACTCCCTGGGCGCGGCGTTAAGACTATTCCCGACATGATTCGCTGGATGGTGCTGGCGTGGCTCGCCTACATCGTTATAGGCTCACCCTGGTTCTGGCCGTGGTACGCCATTACGCTCTTCGGGCTTTACGCGCTGCTCGAGGCCATCTCTACCAACAAACGACCGTTCCTGGGCTTTCTCGATCTGCCTCTGGCGGTGCGCATGAGTGCCTTTAGCATGCTGACCCTCTACTGCTGGCTCAGTATCGCCCCGGTCAAGACCATCGTTCCTCACCTGACCAACTTCCAGTGGGCCTATGTGCGCGGCCTCTGGATCTGGATACCGCCCCTGCTGGCCGTTCGCTTTGTGCTATTATGGAAGAAGGTACAGCCGAAAAAGTCTAAGGCGACCGAGCAGGCCGTGCAACCCGTACAGTCTACTCAATAGTCAAAGGTAATCTTGGAGGACCAATGCTCAATCTCGCCCTTGTTACGACAGCCGTTGGACTGGGTGTAGCCTACGCGGCGTCGCCAGGCGCGGTAAATACCGAGGCTATCCGACGCGGAATTGCACACGGTGCGCGCTCGACGCTCTTTGTCGAGATGGGTTCACTCATCGGGGATTCGCTCTGGGCGGTGCTCGCGCTGGCAGGCATCACAGTCTTCGCCCGGCACCTCGCCGTTCAAGTGATACTGGGCATCGCTGGCGGCTGCTTCCTGCTGCGTATGGCCTGGTTGGCCTTGCACGAGGCGCTTGTCGCTCGCCCGGTATCAGCGGCACCTTCACCCGGCAGGCGAGGAGATTTCATGACTGGAGTTGTCTTCGGCCTGGCGAATCCGGTCGGGCTGGCCTTCTGGTCCGGCCTGGGAAGCAGTGTGGTGGCTTCTGGCGTGGTAGGGGTCCAGTTCGTACTCTTCTTTCTGGGCTTCTTCGCAGGCGCAGTCCTCTGGTCGGTCGGCATCTCTGCCGCTATTCGCTGGGGACGCCGCTGGGTGCGTCCGGCGTTCTTTCGCTGGGTCAACGCGCTGTGCGGCCTCGCGCTCGGCTACTTCGGTATAAGAGTGCTGTGGACGACCGTTCAAGCATGGATAGAGCAGCAGGTTATCTCTTCTTTGAAGTCTGCCCATTAGCAAGCAAGGAGCACATATGATTACAGGCATTGGACACGTCGCATTCCGCATCAGCAACCTTGAAGAATCGCTCGATTTCTATTGCAACAAGCTCGGATTTCGCGAGGCGTTTCGCCTGGAACAGGAGGGGAAGCCTTCGCCCTGGATCGTGTATATTCAGATTGCGCCCGGCCATTTTATTGAGCTGTTCCCAATTGCAGCGTCCGAAACGCTTACTTCTACGCATCCGGAGTTGACCTACAGTCATTTCTGCCTTCTGGTCGATGACCTCGCGGCCACTCTGCGCGACCTGGCAGCACGCGGCCTTGAGATTCCCGGTTCGCCCATCCAGGGTCTCGACCATAACTGGCAGTACTGGATCAAAGATCCCGACGGAAACGCCATCGAGCTTATGCAGATCATGCCCGCATCTCCACAGGCAGCAGCCGATGCTACCATGCAGGGATCTGGCAGATAGCCACGCTGTCGTCAGCTTGCTAGCATATGACCATGAGTTGGTCTTGAGCATTGCATCTACTTTCTTGAGCTTTTTTTGACTGCTCTCATACTATAGTATAAGTATGAGAGCAGTTAGAGAGTTTCCTGGCGAGAGGTACGCACGAATGCGCCGTCTCTCGTCGCGGAAGAGGATGTATTATGCAAACAATTGAGCGTATCCCACAGATTCCGGCCCTGGCACAGAGGCGCTGGCAATCCTATCTTGTCGATACCCTGCTGGCGGTTGTGGGAGCACTGGTAGTTACTATGGTGATTTATGTGCCGCACCTTTATCCGACTATACCCAACATCTCTATTGTCTACCTGCTGGTCATCCTGGTCCTGGCAAGTGTGCGAGGACGCTACGCGGCGCTTGTTTGCGCGCTCGTCGCCTTTCTCTCCTTCGACTTTTTTCTCGTTCCCCCGTTGTATACATTCACCATCGGACGCGGCGAGGAATGGCTGGCGCTCTTCGTCTTCCTGGCGGTAGCCCTGCTCGCCAGCCAGCTCGCGACGGTGATGCGTGAGAACGCCGAGGCGGCAAAGCTGCGCGAACGCGAGACACGCATCCTCTACGAGCTGGGACGCGTAGCCAATAGTACGAACAGTATAGAGGATCAACTGGACATTATCGCGCTCTCTACCGAGCGAGTCTTCTCGCCGTGGGGAGTACGCGAGAGCGCCCTGCTCCTGCCAGACGCCGATGGCACGCTACGCATCCGCGCCGACGCGCCCATCCGTATCGAGGACTTCACCCTTTCGCCCGCTGAGATGCAAACGGCTGGGCTGGTGATGACGCAGGGAGAAATGCTGGAGGTCCGCCATAGTGCAGGCGGCACGGCTCCTGACGAGATATTGCGCCTGCTCCCGCTCAAGACGGGACAGCAGGTACTCGGCGTGCTCTGCCTGCGTATCCAGAGCGGTTCGTCCTGGTTCGCCAGCGAACAGGCCGGGCGCGCGGCCCCGGAGCAATCGAACGCCCAGGCAACCTTCTTCTGGACGTTCCTTGACCAGGCAGTCTCGATTCTCGAGCGCGCTCACCTGCGAGCCAACGCGCTACCCTCCAACAACGGCTGACCGCAAGAGGCTGCTTAGATGCTTCGCGCGAACGAACCCAGTACCTTACAAAAGGTCGTATGGCCCGCGAGATTGGCGAGGGCGGAGCGCACGGCTGGATCGTCGCGATGCCCTTCGAAGTCGAGGTAGAAGACGTATTCCCAGGCGCGCTGGCGCGATGGACGCGACTCCAATTTGAGCAGGTTGATCTTGTTCGCAGCCAGGAAGCCCAGGCACTGGTAGAGCGAGCCGGGCTGGTGCGCGGTCGTCATGACGAGCATGGTCTTGGCCGCGCCCTCGCGACGCGTCGCTGGCTCTCGCGCCAGGGCGATGAAGCGCGTATAGTTATCTTTGATCGTCTGAATGCCGCTTGCCAACGTCTCTAGCTGGTACAGTTCAGCCGCTCCAGCTGCCGCGACCGCCGCTACGCCTTCCAGGTGCTCCTCGCGAATCATCTTCGCGCTACCAGCGGTATCATATGTAGCGACGATTTCGGCACCGAGTTCGCGCAGGTACACATCGCTCTGCGCCAGCGCCTGCGGGTGCGAGATCACGCGCTTGATGTCGCTCAACTGCTGACCCGGCAGGCATAAGAGGCAATGATTGACGGGGTGCCCGATCTCGCCGATGACGAACAGGTCGTGCTGGCGCAGGAGATCGTAGACATCGTTAATGCTGCCCGCCTGCGAGTTTTCGACCGGCACGAGGCCATACTCGACCTCGCCGGAGGCGACGGCGCGGAAAACATCGGCGAAGGTGCGATAGGGTACCGCTTCGGGCCTCGGATGCGCTTCCCCGGCGTCTCTACCAAAATATGTCTGCACCGCTTCGTCGCCGAATGCGCCGCGCTCGCCCTGAAAGGCGACGGTGGTGGTCACTATGGGGCTGGTGGTTTTCGTCTCCATTATACTGTTATCTCTCGCTTCGTGGATTGTATCGAATGTAGCATGCCGCTAACTCCTCGTAGCATGCCTGTGGCGATTGTGCCAGCTTACACGTGGCTTGTCAAGGGTGGCACAATAAAAAGAAGGGCGACTTTTACATCGCCCTTCTTTTTTATCGGTCGGCGTATTATTGCGCGCCGAAGTGAGTCTTGTGATAGTACTTCATGCCGGAGCCAACGACTTTCACAGGCTGTAGTTCCTGCAGCATGATCGGCTCTCCGCACTTCTCACATACACGATTGGTCAAATGGTTCACGGCTTCGCGATTTGCAAGCGAGGCACGAGCGGTCTTTGAAAGTTCACCCTTCTTAGGCATCGGTTGCTGTCCCCTTTCCCGAGCTTCTGGCTACTGATTATCTCTTGTTGTAGTTTCCTACTTGTTCTACTTATATGAACATAGGCAGGCCACGTTTTATTTCCCGTAGTATACCATAGCCTCGTTCTTTGTTCAATCGTTTCGAAAAGATTCCCTATAGAGCGGCTGCTACCACTTGAGCCAGCGCATAGCATTGTACATCTGCACCTGCCAGACGCGCCACGAGTGGTAGCCTGTCTGCAGGTCGAATTGATAGGGAATGTGCAGCTTGCTCAACTGGTGCATGAAGTTCACGGTGTCTTTGTAATACGGCTGGTCCTTTGTCGCCGCGCCCAGGTATATGTGCAGCTTCCACGCCGCCTTGTTCTTCGGCAACGTCAGGGCGGGGCTGTTCTTCTGCATGTACGCGATATTATGACTCCAGATTGCTCCCTCGGCGAAGTAGTAGCCGCCGAGCGAGATGACGGTACCGAAGACATCGGGATGATGAACCGCGATATTCATAGCACCAAAGCCGCCCATGGAGAGTCCGCCAATAGCGCGGTGTGCGGCAGTGGGGATCGTGCGGTAGTGCTGGTCCACATAATGCACGAGATCGCGGGTGACGTAGGTCTCGATCAACTGGCGATGATCGAAGCTATCAGCCCATTCGCTGGTCGCCCCCAGTCGCCCATTGCCATCGGGTAGGACCAGAATCATCTCAGGCATCGCGCCGGTATCGATCAGTGTATCGGCGGACTCGACCGCCTTGCCGCCCGTGGTCCAATCGATGTCTTTGCCGGGCGAGCCATGCAGCAGGTAGAGCACGGGATAGTGTTTCGCCCGCCCCTGCGACGTATTATACGATGGCGGCAGATAGATCAGAAAGGGCTTGCGCTGCCCATTCAGCGCCGCGCTCACCAGCGAACTCGACACCAGGGTTCCATGTATCGGCAGTCCGGGAGCGGCGGCATGGATCACCGG
>Ga0209839_10001669_pt1 | contig 11225 bp, 9 predicted proteins | sample OrgsoiDNA2013050_FD_185800 | JGI IMG/M metagenome (GOLD analysis project Ga0209839, IMG submission 185800) | Permafrost soil microbial communities from the Arctic, to analyse light accelerated degradation of dissolved organic matter (DOM) -... | ecosystem: Environmental > Terrestrial > Soil >... | reverse complement strand
CGAGGTTCGTGGCCGGGTCGCGGGACGGGTACTCGGCGGATTCCAGCAGCTTGATCGTCTCGGCTTCTTTTAGCCGTCCGTCCTGCACCAGCAGGAAGTTGTCGATCAGCACCCCCTCCTGTTCGACCCGGGTGCTCGAGGCCGGCATCGACCCCGGTGACACGCCCCCGATCTCGGCGTGATGTCCCCGCGAGGCCACGTAGAACCAGATCTCGTCCGCGGCCTCGCCTGCTTCCGGGCGGACCGATGGAACATCGGGCCGGTTGTATGCGGCCCTATGTTCCATCGGTGCGGTTGGCGGGGGTTTCGGAGCGAAGACGGGTGTGACGACTGTGATGTCGGGGAGGTGAGTGCCACCGTGGTACGGGTCATTGAGGACGTAAACGTCGCCGCGGCGGATGCGCTGGTTGCGCTTGATCACCATCTTGATCGATTCGCCCATGGAGCCCAGGTGCACCGGCATGTGCGGGGCGTTGGCGATCAGGCCGCCGTCGGCGTCGAAGAGCGCGCACGAGAAATCGAGGCGTTCCTTGATGTTGACCGAGTGCGAGGTGGCCTGCAGCCGGACCCCCATCTGCTCGGCGACCGACATGAACAGGTTGTTGAAGATTTCCAGCATCACCGGATCAGCCTGGGTGCCGACGTCCGTACCGGCGGGGCGGGCGGCCACCCGCGAGAGCAGCAGGTCGCCGCGGTCGCTGACGACGGCCTGCCAGCCCGGCTCGACCACGGTGGTGGCGAGTTCCTCGGCGATGATGGCCGGGCCGTCGATGGCGTGCCCGGGCCGCAGCCCGGACCGCGGGTACAGCTCCACCTGCGCCCAGGCCCCGGCAGCGAACATCGGGACCCGCGCGGAGCTGACCGGCCATTCGGGCCGGTCTTTTTCTGACGCCGAACGGACCGTGGCCTCGGCGTCGCCGTCCAGCTCATCCTGGGCGCCGGTGACCTCGACGGAGACGGCTTCGGCGATGATCGGCTTGGCGCGCATGAGGAAGGAGAAGCGCCGGGAGTACTCCGCCTCGAACGCGGCGGTCATCTCCTCCAGCGAGGCGACCGGGACGATGACGGCCGTGTCGGTGCCCTGGTAGCGCAGATGGGCCCGGTGCGCGGCGGTGATCCGGTCGGCGGGCACGCCCTGCGCCGCGACCTGGTCCCGCGCCTCCGCTTCCAGCGGCTCGATCAGAGCGGGCAGGCCAGCGATCAGGCCGGCCGTCAGCGGCGCCTCGACGGCCTGCTCGCGCATCGCGATGATGTCGGCGAGCCCGATCCCGAACGCGGACAGCACCCCGGCCAGCGGGTGAATGAGCACTTTGGTCATGCCGAGCGCGTCGGCGACGGCGCAGGCATGCTGCCCGCCCGCGCCGCCGAACACGTTGAGGACGTACTGCGTCACGTCGTAGCCGCGCTGCACCGAGATCTTCTTGATCGCGTTGGCCATGTTGGCCACCGCGACCTCGAGGAAGCCGGCCGCTACCTGCTCCGGGCCGCGGGTATCGCGGGCGGCTTCGGTGATCTGGGCGCTGAGCTGGGTGAACATGGCTTTAGCGACCTCGGCGTCGAGCGGGGCGTCGCCGTGTTCGCCAAAGACGTTCGGGAAATGGCCGGGCTGGATGCGGCCGAGCAGCACGTTGGCGTCGGTGACGGTGAGCGGGCCGCCGCGCCGGTAGCAGGCCGGCCCGGGATCAGCCCCGGCCGAGTCGGGCCCGACCCGGTACCGGCGGCCGTCGAAGTGCAGCACCGAGCCGCCGCCGGCCGCGACGGTGTGGATGGACAGCATCGGCGCCCGCATCCGGACCCCGGCGACCTGGGTCTCGTACTCGCGCTCGAACTCGCCGGCGAAATGCGACACGTCGGTGGACGTCCCGCCCATGTCGAACCCGATGACCTGGCCGAAGCCGGCGTCGCGGGCGGTCCTGGCCATGCCGACGATGCCGCCCGCCGGGCCGGACAAGATGGAGTCCTTGCCGCGGAAGCTGGCCGCGCCGGTCAGGCCCCCGTTGGACTGCATGAACAGCAGCCGGACGCCTTCCAGCTCGCTGGCCATCTCGCGCACGTACCGGCGCAAGATGGGCGACAGGTAGGCGTCCACCACGGTGGTGTCGCCTCGTGAGATCAGCTTCATCAGCGGACTCGTCTGGTGAGACTCCGACACCTGGGTGAAACCGGCCGCACGGGCCAGGTCGCCGATCCTGGCCTCGTGCCTGGTATGACGGTAGCCGTGCAGGCAGACCACGGCGGCGCTGCGGAAGCCGTCGTCGTAGGCGGCTTTCAGGTCGGCTGCGAGCGCGTCCTCGGCCAGCGGCGTGATGACCTCGCCGCGGGCGCCGATCCGCTCGCCGACCTCGATCACCCGGTCATAGAGCACCTCGGGCAGGACGATCCGGCGATCGAAGATCCGCGGCCGGTTCTGGTAGGCGATCCGCAGCGCGTCGGCGAAGCCGGCGGTGATGACCAGGAGGGTCGGCTCGCCCTTGCGCTCGAGCAGCGCGTTGGTGGCCACCGTGGTGCCCAGCCGGACCGCGCCGACCCGGTCGGCCGGGAACTCCTCGTCCGGCCCGAGGCCGAGCAGTTCGCGGATGCCCGCCACCGCGGCGTCGGCGTAGGCCCGCGGGTTATCGGACAGCAGCTTGTGCGCGACCAGGTGTCCGTCCGGGCGCCGGGCGACGATATCGGTGAACGTGCCGCCGCGGTCGATCCAGAATTCCCACCGTCGATCCACCGAGGGCCGGCTCCCGGGTCTAGGCCTGGCCGGGGACGGTCAGCGGGTCCTGCGGCGCCAGGTCGCGGTAGGCCGTCTCCACGTCCGCGGCGGTCAGCGTGGTCAGGTCTTCCGTGGTCGCCTGCTCGCCCAGCCGCACCACCCGGACATCGCGGCAGGCGCAGGCCCGCTCGAACAGCGACCGGGCGAACCGGCCGTTGCCGAGCTCGTCAATCCGGCCGCTGCCGCAGGCATGGCTGAAGATCGCGCCGAGGACCTCGACCGCCGCCGGGTGGAACACGTCCCCGGCCTGCTCCGCCAGCAGGACGGCGATCCGGACCAGGTCTTCCGGCTGGTAGCTGGGGAAGGTCACCCGGGTGCTGAACCTCGAGGCCAGGCCGGGGTTGCTGCGCAGGAACCTGCCCATGTCGTCCGGGTAGCCGGCCAGCACGATCACCAGCCGGTCCCGGTCGTCCTCGGCGCGTTTGAGCAGCGTCTGCACCGCCTCGGAGCCGAACGCGTCCCCGCCGGAGTACCCGTCGTTGTGCAGGGAGTACGCCTCGTCGATGAACAGGACGCCGCCCAGGGCCGAGTCGATGAGCTTGCCGGTCTTGATCGCCGTCGAGCCGAGATGCTCGCCGACCAGGTCGGCCCGGTGCGCTTCGACCACCGCGGGCCGGGCCAGCAGCCCGAGCGCGGCGAAGATCCGGCCGAGGATGCGGGCGACCGTGGTCTTGCCTGTGCCCGGCGGCCCGCTGAACACGAAGTGCCGGACGGGCGGCTGGCTGGCCAGCCCGTGGGTGTCGCGCATCTTGGCCACCCGCAGCTGCGCGGCGATCGCGCGCACCTGCTGCTTCACCGGCTCCAGGCCGACCAGCTCGTCGAGCTCGGCGATCGCGCCCTCCACCGTGGGGGTGTCCTCGTAGCCGCGCAGCCGGGAGGTCAGCTCGGCGAACGCCTGCTGCAGGTCACTGCCCTGGATCGTGACCAGGTCTTTGGCCGCGGGCTCGGCCGTCCCTGTCATCACCCGCACGTCACGGGCCTGGCCGGCCTTCTCGAGCAGGCTGCGGACGAACCGCCCGTTGCCGAGCTCGTCGGCGATCCGGCGGCGGCCGACCTCTTCCAGCGTGCGCCACAGCACCGGCCGCGCGTCCGGGTCCAGGTGCTCACCGCGCCGGTCCAGCGCCGATTCGGCCAGCGCCAGCATCTCCGGCGGGGAGTAGCTGGTGAACTTCAGCCGGGTCGCGAACCGTGAGGCCAGGCCGGGGTTGGAGCCCAGGAACGTCTCCATCTGCTTCTCGTATCCGGCCAGGATGATGATGAGATCCTCGCGGTTGTCCTCGGCCCGCTTGAGCAGCGTCTGCACCGCCTCGACGCCGAACCGGTCGCTCTGCCCGTCGCCCTCGTTGACCAGGCTGTACGCCTCGTCGATGAAGAGCACCCCGCCCAGTGCGGAATCGACAAGCTCGTTGGTCTTGATCGCGGTCGCGCCGAGGTACTCCCCGACCAGGTCGGCACGGTGCGCCTCGATCACGTTGGGCATCTCGAGCAGGCCGAAGGCGTAGAAGATCTTGGCCAGCACCCGGGCGACCGTCGTCTTGCCTGTCCCGGGCGGCCCGAGGAAGACGAAGTGCCGCATGGGCTTGTCGGTGGTGACGCCGGCCACCGCCCGGCGCCGCGCGGCCTCGACGGACGCGGCAATCGAGCGCACCTGTTCCTTGACCGGCATCAGCCCGATCATCGCGTCGAGCTCGGCCATGGCGTCCTCGACCGAGATCTGCGGCCGGGGCTTCGGCGGACCGGGCTGATGGTCGCGGCCCGCCTGCTCGGCGTAGGGCAGCGCGGCGGCCTGGGCCCGGACGCCGTAGGAGGGCGCACCAGCGTGCACCCCGGGCCGACCGCCTGGCTGAGCCTGGCTCCCGGCGGAGGCGCCGGCCGGGGTGTGGTGGCCTGGCCGGTCCGCGGATCCGGCGAGTCCGTTCCCGTACATGCGGGCGTCTTGGATGCCCTTGGCCAGCCGCCAGCCGAGCACCGCCGCGGCGAGCAGCCAGGCGGCGATCGTGCCGACGAGCGGCTGATGCGGAAGCACCTTCAGCGCGGCGGCGCTGATCGGCACGGACCACAGCAGGACCCAGGCGACCGTGCGGCACGGGACAAACCAGCGGACGAGCGGCCTGGCGTGCGCGGCCAGCGCGACGACGAAGGGCAGTAGCAGGAGGGAGTAAATCCACTTCGTCAGGCCGCCGTTGTTCAGGGCTAGGAAAACGGCCGCGCCCCAGGCCGCGAGTAGGACCGAAGCGCCGATCGTGCGCCGCCCCTGGACCACCGCGACGGCCGCGTAAATCAGTGTGCCGACGACGATAAAGCTTCCGGTAGCCGGGAAGAGGATGACGGCCGCGGCGACCAGGGTGACCTTGAGCCAGGTCGGGGCCTGCCGGTAGTAGTGCAGGATGCGGGCGCCCCAGCTCGGCTTGTCTCGCGCGGCGGGCTGGGCCCTGTCGTTTGGCAGCATCTCGCTTCCTCGCCCCTAGTGCCTGCCACGCCGCCCCGCCGCGAGCCCAGCGATAAGGTCGCCTGGCCCACGTTCCCGCACCTGGTTGCCGGACAGTCGTATGTCCTTGTATAGCGCATCACCGATGATCGCGACAGCACACACGTCGATACTGTCGGTGAAAATTGCGCCGCGGTCGCCCTGAACCGGGAGCCTCCTACAGGAACGTGGCTGGATAACCATGATGGACCGGGCCCTCGTCGGCACGTCAAGATAATCACCATCACAAACACGACATCCCCGGCGTCACATCTTCCCAAAGACCCCAAAATTAGCAATATCCCGCAAAAGGTCAGACAAGGAGCTTATATGCACAGGATCGAGGCTGAGCTGCTTATTCCCGGGCACGGCGATCCCATACGTGACGGCGTGGTTCTTCTCGACGGGTCCCAGATCAGCTACGCCGGACCGGCGGCTGTGGCGCCGGAGGAGCCCGGGGCCGCTGTGACCCGGGCGGTGGCGGTCATGCCCGGAATGTGGGAATGCCACGGGCATCTCATGGGGACCAGGACCTTCGATCTGGGCCGGCTCCCGCTCGAGCCCGAAGCGCTGCGCGCGGCCCGCTGCACCCGGGACCTGCGGGCCGCGCTTGACGCCGGGATCACCTCGGTGCGCGACGTCGGCGGCCTGGGCGTCTACCTGGCCCGCGCGGTGGCCGAGGGCACCGTGCCCGGCCCGGCGATATACGGCGCGGGGGCGATCCTGAGCACCACCGGGGGCCACGGCGACCTGCACGCGTTCCCGCTCGACTGGATCGAGGACTACGCCAGGCGGGCCGGCATGCTGCGGCTGGCCGACGGCCCCGACGAGTGCGCCAAGGCCGTTCGCGAGCAGCTCAGGCGCAACGCCAGGCTCATCAAGGTGTGCGCGTCCGGGGGCGTGCTTTCCGAGGTCGACGACCCGATCCACCAGCAGTTCACGATGGCCGAGCTGCGGGCCATCGTCGAGGTGGCGGGGCTCGCCGACCGGGTGGTCGCGGCGCATTGCCACGGCAAGCCCGGCATCATGGCGGCCCTGCGGGCCGGCGTGCGCACCATCGAGCACGGCACCTACCTCGACGACGAGTGCTGTGACGCGATCCGCGAGTGCGGCGCGATCCTGGTGCCGACCAGGACGATCATCGAGGACATGCTGGCGAACAAGGCCGCCGTGCCCGACTACGCGATGGCCAAGCTCGAGGTGATCGCCGACGTGCACGCGCAGGCGGTGACGCGAGCCTACGAGCATGGCGTCACCATCGCCATGGGCACCGACATCGCCCTGACCGGCATCGACCTGCCGAACGCGTGGGGCCAGAACGGGTCAGAACCCGGCTACCTGGTGAAGCTGGGCATGACCCCGCTCGAGGCCATCGAGGCGGCCACCGCGACTGGCCCGCTCACCCTCGGGCCGCAGGCGCCGCACAGCGGCCGGCTCGCCGAGGGCTACGACGCCGACGTGATCACCCTGGACGCCGATCCGCTGGCGGACATCGGCGTGCTCGCCGACCCCGGCCACGTCACCGCGGTCTGGACCGGTGGCCGTCAGGTCAAGGGCGCAGCGTGAGGTCTATCTCGTCGTGGAGCGGGATGCCGTAGTCCCCCGTCCTCGGGATCTGGGGCTTTTCCAGCCGGGACCGGTCCACCGCGCCGGGCCGCAGCTCCGCCAGCCGGAACCCGCGGCGCTGGTAGAAGCGGAGCGCGTCGACGTTGTCGTTGGTGGTGGTGAGGTGGATCTCGTGGCAGCGGAAGTGCCGCGCCGTCCCCACGGCGGCGTCGATGAGCATCGTCCCGATCCCGGCCCGGCGGTCGATGGCGTTGAGCGTGACGATCTCCAGCGTGTCCCCCACCAGCTGGTAGGTGAGCAGGCCGACGACACGGCGGGCCCGTTCGGCGATGAATCCAGGAAGCTCGGCCGGGCGCAGGAGGTTGCCGTGGACGGCGACGAGCTCGGAGCCCCACAGTTCGGCGACAAGCCAGGAGAGCATCGGCCGGTCGCCCTCGTTGACCGGTCTGATCTTGATCCCCGGCTCGTTCACCCCGCCATTATGCAGCCCCGCGTTACAACACCGGTTTCATGGGCATTGGGCGTACTGAGAGCCTTCGCGCGCCCCATGGTGGCGTCCATTTTTGTCCTGCAGGGTTATGACACCCCCCGCCGCCCCGAGCGGGTCGCGCCGCTGGCCGAACCGGTGGTCCGGTCGCTGGCCGAACGGGTGCCGGCGGTGCCCGCCCAGACCGAGCAGGCGGGGAGCCCCTCGATCGCCCGGCGCTCCCGGCACGCGGCCAAGACCGCGCGCCGGGAGGCGTCGCTTGTGGCCAAGACGGCCAAGGCGTCAGGCCAGGCCGGCGTCAAGGCAGGCCAGGTCAGCAGCCGGATTCCCGGGTAGTCAGCCGTCTGACGGCTGGCCAGGATTGGCGCGGAGGGCGGCGATCAGCCATTCGAAGCTGGGCACGGCCGCCGCAGGCGCCGGCCAGCCGTTGATGATCGCCAGCAGCTGCCAGTACCTTTCCACCCGGGCGTCGGTAAAGGTCTCGAGCTGCGCGAGCAGCTGAGTCCGGCGCGCGGCGGATGTTTCCGGGCCGAGGATCCGGTCCAGGACGGCCTGGCCCTCCGGTGAGCCGGGCGCGATCTGCTGGGCCAGGGCCTGCCCGGCGTGTTCGGTGACCACGCCGGAATCGAGAGCAGGCTCCGGGGTCTCTGGGGCGCCGTCGCCCGGGCCGGCCACCGCCATGGACCGGACGCGCCGCCGGAAATCAGGGTCCGCGACGAGTTCGGCGAGTTCGACCCAGGCGTCCACCTGCCCAGCGTTCATCTCCTCAGCGTTCATCTCCTCAGCGTTCATCTCCCCGGGCGCCGGGTCGTCGGGCAGCAGCCGCATGTTGCGTGCGATGTCCATCGCCGGGGTCTTTGGGTCGACGCCGGCGAAGGTGTCGTCGACGAAGTCGTCGATAATCTGCTGCCGCTCCCGGGCGGACAGCCTGGCCAGCTTGTGCATCAGTAGCGTCTCCTCGATCGTGTGGCCGCGTCTGGCCACCATGCTGAGCACCGCGCGCTGCAGCCGCAGGGCGCGGATCTGCCCGTCGAGCACCCGGACGTGTGCCGCCGCGACGTCGGCCACCGTGCTGGCGCGGGACAGCACCGTCCGCACCACGTCCAGGCCCAGTCCGAGCTCGCGAAGAGACCGGACCAGGTCCAGCCGGGCGGCCGCCTCGGCGTCATAGAGCCGGTATCCGCTCACCGACCTGCTCACCGGCGGCACCAGCCCGGCGTCGGACCAGAACCTGATCGTCCGGGCCGGCACGCCGGTGCGCCGGGCCAGCTGCCCGATGGTGAACAGCTCGGCGGTGGTACTCATGCAGACGACTGTGCACCTTCCAGCCGCTGGAAACTCAAGGGGATATTTCGCCGCCGCTACCAGCGACCGCGGTGGACCAGCTCAGCGAGAGGCTTGCGGTCGCTGGCCCGGGCGGGCGCCACCGGGTCGGCCGCCGGGTCGGGGTGGCCGACCGCGATGACGCCGATCGGCGTCCACTCGTCGGGCACGCCGAACCGCGCGCGGAAATCGGCGATGTCCGGCGGGCCGAAGAACACCGCGCCGAGCCCTTCGTCGACGACGGCGAGCAGGATGAGCAGCGCGGTGAACCCGGTGTCGACGTACCAGTACGGGATCGGCCAGCGGGCCTCGTCCCGGTCGGTCCAGCCCTTGCCCGGCCGGGCGTACCGGTCCAGGTAGACGTCCTTGCTCGCGAGCGGCACGATCACCAGCGGCGCGGGGCTCAGCGCATCGACCTGCTCCGGACTGTCGTCCTGCGTCGTGCCCTCGGAAGCGGTCTGCTCGTAGAGCAGCTGCCACATCGGCGCGGTCTGCTCCTGGCCTTCCAGCAGGAGGAAGGAGTAGCCCTGGCTGAAGCCGGCGGACGGGGCCCGGTTGGCGGCCCGGAGCAGCCGGTCCGCGGTGCCCGGGGCCAGCGGTTCGGCGGTGAAGGCACGGACCATCCGGCGGCCCTTGATGACATCGCTGAATTCCACGCCGACCAGCGTAGACCGGTGGCCGCGGGCGCGGTCATGGCTGGCGATCAGCGAGGTCGCGGGGCACGCGGGCCCGGCCGTTCGGAATCTTGGTTCGGTCCTTCGGGGACTTCGGCCTCGGTGACCAGCGCTCCACGTAGCGGGCGAGGCTGGGCGGGCGGCCTGGGAGTTCCTGCGGCGGGCCGGAGCGCAGGCCGTCCAGGGCGATGCCGACCAGCCGGGATCGGACGTTGCGCTCTTCCGCGGACTCGACGGGGTCCGGGGACCGGCGGCTGAACTGCTCGATCAGCCAGGTGATGTCCAGGGCGGAGGCGTCCGGGCGCAGGCTGCCGTCGGCGTGGGCGCGGGCCACGATGTCCCGTATCCGCGCCATGCTCCGGCGGGCGGTGCGCCGCATCTCGGCGGTCGTCTCGATCTGCCCGGCCAGCGCGGCCAGCGCTCCGCTGCGCAGGTCGACGCAGGTCCGGATGTAACCGCACAGGCCGGTCCACGGGTCGTCCGCCTGCAGGGCGTCGTCCGCCGCGGCCAGCACCTGTTCCATCGCCAGGATGCACAGTCGCTGCAGCAATTCGGTCTTGCTGCCGTACCGGCGGTAGAGCGTGCCGATGCCGACCCCGGCGCGCTCGGCGACCGCCGAGATCGGCGCGGCCGCACCCTGCGCGGTGAAGACGTCGCGCGCCGCGTCCAGTACGACCAGGTCGTTGCGCCGGGCCTCGGCCTGCCTGCCGTGTGTGGACTGCGGGCTCAGGTCGCGGAAAGTCACCCTGACAGCCTAGCTTTATTCGGAGTGATACGCTCCGATAGGGGTTTAGTCGGATCAGATTACTCCGATAAGGAAGGGCCGCCATGCGTGCCGTGGTGATACGGGAGTTCGGGCCGCCGCGGGTGCTCGAGCCGGCTGAGGTGCAGGAGCCGGCGCCGGGTCCAGGCGAAGTGGTCATCGACGTCGAGTTCGCCAACGTGACCTTCGTCGAAACGCAGGTCAGAGCGGGTAAAGCCCCTCATAAGGCGATGTTGCCCGCGCTGCCGGCCATCCTGGGCAACGGCGTCGGCGGCACCCTGGCCGAGGGGGCCGCCGGGCGGGCCGGGCGACGGGTCGTGGCCAGCCTGGGCGGCACCGGCGGCTACGCCGAGCGCGCGGTCGTGCCCGCGGGACGGTTGATCGAGGTCCCGGCCGGGGTGAGCCTGCGTGACGTCGACGCTGAACAGCCGACGATCAGCGTCCCTGAGCCCCAGGCCGTGTTCCTGGAGATGCTGATACGCGCTGCCTTCGCCGACCCGGGCGCACACGTCGAGGCGGTCGTCCGCGATAATCCGGAACCACCAGGGCTGGGTGTTGAAGACGGACGGCGCCCGCTGCACCGGCTCGAGCAGCCGGAAGGTGCTGTCCGCGTTGGCAAAGGGCTTGTACATGGGGCACCTCGATCGGCTCTGCGTCTAGCGTCAGCATGTCCCGCCGAAGCTCCCGGCTAACAGCCGGCTAACGTCCCGTTGGTTAGCGCCGTTCGTCCTCCCCGGGCGGGAGGAAGTCGCTGACGTGGTCCCGCGCCCAGTCCCTGAAGGTACGGGCCGGGTCGCCGGTGATCTCCTCGACAGCGTGCGTGACCGGCTCCGGCTGGTCGATCATGTGAGACCAGTAGGCCATGGCCTGGTCGGCGAACGCACGATCGCCCGTGATGGCGGCCAGCTGCTCTCGGACCGCCTCAGGGGAGGCTTCGTCCCGGCGCACGGGCAGGCCGGTGACCTCACCGATGATGCGGACCTGATCCGCCTGGGTCACGGCTTCCGGGCCGGTCAGGACGTAGCTCGCGCCTGGTCCGCCCACGCCAGCGCGTTAGCGCGAAGCCGCCGGCCCGCAGGAATGTCCATTCCGTCCCGGACCGCCTGATGGCCTGCTCGACCTGGCCCCACACGCCGTTTTCTTCCGGCGGGGCCCCGTTGTGAGCCGCGATCAGCTCACGCACG
>Ga0209839_10001667_pt1 | contig 11234 bp, 7 predicted proteins | sample OrgsoiDNA2013050_FD_185800 | JGI IMG/M metagenome (GOLD analysis project Ga0209839, IMG submission 185800) | Permafrost soil microbial communities from the Arctic, to analyse light accelerated degradation of dissolved organic matter (DOM) -... | ecosystem: Environmental > Terrestrial > Soil >... | reverse complement strand
CCTATCGGCATCGTAGCGGTGATCCTGGCAGCGCTGTTTCTACGCGAGGCACGCGCCGCTAATCCGGATCGCCTGGATATTGTGGGCCTGCTGACGGCGGCGTTCGGCCTGGCGGCGGTGCTCTACGCCTTTTCGCAGAGCAGCACCGATGGCTGGGGAGCAGTCAATGTGCTGGGCTTCCTGGTCGCTGGCTGCCTATCGCTGATCGTCTTTGTCTTTACCGAGTTCAATCTTGTGCGCCACGAGCAGAAACCTCTGCTCGATCTACGCTTACTCGCTAACCGCTCGTATAGCGCGGGCCTGATCGCGCTGATCCTGGTGACGTTTAGTATGTTCGGCCTGCAATTCCTGTTGCCGATCTACCTGCAGGTGCTGCGCGGACTGAGCGCGTTCCAGGCGGGCATCACCTTGCTGCCCCTGGCGCTGGCGGCGATGGTTTCGGTGATTATCGGCGGACGGCTGGTCGATCTCATTGGACCACGCATCGTGGTGATCGCGGGACTGATCCTGCTGGCTGTCGGGAACTGGCTCTTCGCGACCTCGTTGAGCCTGAACTCTCCGTACGGCTGGTTCCAGGTGAGTCTGGTCGTGTTCGGCCTGGCTCTGGGACTCGCGGGCCAACCTCTATTCGTGGCAGCGATGGCCGAGATACGCGATCCGCAGCAGGTCGCCGATGGGACGACGCTGCTCACGGTCGCGCGCGCGGTCTTCGGCTCTATGGGCATCGCTATCCTGTCTACGCTGGTGCAGACACAGACGCTGGTGCATTTCGCCCACCTTTCTGAGCAGGTCACTACCAGCTCACAACTCGGACAGTTGTTACCGCGCATCGCGGGCCTGTTTCAGTTGAAGGGGGCTAGCAGCAATGCCGCGACCGGCGCGGCCCTACAGCTTATCGCTGGCTACGTGAAGCAGCAGAGCTACCTGCTGGCCATGCGCGATGCGTTCTTCCTGACGCTGATCCTGACGTTTGTCGCGATCGTTGCCACGATCTTCGTGCGCGGTGTGCGCAGAGTTCAAGGCCCAACGGCGCAGGCAAACGCGGAGGATGCAGCAGAACCGGCTCCGGCGCTGGTAGTCGGCTAGCTCGTCAGGCGTTCGTTCGACATTATTGCGCGTACATAGTAAAATTGATTTATTGGACTACATACACATCAATGGCAGAGGAGAATACCTATCATGCGTCGCGTAATTCTGGTTCCCGTTCTCATTGTTGTAGCGCTGCTCGCCATCATCGGCGGTGTCGGCTACTGGATCTACAACGGTTATATGTACTATGGCACCGACGACGCCCAGGTCTCGGGTCAGATCGTTAATGTTAGCGCGCCCACAGCGGGCCAGTTGCAGACCTTCACGGTTAAGCAGGGCGACACCGTTACGGCAGGGCAGACGATCGGTACGATCACCGAGTCAGGCGCGGCCACTACGGCGACGGCTCCCCGTACAACGTCGGTCAATATCACCAGCCCGATTAGCGGGACGATTCTGCAAACGTCGGCGGTGCAGGGCCAGTCCGTCACGCCCGGTCTCTCTATCGTGCAACTGACCAATCTGGGTAACGTGAACATCACGGCCTACGTTGATGAGAGCGCGATCAATAACATTAAGGTCGGTCAGGATGTGGATGTCAAGGTCGATGCCTATAGCGATACCACCTACACCGGACACGTGCAGCAGATCGTGCAGGCGGCGGCAAGCACCTTCTCGCTCCTGCCTACACAGGACAATGCGAGCGGCAACTTTACGAAGGTGAGCCAGCGCATCCCGGTGATTATCAGCATCGATGGCAATGGTGGCAAGGCCCTGCTGCCCGGTATGAGCGCGAATGTGACGATCCATATTCATTAAATTGCCAGAAAATTATGATGTAGGGGCACGATTTATAAGCCCGCTCGGTCCACATATATACCCCGCGCATCGGCCTGAGGAGCGCGATGGATTGGGAGGCGGCGGGCTTGTGAACCGCGCCCCTACATCATAATGTGCGATGGTATTTGGATGGCGCGACGGGCTTGTGAACCGCGCCCCTACATCATAATGTGCAGTGGTATTTGTATCGGGATGATTTACGGCCCTTCTGCCTGGTCACTAGACAGCCAGAGTAAAATATACAAGAACGACCAACCGCTGATATCTTGCTCTATCGAACACACGTAACGAAAGGTGCACACTCCTATGAATATGCTCATCATTGCTGGACTCATGATTATCGCCTTGCTCGCTATCATCGGTGCCGTCGCCCTGACCGTCAGCGAGGAAAAAACGCCCCCCGCGACGCAGGAGACGCCTGCACCCTCTCAGACGCCTCCAGTGGCTGCCGAGCTAACAGTCGCGGCGGAGCCAACGGTTGCGCCCGAAGAGTCGAAAAAAGAGCTTATCCCCGTGCAGTCCCTTCCCGTTGTACAGGATGATGCCCGCATGGCCTTCGTCAATGGTCAGTTCCATGAACTGGTTACTCAGCTGCACGCGCTGCACCAGCAATCTCAGGAGATCGAGCGCCGCCTTAGCATGCTCTCGCAAGCCGCCGACGCCATCAAACGCAGCCAGGCTCCCAGCTTCAGCATCGAGGAAACCGAAGAGTACTCCCTGCCCGAACCGGTCGCCAGCGCGCTCTAACCCACGCTGTGTCCATAATGTGGGTACACCCCAAACCATTGCATACAATAACGACAATACGTTCCCTATGGGATAGGGGCGCGATTTATAAGCCCGTTTGCGCCATATATCGACACGCATCAGGATGGGGAACGTGACGGATGGTGAGCAGCGGGCTTATAAATCGCGCCCCTATCCCATAGAGGACGTTAATATATAAGGGATGCGGTGTTTGTTTGCTGCAAAATGATGAAGCTCACCCTCCTCCTTCCACTAACCTCATCTCTCTGTTATACTGGTAGCAGTTCATCAGCGCCCAATTAAGATCTGATAACCGCGTCCGATATATTTATTAGAGAAATGTAGAAGAACAAACGTATGAGTGATTTGAGTAATTCCAACTTCAATGATAAAGTTACTTTCCTGTGGGGCGTCGCCGATCTCATCCGCGACACATTCAGCCGCAGCGACTATAAGGATGTTATTTTACCTTTTACCGTCTTGCGCCGCCTCGATTGCGTACTGGAAGCCAGAAAACAGGGCGTACTTGATACCTACAAAAAACTAGAAGCAAATGGTATTAAGGATGACGCTGCCTATTCCACGCTCACACGCGTCTCAAAGCACGCCTTCTATAATATCTCCCCCTTTAGTTTCAATAATCTGCTGGACGATCATTCTCAACTCGCCGCCAACTTGCAAAGCTATTTCAATGGCTTCAGCAAAAATATTCGCGAAGTGCTGGAAAACTTTAAATTCGATGCTACTATCAAAACGCTGGCGAACGCTGAACTGTTATACGCGGTTGTACAGCGCTTCAAGATCGTCGATTTGCATCCCGATAAGGTCTCGAATCACCAGATGGGCTATATCTTCGAAGACCTTATCCGCCGCTACAATGAAGCTTTAAACGAGAATCCTGGAGAGCATTTTACCCCGCGCGAGGTTATCCGCCTTATGGTTAACCTGGTTACGGCTTATGATGAGCAGGTTCTGAAGGACCCCGCCGTCTCGCGCACGATTAGCGATCCTTGCTGCGGGACAGGCGGGATGCTGATTACGGCGAAGGACCATATTCAGGAGATTAATCCCGCCGCCGATATCTATCTCTATGGACAGGAGGTGAACGGCGAAACGTACGCGATCTGCAAATCTGATCTCTACATTAAGAGCGAGACGGGCAAAGACGCCGAAAATATCCGCCATACCAATAGTCTGACACAGGACAAACATCCAGAGATGCGCTTCGACTACCAGCTCGCCAATCCTCCCTATGGCAAAGATTGGAAGGGCTTCTACGATCTGGTCAAGGCGGAGTTCGATAAAGGCGAGGAGGGCCGCTTTCAAGCGGGTCTACCACGTACGAGCGATGGTCAGCTCCTCTTCCTCCAGCACATGCTCAAGCGTATGAAGGATGTGCAGGAAGGTGGCGGGCGCGTGGCTATCGTTATGAATGGCTCGCCGCTCTTTACGGGCGATGCCGAGAGCGGCGAGAGCGAGATTCGCCGCTGGATATTGGAGAACGATTGGCTCGATGCGATTGTGGCCTTGCCTGAGCAGATCTTTTACAATACGGGCATCACGACCTATGTGTGGATTCTGACGAACCATAAAGAGCCACAGCGCAAGGGCAAGGTCCAACTTATCAACGCCGCCGATTTCTGGGTGCCCGCGAAGAAGAGCCTGGGCAGCAAACGGCGCGATATCTCAGATGAGCATATTCAGCGCATCAAAGATCTCTACCTGGCCTTCGCGGAGGACGAGCACTCTAAAATCTTCGCTACCACCGACTTCGGCTACCGCAAGATTACGATTGAGCGCCCCCTGCGCCTCAATTTCCAGGTGAGTGAGGAACGCATCGCCCGCCTCTACGATCAAAAAGCTTTCCGCGATCTCGCCAATAACAATACAAGTGGCAAGAAGAAGAAAGCCCAGTCTTCCCTTTTCCCAGAGATCGCTAACGATAACCCGCGCGACCAGCAGGCCGCTATCATCGACCTGTTACGCTCCCTCCCGCCAACGCTCTACACCAGTAAAGCTACTTTTGAGCAGATACTCGAAGCGGCGGCAGCTTCGACAAGACCAAAAATAACGCTTCCAACTCCGCTTATGAAGGCTATTCTTACCGCGCTGGGCGAACGCGATGAGAACGCCGCTATTTGCTACGACAAGGACGGCGCGCCCGAACCCGATCCAGAATTACGCGATACTGAGAACGTACCGCTGCGCGAGGATATCTGGTCCTACTTTGCACGCGAGGTCGAGCCGCACGTCCCCGATGCCTGGGTCAATAAAAAGATACGCGACATTCAAGATGGCGAGGTTGGCAAGATTGGCTACGAGATCAACTTCAACCGTTACTTTTACAAATATCAGCCGCCGCGTCCCCTTGAGGAGATCGAAGCCGATATCAAACTATTGGAACGAGATATTCTAGAGATGCTAAGTGAGGTGGCTGGATGAGTCAAACAATTATGCCTCAGTCGTCTTTATCTGTTAAAAAGTGGAAGAGTTATGCAAGTTATAAAGATTCAGGCGTAGAGAGGGTGGGAGAGATTCCGAAACAGTGGGAAGTAAAGCGGCTAAAATACATTTTCAAAGTAATCAGCGGGTCTACTCCAAAAAGTTCCGAGTCCAGCTACTGGGATGGTAATATTCCATGGATTACTCCCGAAGACTTAGGAATGCTTACCGATAACTTAATTACCACAACTACACGTACAATCACGAATCTGGGTTATCAAAGTTGCGGCACTACTTTAGTACCAGTAGGAAGTCTTATTCTTTCTACGCGTGCACCAATAGGTCATCTTGCAATAGCGGGTACAATGCTTTGCACTAACCAGGGTTGTCGCTCACTTGTTTATCGAAATACAAATAACAAGTATTTTTTCTATTATCAATTGCTGAGTGCAAAAGCAGAGTTGCACTCTAGAGGGCAAGGAAGCACATTTCTAGAATTGGGCAAATCAAAGCTCGAAGCAATTAGCTTAGTCGTTCCTCCAATTCCTGAGCAGTATGCTATTGCTACCTTCCTCAATTACCACACAACCAAAATCAACACGCTAATAGCCAAAAAAGAGCAACTCATCGAACTCCTACAAGAGAAACGCGCCGCGCTCATCAGCCAGGCTGTTACGAAGGGATTGGACCCAACTGTGCCTATGAAGGATTCGGGTGTGGAATGGTTGGGGGAGATTCCTGAGCATTGGGAAGTGAAAAGAATAAAATATCTTGCTGCTATTTTGCGGGGGAAGTTTTCACATCGCCCTCGTAATGACCCTCGATTATACAATGGTTCCTATCCATTTATTCAAACAGGAGATATCACTGCTGTTACTAAATATATTACAGATTATAAACAAACCTTGAATGAGTTAGGATTCTCTGTGAGTAAACAGTTCCCTAGTGGAACTTTAGTGATGGCTATTGCTGCGAATATCGGAGATCTGGCTATCTTACAATTTACAGCCTGTTTTCCTGATAGTATAGTAGGTTTTGTTCCTTTTTCAGAGGTTAGCCTTGAATACTTGTATTACAACTTAATGTCGATGAAGCAGGAATTAATGGGTACAGCCACTATAAACACACAACTTAATATTAATATAGAACGCATAGGTAGTCTATCATCCGTTTATCCCCCATTCTCTGAACAACAATCCATAGTTAGCTACCTTGACCAGGAAACTGCTAAAATCGACGCGCTCATTTCCAGAATTCAGGATGGCATAAAGAAGCTGAAAGAGTACAGTACCGCGCTGATCTCGGCGGCGGTGACGGGCAAGATAGATGTACGAGACGTAGCAGAGGAGTCACTACATGGATATCTCGGAGAAGAACCTTGAGGATACGATCGAGAGCGCGCTGCTGGCCGCCGCGCCGATTGGCAAACCTGGCATAAAAGGCGAGTTCGGCGATCTCAGGGTAGACTACTCAGGCGGTAGCTACCCGGCGGGCGGCTATCTTAAACGCACGCAGGATGATTATGATAAAACGCTCTGTATGCTCAAAAGCGATGCACTTAACTTTATCTCTGCAACCCAGGCGAAAGAATGGCGGCAACTTGTAGGGCAGTATGGAGGCGACCAGAAAAAAGCTGAGGAGCAATTTTTTGAGCGTCTCGCCAAAGAACTGTACGAGCGCGGCACGCCTGATGTGATGCGCAAAGGCATCAAGACGCGTGGCTGCCACTTCGCGCTCGCCTACTACCGGCCCTCAAGTAGATTGAATCCCGACGCCGAAAAGCTCTACAGGGCCAATATCTTCAGCGTCGTTCGCCAGCTCCACTATAGCCAGCGCAATAATAAGAGCCTGGACATTGCCACCTTCCTGAACGGACTGCCGATATTCACCGCCGAACTCAAGAACCAGTTCACGGGTCAGAGCGCCGAGAAAAACGCTATCGATCAGTATAAAGACGACCGCGACTCCATCGAGCCACTCTTCGCCTTCGGTCGCTGCCTCGCCCACTTCGCCATCGATCCGGACGAAGTGTTCATGACGACGCATTTGCAGGGACGCGCCACGAACTTTATCCCCTTCAACCAGGGCAATCAAGGAGGCAAGGGCAATCCTCCCTCGGATACAGGCTTTGCTACCGCTTATCTGTGGGAGCGCATCTGGTCGCGTGATAGCGTCCTTAACCTTCTACAGCACTTTGTCCATATTCTCGCGGAGAAGAAAGTTAAGAGCAAGAAAGCCGTTCAGGGCGCGCTGCTCTTTCCTCGCTATCATCAGCTCGATGCTGTACGCCGTATCCTCGCCGATACTCTTCTACGAGGGTCGGGACAGCACTACCTCATCGAACACAGCGCGGGCAGCGGCAAGAGCAATACCCTCTCCTGGCTTGCCTATCAACTCTCGCTCCTCCACGACGAAGACGATAAACGTATCTTCGACTCCATCATCGTCATCACCGATCGGCGCATCCTTGATCGCCAGTTGCAGCAGACAATCCAGCAATTCGAGCCCACACAGGGTATTCTTGAGAATATCGACAAAACCTCTAAACAGCTCAAGAAGGCGCTTGAGGACGGCATCACGATCATCGTCACCACGCTGCAGAAGTTCCCTGTGATCGTCAAAGATATGCAGGCGCTCAAGGGCAAGCGTTTCGCGGTAATCATCGACGAGGCACATTCTTCACAGACCGGCTCCAGTAGCGAAAGTATGAAGAGCGTACTCGCGAAAGGCAATCTCGACGATACGGAAGAAAACGCTGAGCAGGAGGATACCGAAGATCGCGTTGAAAAGGTCGTCAAGGCGCACGGTCCGCTTCCTCACGTCAGCTACTTTGCCTTCACCGCGACTCCCAAAGATAAGACGCTCCGGCTCTTCGGAACTCCCAGGCCCGATGGTGGCTACGATCCGTTCAGCCTCTACAGCATGCGCCAGGCCATCGAAGAGGGCTACATCCTCGACGTGTTACAGAACTATGTCACCTACCAGGCGTATTGGAATTTGCAGAAAAAGGCTGAAGAAGATCCGCACTACGATCGCGCGAAAGCAGCTCAGCAGATCCTGTCATATGTCGAATCACACACGCTGGCTGTCGAGAAAAAGATCGCGATCATCGCGGAACATTTCAAAACGCATACGGCGCAGCGCATCAAAGGTAAAGCGAAGGCGATGATTGTCGCCCGCTCGCGCAAACAGGCCGTGCGCTACAAGCTAGCGCTCGATAAATATCTGCAGGAGCACGGCTATACCTACAAAACGCTGGTTGCCTTCTCTGGCACGGTACATGACGGCATCGACTACAGCGAGAGCAATATGAACGGCTTCCCTGAGAGTCAGACCGCCGAAACATTCAAACAGGACGCTTATCGCTTCCTGATCGTCGCCGATAAATTTCAGACCGGCTTCGACCAGCCTTTACTGCATACCATGTACGTCGATAAAAAGCTCGCTGGCGTCCATGCCGTCCAGACTCTTTCGCGCCTGAACCGCACACATCCTGACAAAGAAGAGACTATGGTGCTCGACTTTGTAAACGAGGCCGAGGATATCCGGAAAGCCTTCGCTCCCTACTACGAAAAAACATCGCTCGCCAGCGGGACCGATCCCGACCTCCTGTACGATCTGCAAACACGCCTCGCTAACTTCCAGTTTTACACAGAAGCTGAGATCGACAACTTCGCCGCTGTCTACTTTCACGATGGTCCGCAATATAAACTGCACGCAATCCTGACGCCCGTCGTTGATCGCTTCAAAGCAGCAACACCGGAAGAGCAGATAGATTTTCGCGGCCAACTCCATCAATATATTGACCTCTACAGCTTCCTTTCCCAGGTCGTCACCTTCGCCGATCACGGTCTTGAGAAGCTTTATCGCTTCGGTCAGCTCCTCCGCAAAAAACTCCCTCTTGCGAATGGACGCCTTCCAATCGATGCATATAAGTACGTTGATCTGAAATCCTATGAACTGGAGGAGAAAAGCGGTGGGCGCATCGCACTCCTACACGAAGCCGATGCAGGCGAGCTTGCAACGGCGGGCATAAGAGACGTGTTTCTCGCTCCCATCGAGGAACGCGAACCGGTTTCGCAAATTATTGAAGAGCTTAATTATCACTTTGGGGCCAGTTTGACCGAAGAGGATAAGAACCAGATCCATAATCTGGAGGAGCAACTGTCCGCAAACTCCAGAATTGAGTCAGCCGTGCGCGTAAACTCCGTCAGCAATGCGCGCCTGACTTTCGACGAAGAGGTGAATGATATGCTGCAAGATATGATGTTAAATAACCTGGATTCTTTGACCGCTCTCTTCACAAATTTCAGCAGCAACGAAGATTTCAAGAAGCGCCTCCTTGATTTCCTGTTCGAGCGCTATCTTGAAAGAACAAAGCAATCGCCCGTGTAAGAGACAAGGTTTATACACCAGGATAGGTCTTGAACCACCAGGCATCTTGCCCAATAAGTCCATACATTCTTACTACCGACCACGCTTAGAGCATAGAATTCCCCTTCTCTTCACAGCTCGTGTCTGTTACGCTACTGACAGACGGGCTTATCAATTTTGATCCAGGTGAAAGGTATGAAATATGAGTCACTCTCTTGACGAAATTCGTGATGTTGAGATGCAGCTTCAACAGGCAATGGTAAAGAATGATGTGCAGGCGCTGGAGCGATTAATACACGATGATCTGGTGTTTATCGATGTCGAGGGAAATGTGCAGGGAAAACGTGATGACATCGATAGTCATGCTTCTGGCGCTATGGTGCAGACAGCAGTGGAGTTTGTCGAAGAGCCAGTGATGCAGTTGCATGGAGAAACAGCAGTCGTTGCAGTAAAAGCACATGTAAAAGTGCAATTACAAGGAAACCCTGTTGAAGCTCTCTGCCGCTATCTGCGTGTATGGCTATTTCAGGACGAACGTTGGCAAATTCTTTCAGGAGCTGTACGCATCCTCTCTTGAGATAGAGTGAGAAAGGAAGGTGCTCAGTGAAAATTGCGGCGCTCTACGACATCCACGGGAACCTGCCAGCCCTGGACGCGGTTCTGCAGGAACTTGCAGGCATTCAGCCGGACGTGATCGTTATCGGAGGAGATATTGTTCCCGGTCCATTGCCAGGGCAGACCCTCGCACGCCTGCAGCAGGCTGGTGAAAGGGTGGTTTCTATTCGTGGCAATGGGGATCGTGAGGTCGTCGCGACCTTCGATGGTCAGCCCTTTCCTCCACACATGTCGGAGGAGACGCAGAACATCAGGGCCTGGGTTACCCAACAATTAGAGCGAGCGCAGCGGGATTTCCTGGCGCAATTGCCGGAGCAGGTGACGTTCCACATTGAGAGCCTGGGAGATATCCTGTTCTGCCATGCTACGCCGCGCAGCGACGAGGAGATCTTTACAGCGATCACTCCACAGGAAAGGCTCGCTAGTATCTTTGCTGGCATCGAGCAACAAATCGTCGTTTGCGGACACACGCATACGCAGTTTGAGCGACAGGCGGGAGGCGTGCGTATTCTCAACGCGGGCAGTGTGGGTATGCCCTATGCAGACGCTCCTGGCGCGTACTGGCTGTTGCTTGAGCCGGGAGGTTACACGTTCCATAGGACTATATACAACCTACAAACAGCAGCACAGCAGGTAATGGCAAGCGGCTACCCACAGCCTCAAGCCTTCGTCGAAGAGAACATGCTACAAGTTCCCACAGCAGCAGAAGCGACCGATATCTTTGAACGCATGGCGACGGAGAAATAAAAAAGAACCCGGCGGTAGAAGCGCGGGTCCCCTACAAACTCATTCCAGAGCCCGAGCAATACTCGCGGCCCAGGCATCAATGGCTTCCCAATCGCGGAAATCGCCCTGGGGAGCACGCACCGCCTTTGCCACCACGCGTTCACCGAAAGACATATGACCCGGATCGAGAACCCCAAAGAAGATCCGCTGATCGCGAACTTTGATGCTCTGCTGGAACTCGGTCATCTCTTTGGGTAGCGGCTCGTCATCCTTGACTTCGGTGCCGAGCGGGCCACTACCGAACAGCCAGACCGGGTGCGCGGCCAGAATGGCCTGATTGCTACGCACCCACTCTACAGCCTCCTTCAACCAGGAGCCATAGTAGATAGCGCTGCCGATCACGAACGCCTCGTAGCCGCCGGGGTCTGTCACAGTCTCCACCGGGCGCGCCTCGGCTTCCT
>Ga0209839_10001666_pt1 | contig 11235 bp, 9 predicted proteins | sample OrgsoiDNA2013050_FD_185800 | JGI IMG/M metagenome (GOLD analysis project Ga0209839, IMG submission 185800) | Permafrost soil microbial communities from the Arctic, to analyse light accelerated degradation of dissolved organic matter (DOM) -... | ecosystem: Environmental > Terrestrial > Soil >... | reverse complement strand
AAATGAAGCCCAGCGCGTAGCGGCTGAAACTTCGGTATCGGGGCGGCACGCGGTATCGCGCGGAACCATCTTCCTGGCGCTCTGGCTCTGGCTGCTCTCCGGTATCGTCATGATCTCCGTCATTGCCAGAAACACACAATTATTTCCCGGCGACGTAGCGATCACTACGCAGCTACAAAAGCGGCGGAATCCCTGGCTGCGGCGCTTCTTTTACGCCATCTCGGAGATTGGCTTTCCCGCGTGGGCGGTGCCACAGACGCTCGGTATCGCGGGTATCTTCTGGGCGCTGCGTTTCCGCTTAGAGGCGCTCTTCGTCCTGCTTACCTCCTCGTCCAGCCTGCTCAACGTGCTGGTCAAGCGCCTGATCAAACGACCACGCCCGACGCAGGAGCTGGTCACGGTGGTACGCGTCATCAACGAGCCGAGCTTCCCCAGTGGGCACGTTATGTACTACGTCAACTTCTATGGCCTGCTGATCTATTTGTTGGCAACAAACTGGCGCTCGGGCAAGCTGCGCAACGCGCTGATCGCGATCCTCACCGGCCTGATCGGCACGGTCGGCCCGTCGCGCGTCTACCTGGGCGCGCACTGGCCGAGCGATGTCATGGCGGGTTATGTCTACGGCGGTCTGTGGTTCAGCGGACTGATTACGCTCTACCTGCGCGTGAAGTCGTGGCTGCACCCAAGCACGGGGAAGGCTCCGGATGTAGTGAAGCCGCTGCAGCAACCTGGGAATAATGATTGAGGCCAGCAGGGGAATGGCGTTTGTAAGGAAAATACATACATGGCAACGGATCGCCCTAATATTCTGTACATTCATTCGCACGACACAGGGCGCTATGTGCAACCATACGGCCATGCCATCGCGACCCCCGCGCTTCAGCGTCTCGCGGAGCAGGGAGTTCTGTTCCGCAAGGCATTTTGCGCAGCCCCCACCTGCTCGCCCAGCCGTGCTAGCCTGCTCACGGGCCAGCACGCGCACAACAGCGGCATGCTTGGCCTCGCCCATCGCGGCTTCTCCCTCAATAATTATGGACAGCATATTCTGCACACATTACGTAAGGTTGGCTACTATTCGGCCCTGATCGGCGAGGAACATATCGCGCAGGATCGCAGCACTATTGGCTACGATTTCGTCGCTAATGTAGAGGGCTTTCAGGCCAGCATCGTTGCGCCAGCCGCCGTTCAGACGCTGCGTTCCCTGCCACAACCCTTTATGCTATCAGTCGGCTTTTTCGAGACCCATCGCGAGTTCCTGCAACCCGGTACACAGGAAGATGCGAACTATAGCCTGCCACCCGCTCCCCTACCCGATACGCCGCAGATCCGGCGCGATATTGCGTCATTCAAGGCAAGCGCCAGGGAACTGGATCAGGGTATCGGCACCGTGCTGGCAGAGTTAGAGGCGCACGGACTAGACGCCAATACGCTCGTCATTTGCACAACGGATCACGGCATCCCCTTTCCGCGCATGAAATGCAACCTGACGGATTCCGGCATAGGCGTCATGCTGCTTTTGCGCGGCCCCGGCGGCTTCTCAGGTGGCAGGGTTTTTGACAGTCTGGTCTCGCAGATCGACCTCTATCCAACGATCTGCGATCTCGCGGGCGTCGAGCATCCAGACTGGCTGCAAGGGAAATCGCTTCTGCCCCTACTCTCCGGCGAGACAGCTCAACTGCACGATGCTATCTTCGCCGAAGTGAACTATCACGCGGCATACGAGCCGCAGCGTGCTGTACGCACGGAGCGCTGGAAATACATTCGCAGCTTCGAGCACCACCTCGGACCTGTGCTCGCTAACGGCGACGATGGACCGAGCAAGAATACGCTCATAGAGTACGGCTGGAAAGAGCGTTCGAGGCCGTTAGAGCTGTTGTATGACCTGATCTTCGATCCACATGAAGCGTGCAATATGGCGAACGACCAATCGTGCGCCGTCGTCTTAGAAGAGATGCGCACACGGCTCGATGAGTGGATGAGGCGCACCAACGATCCCCTGCTGCATGGGCGAGTGGTCGCTCCAATCGGTGCCCAATTAAATGACCCCAACCAGGTGTCGCCCACAGACCCTACTTTTATCGTGTAAAACATGTCTGGCACCACCTCATTAATCAATGCAAATGGATCGTCGTTTCGGCGCTCATGCCTGGAACGATGTCTTTACTCGATAACAAGGGCATGGCGCAGCGCCTCGCGGTCCTCCTCTTCCTCGCTTTGCGGGCTTCCATCGGAGGAAGCAACGATCGGCTGTGGACGCGAGCGTATGAAGAACGTCGCTACAATCGCCACCAGGCTAACGACGAGGGTTAGCCAGAAGGCGTCCTGCAGGGCCAGCATGTACCCCTGGCGCTGCACCAGCCTAATCACCTCCTGGATCGCAGCGGTTCTGGTATTCTGCAGCGGGAAGCCCTGGGTGAAGAAGTACTGCTGCAGGCGCGTAACGAGCTGTCCAAGCGGGGACGCGGGCGTCACCAGTTCGGCAAGGTGGCTGTAGTGAACCTTCGCCTGCGACTGCACCAGCGTCGCCAGCACCGCGATCCCCAGCGACGTGGAGACGAAGCGCACGACCGTATAGAGCGACGACGCCTGGGCGAAGCGGCGCGGATTGATGTCCGAGAGCGCCGAGACGTTCAGCGGCTGGATGATCAGTCCGAGGGCGATGCCGCGCAGGACGAACATACCCTGCAGCCATTGAAAGGGCGTATCGAGCGTCAAAAACGTGAATTGCCAGAGCGTAAAGGCCAGCACAACCAGACCTGGGATGACCACCACACGTACGCCGACGCGATCCACAATGCGGCCACCGATCAGGGCACTGATAATCGAGGCAAACGCCTGCGGCAGCAAGAGCAGTCCCGCCTGAAAAGCGCTCAGTCCGCGCAGATTTTGCAGGTAGATGGGGAAGATGAACAGGCCGCCGAAGAAAGCGAAAGTGATCAATGCATTGGCGATATTGCTCGTCAGGAAAGGACCATTGGTAAAGAGGCGCAGATCGACCAGGGTCTGCCTTTCACGACGGCCCAGGGAAATTTCTACGATCACAAAAATGACCAGCACGATCAATCCACCTATCAAACAGGCCAGCACCTTCGTCGAACTCCAGCCATCGGTACTGGCATCGGAGAGCGCGTAGAGGACAGATGCGAGTCCGAGCGCAACCAGCGCAAATCCGGCGACATCGAAGCTAGAGCGACCTTCTTCCCTGACCTCGCGCAGGAGGAAGAACGCCAGGATAACGCCAAGGATGCCGATCGGGACGTTGATGAAGAAGATCAAAGGCCAGTCCGCGTAGGTCACGATATAGCCGCCGAGGGTAGGGCCGACAGCAGGTGCCAACAGAGCCGCGATACCGAAGATGCCGCTGGCAAGTCCGCGCTGATTGGGCGGGAACTCCCGGTAGAGCAGGGTGATCGCGAGCGGAAACAGGAAAGCACCCCCGATGCCCTGGATGATACGAAAAGTGATCAGGATCGGCAGGCTCCAGGCCAGTCCGCACAAGGCTGAGCCAACTGTGAAAAGCGAGAGCGAGAGCATATAGAAGCGCTTGCTGCCCAGGCGATTAACGAAGAACGCCGTAGTAGGCGTCACCACGCCTTGCGTTAGAATGTAGGCGGTCAAGACCCACTGAACGCCGTTGAGATCGGCACCGAAGGCGTTCTGCAGGCGAGGAATGGCGATGTTCACGATGGTCTGGTCCAGGATGCTCATAAAGGCACCGAAGATTACGACCAGAGCCACGATCCACTTGTAGGCCACGCCACCTGATCGAGCGGTAGCTTGCATGACGGGTACTCCTTGAATAAGTTAGCATTAACTAACATGCAAGAATAATAAAAGGCGTTTACTTCAGTGGTGAGCGCAAGGCACGCAACCAGAGCTTGCTCATCTCCAGCAGAATCGTATCGTTCAAGCGATCTTTCAGGTTCAGCATCAAGCTATACTGCATAGCCAGGAGCATACTAAAATAGCCCCAGGTCGCAACATCGGGATCGATGGTAGCATCGATCAAACCCTCCTGCTGAGCGCGCTCCACCAGTGCGCGGATACGAGTATAGATCTCTTGATTATGCTCACCCACGCTACGGGCAATCTGCGGATCGCTCGACTCGGCGACGGCCTGAAAAAAGACACGGTGAATATCGGGATCGGCCTTGAGCGTTGCCCGGTACTCCATAATCACCTGTGAGAGCGCATCGAGGAGATCCTGCTCGGCCCGCTTATCAATGCGACTGGACCAGATAGTCATAAACTGCGCGCCAAAGGCAGACAACACCTCCAGGAAGAGTCCCTTTTTGCTCCCGAAGTGTTTATAGAGCATCGGTTCCGTGACGCCGCTCGCGCGCGCCAGTTCGCCGGTACTGGCCTCGGCGTAACTATTGGTCGCGAAGGTATGTTTGGCATGCGCCAGGATATCTTCGCGCCGCTCCTCGCCGCGCATCCTGCTACGCTTCTCGTGTTGCCGGGTATGTTGATCTGACATGGCACATCCTAAATTTGTTAGTGGTAACTAACTTACAGAGAAAAGATACCATAAAAGGGGAAAATTTGTCAAGGGTCGCGCATAATTTGATAGAACTGGTCAAAGTAGAACAAAATATGGCATGATTAATCATGACACATATATCTCTAGCAGCGCGGCCTGTGCTACTGCACACATGGGAATACGACTTCTCCTGGTAGGAAAGGAACAGATCAATGACAACCAGAGCGGGTGAAATCGAAGCACCGGCCATTGCTATCCCGAAGCGCCTTATCGGCGGCAGAACTTTTGACCAGATATTTATGACCTCCTGCATCTGGCTGCTCGTCGGCGGCTACCTGGACGCGTGGGCGCACAACAACATTCCGCGCCTGGAAACCTTCTTTACGCCGTGGCATGGCGTCCTCTATTCGGGCTTTCTCGCCGTAGCGCTTACTCTATCGGGGGCTATTCTCATCAACCATAGCAGAGGCTATAGCTGGCGCGAGGCCGTCCCGCCCGGCTACGAGCTTTCGTTGGTCGCGGCAGCAGGCTTTGCCGCCTTCGGCGTCGGCGATATGTGCTGGCATATCTTCTTTGGCATTGAGAAGAACATCGACGCGGCGCTCAGCCCCACACACCTGGGACTGGCGACCTGCATGGGCCTGCTGCTGGCTGGACCGTATCGTTCGCTCTACCGAAAATCTCCGCAGCTGGACGGCGCGAAAGATTGGCGCGCACAGCTTGTACTGCCATTCGCCGCGCTGCTCGTGCTGCTGCCCTTCACGCTCATCACCCAGATGGCCAACCCCTTCAACGCGTTCTGGCCCACCTTCGCGACGACCGCAGACGATACTATGCAGATCCTGGCGATCATCAGCGTTGTTTTTCAGACGACGATCCTCATGGGCCTCGTGCTGATCTCTATGCGCCGCTGGCGGCTGCCGCTGGGCTTCTTCACCATCGTCTACACGATCAACGCGCTCTTCCTCAGCTTCATGCTGGGCCACTACTTGATCCTGCTGATGGTCCTCCCGGCGGGCATTCTCACCGATATTATGTATCGCTGGCTCAAGCCCTCGCAGGCACAGATAGCCGAACTACGCATCTTCGCCTTTCTCGCGCCGATTATATTGTACAGCTTCTACTTCCTCGTGCTCGATGTCGCCTATGGTATCGTCTGGACCATTCACCTGGTGGGCGGTTCTATTGTCGTAGCGGGCATCACCGGCTGGCTGCTAAGCTACGTCCTCTTTATGGCGAAACCGGTGATGGAAGAAAGGGAGCGCTGATCGAATCGCCAATCAGCCTTTGAGCTTCGCCAGGCGCTCTCCGGCCAGCCGCAGCGCCTCGTCATCCTTACAGAACGAGAAACGCACGTACTTCTGCACGAAGTGCGCGTGCTGGGGACTATACAATGACTCGGGCGGAATGCAGGCCACGCCCAGCTCTTTAATCAGATAGCGCGTGAACTCAAGCGGCGATCCATCGAAGACTGCTGAGAAATCGGCCAGGGCGAAGTAGGTTCCTTGCGGCACAAGAGCCTTCAGGCCAGTTCCCGCGAGCATAGAGAGAATGAGATCGCGCTTCGCCGTATAGGTAGCTGCGACCGACTCGTAGTACGTATCAGGCTGATTCAGCGCGTAGGCGATCGTCTCCTGCGACGGGTGATGGACGGAGAAGGTGATAAACTGATGCGCGCGCGCCGGACCATCGACGAGATCGGGATGTCCGTAGGCCCAGCCGATCTTCCAACCGGTCGTATTGAAGAGCTTTCCGGCGCTGCTAATCGTCACCGTGCGCTCGAACATGCCCGGCAGCGTCGCTATAGGAATGTGCTGCGCGGGCGCGAAGACGAGGTGTTCGTAGACTTCATCGACGATCACCGTCACGTCATGCTCAATGCACAGTTCGGCGATCAGCGTCAGCTCCTCACGTGTGAAGACGCGCCCGGTGGGATTCTGCGGTGTGTTCAGAATTAACACGCGCGTCTTCTTGCTAAATGCGGCGCGTAGCTCGTCGGGATCGAACGTCCAGGTGGGCGGGTGCAGCGGCACGAAGACCGGGACCGCGCCCGCCATAATGACGCAGGGCAGGTACGCGTCGTAGAACGGCTCGACGATAATCACCTCATCGCCAGCATCGACCAGGCCCATCACCGAGGCGCAGATCGCCTCCGTGGCACCGGACGTAACCACGACCCCTCTCAGCGGATCTATCTCCATACCATAGAAGCGAACCGCGTGATCGGCGACCGCCTGACGCAGAGATGGACAGCCCGGACCCGGCGCGTACTGATTATTGCGGCCAGATTGCGCCACCTGGATCAGGCGCTGAATAATGTTCGACGGCGTATCGGCGTCCGGCCTGCCCTGGCCCAGATTGACGGCTTCGTACTGCTGGGCAAGCATGTTGATCTCAGTAAAAATAGATGTCCCGAAGGTTGCGACGCGCTTAGCAGTAGTTGACATAGCATACACTCCATTGGAACGACCCAAAACCCACCTCGGTCGCAAAAACGCCTTTCGCGTCCTTCGCGCCTGATCGGGATAGTCATGATTATTGTTCTTCGCAAGTACCCTCTATTATAGAGACCTGCTGACAAGAATTGCAATGGAGAAGCACATGCTAAACAATGTGCAAAGGATACACATTTACTGAATGAGGAATGAGAAGGAGCAAGGACTGATAGTATTTATTACAGGTTACTTCCTGCACTTGCCTGCACAGCAATCCTTTTGTGAGAGCGAGAGCTACTGTAACACTCGGCGCACATCCCTGACGGGAAAAGGAAGAGCAAGAATTGGAAATAGCCTGTAATAAACACATAGGCACATAATAATGTACGGAGGGTGCTCTTAGCGCTTTTCCGCTTCGGCATCGAGCTCGGCGACGGCTTGCTGGGGGTCACCACCGAGAACCTTATTGAGAGTTTCACGCTTGATACGATACGCCTGCCTCTCATTCACGTGTGGTAGCACAACTGCTTCCAGAGCACCTTGTTTTACCCAGCGGCGCACGGTTGTATCATCGACGCGCAAAATGTGCGCAACCTCAGAGACGGTGAGAAGATCACTCATTTGTTTTTACTCCCTACTCAGAACGCCACAAGTCAAAGAAGTGCATACGACCTGTGGCAGAACTATACACAAGACAACATTGTGGGTACATTGTACAACAATGCACGATATTCGTAAAGATGTAACGGTAGCTTGCTAGCCAAAAGAGTACTAATGAGTAGTTTCAAGGCCATTGCAAGGCTACACGCCTTTCAAACTTTAAACGCTGGAGCCACAGAGAAGAGATACACAGTGATAGCACTGTAACCAGGAAATTGCGGAGTGTGATACCATTGTAATGTGCGGTCCCTATAATCTGAAGCAAGTAGGTTTGCTTCTAATAGAGATAACAAGGACAACCGCAAAGGATCTTTTGGAGGACTTCTATTATGACCATCTGGTGTGATGAAAATACCGCGGTCCAGGTTGTAGAATCCGGCGACCGTGTATTTGTGCAGGGGGCCTGCGCAACACCAACGCCGTTAGTTGATGCGCTCGTAGCTCGCGGCGAAGAGCTACACAATGTGGAGATCACCCACCTCCACACCTATGGGCCGACGCCCTACACTGACGAACGCTGGCGCGGGCACTTTGCCACGCGCGCTTTTTTTGCGGGCGAGAATATCCGAGAGGCGGTCAACGCCGGGCGCGCCACCTACGCCCCAGTCTTTCTTTCTGATATACCCGCGCTCTTCGAAGCGGACGCCGAACTCGCGATAGACGTTGCGCTCATTCAGGTCTCTCCGCCCGACACACATGGCTACTGTTCGCTCGGTTCATCGGTAGACGCCACGCGCGCCGCCGTCGATAACGCCAGGGCAGTCGTGGCCCTGGTCAATCCGCACATGCCTAGAACGCATGGCGATAGCTTTATCCATCTCTCGCGCATCAACTGCGCGGTCCATTGTGATAAGTCCATCTATGAGATAGGCCGTAAGCAGCCAACGGCAGCACAGACGCAGATCGGGCGCAATGTTGCCAATCTGATCGGCGACGGAGCTACCCTACAGCTCGGCATAGGCGCGATTCCCGATGCAGTGCTGCAAGCGCTGACCGATCGGCGCGACCTGGGAGTACATACCGAGATGTTTTCTGACGGCGTGCTCGACCTGGTTGAGCAAGGCGTCATTACAGGCGAGCGTAAGAAAATAGATCGAGGCAAGATCGTTGCCAGTTTCGTCGTGGGTTCTCGTCGCCTCCTCGATTTCATCGATGATAACCCGATCGTCGAGATGCGCCCGGCGAACTATACCAACAACACCACCGTTATCCGCCAGTTCGAGCACATGATCGCCATCAATAGCGCGCTACAGGTAGATCTAACGGGCCAGGTGTGCGCCGAATCGATCGGCACGCGCATGTATAGCGGCGTCGGCGGGCAGATGGATTTCATGCGCGGCGCGGCCCTCTCGCGCAATGGACGCCCGATTATCGCGCTGCCAGCGACCGCGCGCGCGCCACGCGAAGAGCACAACGGCATCAGCTACAACGGTATGCTCACGCCGATTGAACAGAAAGTCTCGCGCATCGTGCCCGTTCTCGATCCAGGTGCAGCCGTCACGACTTCGCGCGCTCACGTCCACTATGTTGTGACGGAATATGGCATCGCCGCGCTCCACGGGCGCACTCTCGCCGAACGCGCGCGCAGCCTGATCGCCATCGCTGATCCGCAGTTCCGCGAGGCGCTCGAACGCTCGGCATATGAATTGCATTTATTGCATTAATAGGTGTGCCAGGATATCGAATACCTGTCTACACCTCGCTTTGGCGGAACTATGAGGACAGCGAAACCTTTGCCAATCAAAAGAATTACAAAGAAATGTCAGACAATGCAGCCTTGACATAAGAAATTGAAATGGCATATAACATACATGTAAACGTTTGCACATATCAATTAGCGAGCGCGGAACGCGAAACTCTCTTGCCGCAAAAATCGTTATTGGGAATACAAACAATGGGCGCGTATACTAAAGGCGAGCCTCTGATCGTTTGCAACATTCAAAGGAGAACGCAATGACATTACCACCGCAGTTAGCACACGAGAGTACCAGCGACCAGTACGCACCAAAGAAGGAGGACAGGTTCAGTTTTGGTCTATGGACAGTCGGAAACCGTGGGCGCGATCCTTTTGGAGAGTTCGTGCGGCCCGCGCTTGACCCTGTTCATAGCGTGAAGAAGCTCGCGGAACTGGGCGCGTGGGGGATCAATCTGCACGATAACGACTTGATCCCCTTCGATGCCACTGCGCAGGAACGCGATCGCATCGTGCGCGAGTTTAAACTGGCGCTCAGCGATTATGGCATGGTCGTGCCGATGGCGACCACCAATCTCTTCTATCACCCTGTCTTCAAGGATGGCGCGTTCACGGCTGTTTCGCCAAGCGTGCGGGCGTTCGCGCTGCAGAAGACGATGAAGGCGATCGACCTGGGCGTGGAACTGGGTGCCTCTACCTATGTCTTCTGGGGCGGACGCGAGGGCGTCGATGCTGAGGCCAGCAAGGATCCCATTGTGGCGGTCAAACGTATGCGCGATGCGATCAATTTCTTCTGCCAATACGCGATTGATCGGGGCTACAAACTCCGTTTCGCCCTGGAACCCAAGCCGAACGAGCCGCGCTCCGATACGTATTTTCCGACCATCGGGCACATGCTCGCCTTCATCTATACGCTCGACCATCCCGATATGATTGGACTCAATCCCGAGGTGGCGCACGAGTATATGGCGGGCCTCAACTTTGTGCATGGCGTGGCCCAGGCGCTCGAAGCAGGCAAACTCTTCCACATTGATCTCAACGATCAGAAGGGGCCGCGTTTCGACCAGGATCTGCGCTTCGGCAGCGAGAACATTAAGAACCTGTTCTTCCTGGTCAGGCTGCTGGAGAACGCTGGCTACAATGGTCCACGCCACTTCGACGCGCACGCCTACCGCACTGAGGATGAGCAGGGAGTATGGGACTTCGCGCTCGGCTGTATGCGCACGTACAATATATTCAAGGAGAAGGCGCGCCGCTTCGACGCCGATCCTGAGATCCAGCAACTGCTGCAGGAGATCAATAGCGACGATTCGCCGTACGCCGATCTGCTGAGCAAGGGCTACAGCGCCGAGACGGTGCGCCAGTTGCAAGAGGCCACGTTCGATCCCGATGCGCTTGGGCAGCGCGGCTATCACTACGAGAAGCTCGACCAACTGACGATCGAACATATTATGGGCGTCAGGTAGGGGAGAGATAATTTGAAATCAAGGGGAGGACCCGGCGGCTTGCTCCTCAGCCACAGCGGGCCGGTCTCAGAGGAGGATGTACGATCTGGTAGACCAGTTGTAGGCTTCGGTAACCTGCCGCTGCTCGTAGTGATGGACGAAGAAGACGGCATAGCGTCTGTCTTCTTCGTTGATGGTTTCACGTATGGCCCCTTCGGGATAGGTCACGACCAGCCCACCTGGGGTCTCTTCAAACTCCAGGCCTAGACGGAGCATGGCTTCCTGTTCGCTTTGGGGGGGTGGTGTAATCGGGCTTCTGGTTAGTCGCTCACTCATTGCGCTGCTTCCTCTCCTGCTGCTCTCTGAGGGACGGTCTCTGCAAGAATGAAGAGACCCACACACCCGCGGTCTCGACTCGCAATCTCCCGCAACTCCAGCCCGTCTGGCAGCAGCACGCGGAAGCGGCTTTCCATGCTGCGAGCAAAGAGCTCCTGGCGAGTCGTGCCTATGGGATAGGTG
>Ga0209839_10001664_pt1 | contig 11238 bp, 10 predicted proteins | sample OrgsoiDNA2013050_FD_185800 | JGI IMG/M metagenome (GOLD analysis project Ga0209839, IMG submission 185800) | Permafrost soil microbial communities from the Arctic, to analyse light accelerated degradation of dissolved organic matter (DOM) -... | ecosystem: Environmental > Terrestrial > Soil >... | reverse complement strand
ACGTTCGCTGGCTGAGATCACACGCGCGCTCGTGGCGGCGGGAACACCGTTGGGGCGTACCGCGATCTGGGAGCTGGTGCGCGAGGAAGGACTCGGGCGGCTCCAGCAGCAGCCGCACCGTTGAGGGCAACCTCGAGCGCCCCCCGACTACGCGAAGACGCGCGAAGAGAACCGCCGAGCCCCACAATCCTCAGACCAGCCATCTCCAAAGCCTCCTACTCCTCCGCGCTTCCTGCAAGGGCGAAAGGAGGCAACGAGGAGCAGGTTCAGCCACCGACCGCCGCGAAGCTCCGCGGCGACCGCCGCGGAGCTCCGTGAGCGCCGGCTGGTTGTGGACGTGACGTTGCTAGGCGGCCCTGACGGTCGAATCGGCGTTGCCGCCGGGATTCCTGTCTTCGGGGGCGAACTTGCTGGCGATGAAGGTCGCGCCCTGCGGATCGGCAATGACGGTCATCCTGACCCAAGGGGCATCGAACGGCGCGATGACGACGTGGCCGCCCAGCTCCGCGGCCCGTTCGGCGATCGCGTCGGCATCGTCGACCGCGAACGTGACGCTCCAGTGCGCTGGGACGTCGGGTTGGTCGTCGGTAATCGGGTTCACGGTCGCGACCACGTCCTCGAAACCCTCCGGAGCGCCGGTCTCCGCCATTCGCCTGCGGAGCCCGGGATCGTTCTGCTCCAGGAAGTCGCCGTAGCCCGGCAGCCGCCACATCTCGGCGCCGTCCCCGAGCCCGAGCGTCTCCCACCCGAACACCGAGCCGTAGAAAGACTTCGCGCCGTCCGCGTCGCGGGTATTGAGGCCGTTGAAGTTCACCGAACCGGGTTCGTTGACGATCTGAGCACCCTTGTGCGCCTTGGCCTGCCAAACGTAGACCGTTGCCCCTTCGGGATCCGTGAGCACCGCCATCCGGCCCGCGTCCATGACATCGAAGGGCTCCATCGTCACGCGCCCGCCGGCATCCAGCGCCTTCGAGGCGGCTTCGTCGGCGCTCTGAACCCAGACGTAGGTGTTCCACACCGCGGTCGCTGGGGCGCCTTCGGGCAGTGATCCGACGGCAGCAACATCGCCGTCTCGCAGTCGGGCGATGCAGTACTTGCCGGCTGACCCCGGCGGCATTGCGTCCTCGAACTCCCATCCGAAGAGGCCACTGTAGAAGGCCACGGCGGCGTCCGGATCGGGCTGGCTGGTGTCGACCCAGCATGGGACGCCGGGTAGATATCCGTCTCGCTTGAGCATTGGATGCTCCCTTCTGGTGGTTGACAGTCACGACCCAACCTACGAGCCAATTAGGTCACTAGCTGTCCTCAATTGCCGACATCATGCAAAACGTGCGATGAGCCAGACCTCGAGCCGACTTCTGCAACTGCTGTCCTTGCTCCAGGGACGTCGCGACTGGCCGGGCAGCGAGCTGGCCGGCCGGCTGGACGTGTCCGGGCGGACGATCCGCCGCGACATCGAGCGGCTGCGCCAACTGGGCTACCCCGTGGAGTCGCTCACCGGCCCCGCGGGCGGATACCGGCTTCGCGCCGGAACCGCGATGCCGCCACTGCTCCTCGATGACGAGGAGGCGATCGCGATCGCCGTCGGCCTTCGCACGGCCGCCCGCGCCTCGGTGACCGGCATCGAGGAATCCGCCGTGCGAGCCCTCGTCAAGCTCGAGCAGGTGCTGCCGGCGCACCTACGCCGCCGAGTCGGTGCGCTCGGCTCGGCGACCTTCACGCTCCCGGCCGCCGGCGCAACCGTCGACCCGCAGCATCTGACCGTGATCGCCTCAACCTGCCGCGACTCCGAGTGCCTTCGCTTCGGCTACCGAAGCCGCGATGGCAGCGACAGCCACCGCCAGGTCGAGCCCAACTCGCTCGTGAACCACGGCCGCCGCTGGTATCTCGTCGCCTGGGATCGCCGCCGCGACGACTGGCGGATCTTCCGCATCGATCGGTTGTCCAGACCAGCGCCGACCGGCGTCCGCTTCACGCCGCGCAGGCTGCCGGCCAAGGACGCGGCCGTGTACGTCGCGCAGAGCATCACCGCAGCGCCAAACCGATTCGAGGCGCGGGTCACCCTGCACGCCTCCGCCGACGAGATCACGAGCCGCGTCCCTGTTCAATCGGGCGCGATCAAGCCAATCGACGCACTCACCTGCGAGTACCGAACAGGCGACGACGACCTCCGATGGCTGGCACTGCGCATCGCCGTGCTCGACGTCGACTTCGACGTGCACGAGCCGCCAGAGTTGGTCGAGCATCTGCGGGCGCTGGCCTCCCGGCTCCGGCGCGCCAGTGGCTGAACGATCGTCGCGCGCACTTGCCGTCGATCCGGCGGCCCAGGGCCGCGGTGTCCGGGCGCTGATCGCGGCCGGCCTGGCGCAGGCGCGGGTAGATGGGGTCGGTGCGTTTCTCTCCACCGTCGACGCCAGTCGGTCTCTTGAAACAGCTCGCGGTACAGGACGGAGCGAGTCAGCTCAGTGGATTCAGTCGTGTCTGTTCGACGTGCGCGAGCCGGCGCCGGAGGCGCTTGTACTGGCGCTGCTGCTCAGGTGTGCGTCGGTGGTGCCTGTAGGCCAGGTTCACGCGCTCGAGGGGATCGGTCTTGAGGTCGTACATCTCCCACTGATCGGGCACCTTGCCGTTGGCGTCGTAGTACCTGGCGAGCTTGTAGCGATGCTCGCGGATGCTGACGACGTGGTTCGGCGGCCGCGGATACGGGCCCTGCGCTTGCCCGGACTGCCAATCGTCGTAGGTGAACACGGTGTAGCTCTGCGGCGGCTTCGGCGTGTGGCTCAGGATCTGGTCTGAGTAGTCGACTCCCTGCCAAGCCTTGCGGGCGCCGGCCGGCGCGTCGACCAGGGTCGCGAGCGTCGGCAGGAAGTCGACGTGCGAGACGAGGGCGTCGGTGGTCTGGGCCTTCTTGAACAGGCGGGGATTTGAGTAGACCAGCGGAATGCGGATCGACTCCTCGTAGAAGTTGAAGTTCTTCTGCCTCATCCCGCCGTGGCTGGTGCCCATCTCACCGTGATCGGCGGTCGCGATCACCAGCGTGTTCTCGAGCAGGCCGGTCCTGGTGAGGGTGTCGAGGATCTTCACCAGATACGCGTCCGAGGACTTCATCAGGTTGCCGTAGAAGTTCAGGTAATTGCGCTTCATCTGCGGCGTGGGAATCGGTCCGGAGGCATTGAACAGCCGCAGGAACTGCTCCTGCACGGTCGGCTTCGTCGACAGATTCTCGTTCGCCGTCGCGGGCGGCTCAATCTCGCCCTGCAGCCACGTGTTGTCATATCCCCCGGTCGTGTAGTGCGACGGGTAGAACAGCACGTCGTGCGGGTTGACCAGGGAGACGACTATGAAGAACGGCTGGCTCTGCGCAGCCGTCGAGCTCAGGTACTGGATCGCGCCCTCCGTGCCCGCCGCGGGTGTGCCCTGGGAGTTCATGAAGCGGCCGTCGTTGTCGTAGTTCCCGCCCCCCTCCTCCGAGACGTCCTGGTTGGCGCCCGCATCCGGCGGATCCCAACGCGTGAAGCCGTACTGGTTGACGTCGGACGGGACCCAGGTCGAGCCGTTCGCCGGCTTGGTGCAATGGAACTTGCCCTTGTAGACGGGGGTGTAGCCTGCGGCGGCCACCACGGTGGCGGGATTCGCGAATGTGGTCGCCAGGTCGACCTGCGGGTATTGCGGCGACGGCATGTCGGTCTCGAGGGTGTACTTGACACCGTGCTGGGCCGGGAAGAAGCCGGACATCAGCGTCGAGCGTGCGGGCGAGCACATGCACGCGTTCGTGAACGCGTTCTCGAACGTCAGGCCATGTTGCTCCAGACGGGTGAGCCCCGGCATGTTGTACCTCGTCCAGCCGGGCGGGAAGTGCTGGACTGCGCGTTGCTGGTCGGTCAGGAACACAAGGATGTTCATGCCCGCGACCTTGCGGGGCGGCGGTGCACGATGAGACTGCGTCCGTGCTCCGGCTCCCGCGGGCGCACCGAGCAGCGCCACGCCCGCACCTGCCGCCGCGGCCTTCAGGAGCTCGCCGCGAGTGATCCCGCCGTCGTCGGTGTCTTCCGTCGAGCTGTCCATGTCAGTGCCTTTCATGACCGTGTCAACGCGTCATCGCTTTGGTGACGCGCTTGAAGACGCCGACGGCGTTGCTGGCGAACGCCACCGAGTACACGTACTTGCCGTCGTGGCTGACGGCCACAGAGCTGACGCCGAGCAGCGCGCGCCCGAGCCTGCAGCCCGGTATCAACCTCCCGACGAGGCAACCCGGGGCGCGTGGCTTCTGGCTCACGGCGCCGGAACTCGCGTTGCGGTTGAACACGTCGAGCCCACCCGAGGTGAACGAGGTCGCGTACAGGTTGGCGCCGTCAGGCGAAACGGCAAGCCCTTCGGGGGCGCTCAGCTCTCGGCCGAGGGAGCAGCCGACCGCCAGCACGTTGACGACGCAGGCCGAGGTGCCGCTCAGCTGAACGAGCTGGCCGGGCGACACGCGGGTGAACGTCGTCACGCTGTTGCTGAGCAGCGATGTGACGTAGACATCGGCGTCGTCGGGACTGACCGTCACAGCGTCCGCCCCGCCGATCTGCACGCCGAGCGCGCAGCCCCAGAGCGCGCTGGCGACAATGCACCCGGCGGCGCCAGGCGCCTGGGTCAGCACGCCGGTGGAGGTGTTGCGAGTGAATATGTCGAGGGCGCTGCTGAGCGCGGCGGCGACGTACACGCTCTGGCCGTCGGCGCTGATCGCGATGCCTTCCGGGGCGCCCAGCGCGATGGCGGTGGCGCAGCCGGCGGTGGGCGTGTCGACAAAGCAACCGGTCGTGTCGGCCGGTTGCGTGAGTGCCCCGGTCGACGGGTTGCGGGAGAAGACCGCCAGCGCGTTGCCCCTGAATGCGCCGACGTACACGCTCTTGCCATCGGGACTGACGGTCACGATGTCGGGCCCGCCGAGCGCGCGGCCCGTGGCACAGCCGGTCGTCGCGGTGTTCGCGATACAGCCGCCGCCGCGGCCGAGCTGCGTGAGCGCGCCGGTCGATCGGTTGCGACGGAGGGCCACGACAGCATTGCTGGCCAGTGATGTCGCATAGACGTTCCCCCCGTCGGCGCTGACGGCAACCGAATTCGGGGCGCCGAGGCCGATGGCTTTGGCGCAGCCACCGGACCCGCCCGCCGCGATGCAGCCGGCGACGCCGGAGCCCTGCGTCAGCGTGCCGGTGCGCGCGTTGCGCCTGAAGACCGCAACCGCGTTGGCTCTCGATGACGCGACGTAGACGTTCCGTCCGTCCGGGCTGATCGCGATGGCATCGGAGCCGAGGAAGGGACCAGGCCCGCGCAGGGCCCGCACGCGCCCGCAACCGACGTGGGGCGTCGAGCGATCGACCAAGCACCCGCTCGACCCGGGCAACTGCACGAGCGTTCCGAGCGCCGTGATCGGCTGACGGTTCCGTTGCGGCGTGGGCGCACCGAGCGCACCTGCGGGCGCGGCAAGGACGGCAAGCCCGGCGACCAACAGCAGCCAATGTCGCGCCCATGAGAGCGCAAGGGACGTCTGCGAGGCACCTGCGCAGTGGCGGTTAGCCACAGGTGGCTCGCTCATGGGGTTTCAACTGGCGATGCGACACTCTTTGCCTTCAGCCCGGGAGAAAACTCTCTGGGCGCGCTGGTAGAGACAGGGTTCGCCAGCCAAGCAGCCCCCACCGAAGGTGTTGAAGGCCTAACCGGAGCGATTCCATTATCCGGAGATTCGACGGACGCGCAATCGCGCGAACGGGGGATCTTGGTCACGGCCCCGGCAGAGACGCCTGCCACTCAGGTTCGACAGAATCGCTCCATGACGCAAACGATCGACCGGCGGCGCCTGGAGCTGATGCTCAATCGGGAGCGAGCCCGCTTCGCGGAGACTCACCCACGCTGCGCCCGCGCGTACGCACGCGCAGGAGAGTGCCCGTTCGGCGGCGTGCCGATGACGTGGATGAACAAGACCGCCGCCTTCCCGCTGTATCTGGACGGTGCGCGCAGAGCCCGCGTGATCGATATCGACGGCCACGAGTACGTCGACTTCGCGCTCGGCGACACCGGGGCTCCGCGACACCGGGGCGATGGCGGGGCATTCGCCCGAGCCCGTGGTGGCCGCGATCCGGCGGCGGATCGAGGGACAGGGGGGCCTGACCGCGATGATGCCCACTGAGAACGCCTCGTGGGTCGCCGCGGAGCTCACACGGCGCTTCGGGCCCTCACGGTGGTCGTTCACGCGACCACGACCGACGCGAACCGCTGGGCGATCCGCCTGGCGCGGCACGTGACCGGCCGGGCGAAGATCCTCGTGTTCGCGTGGTGCTGTCACCGCAGCGTCGATGAGACGTTCGCGCTGCCGGGGCCGGATGGGGCGGCGATCTCTCGCGACGGCAGCATCGGCGCGCCGGTGGACCTGGCAGTCACCACGCGCGTGGTCGACTTCAATGACCTCGATGCGCTGGCCACGGCGGCGCTGGGACGCGAGGGAGCGATAGCCCGGAAGCCGCCACAGCGTGAGCGAGGCATCGACGGGCCCAAACGACTCGGGTTGCCAGCCGAACAGCGACCCGTAGAACTCCTGGGCTCCCTCGGGATCGCTGGTGTGAAGTGACCTCATCACCCAGGCGCGAGGCTCATTGACCAGCTGCGCGCCCTCACGAGCGCGAGCCTCCCACACCGAGATCACCGCCCCCGCGGGATCGCTGAGGACGGCCAAACGGCCGGCGGGCAGCGCATCGAGCGGTCCCATGAGCACGCCACCGCCGGCCTGCGTCGCCCTTTCGGCGGCCTCGCCGACGTCCTCCACACGCACATACGTGGCCCACGCCGGCACCGGTGGGCCCCCGAGATCGGGGAGCGACCCGACCCCAGCCACGTCACGGCCCTGGAGGCGCGCGACAAAGTACTGGCCCGACAGACCACCGGGCATCGGTCCCGGCCGGTCGAACTCCCAGCCGAACAGGCCTGCGTAGAAGTCCAGAGCCGACTGCGGATCGGGCTGCAGCGTCTCCACCCAACAGGGAACGCCAGGTGGATACCGCTCGCGCTCGCTCATTGCCCTCCTCCGTACGCAACCCTACGCGGCACCCATCGTCTCCTCCGCGGCCCGGTGGATAAGGCCCGGGACCTCGCTCTTCGAGACGGCGAAGTACGCCGCGATGGCCGCGTCGATGCCGAACGAGACGATCGGTAGGAACAGGCCGATCACGATCGCCGGCAGGTAGGCGAGGCCGCCCAGCAGCGCCCGCCAGGTCCCGGCGGGGACGGCCCCCCGCGCGGGTTCGGCGACCAGTTCGGGGTGCCCGGCGAGGTAGCGCCAGCTGAAGCTGAACGACAGCCCCATCAGCATCATCACCGTGCCGTAGAGCACCACCGCCGCGCTCGCCTGCGATCCGTGCCGGGCGTAAGCCGACGCGATCGCGGTCGGCCAGGGGATGATCGACAGGAGCAGCAGGAACAGGAGCGTGCGCTCCAGGAACCGCCGGCTGATCTGCCGCACCGCGCTCATCATCCCGTGATGCTCGATCCAGAGAATGCCCACGGTCACGAACGACACGAGATAGGCGACGTAGGCCGGCCACTCCCGGAGCAGATCGTGGGCCAGGCCTGAGGAGCCCGCCGGCCGGGGCAGGTCCAGCACGAGCAGTGTGAGCGCGATTGCGAACACTCCGTCGATCAGCGCATTCAGCCGTCCAGGGCCCACGGAGCAAGGTTCAAGACCCCGCGGGCGAGTCCTGCCCCTCAGCGGGAGCGCCAGCCCGAGCCGCCTGATCGCGACCCCGGCGCTACGGAGCGGCGGCGGCGTACGTGGTGGCCACTTTGACCGCGGCGTGGTAGAGCGTCACGGTCCCCAGCGTCGGGTTGGCACCGCGATATTGATCGAGGTACAGCCGGTCCGGGGTGGTGCAGCAGTTCACTCCCGGCTGCAGCGTGGCGTCGTAGAAGCGCTGGCTTCCGTTGGCGAACGTCTGCATGACGCCGTTCAACCAAACCTCCACGAACCCGACGCTGGCGCTGGTGTCGAAGTGAACGTGGAAGACGGTGTCCTGCCATGTTCCGGGAGTGATGTTGGTCGGCGATGACCAGATCGTCCCCGTGTGATTCCACAGCTCGAAGTGACTCCCCCACACGTTCAGCGAGATGGGCGACGGGCCCTTGTACGGCGCGCCGTAGATCTCCATCACCTGCATCCAGCAGCCCCCCACGTACGGCGTGCAGACCGGGAACGGGAACGTGCTCGGGAAGTAGGTCGAGAACCCGATGTAGAGGTCGTTTCCGGTCGAGAACAGGGGCGGCGACTGGATGTTGGCGTTCGGGTGCCCGCTCGAGCCGAGGGCAGGGCAATGGCTCTGGATGCTCTGGTCGCTGACCGTGAATTGCGAGGAGAAGGCGTAACCGGGACGGATCGGCGCGTTGACCACCGTGACCCCCGCCGGCGGATTGGGTCCGGGGCAGGCCTGCTTGTAGTAGTACTGCGAAAGGTCGGCCGTCGACACGTCCCCGTTCCAGACGATCTGGGCGGCGAGCGCACGCGCGCTCGATCGCGAGGGGGTGCTCAGCGCGCGTTCGATCCCGATCCCGACCCCGGCCGACAGGGCCGCGACCAGCACCAACACGCCCCGCGTCCGGCGCTTTCTTAGCAGCCAAACCGAGGTGTCGAACACCCGATGGAGACGATTTGGACGGAGCCTTGTGGGCATAGCCTAGCCTGGTGCTGGCCCTCGCCCCCGATACAGGTCCGGCCGACGGTCATCGGATCACTTCACACAACCGCAGGCTGCTCGCAGGCAACCCGGCACGGCTACCCCGCATCCAGTCGGCTGTCCCCTCCTCCCGAGTCTAGACTCGAGCAATGACGGCGACACCCTACGCGATCGCGAGTCGCAGTGCGAGGCGGTCACAAAGTCGATATTCAGACCCGAGCGCTCGGGGTTCCCGTAGCAACGGCGCGGTCTTGGCCGTCGCTGTCGGAACTCCACCTGGGACGGCAAGGGCGACAAATGGCGGACCTGCCCGCTCTGGCGACAGACCGCCCGAGTCCTCGACGAGCTGCTGCAGTCCCAGTCGCCGCCGGTGACGTCGCCAACGGCCGCGTTCACCGCGCGCGGCCAGCCGCTGACCCGCTATGGGATCTACAAGATCATCCGCCGCCCCGCCGCCAGTCTCGACGACCCCCGAACCGGGCGACGGGTCAGCCCGCACATCTTCCGGCACACCGCCGCCGTGCACCTGCTCGAGGCCGGCGTCGAGGTCAACGTGATCCGCTGCTGGCTCGGGCACGCCGACCTCACCACCACCAACCGCTACGCCGAGATCAACACCAAGGCCAAGCAGGAGGCGCTCCTGAGAACCGAACCTCCGGATGCTTCGGTGGCATCCCGCACCAACCCAACCTGGCGCTCGGACGAGACGCTGCTGAACTGGCTCGAATCGCTCTCACCGTTATGTGGCCGATCGTGGCGACTCCACGCTGCCGCCCGCCGTGATCACAGGCCTGGCACTGCCGCTGGGCACATAATCAAGTTGGGCACAGAAGATGGAATATGTGGGACTCCTCGTCATTTAGACCCTATGGAGGGTCGGCTGCCGCGATGTCGAAGTAGCCGGCACTCCCCGCGCAGGCTGCGGGGTAAGTCTTCGCGCTGAGGTTTGCGCCCTCGGCGCGGGGCCTACAGTTCTACGAGAGGAGTGCCTGATGGCTGACGGTATCCGTTGGGTCGGTCTTGACGTGCACGCGCACGAGTCGACGTTCGCGATCTTCGACCAGGGAAACGGGCGAGTTGACCACGAAGCGGGTGGTCGGGCGGCCGCATGAGCTGCTGCCGTGGTTGCGCGGTGTGGCTCGTCCGGCGCGGATGGTGTACGAGGCGGGCCCGACCGGCTACGGGCTGGCGCGGCGTGCGCGGGCGGAGGGGATCGAGCTGGCGGTATGCGCGCCGGGACGGACGGGGCGGCGTCCTGGCGATCGGATCAAGACCGACAAGCGTGACGCGGTCCGGCTCGCCAGGCTGCTGGGCGCCGGCGAGCTGGCGATCGTGACCGTCCCGTCGCTTCAGCGCGAGCAGCTGCGCGACCTGGTGCGCTGCCGCGAGGACATCCGCGCCGATCTGATGCGCGCGGCACCGGCTTGGGAAGTTCCTGTTGCGCCGTGAGATCTACTACGAGGGCCCCGAGCAGGCGTGGTCGCGCCGGCACCGCGCGTGGCTCGCATCGCTGCGGTTCGCCGATCGCGCCTCGCAGTTGACGATCGCCGACTACCTGCACTCCCACGACGTGCTGGTCGCTCGCCGCGAGACGATCGAGGACGAGCTCTCAAAGCTCGCGGTCGACTCGCCGTGCGCAGTCGCGATCAGCAGGCTGCGGTGCCTACGCGGGATCGACACGCTCTCCGCGCTCGGGCTGTGCGCCGAGATCGGCGAGTGGGATCGGTTCGATCACCCCGACCAGCTATCGGCGTATCTCGGGATCGTGCCCTCCGAGCACACCACCAGCAGCCAGCGCCGCCAGGGGTCGATCACGAAGGCCGGCTCGACGCACGCGCGGCGGCTGTTGATCGAAGCGTCCTACCACTACCGCCGCGATCCCGGTGTCAGCGAACCGCTCGAGCGCCGCCAACACGGACCAGCCTCCCGAGATCATCAACATCGCGTGGCGCGCGCAACGCCGTCTGAACGCCCGCTGGCGCCAGCTCAAAGACGCCCGCAAGAAGCCGAACGGGATCGTGGCGGTCGCGATCGCCCGCGAGCTTGCCGGCTTCTGCTGGGAGATCGCCACCTGGAGCCCTCCGGGCCCTGTTCCGCCAGCATCATCCATACCAGGCGGGCGACCCCTCGCGCAAACACGCTCCGTCCCGCACAAGCACGAGCGCGCCATGACCTGAAACAGCAACCGACAACCCGTTGCGGCTGACGAGGCGGCCCGAGCCTCCCGGCATCGCGCACAACCAGTCCGCGGCACCCCCATGAGCACCCGGGCTCGCCTGGCAGCGCTCGATTTTAGACAGCGGACGTGCGACGAAAACAAGGTCTTGGGGTACCCAGCCCCCGCATATGAGGCTGACCACCGTCGCGAACCCGCGGACGCCCGGACCGCCCCGCCAGCCGCAACCACATCAACCCGGCCCAAAACCCCATCGCTACCAACGAAGGAGAAAATCATCGCTACCCGCTTGACAAACTCGACTTTTGCAGTTCATAGTCCGGCGGACGCCCACGCTTGCTGGACGCTCGTGATTTCTCGGGG
>Ga0209839_10001663_pt1 | contig 11245 bp, 9 predicted proteins | sample OrgsoiDNA2013050_FD_185800 | JGI IMG/M metagenome (GOLD analysis project Ga0209839, IMG submission 185800) | Permafrost soil microbial communities from the Arctic, to analyse light accelerated degradation of dissolved organic matter (DOM) -... | ecosystem: Environmental > Terrestrial > Soil >... | reverse complement strand
TCAACGCACATGGCCAACTCCCAGACGGGTTATAAGTTCGATGCGGCCACGGTCTCAGGTCTTCCTGCGCGGAACATCGGGTCCGCCGTCATGAGCGGTCGCGTCGCGGCATTGGATGCTGTCGAGGAAGATGGACGCATTACGGTATTTGTCGGAGCGGCGAGTGGCGGCGTGTGGAAGTCGGTGAATGGCGGGACAACGTATAAATCTGTATTCGACCGCGAGAGCGTGCAGTCGATCGGCGCGGTTGCGATTGATCCGTCGAATTCGAAGACGGTTTGGGTGGGCAGCGGCGAGGCCTGGGTGCGCAACAGCGTCTCAGTCGGCGATGGCGTCTATAAGTCGACGGACGGCGGCGAGAACTGGACCAACGTCGGACTGAAGGACAGCGAGCGTATCGCGAAAATTCTGGTCGATCCCACCAATGGAAACAACGTGCTGGTCTGCGCCTTGGGACATCTGTGGGACGACAACGACGAGCGCGGAGTTTATAAGACGACCGACGGCGGCAAGACATGGAATAAAGTTTTAGCGGGTGCGAATGGATCTTCGGGCTGCAGTCTGCTGGCCTATAGCCGCCAGGATCCGAAAACGATTTATGCTTCCATGTGGGACTTCCGCCGCCAGGGCTGGACCTTCCGCTCCGGCGGGGCGGGCAGCGGGCTATTCAAGTCGACCGATGGCGGCGACCACTGGAGCGAGATCACCGACAGCAGCGCGAAAGGCCTGCCCAAGAAACCGTGGGGACGCACCGCAGTTGCAGTTGCGCCGTCGAAACCGCAGGTAGTCTATGCCAACATCGAGGCGGAAAAAGGTCGCGGGCTGTATCGCTCGGACGACGGCGGCGCGAACTGGAAGAAACTCGACGCCAGCAACTTCATGGTGTGGCGGCCGTTTTATTTCGGCAACCTGATCGTCGATCCGAAAGATGAGAACAAGATTTTCAAACCGGATCTCATCCTGCTCTACTCCACCGACGGCGGCAAGACCTTCAACGTCGTTTCCGGCGGGGCGCACGGCGACTTCCACGATGTGTGGATTAATCCCAGGAATCCGAATGTCGTGATCGCGGGCGACGACGGAGGCCTGTGGCGCAGCGAAGACGGCGGCACACGCTGGAAGCATCAGATGAACCTGCCAATCTCGCAGTTCTATCACGTGAGCACCGACAATTCCGATCCCTACCACGTCTATGGCGGCTTGCAGGACAACAGCGCCTGGGTGGGTGATTCGTCGTACCCGGGAGGCGTTACAAATTCGCGCTGGGAAAACATGTACGGCGGCGACGGCTTCTGGATTTTCGAAGATCCGTCCGACCCGACCTACATTTACGCCGAGGCGCAAGGGGGCACTATCGGTCGAGTGAACCGCTATACGCACGATGGACAGTCCATTCAGCCATTGCCCAACTACGGCGAGAAGAAACTCCGCTTCAACTGGAACACACCGATTCACATGAGCCCCAACGAGAAGGGAACGATCTATATCGGGGCGCAGTATCTGTTCCGTTCGCGCGATCATGGCGTGTCATGGGACCGCATCTCTCCGGACCTAACGACCAACGATCCGGAAAAACAGAAGCAGGAAGAATCCGGCGGCGTGACCGTGGACAACTCGTCGGCGGAAATGCACACTACGATTTTTTCGATTTCCGAATCCCCGAAGAACGGGCAAGTCATCTGGGTGGGCACCGACGACGGCAGCGTGCAGATCACGCGTGACGGCGGCAAAACCTGGGCCAACGTTGTCGACAACATTAGCGGCCTGGGGAAAAATTCCTGGGTGTCGACGGTCGAGGCCAGCCGCTACGATGAAGGCACCGCCTACGCCACCTTCGATCGTCACACCTTTGGCGACATGAAACCCTACGCTTACAAAACCACCGACTATGGCAGGACCTGGACGGCGCTTCCCCTGCAGGAAAGCGGCGCCCGCGGATTCGCCCACGTCATCAAGGAAGATTCGGTGGATTCGAATCTTCTTTTTGTGGGCACGGAGTTCGGGTTGTGGATCAGCGTCGATGGCGGCCAGCATTGGGCGCAATACAAAGGCAGCAACTTCCCCTCAGTCGCAGTTGACGACATCGCAGTGCACTCCCGCGAGAGCGATCTGGTACTGGCGACTCATGGCCGTGGCATTTGGATCATCGATGACATCGCGGCGCTGCGCGCGCTGAATCCGGATCTCATGGCGAAAGAAGCGGCGCTCATTCCCAGCCGCTCGATTCAATACATTGAGACTTTCGGCGGATGGCCCGAAGGCAACGAGAGCTTCAGCGGCCCGAGCCGTCCGACCGAAGCGCAGATCACTTACTACCAACGGAGCCGCCACATCTTCGGTGATTTGAAGATCGAGATTCTCGACGCAAACGGCAAACAGGTTGACACCATCGCGGGCAGCAAGCATCGCGGCCTGAACCGTGCCAGTTGGTCGATGCGCGTGAAAGCCCCTGCGGTTCCTCCCGCAGCCACGGTGCTCGGCGAGGCCACACAGGGACCGCGCGTGCTGCCCGGAACCTACACGGTGAAGATGACCAAGGGCGACAAAGTTTACACCGAGCAACTGAACGTCGCCCTCGATCCGCGGGATAAATTTTCGGTCGACGATCGCAAGGCACAGTTCGATTTGACGATGAAGGTCTACCACACCATCGAACACATGACGTACGCAGTGGAAGCGATCGAGGGCATTCGCGACGCAGCCAGTGCCCGAGCGTTGAAGGTGGCAGAAAAAGATCCGTTAAGCAAGCAGCTTCAGGATCTGGCCGCGAAGTGCGATGAACTGCGCTCGAAGATCGTGGCCACCAAAGAAGGTGGCATGATCACCGGCGAAGAACGCATCCGCGAACATCTGGGGCAACTCTACGGTGCGGTCAACGGCTACGAGGGGCGTCCCGCGGAATATCAGGCGGCGCGCTCCGACTCGTTGGCGCACGAACTGGAAGACGTGATTGGCGACTTCCACAAGCTGACCGACAAGGAACTCGCAACGGTCAACGCGGGCCTGAAGAAGAAGAAAGCGGAAGCGATTTCCGTTCTTGCCGAAGCCGACTGGCAGAAGAAGCGCGAGGCTGAAGGCGGCTCTGGAGCCGGCGCTGGCCTGCGCTTTATGCACGGCCAAGTGCAAGCGATGGACCCCGATCTGGACTAGTTCGCAACGCAAACGTGTCGCCTACAAACTCAACGCCTCTCCATCGGGAGAGGCTTTCTGTTTGCGTCGGCGGCCCACCCTCGGCGGAAAAATGAAAACACCTATCCCTTGTGATTGATTCCCGGCGCGAGTGCGAGTATGTTGGTCTGGCCGCAAGTAGTCGCGGAGAATTCTCAGGAGATTCCCAATGCTGAAACGATTTACTATCTGCATTTTTCTCGCTGGTCTGGCAACGTTCTCGTTCGCGTCCGATGAAAATGCCTGCAAGGGCGACCCCGGCAAATGGCAGCAAATTTACGACGGCAAAGACTTGACCGGATGGAAGCACGTTGGCCCCGGCGGCGATGCCGTGGAAGACGGGTTGATTCGCACCCACGGCGGCATGGGACTGCTCTACTGGACCGGCGGCAAGATCGGCAACTGCATGATTCACGTCGTCTACAAGATGCGCGACGAGAACGACAATTCCGGAGTATTCATTCGCATTCCGCTCGAGCCCCGCGAAGAGTGGATGCCCGTGCACTACGGCTACGAAGTCCAGATCGACAATCATCCCGAAACGTCGAAAGAGGATGAATACCACGAGACGGGCATGCTGTACTCGTTGACGAAGCCGCTGGTGAAGCACGCCTGGAAGCCCGGTCCCGAGTGGAACACGATGGAGATCACTCTGGACGGAACACACACCATCGTCACGCTCAATGGAGTAAAAGTGACGGACTTCAAGGAAGGCGATCCCGTGCCGGAAAAGAAGTTTGACTTCGAGCCGCAACACGGACCTCGCCCCACGTTCGGCTACATTGGGCTGCAAAATCACAGTGACAACGACATCGTATTTTTCAAGGAAGTCGCAATTAAGCCCTTGAAGAAATAGCGCTTGGCAGGGACGATCAAAATCATTCGGAGGGATTGACATGAAACGCATTCTTTCGCGGCGCGCATTTTTGCAAGGCAGCGCTGCCGCAGCCGCGGGCAGCGCACTCGTTTCGAAAACTGTTTTACTCAACGCTCAACCCCTGATGCGGCGAGCCGTGGCGCCCAGCGATCGCATGCGTTTTGGCATTGTAGGCGTCGGCATGGAAGGTTCCGGACTGCTCACGTCGGCCATCACAATTCCCGGAGTCGAGTGCGTGGGCGCAGCGGATCTTTACGACGGGCGTCACACGCTGGCCAAGGAAATCACCGGCAATACCAGCCTGCCCACCACCCGCCATTATCAGGAACTGCTCGACCGCAAGGACGTCGATTGCATTGTGGCCGCAGTTCCGGACCACTGGCACCGGCGAGTCGTGGTTGATGCCTGCAGCGCCGGCAAAGACATCTATTGCGAAAAGCCGATGTCCCACAACGTGGCCGACGGACTCGCCATGGTGGAAGCCGCGAAAAAAAACAACCGCATCGTGCAAATCGGCTCGCAGCGCGTGAGTTCCCTGCTGTGCGAAAAGGCGCGCGAAGTCTATTCTGGCGGCGCGATTGGCGACGTTGAAATGGTCGAACTCACGCTCGGCCGCAACGATCCGACGGGAGCCTGGGAATATCCGCCGCCGCCGGATCTGTCTCCGCAGACGCTCGATTGGGATACCTGGCTTAACGATGCACCGAAAATTCCGTTCAACAAACTTCATTTCGCGCGCTGGCGGTGCTGGCGTGCCTACGGCACTGGCGTGGCCGGCGACCTCATGGTGCATCTGATCAGCGGCATGATGTTCACGCTGGGCTGGAATGAAGTTCCGACCACAGCAACCGCCATGGGCGGAATCTTCCGCTTTAAAGACGGTCGCGACATGCCCGACTTCCACACCGTGCTGTTCGACTACCACGGCATTCCGGTTTATGTCCGCCTGGACCTGGGAGCAGAAACCCCAGAGTTGGCGCGGTTCATGGGCCCGAAGGGCATTCTCGAGGCCGGTGAATTCGAACTGCACCACACTCCGCAGACCGGCGTCGATATGGATCCGAGCTACTACAGTTTCAGTTTCCCGGCGAAGCTGCGGGCCGAGTACGCTGCTCAGTGGCACGCGGAACACGACCCGGCGATCGGAAAGGAACCGGTGCACGAAGAAGTGGTCTACAAAGGCCACGACTGGGACGACCTGCGTCCTCACCTCAACGTGTTTTTCGAGGCAGTCAAATCGCGCAAGGCGGTGACGGAGGATGCGGTGTTCGGCAACAATGCCGCTGTCGCGTGCCACATGGCGAACGAATCGTTTTTCCGTAAACGCCCCGTCTCTTGGGACGAGGCCTCGAAGACGATCAAGTCGGCGTACTAGGCGATGAATATGAACGATCGGCGTCAATTTCTGCAGATGATTTCGGCGACACTGCTGACGCCGTTCGTTCTGGGTCGCCGAAGCGCAGGCCAGGAAAAATCGGGCGCCGATAGATCAGTTCCGGCGAAGCCCAGCAAAATCCCGCTGGCATTTTCCACGCTCGGTTGTCCCGGCTGGGAGTGGCCGAAGATTCTCGACTTCGCCCAGCAGCACGGATTCGCGGCGATCGAGTTGCGCGGCGTGGGTGGCAAGCTGGATTTGCCGGCGCTTGCTCTCTTTGCAGCGGACCAGATCAAACAAACCAAACGCGAAATCCGTGACCACAAGTTGAAGATCGCCTGCGTAAGCAGCTCCGCTCAGATGTACGTGGATGATCCTGCGAAGCGGGCTCAGAACTCGTCGGACGCGCGGCGATTCATTGACCTGGCATCGGCCCTTGAGTCGCCGTTCGTCCGCGTCTTCGGAGGCAAGGCGGATTCCGACAAGAGCCCTGCGCCGGACGACGCGACGAAAGCGAGAGTCGCCGCGGGCCTGCGCGAACTGGGAACATACGCGGGTCCCAGGGGCGTCACCGTCATCATCGAGTCGCACGATCACTTCACTTCTTCGGCGACGCTGAAAGACGTGTTGCAACAGGCCGACTCCGAGCACGTTGGATTGCTCTGGGATGCGCATCACACTTTCGCAACTTCGAACGAAGATCCGGAATACACGGTCAACCAACTCGGGCAGTGGATTCGCCACACTCACTTGAAAGATTCGATCGGAAGCGGAGAAGATCGCAAGTATGTTCTGACCGGGCGCGGGAATGTGCCTGTGACCAGGCAGATCGCAGCGCTACGCTCCATCGATTACAACGGCGTCTATTGTTTCGAGTGGGAAAAACTCTGGCATCCCGACATTGACGAGCCAGAAATCGCGATTGCGGATTACGCGCGCGTCGTCGGCCAATGCCTGGGCGATGAGCATGCGTGCGGGTTGTAGCTTCTGCGCTAGCCAGCTACGGGCGCGTGATCCACGATCGCCTCAGCCGCCGCATCCCAGTAGACTTTCTTCCCCGTGAAATACGATTGCGCCGCCATCATGCATGCCACGGAATGCGCGAAGCCGTCGTGCACGGTCGCATGCGGCTGCTGGCGTGAGCGCATGCATTCGAACCAGTTCGCCATGTGGTCCACTGACAGATCATCAATGCCCATGGGCGGGAGCTTGTCTTCGCCTGGAAGTGAGATGAACTTCGAGTTTCTTTTCTGATCGATGTCGGAATCGTCCTCGTGCGTTCCCTTTTCTTCGACCACCTGATAACGCGGGCTGCCCTCGCCGCCAATGTTGATCAGCGTGGCGTTCTTGCCCATATAGCGCGTAAAGCTGGGAGCATCGTTGCCGAAACTAGTGGCGTAGCTGACAAGAAATCCTTTTGGATATTCCAGCAACGCCTGAAACGTGTCGGCGGTCTCGCGGCCGTCGTGCCAGGCGAATACGCCGCCGTGAGCCATTACCGACTTCGGAAAGTGGTCGTCCATGAACCAGTGCACCACGTCGATGGCGTGGCTCATCCACTGGTCCGGAATCCCACTGGAGAAGTCCTTATATAAACGAAACTCAAAATACAGGCGGGGATCGAACGGCCGCGCGGGCTTGGTCAGCAGCCACTTGCTCCAATCGGTATCCTGCTCGCGGATTTCCTGCACCTGCGGACGCCCGCGCCAGCGCGGACCATGGTAGTTCCAAACCACTTCAATCTTGCTAATGTCTCCGAGTGCGCCGCTCTTCACCGCAGCTTGAGCAGCCTGCTGATAGGGCTCGCTGCGATGCTGCGTGCCGACCTGAACGATCGTCTTCGCCTGAATCACAGCGTCGCGCGCGGCCTTCACTTCCGCTAACACATTGCCCATAGGCTTCTCGACATATGCGTCCTTGCCAGTTGCAGTCGCCATCTTCAGGATCGGCGAGTGCGAATGCTCCGGCGTCGAGATCAGCACGCCATCGAGGTCCTTCATGGCAAGCAATTCTTCAACATGCTGCACCGCGCGCGGAGCCCGGCCGTAATATTCCGCGTTTGTCGCGGCAGCCTTCTCGCGATTGACCTTCCACAAATCGCATACCGCCGTCATCTCCACGTTGTGGCTGGACTTCAGCTTCGAGGCGATCAGGTCAAGGTCGCCGCCGCGGTTGCCAATGCCCACATGCCCCAGCGCGATGCGTTCGTTGGCGCCGACAATATGTTCGTACGACAGCGCCGTGCGCGGCAGCATCGCTCCGGTGGCAAGCACGGTGGCAGACTTGCTCAGAAAATCTCGCCGATTCATCGGCGAGGAAGGATAGGTCATGATCGGCTCCGGGGTAAACAGATATAGGCTTTGGGGTGAGCGCGCTTGAATGTTACGGGCGTCACTTTGGCAAGTCAAGGCTCGCAGAAAAGTTTACTCCTCCATCTGCGTTATCGCCTGGCCGCAACAACCCGCTACGCAATAATTCGCCTATACTTTTGCCTGACGAAAATGGCTCGCAATCTACGCGTAACGAAATGGCTCGGTCCCGTTCCAGCCGCGGCGGTGTGTTCACAGTGCGGGCGCGAGTTCAAGGTTCCGCTCTCATTGCTGAAGCAGACCACCAACGCGCAGGAGAGTCTGCGCAAGCAATTTGCCGAACATGTCTGCCCAGATGAAGCCGAAGGAAAATCACGCGAGGCTCAGCCAAAATAATGTGCGGCCGATATCGACTCTCCCGGCGTAAGCAGATCATTGAAGAGCGGTTCGACATCGTCTCTGGCGAAGAGGACTGGCCGCCCCGTTACAACGTCGCACCGACACAGCCGGTTCCAATCGTCCGTCAACGTACTAAAGAGCCACGCCGCGAATTGTCGCTGGCCCGCTGGGGATTGATCCCGTGGTGGGCGAAAGATTCCTCCGGCGCGGCCCGCATGATTAACGCCCGGTCGGACACCGCATCGATGCTGCCAGCGTTTCGCGATGCTTTGAAATCTCGCCGCTGCCTTTTACCCGCGGACGGATTCTACGAATGGAAGCGCGCAGGGAAGGTCAGGCATCCTTACTGCTTCGAAGTCAATGACGGCGAGCTTTTCGCCTTCGCCGGATTGTGGGATCGATGGAAAGATCCGTCCGGCAAGACACTGGAAACGTGTTCGATTCTCACCACCACTCCAAACGCCGTCACTTCCACCGTCCATGACCGCATGCCGGCCATCCTCACTCCCGATGCCTACGAGTTGTGGCTCGATCCAGGCTTCGTGGACGCCGCCTCCATCTCGGAATTGTTGAAGCCCTATGACGCAAGCTCGATGCGTTGCTATCCGGTTAGCGCACGCGTCAAGCACGTCGCCAACGATGACGCCGAATGCAGCATACCCGTCGAACCCGCGCAGGAACAGGCGGAATTGTTCTAACACGATGCTTTGTTAGGACCATGTGCCCTGAAACAGGCCAAGTTAAGTCACCCGATCCATACAGGCTTCCACCGATGGTTCTGCAAGACCGGGATTGATATCTTCCGCTTGCCGATGAATGCTTGCGGCCCAGGAGATTACATGTTTCAAAACAAATGCATCCCGACTTTGCTGTTGTCGATCGCGTTGTGCGGACCAGCGTTGGCGATGCCAACTCAAGACCAGAGCGCCTCGCAGGACATAAAGGACGCCGGCCACGATACCAAAGATGCTGCCAAAGATACGGGCCGGGCGACAAAGAAAACGGCGAAGAAAACCGGCCATGCCGTGAAGAAGACCACCAAGAAGGCCGCGCACAAGACCGCCTCAGAAACAAAAGAAGGCGCGCAGAAAGTCGAAGATAAGACCCAGCCGAACTAAATTAGAAGATCTCTCGGACGGCGCGGCAGTTAGCTGTCGCGTCCAGTGATTGTTTTCCTTTCGTTCGAAAGATCGAGACCGCGCTGAGGGCACCCAGTCACTTCTATCCAATGTCGAAACCGAAAAAGGAATCCATGACCCAGCTAAATGGTGTTGTCCGGCTGTTGAAGACCGAACACGATCGTCTAAGCAGACAGATGCGTGGAATTTCTGCGGCCCTCTCAGCATTCGGCGCAGCCTTCGGCAATACGAAGACAACTACCGGACGCCGCAAGATTTCAGTTGCAGGCCGCGCAAAAATAGCCGACGCCCAGCGCCGCAGGTGGGCCAAACTGAAGGGAGGCAGCGGTCCGGCAAGCGTCTCGCCCGAAAAAAAGAATACGACAAACAGACGGACCATCTCAGCCGCGGGCCGAAAGCGTATCGCCGCAGCCCAGCGCGCTCGCTGGGCGAAGCTCAAAGCGAACCCGAAAGCCACTTGATAAGAGATTCACCTTTCACGATTCTTCCGACCTCGGAATTCAGAGCGCGGCTGAGCCTCGATCCTGATTGCGGATGCGGATCGCTTCCTCCACCTTGTAGAGGAAGATTTTTCCGTCGCCGATTTTCCCGGTAGAGGCGTTCTTAATGATCGCGTCGATTACGGGCTCGACCAACTTGTCTTCCAGCACCAGTTCCAGTTTTATTTTTGGCAGCAGATCGATGCCGTATTCCCGCCCACGATAACTTTCGGTGTGGCCTTTTTGCCGGCCGTGACCTCGTACTTCCGAGACGGTCATACCTTCGACCCCAAGTCCGACGAGAACTTCTTTGACAGGCTCAAATCGGTTCGGCTGAATAATCGCTTCCACTTTTGTCATGCTTATCCTCGCATCCTTGTCTTCACGTCGACATGCAGGCTAAAAGCAGGAGGCAGCGACTCTCTGCCTCCTTGCGGATCGAAACCATACGGACAGCTTTCTCAACTTGCAATATGAGGAAGCGGCTTTACCGTTGTCAGGCTGGATCTCATCTCGGCAACGGGGAGTTCCTGAGTCATACCGCCAGGCGCACCCAGTGCCGAAATTACGTACTCGGGATAGGCGGAGATACCGTGCTCGTGAAGGTCCATGCCGTACATTTCGTCTTCCGCCGGCAAGCGAAGCATCCCGAGCGCGTTGACCGCAAGCATCACCACCATAGCCACGGCGAACGTGGCCACAGTTATGGCTGCGCTTCCAATGATCTGAGCCTTCAGTACCTGCAGTCCGCCACCGTAAATAAGCCCCCGAAGTGGCGCGGAGTTATCGGGCGAGACGGGCCCTGTTGCCCCATACTGGCCGCAGGCGAATAGACCAAGGGAGAGGGTCCCCCAGATTCCGCAAAAGCCGTGAACCGGTACGGCGCCGATGGGATCGTCGATGCGCAGCCACTCCAAAAATTCGACACCCAGGATAACCAACACACCGGCGATGCCGCCAAGCAGAACCGCACCGGTGGGGCTGACCCAGTAGCAAGGGCAAGTGATCGCGACCAGACCCGCCAGGAAGCCATTTGTGGTGAAACTCGCATCCCATTTCTTGGTCATGATGTAGCCGTAAAAAATGGACGTAAGCCCGGCTGCGCAGGCTGCTAGTGTTGTATTCGTAGCCACGCGGCCGATGCCGACGAAGTCCATGGCCGAAAGGGTGCTGCCGGGATTGAACCCGTACCATCCAAACCAGAGGATGAGTCCGCCGCTGACTGCGATGGTCAAATCGTGCGGCAGCATGGGCTGGCCGCCGTCGCGTTTGAACTTGCGTCCCAGCCGTGGGCCGAGAACGATAGCACCTGCCAGCGCGATGAACCCGCCAATGGTATGAACCACGGTAGATCCCGCGAAATCATGGAAGGGCATGCCGAGCGAGGGGAAAACATATCCCGCGCTGCCCATGGTTGCCAGCCAACCGTCAGGCCCCCAGGCCCAGTGACCAATGATTGGATAGATAAAGCCGGTAACGCAGACGCTGTACAGCAAGTC
>Ga0209839_10001661_pt1 | contig 11251 bp, 11 predicted proteins | sample OrgsoiDNA2013050_FD_185800 | JGI IMG/M metagenome (GOLD analysis project Ga0209839, IMG submission 185800) | Permafrost soil microbial communities from the Arctic, to analyse light accelerated degradation of dissolved organic matter (DOM) -... | ecosystem: Environmental > Terrestrial > Soil >... | reverse complement strand
TGATCGTGAAGTCGCTGTTGCTCCCGACGCTGGTCGAGATGACCCTTCCGTGCGCGTGGCGGTAGATGCCGGTCCCGCCGTTGATCGGGACCACCACTAGCGCGCTGCTGTCGGAGAACGTCAGCTCGACGTGGTTAGCGAGGAGCATCGAGCCGCCGATCGCGATCTGGGCGTCACAGGTAGCCGTCGCACCGCTCCCCGTGGAACCCGTGATCGTGCAGCGCAGGTGGTCCGAAGCCGTCGACTGCTTCGCATGGTGCTTGTGGTTGCCAACGTAGTCGAGGTCGGTGTTGTCGTTGATATCCCCGACGGCCGGCGCGCTGCTCGGCCCGAGTGGCTTACCCTGCGGAGTGACGACCGTGCTGCTTGTCTGCTTCGAGAAGTAGTGCAGTGTCACGGTTCGCGCGCTGGCGGTCGGGACGACCACCGCCAGCGCGAACAGAGCGCCGGCGAGAGGCGCAATTCGTTGCCTACGGTTTCGCGGGGACTTGCCGGCCCGGGGCGTGAATCTGTCTCTCATCATTCGTCCTCTCTGTGTTTGTTGTTTGGACGGGTGTGCTGCTGGTTCCGGGGGTTATCGTTTTGGCTGGGCGGGATGTTCGGGTTCAGCGAGAAGATGTTCTCGGGGTCGTACTTGTCTTTGAGCGCGATGAGTCGCTTGAACTTCTCGTCGCCGTAGGAGGCTTGTAGTCGTGCGATGCCCTCGTCGGGTTCGATGAAGTTTGCGGGCGCCTGATCGACCGACCACGGGCGCATGGCTGTCATGAACGCGCGGGCCCAGGCGATCTCTGGGGCTTTCAGGGTGGGGTCCTGCCACTCCGCCATGCAGAAGTACATCCATGGTGTGTCAGGGATGCCGAGCGCCATCGCGCTGCGGTCCATGCGCGAGACGGCGCCGCCGAGCGGACACAGGTAGATCTTGGTAAACGGCGAGCTGGCCTGTGCGGCCTTCTCGGCCATCGCGTCGATCGCCTCGTCAGGGAGTTCGCGTAGGTAGTCCATTTTGGCGTACTCGCTGATTCCCCACGGGTGGCCGGCGTCTGTCATGCCCTGCACGTCGACGTAGGGCATCGGCTGGACCATCTTCACCCACGGATCGCCCCACTCCAGCAGCGGTCCCAGCGCCTCCTCCCCCTGCCGCGGATCGCCGAGGTAGATCACGATGACGCCGCACGCCGGCTTGCCTCTGGCCTGGGCTGGCACGAATTCCTCGGGCGGTGCGGTGAGCAGGGCCAGCCCCCCTGCGATCTCGTCGGGCGCGTCGGCCATGAAGTCGCGGTAGAAGCGCGCTAGGTCGTTTGCCGCCGCGCGCGGGTGCAGGATCATCCCGGCGTAGAGGATCGGTCCGACCGGGTGCAGGCGGTACTCGAACTCGGTTACGACGCCGAAGTTGCCGCCGGCGCCCTTCAGGCCCCAGAGCAGGTCGGCGTTCTCGTTCGCGCTGGCGCGGAGGATCCGCCCGTCTGCGCTGACGAGTTCGGCCGAGATTAGGTTCGCGCATGTCGCCCCGTACTTTCGCTCGAGCCACCCGGAGCCGCTGCCGAGTGTCAGGCCGGCGATGCCGGTGTGGGTTACGCGCCCGCCGGTGACCGCCAAGCCGTGTTCTTGGGTCGCGGCGTCGAGCTCGCCCCAGGTCAACCCGGCTCCGAACCGGCCCGTGTGCCGCTCGGCGTCGATCGCGACGCTCTTCATCGGTCCGGTGTCGATCACGATCCCGCCGTCGCAGCTGGAGTGCCCGGGCGTGGAGTGCCCGCCCCCGCGGACCGCGACGATGAGATCGTGCTCGCGCGCGTGAGCGAGCCCGGCCTGCACGTCTTGCGCGTTGACGCATCGCGCGATCAGCGCAGGGCGCTTGTCGAACATCCCGTTGTAGAGGCCGCGCGCGTCGTCGTAGTCAGGATGCCCCGGAGCGATCAGCTCGCCCGAGAACGTCGCTTCGAGGGCGCCCTGCGCCGTGGTCAGCTGAGTCATTCGGTCCCTCCCGGTTGATGCCGAGCCTCGTCAGCAGGTGCAAGCTCGTCGCCCCGCCGTGCGGTGTCGAGAATCTCCATCAGGTCAAGCCAGCCGGAGAAGGTCCGCCGTCGACCGTGAGCGTCGGTTACGCACCCGGTGATCGGTTCGACCCGCGGCTCGAGTCCCATCGTGAGCTCGAGACGACGTGAACGTTCTGCCATGAGGGCGATTGTGCAGGCACGCTGCGTGCCCTGCCACCGGGGGCACCCCCGAAACTTTTCCCGCCGGTCCGAGCGGCCCCGATAATTCCCGGCGTGACCGAGGCCACCGACCGTCGGCTGCTGGAGCGCGACGGCGAGCTTGCCGCCGTGGGCTCGCTGATTGCCAGGGTTCCGGATCGTGGGTCGAGCTTCGTGGTGGTCGTCGGTCCGGCGGGGATCGGTAAGACGCGGTTTCTTGCGGCGGTCGAGCAGCGCGCTCGGGGTGCCGGTTTGGTTGTCCTTCGCGCGAGGGGAGCGGAGTTCGAACGGGGTTTTGGTTTCGGGGGAGCGGTCCAACTGTTCGAGGCTCCGATTCGCGCTGCGACTGATCACCAGCGCCGCGAGCTGCTTGACGGCGCGGCCGGGTTGGGAGGCGCGCTGCTGGGATTTGGCTCCCGGCGCCTGACCGGCAGCACGGGAGATCCCGGCTTCGCCGCGTTTCACGGCCTGTACTGGCTGTGCGTGAACCTCGCTGGTCGATCCCCGCTGGCGCTGCTGATCGACGACGCGCACTGGCTCGATGAGCAGTCGCTGGGCTGGATCGAGTATCTCGCCCGCCGGCTGGAAGGGCTTCCGATCCTGATCGTGGTCGCCACGCGACCGGAGGAGGAACTCGGCCAGCGCCTGGCGCGAACGGCAAACGAAACCGATGGACATCTCATCGAGCTGCGGCCATTGTCTGGGCAGGCCGTCCGCGAGCTCGTTGGCGACGCCCTCGATCAGCCGGCGGACGCGGAGTTCTCGGAGGCCCTTATGGAGGCTACGGGCGGGAATCCGTTCCTGGTCCACGAACTGCTGCGAACCGTCCGTGCAGAGGGAATACGCCCCGATGCAGAGGGAGCGCGTGCCGTCCGAACGCTCGGCAGCGATCGCATCGGAAGGGCCGTCCTGCTGCGGTTGCACCGGCTCTCGCCAGCATCGGGTGAGCTCGCGCGAGCCATCGCCATCCTGGGAACGAGCCCCTCACTGAGCGTCGCGGCGCGCCTCGCCGGGCTTGAGGACGCGGCGGCCACGCAGGCGGTCGCGGCGCTCATTGCCGTCGACATCCTCGCGGCCGGCCCGGAGCTCCGGTTTCACCATCCCGTCGTGCAGGCCTCGATCTACGACGACCTGCCCGCCCCGGTTCGCGGGTTGCGCCACCGGCAGGCCGCCCGCTTACTCGCCGATACCGGCGCAGCAATCTCAGAGGTCGCCAGCCAACTCCTCGAAGCCGAACCACTGAACGATTCATGGACCGTCGGCGTGCTGCGCGCAGCCGCCGCCGACGCCATCACCCGCGGAGCACCGCACTCAGCAATCACCTTCCTCGAACGGGCCCTCGCAGAACCATCCCGATCCGAGCAGGCCGAGGTGCTGTACGAGCTCGGGCGCGCCGCGCACGCTGCACTCCAGATCCCGCACGCGATCAACGCCCTCACACGAGCTCTGGAGAGTCCGACTGCCACCGATCGCGCAAGGGTGGCGCTCGAGCTGGCCAGAGTTCTGCTCCATGCCGGACGTGCGCAGGAAGCAGTCGACATGCTCAAGGCACAGCTCGAGAACAGCGGCGACGTTGAACCCGAGCTGCGCCTCTCGCTGCAGGTCGAGTACGTGCTGTTTGTCGGTCCGCACGCGGAAGCTTTGCCGATGACCGTCCGCCTCCGTGCGGTTGACGGTCGCAGCACCACCGAGCTAGCCGCGTTGAGCGTAGCGTCCTCGATGGCCGACACAGCGCGCGAAGCCGCCGCACTGGCGCAGCGCGCGCTCGCCGGCGGCATCCTCGTTCGCGCGTACGACACGCAACCAGCGTGGTTCCTTGCCCCGTGGATGCTGATCCGTGCGGACCGCTTGGACGAAGTCGCGCCCGCTGTGCAGGAGGCACTCGATCACAGCCGGGCGACCGGGTCTCAGCTCGGTTTCGCACGGTCGTCTTGGCTTGCCGCGGAGGCCGACTACCGCAGAGGCGTCCTGCTGGACGCCGAGGCTCACGCCCGCAGCGCCTACGAAATCGCGTCGCAGGGCGGCTCGCTCTGGGTCCGGCTGATGTCGGGCGCGCTACTCGCCCAGGTCCTCGCCGACCGCGGCGAGCTGACCGAATCACAGGAGCTGGTGGACATGCTCGACGTGTCGATGATCGCCCCGGGCGAGCGGCTGATCCGGACAGTCCGCTACGCGCGAGCATATGTCGCGCTGCTCGCTGAACGCCCGCAGCGAGCCATCCTGGAATTCGAGCAGCTCAAAAGATCCGAAACGGTAGTCCCAGCCGGCGGATCACGGTTCGCGATAGGCATGATGCCCCACGCGACCGCGCTGATCAAGCTCAGACGGATTGCCGAAGCCCGCGCGATCGCCGAGGAGGAACTCGAATGGGCCGAAAGCTGGGGCACGCCTCGTTTCATCGGTATGGCGCTGCGGGGCCTGGCCCACTCACGCGCGAGCGCGGAACGGATCACCGGGCTCGAAGCCTCCGTCGCGATGCTCCAGCGCACGCCGGCATGCTTGGAGCTTGCCCGGGCACTCGGAGATCTAGGCTCGGCACTCCGACGCGCTAACCAACGCGTCGCAGCGCGCGAGCCGCTGCGACAAGCGCTCGACCTCGCACGACGCTGCCGAGCCGACGCGCTCGCCGACCAACTGCGCGGCGAACTGCGCGCGGCCGGCGCCAAGCCGCGACGCGACCTCCTGACCGGAAAAGACTCACTCACCGCCAGCGAAGCACGTATCGCCCAAATGGCAGCGACCGGCATGACCAACCCACAGATCGCGCAAACGATCTTCCTCACCCCCGGGACCGTCGAGAAACACCTCACCAGCGTCTACTCAAAGCTCGACATCTCCTCCCGCCACCAACTCGCCGCGGCGCTCAGCGCCGACACGCCCCACCAAGCCAGCAGCCATCCGCAGTAGCGCACATACATCGACCGTACGAGCTCCGTCCCCTTCGCCAAAGCCTCCGAGCGTGATCACACCCCAGAGAACGAAACAATCGCCTGACCCGGACGCGAACGCGAACATCGGGATTCCCGCTCGGCCCCACCAGCCCTGATTCCCCGAACCCCCGCGACAGCAGGCGTCCCAATCAGCGAGCCCGAGACTTCCGAGCTGAGGAACACGGGGCATATCCCAGCGGGTCCGGACACATCCCAAATCGGCGCACTCCGACTGCGTTGGTCGAGCCCCACAAAATTTCCTCAAACCTCTCCCTTCCTCCTGAATGCTGTCCCGGATCAGCTGTCGCGAGGATCCGCGCGCATTGTGGGCGGGCGCTAGTCCTGTGGGTGAGCGCCTAGAACACCGAGGCGTTTTGTGATTCCACCGCGTTCGCGCGCCCGATCGCCGGTATGGCCCCCGCGTTCGCGCTCTTCAATCTGGCTCCCGTCCGTTTGAGCCCTTGCGTTCTGGCCACAGAACCAGCCCAGGAAACCGTACTCTCGGAACACCCGGCGGTGTGCGGTTTGTGGCCGAAAATTTCGAGCGCGTCGGGCCGGCGAATCCTGTGCCAGTTCGGCGGTCGGCGCGCCACAGCGTGTTCCCGCGTTCCAGCGCTCCCGCGGCATACTTGACGGCGTGCGCATCGTGCCCTCGTGACGCCGGTAGCACCCTGGTGGCATTCGGACTTGGGCTGACCATTCTGGCCGCAGCGCCAGCGCCACGATCGACACTGCTCCTATCGCCGCGTCCGCATGCGGGCAATCCCACAATCGCCGCGACAGCCATGCAAGCCCAGCGGCTCGAGTGAGGCGTATCGCCGAATGAGTCGGTGAACGCCACAGAACGGAGTATGGTCGGGATAGGGCCGCTATCGGCCGCTACTGCTCGATTCTCTCGCGCAGGCCCCCGCCAGGCAGCTTCTGCCTCTCGCTGACCTCACGGGTCGTTTCGTCCACAGCGACAGAAACGCCGTTTATCAACAGGACCCGTCCTCGCTTTTCCGGGGGTCTTGATTTGGAGGTCAGTCATGACGATCCTGCACAAGCCGTCACACAGCGGCGACGGACACGCCGTAAAGGGCAAGTCCAAGCTCGGTCATGCCGGTGAAGTTGTGCGCCACACCGATGCATGGGAGCACGAAAACTTTGCGGAAGAACAAGCGCGATGGGAACGCAGCGACCCGGAGTACGCACGGATCTGTGAAGCAGTCCGCCAAGCCAAGGACCAGGGCGAGGAAGCTTCACAGCGTGCTGATCAAGCCAAGGCCGACTGGGACGCCCGCGTTGCTCCGCAGCGACAGGCCACCGATGGTGGCGAGAAAGCACACGATGCATTGACGGCCGCTCACACGAGTTCGGAGCCAGGCCGGCGGGCGAGATCGACGATCGCGAATGGCAGATGTGGGTGGATCGACTGAGACGTGAGGGCCTCTCGCGCTCACGCATCGCGAACCACCTGGCCGTTGCGCGCGCCATCTATGGCTGGGCCAGCCGCCCGACGCGGCGGCTCGTCGCACGCAGCCCTCTTCTCGGAGTCGAGTTGCCGCCGAACGACGAGAAGCCTCGCACAAAGGTCGCCAACGCCGACGAGGCAGCCGCCCTCATTGCCGCCTTGGATCCCGGCGACGCCGTTCCGTACGCCCTCGCGTTCTACGCCGGCCTGCGGCGCGCCGAGATCAAACGACTCGATTGGCCCGATGTCGAGCTCGAGGGCTACCGCCTCGTCGTCCGGAAGGCCAAGAGTCAGGCCGGGACCGGACGTCGGCCGCCGATCGCGGAGCCGCTGCGGCCGATCCTGCTTGGTGAGTTCATGCGGCAGGGGCGGCGGGAGCGCGGAGCGGTGAGCGCCGTCTCGGTGATGTCAGGCGAGCCCGCAAGCGCTGGGCGGTCGCTGCGCTCGAGCCGATCACGCTCCATGAGTGCCGGCACACCTACGCGAGCTTCCTGATGGCCGCCGGCTACACCCTCCGGGAACTGATGGAGTACATGGGACACAGCTCGCTCCAGGCGACCGAGCGCTACGTGAAGCTGCTTCCGCCGCTCGACGAGAGCGACCCGGCTGAGCGCCTCAACGCGTACCTTCGGCGTCGCGCTCTCGGGTCAAGCACTTGAGCGGCCGATAACCTGAACTACGTGAAGCAATCGCATACGAACATCACATTGGTGGCTGAGCGTCCGGAGATGTCCGACGAGGAACGCGCCGCCGGGCTGCGGGAGCTGGCCGAGCTGATCGTCGATCCGAGCTGGCTGGATCGCGAAACGCTGGCGAACATCGAGCAGCTGACGGAACCCAACCAATAGTAGCCCGATGGACGTCGTCGAGCTGCTGGGCGGCGACGCGCCGTTCGTGATCGACACGTCGGCCTGGTGGCGGATTCCGGACTTGCCGATTGCTCGCCCGGCTCGTCCAGCAGGCGGCGGCTGACGATCGAGTGTTGATCACACCCATCGTGCGGATGGAGATCCTCTACTCGGCGCGATCGGCTGCCGAATACGCCCAGCTGGACGCGCGACTCGCATTCCTCCGAATGCTCCGCAATGACCGCGCCGCCGCGGACGCGGCGGTGAGCGCGATCGGCGAGCTCGCGGAGCGGCGCGACGGCTATCACCGCGTGCCGACGACGGATGCTCTGATCGCCGCTGCAGCTGCGGACGTCGGTGGACTCGCGGTGTTGCACCGGGACGCGCATTTCGACCGGCTGGTTGAGGTCCTCGGCTTCGAAAGCGTTGCGCTCCCGGTGCCGTGAGAACGCCACGCGCAGCACGCCTTCAGACCCGGCTTTCTGACATGTCCGCTGACAAAACAGTCCAATTCGCCGTCCCAAATCGGCCCAATCGCCCGTAAACACTGGGAAAACGGGCGGAATCATAATCCGCGTGTCGGGGGTTCGAGTCCCTCCTCCGGCATCCCTCCCGAGGTCTTCACGTTTGACCTCGTCTCATGTTCACGTTTGCGTCGGACGGATCCGGCGGGGCCGAGTGCAGCTACGAGATTCCTGTGACGCAAGGAACGGACGTCTCGACGCTGACCGACTGCGGGGGCCGGGGCGACGCTCGTCAGCAGATCGCCGTCGCAGTAGGGAACCTCACACGGACACTTGTTCCGTCTCAGGAAGGCCCATCGAGATCGGCGGTGGTTGCGGCGTCGGACGGGGCAGAATGACCGTCATGGAAACCATTGAAGTACCGTCGGGCCATACTCCTGAAGGGGGTGTGCTCGTGGGCAGCGAAGGCGCCCGGCGCCGCCTGGTGGTGTTCGAGGATCCGCAGTGCCCCTACTGCCGCGAGTTTGAGGCCGCATGCGGAGATCTGTTGCGTCGCGAGGTCGCGGCCGGCGCGGTTGCCGTGGAGTATCGAATCCGGGCCTTCCTTGGCAACGAGTCGGTGCGTGCGGCCAACGCTTTGGCGGTCGCTGCGGAGGCCGGGAGATTCGATGAGCTCCGTCGCGAGATGTTCGCCCACCAGCCGCCGGAACACAGCGGCGGCTTTTCGACCGAGGACCTGGTGGACCTCGGCAGCCGTGTCGGCCTGACCAACCCCGACTACGTCACGGCCGTACGGGAGTGCCGGTACGAGACCTGGGTCCGTGAGATCGATGAGGCGTTCGAAGAGCAAGATCCCGATGGCACGCCGTCCGCCGTGCTTGACGGCCGACCGGTTGACTCCGAGACGCTGTACGACCCTGACGGTCTCGGGGCGTTGATCCGCGACTGATCCGCTCGCAGCTACTGTGCCATCGGCCCGCACGCGGTGGTCGGAGCGGTCGACTGGCTATGGGGCGCACGACCGTCGCTCCCATTTCCGCCATTCTGAGCACGACGAGCATTGAGCTGGGGAAGCCCGAGCGGGAGCGGCGTCCGTGCCGCAGCGTCTCAGTGGATCGCCGTTTCAGTGCCCAACCTTGACCGAACATCGCCTGGCACGCCGAGGATGCCGCCCGCCGCACCACGAGCGTCCCCGAGCAGCGTTACCTGCAGGCCCAGGCCCAACGGCTGCGCGGCGATGTCGAGAACCCGCCAACGGCTCCGACCATAGGTTGAACACCGCCGCCCACGAGGAGTATCCCAATGTGCTACGTCCTGCTGATCTACCAGAAGACCGAAGCCTGGAACGGCCTGTCCAGGAGGACAAGGACGTCTTCAACCACGCCGCTGGCTACTGCATCGTCGACGTCGCCACCCCGGAGCGCAGCGACGAGATCGCCGCCCGCTGGCCAGATGCCCAGCACTGGGGCATGGAGATCCGCCCGCTGATGCGCAGCGGCGGGGAGGAGGACTGACCGATGCTCACGCTCTACGAGCACCCCTTCGCGCTCTACTGCCAAAAGGTCCGGATCGCGCTGAACGAGCAGGGCGTGGCCTACGACGTCCTCGAAGAGCAGCGTGACTTCGACCGCGTAGAGCTCGCGGAGCTCTGGCCGCCGGCGTCGATCCCGGTGCTCCGCGACGGCGACCAGGTCATCGGTGAGACCTCGATCATCATCGAGTACGTCGCCGGCGCGAAGCTGGTGCCATCACTGAAAGCCCGCAAGTGGGATCGCCTTTGCGACCAGTACGTCTCCGACGCCGTCCAGGCGATCGTCGTCGACACGGTCGAGGAGCGCTTCGACGAGCGCGCCGTCGCCCAGGCACGAGGCCGGCTCGACATGGTCTACGGCATGCTCGAGACACAGCTCACCCAGCACGAGTTCCTAGCGGGCGATACGTTCACGATCGCCGACTGCGCCGCCGCGCCGGGTTTGTTCTACGCCCTGGCGATCCACCCGTGGGATGAGGGCACGCACCCCCAGCTGACGCGGTACTACCGCGCGTTGGCGCAGCGGCCGTCCTTCGCCAAGGTGATCACGGACGCGCGGCCGTACCGGCACCTGTTCCCGCTGCCCTGGCCAGCCGACTTCGACCGCTACCACTAAACGTCACGGGACGGGCGCCCTACCGGCCAGCGATGCCCGGTCCAGCTCGAGCCTGCTTCGTCGTCGAGACATGCCTGCTCACCGAGACGGCGGGTTCCCTGCATCGCGCCGATAACAGGTCTCCGTCGCAGATCGTCACATGGGCAACCTCTGGGTTGCGTAAGATTCTCCGCTCTGGAACGCGAGGACCTGTTCCGCGCATCGGGCGCGTGATGACTTGCTCGGGGCAGATCGTGCTGGCGGTGGAGCGAGATGATGGCGATTGGGAGATTTCACGTCGTGACGACGGGACGCTCGTAGAGTTGTTGAGTCGTTCGTGCTATCGAGCGTTGTCGAGGGGGAGGCTATGTCGCTGTATGACTACGTGATCGTGGGTGCCGGTTCGGCGGGCTGCTTGCTTGCCCACCGGCTGAGCGGCGCAGGGGCACGGGTGCTGCTGCTCGAGGCGGGAGGGTCTGACCGCAAGGCGGACGTGAAGGTTCCAGCGGCGTTAGGGAACCAGTTCCAGACGGCGCTTGACTGGAACTTCATGTCCGAGCCCGAGCCCGGGCTGTTCGGGCGTCGACTGTTCCTGCCGCGCGGCAAGATGGTCGGCGGCACTTCCTCGATGAACGGGATGCTCTACGTCCGCGGGAACCGCCGCGACTACGACACATGGGCGAGCGAGCACGGCGCGGACGGCTGGAGCTATGACGAGGTGCTTCCGTACTTCAAGCGCCACGAGGCAAACCACGAGCTCCACGACGATTACCACGGCACCAGCGGTGAATTGCACGTGACGCAGAAGCGGTGGCTCTCGCCGCACTGGAAGACGTTCATCGAGGCGGCACAGACGATCGGGATCGAGCGCAACCCCGATTACAACGGCGCCAGCCAGGACGGAGCGAGCGTGTTGCAGACGACGACGAAGGGGGGCAGGCGCTGGAGCGCCGCCGACGCATTCCTGCGGCCAGCGCTGAAGCGGAATAACCTGACGCTGGTCGCCAAGGCGCTGGTGCGCCGCGTCGTGATCTCGGGGGGTCGCGCGGTGGGCGTGGAGTACGAGCGCGACGGCAAGCGCGAGATCGCCCGGGCAGAGCGCGAGGTCGTGTTGAGCGCGGGGGCGTACGGTTCGCCCCAGCTGCTGATGCTGTCTGGCATCGGGCCGGCGGATCACCTTCGCGAGATCGGGATCGAACCGCTGGTCGACTCGCCGAACGTCGGCCGGCACCTCCAGG
>Ga0209839_10001660_pt1 | contig 11254 bp, 8 predicted proteins | sample OrgsoiDNA2013050_FD_185800 | JGI IMG/M metagenome (GOLD analysis project Ga0209839, IMG submission 185800) | Permafrost soil microbial communities from the Arctic, to analyse light accelerated degradation of dissolved organic matter (DOM) -... | ecosystem: Environmental > Terrestrial > Soil >... | reverse complement strand
GCGCCCACATACTGTATATAATAACAGCTACTGGTTACATATACAGGTGACGCATGTCCGACCTCACGCCCCGTCAAACTCAGATCCTCAGGCTCATTCAAGACGCCATTGCCGAAAGTGGCATGCCGCCTACCCGTGCGGAAATCGCGCGTACGTTGGGTTTCAAATCTCCCAATGCGGCTGAAGAACATTTGCGCGCTTTACAACGCAAGGGCGTCATCGATCTGATACCCGGTGCTTCGCGTGGTATTCAACTCAAGGATATCTTGCGAGAACAACTGGGGCTGCCGCTGATCGGTCGAGTCGCTGCCGGGCGCCCGATTTTGGCCGAGGAACACATCGAGACGCGTTATCAAATCGATCCTCAGTTATTTCAACCGCAACCGCATTACCTGCTGAAAGTGCAAGGCATGAGTATGAAAAATGCCGGAATTATGCATGGCGATCTGGTTGCCGTTCATCGCACCCCCGAAGTTCGCAATCGCCAAATCGTCGTGGCGCGCCTGGAAAACGAAGTCACCGTCAAACGCTATCGGCAGGAAGGCACCATCGTGTGGCTTTTGCCTGAGAACACCGATTTCGAACCCATTCGGGTCGATCTCAAAGAACAGCCCATGATTATCGAAGGGGTTGTGGTCGGGGTGCTTCGTCGCGGTAAAGACGTGGATGCCGCGTGAGGCTATAGTTTACTCGGCCGTGGCGCTTGCGGATATCTTGGCCGATGCACGCGTCTGGAAGTTAAAAGACGCCTCGGCCGCTCCGTCTCGTCCGGTTTGGTCCACCGGTCGAAGCGCACTCGATGCGCGCTTGCCAGGCGGTGGTTGGCCGACGGCGTCGCTCGTCGAAGTGTTGCTGGAGACGACCGGCCTCGGTGAAATCCAGCTATTTTTACCGGCTTTGGTGGAATGCCAACATAGAATCGACGGTGAGGTGCCTTGGCTCGTCTGGATTGCGCCACCTCATGAACCTTACGCACCCGCTCTAGCGCAGCAGGGAATCGAACTAAGCCGCTTATTGGTGGTGCGTCCTGCCAGTGCCACCGAGGCCCTGTGGGCTGCCGAACAGGCTTTGAGTTCGGGAGTTTGTGCAGCGGTGCTGCTTTGGCTGCAAGGTACCGATGACCGTTGGCTGCGGCGTTTGAAACTCGCGGCGGAGGCGGGTGGCGCACTCGGCGTGTTGTTTCGTCCGGAGCGGCATCGGTTCGAGTCTTCTCCTGCCAGCTTGCGTGTGGCCGTGACGCAGGGTGAACATGAGACACATCTTGAATTAGTCAAAGTGCAAGGCGGCCGACCCGGTCCCGTTGAAATCCGACTGACATGAAAGCGAGTGGGCGGCACACCCCGGCTGCGACATCAGCGACCGCGGATTTATTCGCCGAAGCGCGGCCCGCGATCGTGCGGGCTGTACCGCCGCTCCCGCAACTCATTGTCCGTCCGCGTATCAAACAGTTGTGGTATGCCGCCGTGTTTCCGGAATTAATGGAACCGCAGGCGGCATCCATGCTGCAACGGCTTAGCCTGTCTGCGCAGCAATTCACGTCGTTGGTCAGCATCGACATGCCCAATGCCTTGTTGCTGGAAATCAAAGGCAGCGTGAAGTTGTTCGGTTCGCTGGCCATATTGCATGCGTCCATCGATGCGGCATGGAACCGCTTCTCGCTGCGTGCTCACAGTGCAACGGCTCCGACCACTTTGGCGGCACTGTGGTTTGCCCGTGCCGGCAAACGAGTATGCATCGAAGATCCCGGACAACTCGCGGGTGGACTTGCCGAGTTGCCGATCGCCTGCACGTCCTGGGATCCCGAATGGCTGCAAACGTTGCGTGCGATGGGAGTGACTCGCATGGGGGAATTGCTGCGCCTGCCGCGGGCTGGCATTGCTCGCCGTTTGAGCCCTGCCGCAGTCTTGGATCTCGACATCGCGTTGGCACGGCAAGCCGCCCCTCGCAGAGCATTCGTACCGCGAGCGCGATTTCGCGAGCGCAGCGATTTCGAGACGGAGATCGAGACCGTCGTTTATTTGCAAAAGGCACTCGAGCCTGTGGCCCTGCGCTGTGCGCAATTCTTGCGTGAGCGACAGGCAGGTGTACAAGCATTGGAACTCAAACTGCGACATCGCGTGCTACCCGTGACACGCGTGAGCTGTGGATTGGCGAGCATCACGAGCGAGCGTCGTCGCTTGGCGGATGCGTTGGATGAAAAGCTGAGTCGGCTCGAGCTTGCGGCACCGGTGCGAGGCATGGAACTCTTGTCGGGTTCGCTGCAGCCCCTGTCGTCCGATTCTTTGGATGCATTCGCGGGTTTGCGCGGCGGCGGCCGGGACGTGCGCGTCGGCGACACGGCGCCGCAATTGGTGGAACGTTTGCGTGCGCGGCTCGGTGAGGAGGCGGTGTACGGGGTCGTTTCCATCGCGGAGCATCGGCCGGAGGCTGCTTGGCAGCGGGTGCACGAACTGCGCCTGACATCTGCCGTGCGCGCAGGCGACATGCGCGCAGGCATGCGGGTAGCCGACGTGCGAGGCGACGTGCGCGTACTCGACATGCCGCGGCCGGTATGGCTATTGGATGAACCCGTGCTGCTATCGGCAGATCTTCGATACTTGCTAAAAAAAGGCTTGATTCTCGAGCAAGGTCCCGAGCGCATCGAGAGCGGTTGGTGGGATGGTAAAGACGTGGCGCGTGATTACTACATCGCACGCCAACTCCATGGCGCACGGTGGTGGGTTTTTCAGGAACGGCAGACCCAGTCTTGGTATCTGCATGGCGTGTTCGCTTGAGGTCGACGTGTACGCCGAACTGCATGCCTTGACCAATTTCTCTTTTCTGCGCGGTGCTTCGCATCCTGAAGAACTGGTGCTACAGGCGGGAAAGTTGGGATATCGAGCGCTGGCCATTACCGATGAATGCTCGCTGGCCGGGGTGGTGCGTGCACATATTGCGGCTAAACAATGCGGCCTGCCGCTCATCATCGGCGCGGAATTCATCTGCGTGGATGACCTCAAACTCGTGGCTCTGGCAACGGACCGATCAAGTTACGGCGCGCTGTCCCGGCTGGTGAGCCGTGTACGACGACGCACCACTAAGGGCAGTTATACGCTCCAACGCGACGATCTCGAGAATTCGCTCGATGGCTGTCTCCTCATTTGGCTGCCGCGCGCGGGCAGGGCGGCGCTGCCGCAACACGCCCAAGATGGCCGTTGGTTGCGTGAACGCTTCGCCGGTCGTTTATGGATCGGTGTGGAACTGCTGACTGGCGGTTGCGATGTGCGTCGCTTGGAACTCTTGGAGACGCTGGGTAAGACACTGGATCTGCCACAAGTTGCCGCAGGCGATGTGCACATGCATCGGCGCAGCCGCCGAGCCTTGCAAGACGTGCTGACCGCGATTCGCTTGAACACGCCCTTGAGTGCAGTGGGTTATGCCTTGTTTCCCAATGGTGAGCGCTGTTTACGGTCGGTGCAGCGTTTACAGGAACTCTACCCGGCGCCATTGCTGACAGAAACGCTGGCGATCGCCGAGCGCTGCACGTTCAAGCTCGACGAGCTACGTTACGAATATCCCGAGGAGATCGTGCCCGCAGGTGAAACACCCACCAGTCATTTGCGCGCGCTGACCGAACGAGGCTGTACCAGGCGCTGGCCGGCGGGGGTGCCCCCCGCCGTGCGCGCAGGCGTAGATCATGAATTGCGATTGATCGCTGAGCTCAAGTTCGAGCCATTCTTTCTCACCGTGCACGACGTGGTGCAGTATGCCCGTTCGCAAAAAATACTCTGTCAGGGTCGAGGTTCCGCAGCCAATTCCGTGGTCTGCTACTGCTTGGAAATCACCGAAGTAGATCCCTCGCGCATGGCCATGCTGTTCGAGCGTTTCATTTCCAAGGAGCGCAACGAACCGCCGGACATCGACGTGGATTTCGAGCATGAGCGGCGCGAAGAGGTCATCCAATATATTTACCGAAAATACGGGCGCGAGCGTGCGGCTCTCGCCGCCACCATCATCTCCTATCGGCCGCGCAGCGCTCTGCGCGATGTGGGCAAGGCGTTGGGGTTGGATCTTTCGGAAGTGGATAGATTGGCGCGCGGCTTTCAGTGGTGGGATGGTCAGCGCATCGATCCGGAGCGCATCCGCGCGTCAGGTTTCGATCCGGGCGATACTCGAACGCAGCGGCTCATGGCGCTCACGTCGGAAATTCTAGGGTTTCCTCGTCATCTGTCGCAGCATGTGGGAGGCTTCGTGATCGCGCGCGGCCGTCTGGATGAGATGGTTCCCATCGAAAACGCGACGATGCCGGACCGCACGGTCATTCAGTGGGACAAGGACGATCTCGATGCGTTGGGTTTGCTCAAGGTGGACGTGCTGGGGCTCGGCATGCTGAGCGCAATACGCCGTGCTTTTGATCTGGTCAATGAATTCGGCGGTTCGAGCGCCGTGCCTGGGGAGCTCGATTTGGCAACGGTGCCGAGCGAGGATCCGAGGGTGTACGACATGATCTGCCGCGCGGACACCGTCGGGGTCTTTCAAATAGAATCACGGGCTCAGATGGCCATGTTGCCTCGCTTGAGACCGCGCACTTACTATGATTTGGTCATCGAGGTGGCCATCGTGCGTCCCGGCCCGATTCAAGGCGAAATGGTGCATCCTTACCTGCGTCGCCGCAACAAAGAAGAGGCCGTGACCTATCCGAGCACGGACGTCGAAGCGGTGCTCAAACGCACGTTAGGCGTACCCATTTTCCAAGAACAGGTCATGCAGCTGGCCATCGTGGCCGCCGGTTTTTCACCCGGTGAGGCCGATGGCTTGCGGCGCGCGATGGCGGCTTGGAAACGCAAAGGGGGCCTGGAGCCTTTTCAGAAGCAACTGATCGACGGCATGCAGGCGCGCGGTTATCCGGAAAGTTTTGCCCACCAAATATTCAACCAGATTTTGGGATTCGGCGAATATGGATTTCCGGAGTCCCATGCGGCGAGCTTTGCGCTCCTCGTCTATACCTCCGCCTGGCTGAAACATCATGAACCCGCGGCGTTCTGCGCGGCGCTCATCAACAGTCAACCCATGGGCTTTTACGCACCGGCGCAGCTGGTGCGCGATGCGCGGGCGCATGGCGTCGAGGTGCGCCCGGTCGCGGTCGCCCTCAGCGACTGGGATTGCACGCTCGAGCGGCAAGACGATGGTCGTCCGGCGTTGCGATTGGGCTTGCGGGTAGTCAAGCACCTGTCGCAGGAGGGCGCGGAACGTTTGCTCGCCGCGCGCGCCTTGCGCGCCTTTGTTCACGTCGCCGATCTTGCTGAACGTGCTGCGCTCGATCGCCGCGATCTCGAAGCGTTGGCCGCTGCCGATGTGCTCGCGAGTCTTGCCGGCCATCGGCATCGTGCCGTGTGGCAGGTGAGCGGGGTCGAACGAGCGCTGCCGCTGCTGCCCGCGGACACCGTGGTCGAGGAGGGTATGCTCCTGCTGCGCGCACCGCACGAAGGCCAGGAGATTGTCGCCGACTACGGCAGCTTAGGCTTGACGCTGCGCCGTCATCCTATGGCGCTACTGCGCGACGTACTGGTCAAGCGGGGCGTCATTCCCAATCAAGAGCTTTGGGAACAGCCCAACGGCCGATCGGTGATGGCGGCGGGATTGGTGATTACGCGGCAACGGCCGGGCAGCGCGGGCGGCGTGACCTTCGTCACCCTGGAAGACGAAACGGGCTATATCAATTTGATCGTGTGGCAACGGGTGGCAACTGCACAGCGTGCGGCATTGCTGGAATCACGACTACTTCTGGTGCGCGGCAAGTTGCAGCGGGAGGGCGATGTGTTGCATGTGATCGCGCAACGCTTGACCAATCTATCGGAGCTACTGGCGGAGGTCCTGGGCGATCTCGTCGTCGCGTCGCGAAATTTTCATTGACCGGGACCGGCGTGCGATCGGATTCAAATGTCGAGTCCGATGGCCCGCATCAACTCGATGCCGTTGCTTTTGGTCGCGACTCCATCGCGTAGCTTGAAATCGAATTTGAGTTCGCCGTCCAGCAATTCGTCCTGGAAATGAACGTTCTTGAGCGCGCCGGGCTCGAGCACGATGCCGTCGGTGAGGGCCAAATCATGAGTGCTGATGAGGCCAATGGCGCCGCGTTCGATTAACGCACGGATCACGCCTTGCGCGCCGATGCGCCGATCGGTCGAATTGGTTCCCTGCAGTAGCTCGTCCAGCAGAAACAACAGCGGCAATTTTGCGGGCTCGAACAATTGCCGCAGCCGCGTGATCTCGGCGTAGAAACGTGAGCTCCCTTCGTATAGCGAATCATTGACGCGAATGCTGGCCCCGACTTGAACCGGCGTGAGCCGCAGGCGCGCCGCACACACCGGCGCGCCCGCCATCGCTAGGACGGTATTTATCCCGACCGAGCGGAGTAAAGTGCTCTTACCGGACATGTTGGAGCCGCTTACCAACAGTACCCGAGTCTCGCCCGAAATGTCGACGTCGTTACGGACGCGTGCCTGCAGTGATATCAGCGGATGGCCGAGACCCGTCGCGATGAAGGCAGGAGGGCCGTCGAGGAATTCCGGGAACGGCTCCGCGGGGCGCTCGAAACTGTAGGCCGCGATGGATTGCAGTGCTTCGATGTCGCCGAGCACACCGAGCCACGATTGCACCACGTGCCCATGACGCTGCCGCCACCGCTCGGCCGCCAGCGCTGAGTGTATGGTATACATCAGAGGCAACAGCAACGGGGTCAGGAACGGGTTGCGGCGCGCCTCGACGAAATTGACGAGGGTGGCGAGCTTCGAGAGCGTCGTGGAGGCCGTTAACGAATGCGAAGAGAGTTCTTCTTTGAGCGTCCTCAGGGGCGGCGCATCGAAGGATTCGGCTTCGATGCGCCGCAACAGCGCCGCGAACAGCCTTAGATCTTCGTAAGCGTGTTCCACGCCCGACACGGCTGCATGCACCTGGGTGCGAAAAGCGTAGGTGAGGCTCGCTTCGACTAGCAGCACGGCGAGAAATGGAAACGCGAGTCCCCAGATCGCCCAGATCCCCGCCGTGGCGGCGGCCGCAGCGACCAGAAGGATTACGGCAATGCGCAGCCACCCGCGCGACAGTTCACTGGGCGCAGACGCCCACTTCCCGAGCGTATCCGCGTGCAGGGCAATCCGCTGCGGTTCACCGAGGACCGCGAGATCCTCGCGCAGATCGATCCGGCCGCGCAATTCGCTGACGCACGTTTGCCGGGCGCGGATCGTCTCGAGGGCGGCGGGTGCGAGCAACCATCGCGCGAGGGTATCTGCGCCCATGGGCGTTCGTGCGGTACACAGGCCTTCATACAAGCTCTGCCTGCCGAACAGGTCGAGATCGGCGCCGTATAAGTGATGCTCGTCCTTGAATTGGTCGCCGGTTGCTCCGCCATCGAGGCGTTGACCGCGCATCCGCTCGAGGCCCGCCCGGTAAAACGTCACCGCGCGCCGAGCGAGGGATTGCAGACCTCTAACTCTTTGATGATAAAGCACGACCGCAGTGAAGAGACTTGTGGGAACGAGTAGCCAAGCGGGCGAAACGCGGTGTCCGGAGCAGCCCCACGCGAGGGTGAGAAATACGGCGGCAAGCACCAGCCGCGCGGAGCCGACGCGTCCGTCCAATCGATCCAATCGAGCCAACGATGCTTCACGCTGGGCGAGGCGATCTGAATACTGTTCTGATGGACTCACAGCGTACGAAGTTTCCAGTGAGGAATAGCTCACCCCGGGGGCAGTATCCCACCGTTTTGCGGCTCGCGCGGCGCCGCCGACGCCGAATGTTCTCGAACGGTGCAAGGCGCAGTCCCCGCTCTACGGCCGTCAGAGGCGCTTGCGTCAACGAATTTTGAGGGTACGGGCGTAGGACCCGCTCAGTGATCCTTCTTGTTCCTTTTCTTCTTTGTCGCGCGCGCTTTATCCAACTCCCCGCCGTCGATGGAATCGATATCGTCCGCGTCGTCTATTTCGTAATCGTCGAAGTCGCTCAACAGCTCAGCCGTACGGCGTTCCTCCATCACACGTTCCAAACGTCGCCATGCCGGTTCCGCGCCTTTTGGAGCGCGTCGCCGCTGTGACTCGACATCGCGCATAATGTGATCCACGTCAACATCGTCACCGCCGGGCGCGGCGTCCTCAGCGTCTTCTTCCTCGAACTCGTCCGATTCGGGTTTTTCGCTCATGCCACCGAAGCTTGCGCTTCACCAGTGAACTAACACGCGCGCGTTATAAACGGAAATGCGCCTTGCGCGCAATACCCTGGCGCACACTCGTCAAAACATCTGCGACGGGCGTCCGATCCAAGTATCTGTTACACACGTCTGCTAGGCGTCCTGCTATTTAACCAGGTCGTTGAGCTGAAAGATCGGCAGCAACAGTGCGATAACGATGAACATGACGACGGCGCCCATGAAGACGACCATGAACGGCCCCAAAAGATTGGTCATGGTGGAGAGCAGGCCATCCATTTCGCGTTCTTGATTCGACGCTGCACGCTCGAGCATCTTTTCGAGTTCGCCGCTGCTCTCGCCGCTGCTGATGAGATGGATCATCATGGGTGGGAAGACTTTACGGGCCGCCAGCGATTTGCCGATGGGCGCGCCCTCACGGACTCGCAGGGCCGCCTCCTCGACGGCCCGCTTCATCGGTAGGTTATTGACCACCTCGGCGGAAATGCGCAGCGCCTCGAGCACCGGCACGGCGCTTGCCGTAAGGATGCTGAAAGTACGGGAAAATCGGGCGGTATTCACACCGCGGATGAGCTTGCCCAGAAGCGGCACCCGCAGCAGGAATCGATCGAACGCCAAGCGTGCTTCCGGCGCCCTGAGCCAGCGCAGAAAGCCCCACGTGGCGACGATGATGAAGATCACCCCGTAGAACCAGTAGAGGCGCACGGAGTCGCTCATGCCGATTAAGATGCGTGTGGCGAGGGGCAACTCCTGGTGGCCGGATTCGAAAACGGCTACGACCTGGGGAACGACATACGCCAGCAGAAACGACACGATGGCGAACGACAGCACCATCAATACGATGGGGTAAACCAACGCGTTGCTGACCTGTTGACCCATGACCTGGCGGGATTCGGTGTAGTCCGAGAGCCGTTCGAGAACGGAATCCAGTTTTCCCGACTGTTCGCCGGCGGAAACGGTGGCTCGATAAATCTCCGGAAACGCCTGTGGAAAGTCCTTGAGCCCATCGGCCAGCGGGTGGCCTTCCACCACCTTGCCGCGAACGCCCAGGATGATTCGCTGGACGCGCGGTTTTTCGGTCTGTTCGGCAACTGCCTGCAACGATTCTTCGAGCGGCAATCCCGAGTGCAGCAACGTCGCCAATTGGCGGGTGAGCAGCGCCAGATCCAACGTCGATAGTCCGCGGCGCATGAAACCGCGGCGACGGCGCTGCTTGAGTTCCCGCTGCGCCGTCTCTTGGATGTCCATCGGCAGCAGTTGCTTGTCGCGCAGCATCTGTCGGACATGCTTGGGGGTGTCGCCCTCGATCAGCCCCTTGCGTTCGCGACCTTGAGCATCGAGCGCCGTGTATTCGAACGCACCCATCAGTCCTCGCGGGTGACGCGCAATACTTCTTCGAGCGTCGTTTCGCCCTCCATCACCTTGCGCCGTCCATCGTCGCGGATGCCGGGACTCGCAGTGCGAGCATAGCGCTCGAGATCCTGTTCGGACGACCCGTCATGGATCATGGTGCGCATGTGATCGTCGACGGCGATGAGTTCATAGATACCGGTGCGTCCGCGATAGCCCGTCCCCGGCTCGCTGCTGGGGCGGTAGAGGGTCACCGGTTCGCCCCTTGAATCGAGATTGAGAAGCCGGCGTTCGTATTCGCCGGCGAGGAAGGGTTCGCGAGTTTCGGGATTCAGTACGCGCACCAGCCGTTGTGCGAGCACGCCGATCAAGCTGGAGGACAGCAAGAATGGTTCGATTCCCATGTCCCGCAGCCGGGTGACGGCGCCTACCGCGGTATTCGTGTGCAGCGTCGAGAGCACGAGGTGGCCGGTCAAACTGGCTTGCACCGCGATTTGCGCGGTCTCCAAATCGCGGATTTCGCCGACCATGACCACGTCGGGGTCCTGCCGCAAGATGGCTCGCAGGCCGCGAGCAAACGTCATTTCCACCTTCGTGTTGACCTGCGTCTGTCCGATGCCGTCGATGTAATATTCGATGGGATCTTCCACCGTCATGACGTTTCGCGTGTTGTCGTTGATGCGTTCGAGCGCGGCATACAGCGTGGTGGTCTTACCCGATCCCGTCGGGCCGGTCACGAGGATGATGCCGTGGGGTTTATGGATGATTTCATGCATCGTTTCCTGAGTGCGCGGATCCATGCCGAGTGAGGTGAGTTCGATGCGTCCCGCTTGCTTGTCCAGCAAGCGCAACACGACCCGCTCACCGTGGCCCGACGGCAGCGTCGAGACGCGGACGTCGACGGCGCGACCGGCGATTCGCAAAGAGATTCTGCCGTCCTGCGGCAAACGCCGTTCGGCGATATCGAGCTTCGACATCACCTTGATGCGCGATACCACCAGCGGCGCCACGGCACGCTTCGTTTGCAGTACCTCCCGCAGCACGCCGTCGACGCGGAACCGAATCACCAGACGGTTTTCGTACGGCTCGATGTGAATGTCCGACGCGTTTTCCTTCACGGCCTGTGTGAGCAAGGCGTTGATCAGGCGGATGATGGGAGCTTCGTCGTCGCTTTCGAGCAAGTCTGAGGATTCGGGGATGTCCTCAGCCAAGTGAGCGAGGTCGGTATTGTCATCCAACCCCTCCAGCATCTGCATGGCAGCGCCGGAGCCGGCTTCGTAGGCGATGCGCAGCATCGAGTCGAAAACTTCGACTGAAACCCGCTCGAGCTTCAAGGGAACGCCGACGAACCGGCGCACTTCGGCGAGCGCCTGGGGTGTCACACCGGGCCGGCAGACCGTGTCAGCCACGTCATTGGCGATGCCGCGCACCAGCACGCCGTGCCGCTTTGCAAAGGGGAAGGAGAGTTTCCGCTGGACTGCGTCTTGAAGTTCGGCGTTCATGGGGCACCCGATGGGGTGTCTGACCCCGTCCGCGGGGCGGGAGCAGTCGGCGCGGGTTGCTGCGGCGGGTTCGGTGTGGCGCCGCCCGGATTGGTAATGGCCGGCGGCGGGGCGGGCGGCAGCGCGGATTTCGGCGGAATCGCGAGGATGACCGGTTGTTTCTGTCCCGGCAGGAGCGTGACGTGGCCGTGTGTCAGAGTTCTTTCATCTTCGCGCACCTCGT
>Ga0209839_10001659_pt1 | contig 11258 bp, 7 predicted proteins | sample OrgsoiDNA2013050_FD_185800 | JGI IMG/M metagenome (GOLD analysis project Ga0209839, IMG submission 185800) | Permafrost soil microbial communities from the Arctic, to analyse light accelerated degradation of dissolved organic matter (DOM) -... | ecosystem: Environmental > Terrestrial > Soil >... | reverse complement strand
TCCTGAGAGAATTTGCCAACGTTCATCCTGAAATAGCCAGACACGCAGATAGCGGCAGAGAGCTTCAACAGGGTTTCCCTGTAATTGCACTTTTACATGTGCTTTTACTGCAACGACTGCTGTTTCTCCATGCAACTGCATTACTGGCTCCTCGACAAACTCCACTGCTGTCTGCACTACAGCCCCAGAAGCATGACTATCAATATCATCACGTTTTCCCTGCACATTTCCCTCAACATCGATAAACACCAGATCATCGTGTATTAATCGCTCCAGGGCCTGCACATCATTCTTCACCATTGCCTGTTGAAGCTGCAGCTCGACATCACGAATTTCGTCAAGAGAGTGACTCATATTTCATACCTTTCACCTAAATCAAAATTGATAAGCCCGTCTATCAGTAGCGTAGCAGACGGGAGCTGTGAAGAGAAGGGAATTTCTATGCTCTTAGCGTGGTCGGTAGTGAGAATGTATGGACTTAGCGGGCAAGCAGCCTTGTGGCTTCGGCTCGTGTAGGAAATATTTAGCTGAACTCAAATCTGTTTAGTTTCTGCCGCCGTTCGCGCCAATCGGGCAGGGTTTGATCGAGGAGTTGATAGTACTGTTTGCTGTGATTGTGCTCTTTAAGGTGACATAATTCGTGGATCAGGACGTAGTCGATGCAATCTATGGGCGTCTGCACAAGCCTGGGATTGAGCGTGATCAGTCTTGAAGGGCTGCAACTGCCCCAGCGCGTCTTCATCGAGCGAATGGCGAGTGATGGATAGGCGATGCTCAGGCGTTCAATACGAGGATAGCATAGTGCGAGGCGTTCATAGAATATGCGCTTAGCGTTGTTGCGGTACCACTGCTCAAGAACGTTCTGCACCTGTTTTGCATTATCTCTGTCAGGCACTATGACATAGATAATACTGCGCTCCTGCCTCACATCTTCAAGCCGACCTGCGAGCACTTTCAGGCGGTATTGGCGACCAAGATAGCGGTAGCTCTCGCCGCTTACATAGGCGCGGGGCGTTTCGGCAGGTGAGTAGAGCGCGAATTGCTGCTGCTGGCGCAATATCCAGGGTGCGCGCTTGCGTATCAGCGCTTCGATGGTGGTGAGTTCGCAGCCTTCTGGCGCGGTAATGATCACCTGTAGATCAGGTTGAACCGCGACGGCGGCTGTCTGGCGCTTTGCGAAGCTCACGGAATATTCGATCGTCGCACTACCAAATTGTAAACTACTGCTCTGCATACATATAGTATACTACAGTAGGGATGGGGCTTGCTCCATCCAGCATCCCTTCAGCAACATATTTTTGATTGATTCAGGTATTGGGGTAGGGACCAGCTTCTAGCGCGTCCGGATTTATCATGTTCCTATACGTTTCAAAAGTGATGCAACATGGAGGAATTGATACATGGATATCAAAAGAAGTGGCTCACAGCCTTCTGGCAAAGGACCGGCTGAGTATTTTACCGGTGCTGTACGCGTTGACCCTCTCTTCGAGGCTCCTGAACCGGCCCGTGTGGTCGGTGTCAGTGTCACGTTTGAGCCCGGCGCGCGGACGGCATGGCACACCCATCCGCTGGGCCAGACCCTGATCGTGACGGCTGGCTGTGGCCGGGTCCAACGCCTGGGTGGTCCGATCGAGGACATTCGACCAGGGGATGTGATCTGGTTCGCGCCAGGGGAGAAACATTGGCATGGGGCCGCCCCAAACACAGCGATGACCCATATTGCTATTCAGGAAAAGCTCGACGGTAAGACCGTCGACTGGATGGAAAAGGTCAGCGACGAACAATACCAGGCGTGATAGGAATGGGGCGCTATTTCACAGCCGATCGCGCTGTTTTGCCACCTCAAGCAACTGCTCAAGCAGGAGGTCCATCTCTACTGAAGCGACGGAAAAGTGATGGTGTGCTTGCAATGGATAGAGATAATCCTCGATATCATTCATCATACCTTTGTGGATGTCGCGGTTCGTCGTCCAATCGCGTATCTTGCGCTGCTCGATGATCTTTTCGATGCGAATTGCCATGTCGGTCAGCAGTTCGTCAGGGGCCACGCCTGCGAGGCTCTTGAGAGATGGTTCCAGTAAGGTCTGCAACACGCCAAAGTAAGCGGGCGCGTGTTGACGGTGGTGCAGGCGCGCGGGTGTGCTCCGATCGGAACCTTGCTGTGCCTGTTTGAGCATGTCGCGCATCTGCTTGAGGTACTCGGCCTCGCTGAGGCGTCCGGCTTTGTATGCCTCGATAGTTTCGTTAATGAGCTGCGAGAAACGCCGGTACGCCACCGGACTCTCCGCGACGCGCTCCGTGAGGGTCTTCTTGAGGCGGTAGGCGATGGTATCCGCCTTTGCCGCGCTGCCCTCGATTCTTTCAACCTCGGCGGCGAACGCATCATTGTCGAAGATATTCACCATCTCCGTGATCTGCCTGACCTCCGATGAGGTGATATGCTGGTTCATCAGGCCGCGAATTTTCTGCTCGTAATCTTTGTAATCAATTGTTTCGGCATAGCGGTAGCGCACGGATACGCGCAGGTTGTTGAAGAAGCGGAAATCGCTTTTATAACGATTAATCTGGCTCTCCGGCGTCTCCTGGTAGAAGTAGACTGTGCTGAGTGCGATCTTCAGGCAGCGCGCGAAGTTGGTCAGCGCCTCGTAGAATTGCTGACGACTGTCCTCCGCTTCCAGGAAACGCTCAAATGCTTCGTTGTCCTGTTTGTTCTTGACCTCCTTGAAGACGTCCCACAGCGCGGCGTGATATAGCGGCAACTTCCTCACTTCTTCGGAGGTGTCGGCGATAATGCCAGCCACATCCTCGCTATCGAAGGCGGCCAGGGCATTGTAGGTATTGAGCGCGGCGTTCAATTCGCCGAGCACGCCGCGATAGTCGATAATGTAGCCGAACTCTTTGCCTTCAAACAGGCGATTGACGCGCGAGATGGCCTGGAGCAGCGAGTGCTCTTTGAGCGGCTTATCGATGTAGAGCACGGTGTTGCGCGGCTCGTCGAAGCCGGTCAGCAGCTTGTCGACCACGATCAGCATCTCGACGCCATCGGCATTCCCGAAAGAAGATTTGATCTCTTGCATGTATTTATCTTCAGTGCCGAAGCGCTCCATCATTCTCTTCCAGAAGGCTTCGACGACCGGTGACTTCGTGTTGTCGACCTCTTCGTTGCCCTCGCGGGTGTCGGGCGGCGAGATGATTACCTCGCAACTGACCTCGCCAAAGTCGTCGAGGTATTTTTTATAGAGAAGCGCCGTCTCTTTGTTGGCAGCGGCGAGTTGGGCCTTGAAGCCGTGGCCTTTGAACGTGCCCCGGTAGTGTTCGGTGATATCGTAGGCGATCTGCTGAATACGCTGCTCAGTCTGGCTGATCGCCTCGGTGCGGCTGAATTTACTTTTGAGGTCGCGCTTCTGATCGTCGTTCAGGGTGCGGGTGACGCGCTCGAACCACTGATCGATCTGCTCCTGGTTGACGCCTAATTCGGCCATGCGTCCTTCGTACAGTAACGGCACTACCGCCTTGTCGTCTACGGCCTGCTGCATGGGATACTTGTGGATGAAGTCGCCGAACTTTAGCACGGTTGCCTTCTCAGCTTTGAGCAGGGGAGTGCCGGTGAAGCCAATGTAGCAGGCGTTCTCGAATATCTGGCGCATCTTCGCATGGAAGCTCCCGTACTGGCTGCGGTGGCTTTCATCCACGAGCACAAAGATGTTCGGACTCGTGTCCTTGAGACCCTTATCGACGGCTGACTCGAACTTGTTGATAACGGTGGTGATAATCTCGGCCTTGCCGTTCTGCACCGCGTCAACCAGGTCAGCCCCCGATTCGGCTTTATGCACCTGCTTGCCACAGGCGAGAAAGGTGCGCCAGATCTGGTCGTCGAGATCGACGCGGTCCGTGACCAGGATCACGCGTGGATTTACGATGGTGGGATGCAGGGCGAGCGCCTTTGCCAGCATGACCATGGTGATCGATTTGCCGCTGCCGGTGGTATGCCAGATGACGCCACCTGTACGTCTGCCCTGCGCATTGAGCGACTCAACCCGTGCGATGGTGGCTTTGACGGCGAAGTATTGTTGGTAGCGAGCGATCTTCTTGACGCCGGTGTCGTAGACGATGAACTGGTAGATCAGCTCCAGCAGCCGTTCTGGACGCAGCAGGCTATACATTGCGCGGTCCTGCGCGGTCGATAGACGCTCGCCCGCCTGCTCCGCTGTGTCGAAGTAGCGCCGGATGGCCTGTGCCTGCTCGCGATGGTTGTAGAGCAGGTTTTTCTCAGACGAACTCATTGGCCGGTTGATTAGCGCGTGGACGCTGGGCTCGATGTTGCGCTCCTCGGACCAGACGGACCAGAACTTCTCTGCCGTGCCAGTTGTGGCGTAGAGCGCGTCGTTTTTGCTGACCGCGAGCAATAACTGGGTGAAGACGAAGAGCCCTGGAATCTCATCGTCCCGCTGGTTGCGCAACATCTGGGAGATCGCCTGCTTGACTGGATTGTTATCGTTCGTATTCAGGTCGGGCCGCTTGCACTCGATCACGACCAGGGGAAGACCGTTGACGAAGAGCACGATATCGGGGCGGCGCGTCTCATTGCTGCGCCGCCGTTCGACCGCGAACTCGTCGCTGACGTGAAAAACGTTGTTGGTCGGGTGCTTCCAGTCGATGTAGCGCAATGTGTAGCTGCGCGTATTGCCATCGATGGTCTGCGGAAGGCTGGTGCCGAGGGTGAGCAGGTCGTAGATCTTCTCGCTGGTGCGCACCAGTCCATCGTATGGCTCGTTCTTCAGCTTGCGTATGGCCTCCTGGATATTCTCCTCGGAGAACGGGTAGGCGCGGCCCTTGTAGTGGATGCGGTTGATCTTGCGCAGTTGCGCCTCCAATATGCTGTCCAACACAACATTGCTAAGTTTGCCGCCGCGTGCCGCGAGAGCCTGTTCTGGATTGAGATAGCTATAGCCCATTGCGCGCAGCAACTGCAGCGCGGGAATCTGTGAGATAAGCTCTTCGCGAAACGACGGCATTATGTCTTTACCCGTACCTTTCCAGTAAGCAACTGTTGCATCAAGCCCTGCTTCTGCTTTTTGAGCAGTTCAAGCTTGCGATTGAGAAGCGATAGTTCGTGGTCACAGGTATCTAATACTTCTGCAATGCGTTTTTGTTCTTCAAGTATTGGGTAAGGCAACCGTATTGTAGCAAAATCCTCAAAATTAATTTGTTTTCCATCACGAATACCTATGATCGCAACTCCTAAATGTGAGATGAAATTCTGAGATTTATAGAGGTGTTTATAGAAGCTATCAACAATAGGTTGCTTTGGCTTGAGTACCGTATATGCCGGACTGACTAGACCTTTATACTGTGAATACTCAATACCGCCTTGAAATGAGCGCAGGCTGATGATGAAATCGCCTGGCTCAACCAATTTATAACTTTCAGTTTCATTTGCTGGCATCACAACGCGTGTATCAAGCATAGAACGAGGAACAACTCCTCGATCCTGGGTCACTGAAAGCAATTCTTCACTACCGTTGTTACGCTTTGAATAAGTCTGGAAGATATCACCCGCTTTGAGTAAGGGCCATGGTTGATTGGCAAAAGTTTCAAACCTTCTCTTCCCCGTTAACAATTGCTGCACCAGCCCGCGCTTATACTGTTGCTTTGTGGCGATGAGTTGGGTAGCGAGATCGATGGCGCGGTCCCAGGTGGAGAGGATGTCAACTATCCGTTGCTGCTCTAAAGGTAGGGGAGTGTAAACTATCTGACGAGTGATTTCCTCTTTTCTAACATGCAAGAGCGTTGCCTTGAATCCATGCGCCTTGCGCTCGATATTGCTTGTAGCAGCTTCAAGAGCCGCATAGAGCCAGAGCGGGTTTATATCTTCAAACGGCTGCACACGAAAGATGTGCTGATTTAGAACACCTCTTGGACCATTCCAGATAGTAGGCCCAAAGGAAACGCCTCGTGTTCCCGCCCATGCGAATAGAATGGTTCCTGGTTCAATGATCCACGATTCATCGGGTACACCACTGAAGTAGTTAAACTCTTTAGAACCATTTAAATTTTGTATTCTAATTATAGGTAAACCTTCCTTTGACCAATCAGGTGGTCGAAAACCATAACCGTTAGAAAAGTTGCAAAGGTCACCTATAGTTTTCCTTGACCAGCCTTCAAGTGTCATAGCCCGAGTTCCTTCAAGTAAATCCGTGCCTGCTTCTGTACCTGAGTTAGTTCCTCTTCAATCTTGAAAAGATCTGTTTGGATCATATTCAGATTAACCTCTTCTTCATCTTCGAACATATCAACATAACGTGAAATATTCAGATTAAAATCGTTCTCGATGATTTCCTCGCGAGTTGCTATATAACTATATCGCTCGACAGTAACGCGATCATGATAAGTATTCGCGATCTGTTCGATATCTATCGTGCGTAGCTTATTCTGGTTAGTCCCAGGCTCGAAGTTATGACTTGCATCAATAAGCACCACCGTATCATCAGGCTTGTTGTGGCGGAAAAGCAAGATAGTTGCCGGAATGCCAGTACCATAAAACAGGTTTGGAGGCAGGCCGATCACCGCGTCGAGCAGGTTATCCTCGATCAGCCTCTTGCGAATGATGCCCTCAGAGTTTGCGCGAAACAGGACGCCGTGCGGAACAATCACGCCCATACGGCCCTTGTGCAGATCCATCGTCTCAACCATGTGCTGGACGAAGGCGTAGTCGCCCTTGCTTTTGGGAGGCACGCCGCGATGGAAGCGAGCGAAGCGGTCCTTAGGCGCGACATCGGCCCCCCATTTATCGAGCGAGAAGGGCGGATTGGCGACCACCACTTCGAAGCGCATCAGGGAATCGCTCTCGATCAACTGCGGATTGCGCAGCGTGTCGCCCCACTCGATGCGGGCGTAGTCGATGCCGTGGAGGAACATATTCATCTTCGCCAACGCCCAGGTGCTGCCATTGTTCTCCTGACCATACAGCGAGAAATCGTTGTTGCCGACGTGGCGGGCGCACTTGATGAGCAGCGAACCCGAACCGCAGGCCGGATCGCAGATGCGCTCCCCTGGCTTGCGGATCAAGGAGCGAGGCCAGCAGCTCAGAGACCTCCGGCGGTGTATAGAACTCGCCCGCCTTCTTGCCAGCTCCGGAGGCGAAGCGAGCGATTAAATATTCGTAGGAATTGCCAATGATATCCAGGTTGCCGATGCGCGACGGACGCAGATCGAGCTTCGGGTTGGCGAAATCTTCCAGCAGACTTTGCAGGCGCGTGTTGCGTTCCTTTGTCCTGCCCAGATTGCCCTCAGAATTGAAATCGATATTGCGGAAAACGCCTTCCAGCTTCTCGCGGTTGGCGTTCTCAATGGTATCGAGCGCGATATTGATCAGTTCGCCGATATTGGTAGCGCGGCGTTGATTGTAGAGGGTATCAAAATCGCAGTCGTCAGGGAGTACGAAGCGCTCACGTGTCATACGGCGGCGGATGCGCTCCTCATTCTCGCCATACTGCTCGCGATTCAGCGCGTAATGATCGTGCCACACATCCGAAATATATTTGAGGAACAGCATTACCAGGATATAGTTTTTGTACTCGGAAGGATCGACCGTGCCCCGGAACGTGTCACAGGCGCGCCAGAGAATACCATTGATCTCATCCTGGCTGATCATTTTTTGCCCCTGCTCGTCGAAGAAAGATTTTTGAACGATACGCATTATGTTCCGCACTCCATTACCCGACGTGTCAATGTTGTCTGACGTGGCATCTATTTTTATTGTAATCATAGTACCTGAGCCAGACACAAAGCAATTCTTTTAACGCGATACAAATCTGGAAATATCAATTGGTGTCGTCTAATACGCGCTCGCAGTTCAGGGGTAGGCAAATCGTACACAACGAGGAGAAGGCGCTGAATCGCTGGACGGCATACATGCGATCCCTACCACGGAAATTTACGGGCGCTAATCTTATGGGGCCAGTGTAAACCGGGTCGGGTTTATTGTCAATCGTTTATTTGAATGATGGATGCGCCGCATCGCAACAAATAAACATCATGCCCCTCATATATTATCGTGCCATATGATGTAGGGGCGCGGTTCACAAGCCCGTTGCGCCCCAATGCCGCCGCGCTCCCCATCCACCGATGCGTGTCGATATTTGGCGCAAATGGGCTTGTGAACCGCGCCCCTACATCATGAATTGCGGTATTATGGTATGGGATGCATCATTATGTGCGAATGGCGCGGCGGGCTTGTGAACCTGTCTATTACCCACATCTTTTCAGGTCATCAATGGAAAGCCTGATGACAGGCCGAAGGAAATTCTTCCCGTTCTCAGGAATGATTTCTAGCTCATCCTTGTAGATACGCCTGAGAAGCGGCCCAAGAAAGATGTGGGTAATAGACAGCTTGTGAACCGCGCCCCTACATCAGAGCCATCCACCTTCAGAGAAGGAAGGCTTTGCTGTTTGCTGCAAAATGTGACGGATACCCGATGTCTCTTCAGACCAACAGAGGGCATTTCTTGTAAGAAGAGAGTCCAGCCCCCCTGACAGCCTGATGCCACGCCTACGAATAGGCCAATAGGCCATTCACCTATTTTTCCTTCTGGCCTATGCTCAGGCAGCCTCCCAGGCCGACCCAGGGCACAATAGGCCAATAGGCCAATGGGTCACACCCCCTTGTCCAGAGACCGACCCCATCGCCTGCCCACAGCACCATCACAACTCTTCCTCCATCCCCACCGCCTCACCTCGCCTCCTCGCGTCCCATCGCCCGCAACAGCCCAACATAATTCCCTCGTCCTGCCCGCGTGTTGGGGTGATCGTCCCCTAACGTCTGCTCCCAAATGGCAAGCGCCCGCCGCAACAACGGTTCGGCCAGCTCGTACTTTCCCTGGTTGTGATAGAGTGCCGCCAGATTGTTGAGGCTGGTCGCCGTGGAGGGATGCAGTGCGCCCAACTGCTGCTCGCAGATGGCCAGAGCGCGCTGCAACAATGGCTCGGCCTGCTCATAGTTGCCCTGCGCCCGATAGAGTGCCGCCAGATTGTTCAGACTGGTAGCTGTCAAGGGGTGCAGTGCGCCCAACTGCTGCTCGTGGATGGCCAGGGCGCGCTGCAACAAGGGCTCGGCCAGCTCGTCCTTGCCCTGATCTCGATAGAGCAGCGCCAGATTGTTCAGGCTCTGTGCCGTGTGGGGGTGCTGAGCACCCAACTGCTGCTCGAAGATAGCCAGGGCGCGCTGGTACAAGGGCTCGGCCAGCTCGTACTTGCCCTGGGTGCGATAGAGTTCCGCCAGATTGTTCAAACTTTGAGCCGTGTCGGGATGCATGGCTCCCAACTGCTGCTCGTGGATGGCCAGGGCGCGCTGGTACAAGGGCTCGGCCAGCTCATACTTGCCCTGGTCATCATAGAGTGCCGCCAGATTGTTGAGGCTGGTCGCCGTGTCGGGGTGCAGTGCACCCAACTGCTGCTCGCAGATGGCCAGAGCGCGCTGCAACAATGGCTCGGCCAGCTCGTACTTGCCCTGCGTCTTATAGAGTGCCGCCAGATTGTTCAGGCTGGTCGCCGTGTAGGGATGCAGTGCTCCCAACTGCTGCTCGAGGATCGCCAGGGCGCGCTGGTACAATGGCTCGGCCTCGCGATTGCGCCCGCGCTGTCTCAGGTAGTAGCCTGCTTCGTTGAGCAGGCGCGCGGCCTCTAGGCTGCTGATCTGCTCCTGCTCGATCCAGGTGGCGCAGAGCAGGGCGTGAGGGAGCCAGCGCTCACAGGCAGGCCACTGCGTCACATCACTAACCTTTGGACGGGCGGCGCAGACGGCCAGGACGGCGCGTTGTTTCCACTGTTGCGCGGCTTCGGTGGGGAGGCTGTCCTGGGTGACGGCCTGTACGAGGCGATGGACGGAGAGCGTCTTCGTGCGCGGGTCGCGGGTGAGCAGGGAGTAGGCGCGCAGGGCTTCGATGGCCTGGGCGAAGAGGAAGGCGTCGGCGGCGACGGGAGCGAGCTGGTCGCCAAGATGCTTTGCGCCCTTCGTGAGGATGGTTTCGGGGATGGCGTCGGGGACCAGGTAGGCGCAGAGGCGGAGCAGGTCGGCGGCGGCAGGGTTCTTCTTTTCGACGCGCTCGAAGGAGAGCGACCAGGTGGTGGCGACGGGGGCGGGATGATCTTCGACGAGCGAGCGGCGCTCGTTGAGCACTGTTTGTCGATGGCGCTGGTAGATGCGCTGGTAGTCGTCCAGAGACGTGCCTGTGGCTTCCAGGTAGGCTCCAGCCTGATCGAGGGCCAGGGGCAGCCCGCCCAGTTCCTGTGTCAGTTCGCGTGCCAGTCGTTGCTCGTCGGCAGGTGCCTGGGCCAGTTCGCCATCAGAGGGCAGCAGAGCGGCACGACGCAGCAGCAGCAACGCGCCTTGCTCAGTGGGCAGCGTCTCCACCTCTAGCCGCGTCGCCAGTCGCTGCATATCGTAGGCGCGCGTGGTCAGCAGGATGTGACCACCTGGATGCGGAGGCAGAAACGCTGGCAGCAGTGTCACATCGTCGGCATTATCCAGGATGAGCAGCCACTTCTGATGCGTGTGCAACCATGCCTTGACCGCCGCAATGGTGATCTCCTGGTCGCCCGCGTGTTGTTCGGGCAGCTTGAGCAGGGTGGCGAGCGCGCTGTAGGAAGCGGTCAGCTCTTCGCGGGTCTCCGCGCGCGCCCACAGCACCGCCTCGTAGTCGTGGGAGTAGCGATAGGCGTATTCGCTGGCGAGCTGCGTCTTGCCGATGCCGCCAAGCCCGCTGATGGCGTGTGGCGAGTGCGCGAGAACCTGCCCTGTCTGTGGAGGTTGCGAAAGAGCCGTGGTCTGTCCTGTCTGCAACTGCGCGTGCAGGCGTGCAAGCAGCTCGTCGCGTCCCAGGAAGAAGGTGTTGCGTGGATAGGGAATATTCCATATAGGCGACAGAGCCTTGCGTGCCGCGCTCTCAGGCTGCAACGAGAGGTCTGCGATGGCTTGACGAATGCCTATTACCACATTCGTCCACGCCTCGTCCCGATCGGGCCAGGTGGTGATCGGTCTGGCATCGGTGGGCAAGACCTGCAAGCGGGCGAAGGGCGCGTCTTTCCAAAGGACTGTGCGCACAATGATTGGCAGCACCCGCGCCTGTCCCGCGTTGTGGCGCTCAAGGGCACGCGTCATCTCGATCTCGTAGCAATATCGGGAGGCGATGAAGTCGGCGCTCACCAGCAGCAGGATGATGGATGCCTGTTCTATCTGCGCGTCGATCTCGCCAGCCCAA
>Ga0209839_10001658_pt1 | contig 11261 bp, 8 predicted proteins | sample OrgsoiDNA2013050_FD_185800 | JGI IMG/M metagenome (GOLD analysis project Ga0209839, IMG submission 185800) | Permafrost soil microbial communities from the Arctic, to analyse light accelerated degradation of dissolved organic matter (DOM) -... | ecosystem: Environmental > Terrestrial > Soil >... | reverse complement strand
GCCCGCCTCGACTACCACTGGTGCGTGCTGGTGCCCTGGAACGACGCCGACAGCGACGCCGCCGCCGAGCGCGACGCCATCACCGCCACCGTGCGCGACACGTTCGACCGGCACGCCAACCTGGCGCCCAACCCGATGTTCTATCGCGACGGCATCCGCAGCGCCGACGAGCTCAAGCGCACTCTCGGCGACGTCCTGACCCGACTGAGGGAAGAGATCAAGAAGCGGGCGCCGGTCGCCATGCCGATCCCGAACGGCCCGGCCAAGAGCGTCGTCACCGGCCCCTCGGCCACCGGCTGATGCAAGCGTCGCGGCGCCGCGGGCGCATCGTCACGTTCTATTCGTACAAGGGCGGCACCGGCCGCTCGATGGCGCTCGCCAACATCGCCTGGATCCTCGCCTGCAACGGCAAGCGCGTGCTGACGATCGACTGGGATCTCGAAGCGCCCGGCCTGCACCGCTACTTCAGGCCGTTCCTGCTCGACCCGGAACTGAGCTCCTCGGAAGGCCTCATCGATCTCATCGACCGCTACGCGACCGCGGCGATCAGCCCGGTGCACGCAGGCCACGAACCCTCGCCCGACTGGTACCTCGAATACGCCGACTTCGAAGACCACGTGCTCGGCCTCGATTTCGAGCACTTCCCGCCGGGCGGCAAGATCGACCTGCTGCCGGCCGGCCGGCAGACCGACACCTACGCCGTGAAGGTGAGCTCCTTCAACTGGCAGAACTTCTACGACCGGCTCGGCGGCGGCGCCTTCTTCGAGGCCGTGAAGGAGCGGGCCCGGCGCGACTACGACTACGTGCTCATCGACAGCCGCACCGGCGTGAGCGACACCGCCGGCATCTGCACGGCACAGATGCCCGACAGTCTCGTCGTCTGCTTCACTTACAACAACCAGAGCATCAAGGGTGCAGCCGCGGTCGCCCGCTCGGCACTGGCCACGCATGCCCGAATTGCCGATGAGCGCGCCTCGCGGGCCGGGGCGGCTTCAGGCGAAGCGGCCAGTGACGGCTCGCTCGAAGACACGCCGCGCCCTTACGTCGTCTATCCGGTGCCGATGCGCGTCGACGCCGGCGAGAGCGACCGGCTGGCGCTGCGCCAGGCGTTCGCGAGAGAGTCGTTCGCCGACCTCGTCGCGCACATCGCGCCCAGCGAGGTGGCCGAGTACTGGAGCGGCGTCGAGGTGCCGCACCGCGTCTTTTACGCCTACGAAGAAGTTCTCGCGCCCTTCAAGGACGACGCGCACGATCCGAAGACCGTGCTCGCCGCCTTCCTGCGCCTGACCGCGCGAATGACCGAAGGCGACGTCACCGACTACCACCTGCCGATCGCCCCCGAGGTTCGGCAGCACTTCCTCGAGGCCTTCGCCGAAACGCCGCTGACGGTGCAGGCCAAGCGGGCGCGCCAGGAAGCCGAGCGCGAGACCGCCGAGCAGGCGCTGGTGCGCAACGCCGACGCCGCGATCTATGCGCTCGAGGAAGAAGACAAGGGCGAAGCGCAGCAGGTGCTCTGCCGGCTCGTGCGCCTCGGCCGCGACGAGGAAGGCGGCAGCTACTTCCCGATCCGCGCCTCGCTCGCCGATTTTGACGCAGCGCAGCGCGCTGTCATCGCCCAGCTGGCGCGCCGCGGCGTCGTCGCGGTGAACAGCGACGTGCGCTACACGTCGACGCAAATGACGTCGCCGTCAACGCTGTCGACCCTGACGGCGTCGCCGACGACGACCGTGCCGCTGGAGCAGTCGGTGAGCCTGGCCGACGGCCGCCTCGTCGCGCTCTGGCCCACGCTCATCCGCTGGCTCGAGGCCGACCGCGAGTTCCTCATCTGGCGCCAGCAGCTGCGCACCTACCTGGCCGACTGGGAGCGCAGTGGCCGCGATATGGGTGCCTTCCTGAGCGGCACCCTTCTGGGCGAAGCGCAGCTGTGGCTGCATCGGCGGCCGGCTGACCTCGGTGCCTCCGAGCGGGCCTACATCGAGGCCAGCGCGGCCAACGCGCGGCGGCTCGAAGCCATCAACGCGCCGCCGCCGCAGATGCCGAGCGCGCCGCTGGCGATGGCGGCGAGTCTGCGGGGCACGGGCCGCGGCGTCGCCGGCGACGAGCCGCCGGAGCTCCGCCCGGCGAGGCGGCCGGGCGTCGCTGTCGCGCTCTTGCTTGCTGCGCTCGTCGTTCTCGCCGTCTTCGGCCTGTGGTCGCTGGGCAAAGGCTTCATCTCGCCGCAGCGGCCGCCCGGCTACGGCGGCATGCCTGCGGTGATGCCCTCGGCGAGCGTCGCGCTGCCGGCCGATGCAGCCGCCGCGCTGCGCCTGAAGCTCGACGCGCAGACGGCGATCGGTCGCGAGGCTCTGGCGCGCGATGACTTCGCGGCCGCGGCGGCCGCGTTCACTGCCGCGCTCGGCCTCGACCCGGGCTCTTACGACGCGGCCCTGCTGCTGGCTCAAGCCCATGCCGGCCAGAACGACGCCGACGGGGCCGCCAAGGCCTATCAGCAGGCGATGACGATCGCGCCCTCGCGACCCGACGCCTGGCTCGATCGCGCCGCACTCGAGGCACTGCAAGGCCGGTTCGCCGAAGCGATCGCCGACTACTCGCACGCCATCGAACTCGGCAGCGACGACGGCCTGGCGTATTTCAACCGCGGCGCAGCGAACGAAAGCGCGAAGAACATCGGCGCGGCCGTCGCCGACTACACGGCCGCCTTGCGCATCAAACCCGATCTGGTGCCGGCGCTGCTGGCGCGGGCCCGCCTCACCGGCAAGAGCAACGCCGGCGCTGCCCGCGCCGACTACGAAGCCGTGCTGAAGCTGCCGGCCGGCAACGCCGAGCAACGGCAGGCGCGAGACGCCCTCAAGGCGATCGGCGGCGAGGCCGCGGCGGCGACGGTGCAGCGCGTGGTGCTGCAGTACCGCGACAGCGGCGACGACGACAAGACGCAGGCCGAAGCGTTTCGCCGTGAGCTGGCCGCCGACCTGAAGCCGATCGACGTGACAACGCCCGACGCCGTCGGCGTTCCGAGCGATGGAACCGTTCGCTACTTCTTTGCCGGCGACAAGGAATTCGCGGCCCGCGTTCTCGCGGCGGCACGCGCGGTGCTCGCCCGGCAGGGCTCGCGCGCGTCGCTCGAGATGCGCTATCTCGACGCGAAGAACCTGCCGCGCGCCCGCGCCGGCAGCGTCGAGATCTGGCTGCCCTCGCTCACCGCGACGCAGCCGTTGCCGCGCGAGACGTACAAGAAGTAGGCGCCACGCGGCGCGATCGTCGATCGCCTCACGGCCGCGCCAGCGCCGACGTCGGCGTCAATTCATGCGGAAGAGCTGGACCGTGCGCTTGATCGTGCCGATCCGCTCGTTGAGGGCGTCGGCGGCGATCGAAGTCTGCTGCACGAGCGTGGCATTTTCCTGGGTCATCCGGTCCAGGTGGCAGACCGCTTCGTTGACCTGCGAAATGCCCGACGATTGCTCGGTCGCCGCGTCGGCGATCTGCTTGATCAGCTCGCCGACGCGGTTGACCGCGACCACGGTTTCGCCGATGGCGGCGCTGGCCGTGCCCATCTGCCGAGTGCCGTCCTGCGCCTGCTGTGTCGACGTCTGGATCAACGCGCGAACTTCCTTGGCCGCGACGGCGCTGCGTTGCGCCAGCAGCCGCACTTCCGACGCCACCACGGCAAAGCCACGGCCCTGCTCGCCGGCGCGCGCGGCCTCGACCGCGGCGTTGAGCGCCAGGATGTTGGTCTGGAAGGCAATGCCTTCGATGACGCCGACGAAATCGGCGACACGGCGCGACGAATCCTCGATCGCGCGGACCGTGTTGCCGACCGCGCCGACCGCCTGGCCGCCATCGGTGGCGATGGCGCTCGTCTTCTCGCTGTGGCGCGACACGTCGGCCGACGTGCTGGCCGTTTCCCTGACGGTGCCGGCGATTTCCTCCATTGACGCGGCGGTCTGCTGCAAGGCGCTGGCTTGCGCTTCGGTTCGAGCCGAAAGATCCTGTGCGCCGCGAGCGATCTCGGCGATCGAGAGGGCCGTGCCGGCGATCTCCTCGCGGGCGTCACCTACCACCGCGCGAAGGTTGATCTGCACCTGCCACAGGCAGCGCGCCAGATGGCTGAGAGGGTCCGGATGAGAAAGGTCGATCGTGCCGGTCAGGTTGCAGGCGGCCAGCTCGTTGACGAATCGTGTCGCATCGTCGATGCGGCATTGCACGGTGCGATGAAACCAGGCAAGAACGACTGCTGTCGCGACCATGGCCGCGCCGCCCGCTGCGAGCAAGCCGCCGAGTGACAGCGCCGGCGCAGCGATGCCAAGCACCGAAGCCACGACCAGGAGGTTGCCAGCGGCCAGGCGCATGGTCAGCGAGAGCCTGTGCATTCGCGCCGGCAGGTCGCGCCAGCCGACCCGCCGCACGCGGCCAGCGTGCAGCTTGAAGGTGTGCCGCCCCGAAGCACGCTCGGCATCGACCTTGGCATAGAGGAGCTCGGCGGCCTGCACTTCGGCGCGCGATGGCTTGAAGCGCACCGACAGGTAGCCGACCGGCTTGCCGCCATTCATGATCGGCGTGACGTGGGCCTGCACCCAGTAGTGATCGCCGTTCTTGCAGCGGTTCTTGACGATGCCCGACCAGGGGCGGCCGCGACCGATGGTCGACCAGAGATCCTTGAATGCCTCGGGCGGCATGTCGGGATGGCGCACGATGTTGTGCGCCTCGCCCATCAGCTCGTCGTAGCTGAAGCCACTGATCTCGGTGAAGGCGCGATTGCAATGGCTGATCTTGCCCTGTGCATCGGTGGTCGAGACGATGATGTCGGTGGCGGGGTAGTCGTGCTCGCGCTGGGTGACAGGCAGGTTGCTTCGCATGGTGCTGTCGATGGTCGTCGGTCGGGATTCGGACTTCGGCTGTTCGGTCGGCGGGTTCGGCCACGCGCCCGACCCCGGGGGCGGGCGCGCCCGATGTCTCTTTATCGGCAGTCGCCCTTCTCGTCTTGAGGGCTTGGCGGACGCCCCTGCGCGACTGAGGTGGCATCGCGAGGGCGCCGGACCGGGTACGGGTTCAGGCGCCGCGCCGCGCCGCGAGCCATGGCGCAACGCGGCCGGGTTTCAGGCGATGACGCGAAGCCCCGAACCGCTACGGACCGCGCCGATGACCGCGGCCGCCGCGAAACCCTGCGCGCGAAAGACGCCGAGCACTTCGGCGGCAGCCGCGGGATCGCAGCTCACGAGCAGGCCGCCCGAAGTCTGCGGGTCGCAGATCAGGTCGCGCGCGCTCGCCGGCAGCGCCGGGTCGAGCTCGACCTCGGCGCCGAAGCCGGCCCAGTTGCGGCCCGAGGCGCCGGTGACGTAGCCGTCGCCGGCCTTTCGCGCCACGCCCGCGAGCAGGGGCACGCGGGGCCACTCGATGTCGATGCCCAGGCCGGCGCCGCGGGCCAGCTCGAGGGCGTGGCCGGCGAGGCCGAAACCGGTGACATCGGTGATGGCATGCACGCCAGGCATGTCGGCCAGCGCCATGCCCGGCGTGTTGAGCCGCGTCGTCGTGTCGATGAGCTGCCGGTATCCGGCGGCGTCGAGCACGCCTTTCTTCAACGCGGCGGAAAGAACGCCCACGCCGATCGGCTTGCCGAGCACCAGCACGTCGCCGGCCTTCGCGTCGGCGTTACGGCGCACCTTCTTCGGATGGACCAGGCCCATCACGACGAGGCCGTAGATCGGCTCGACCGAGTCGATCGTGTGGCCGCCAGCGATCGGGATGCCGGCCTCGCGGCACACCGATTCGCCGCCGCGGATCACCTCGCCGATGACGCTCACCGGGAGCTTGTCGATCGGCATCGCGACGAGCGCGAGCGCCATGATCGGCCGGCCGCCCATGGCGTAGACGTCGCTGATCGCGTTGGTTGCGGCGATCCGCCCGAAGTCGAACGGATCGTCGACGATGGGCATGAAGAAGTCAGTCGTGGCGATGAGCGCCTGCTCGTCATTGAGCTGCCAGACCGCCGCGTCGTCAGCGGTCTCGATGCCGACCAGCAGCTCTTTCGGGATGACGCCGCCGGCGCTGGAGCGCAGGATCTCCGAGAGCAGGCCCGGCGCGATCTTGCAGCCGCAGCCGCCGCCGTGCGAAAAGCTGGTGAGCCGGATCGTCGCGTCGGGCAGGGCGCAAGCGCCCGAGGTGTCGGATGTCATGAGGTAGCAGACCCGGAGAAGTGGCGACGATTGTCTCAGCCGGACGCCCCGGCCGGAGCCGACAGATCGGCCAGGAGCTCGCGCACGGCCCGCCGCTCGGCGGCCACGCGAAACAGCGGCTCGCGGCGCGCGCACTGCGCCGCCAGCCCGGCCGAGAACGCTGCGTCGTGCATGAAGCGGCGCATGAGCGCCGCCAGCGCCGGCGCGTCGCCGGCCGGAAAGTAGCCGTCGTAGCCGGAGCCGAGCAGGCCGACATTTCCGTCGATGCGGCTGGCGAGCACCGGCACGCGTGAGCGAATGGCCTCGATCACGACATTGGCGCCGCCTTCGATGCGGCTCATGTGAACGAGCGCCCGCGCCTGGGCGATCACGCGGCGCGCGGCGCCGTGCGAAAGCGGGCCCAACCACCGATACGACGGGCAGGCCGCCATCGTGGCGCGCGCCGCGTCGGCCAGAGGCTCGTCGAGGCTGGCGCCGAGGTGCACGATGCGTGCGGTCGCCGCACCGTCTTCGCCGAAAAGGCGGGCGGCGCGCATCAGCGTCTGCGGGTCCTTTTCTTCGCGCAGATGACCGACGGCGACGAAATCGGCAGCGTTCGGCGCTCGCTCTTTGGCCACCAGCGCCGGCGCCGATTGGACGATCACTCTCGCCTTGCGGCGGCTGGCCGCATCCAGCCTGTCCAGACCGGCATCCTGCAGCACCACGAGCAAGCGGGCACACTCGAGCGAATGCCGGGCATGCGGGTCAACGTCGATATCGCGGTACAGGTCGGTACCGGTCAGCACGAGGGCGACGGGCGCGTCGGGACGCTGCTCGCAGAACCGGGCGATCGAATCGGCGGAGCGGCGCGCGTGCAGGGCGATGAGGATGTTGCCGTCGGCCGCGCCGCGCCACGTCGAACGAACTTCGGCCGCGGCCAGGGGCGCAAGGAAGCGCTGCCAGCGCGAGGCGGTGTGCCAGTTGCCGTTGTTGGCCTTGGCGAGCGCCGGCGACACGATGCAGACGCGAGGCAGCGGCGAGCGCGAGGCAGGCATGAACCATGATGTCACCGATGCCGCCGTGAGCCACGCCGCCCGACGCACATCGCAGCAACGAGCTCGCCGGCTCGCCGGCCCGGCGCTCGCCGATGCCCTTCGCGACAGCCGCGCCACGGCGCTGGCACGCGTGCTCGACCAGGACGATGCCGCCTGGCAGGTGCCGCATCGATCGGGCCTCAACCCGGTGGCGTGGGAGCTCGGCCACCTGGCCTGGTTTGCCGAGTTCTGGATCCTGCGCCGACCGCACTCGCTGCGCGGCGACGGCAAGATCGACGCGGCGCGCCCGGCGCGGCTGGCCGGACCCGACAGCGCGTTCGATTCCGCGCGCCTTGCGCATGCCGACCGCTGGCGCATCGCGCTGCCCTCGCGCGAGGCGCTCGTGGACAGGCTGGCGGCGCAGCTCGACGCCTGCATCGAATGCATTGCCGGCGATGAAGCCGACGACGCGGCGAACGAGCTTCATCGCCTCACCCTCTTTCACGAGGACATGCATGGTGAAGCCTTCGCCTGGCTTCGCGCCGCGCTCGGCTGGCCGGCGCCCCCAGGCCTCGAGTCGATGCCGGTGCTGGGCCGCGCCACGCCCCTGTTCGTCGAAGGCGGCAATGTCTCGATCGGCCGGGCCCATGGCGCCGCCGGCTTTTCATTCGACAACGAGATGCCGGCGCGAGCCGTCGCGCTGGCGCCGTTCGAGATCGACTCGGCGCCCGTCACCGCCGGCGAGTTCCTGCGCTTCGTCGAGGCCGGCGGCTACGCGCGTGGCGATGGCTGGCCGGGCGAAGCCGGCGCCTGGCTGGCGACCCACCCTCGCGGCCATCCACAGCGCTGGCGTCGAACGTCGAAGGGTGGGTGGGAATCGCACTGGTTCGATCGCTGGCAGCCGCTCGACCTGGCGGCACCTGCCGTGCACCTGAGCGCTTGGGAAGCCGAGGCCTACGCACGCTGGGCGGCGAGGCGATTGCCGAGCGCCGCCGAATGGGAGCGCGCGACGCAAGACCCGCGCTTCGCCTGGGGCGGCAGCGTCTGGGAATGGACGGCCGACGCGTTCGCTCCCTATCCCGGCTTCGAGCCGGGCCCCTACCGCGACTACTCGCTGCCCTGGTTCGGCGATCATCGCGAGCTGCGCGGCGGCTCCGTCGCCACGCATCCCAGGCTTCATCACCCGAGCTATCGCAACTTCTTCACGCCCGATCGCGCGGATGTCTTCGCCGGCTTTCGCACCGCTGCCCGTCAACTCTGAACCCGGAACTCTCCCATGACGCTCGTTCGCACACTTCGTGTCGCCGCCTCGGCGCTCTTGCTCGGCCTCACCGCGGCGCCGCCGGCGCAGGCCCAGGTGCCCGGGGTCCTGCGCGTCTCCGCCATCCCCGACGAGGCACCGACCGAGCTGCAGCGCAAGTTCAAGCCGCTCGGCGACTACCTCAAGAAGGAGACGGGCCTCGAGGTGCAGTTCATTCCCGTCACCGACTACGCCGCCGTCGTCGAAGGCCTTGCCACCGACCAGCTCGACCTCGCCTGGCTCGGCGGCTTCACGTACGTGCAGGCGCGGCTGCGCACCCACAACGGCGTCGTTCCCATCGTGCAACGCGCCGAGGACGCGAAGTTCACCAGCCGGTTCATCGTTCCGGTGGCGAGCCCGGCCAAGACACTCGCCGACCTCAAGGGCAAGACCTTCGCGTTCGGCGCGCCGTCGTCGACCTCCGGGAGCCTGATGCCGCGCTACTACCTGATGCAGGCCGGGATCGACCCCGAGCGCGACTTCAAGTCGGTGGCATTTTCGGGAGCGCACGACGCGACGGTCGCCTTCGTGGCCGCCGGCCGCGCCGAGGCCGGCGTGCTCAACGCCTCGGTGATGGACAAGCTCGTCGACACCCACAACGCCAACGCCGAGAAGGTTCGCGTGCTCGCCGTCACGCCACCGTACTTCGACTACAACTGGACGGTGCGGCCCGGCCTCGACGCGGCGCTCACGAAGAAGCTGACCGAAGCCTTCCTCAAGCTCGACCCCTCCCGGCCCGAGATGAAGGAAATCATGGACCTGCAGCGTGCCTCGAAATTCATCCCGACGCAGAACTCGAACTACGACGGCATCGAGAAGGCCGCCCGCTCGGCCGGGCTCATCAAGTAGGCGCAGCGGCCTTGGCTGAGCGCTTGCTGCCGACACGGCTGTGCCAGCCCCCGTCGACGACGCGGCGAAGCGCGTTCATCGCGGCCCTTGCGATGGCGCAGCGCAGCCGCGCGCCCGCGCCGCGGCCACACCGTCGATGAGCCTGCAGCTCGACGGCGCCGGCCTCGTCCACGCCAATGGGCACCGCGCGCTGCGCGACGTATCGATCGCGCTCGCGTCGGGCGAACGCGCCGCCGTGATCGGCCCTTCGGGCGCCGGCAAGACGAGCCTGGTGCGTGTGCTCGGCACGTCGCTGCGGCCGACCGAGGGTCGGGTGGTCGTTGCCGGCAGCGACCCGTGGCAGCTTTCGGGGCGCGAGCTGCGGCGCCTGCGCTCGCGCATCGGCGTCGTCCACCAGACTCCGCCAATCCCGCCGCGGCTGCGCGTCGTCACCGCCGTCCTCGCCGGGCGCCTCGGCACGTGGCCGACCTGGAAGGCGCTCGCCTCGCTGTTCGTGCCGGGCGACGCCGCTGGCGCTCGCGAGGCGCTGGCCCGCCTCGACCTCGGCGATCGCGTCTTCGATCGTTGCGACCGCCTCTCGGGAGGCCAGCTGCAACGCGTCGGCATCGCCCGCGTGCTCTACCAGCGTCCCGACATCGTCCTCGCCGACGAGCCGGTGTCTTCGCTCGACCCGACGCTGGCCGACATGAGTGTCGGTGCGCTCGTCGAAGCCAGCGAGACGAGCGGCGCCACGCTGATCGCCTCGTTGCACGCCGTCGACCTTGCGCTCAAGTGGTTTCCACGCCTCGTCGGCATGAAGAACGGCCGGGTCGTCTTCGACCGGCCGACCGCCGCCGTGACGACGGCCATGCTGCACGATCTCTACGCCACCGAAGGGCCTGCGCTGCCCACGCAAGGTGTCGAACCGCGCGTCGAGCCCACCGCGGCGAACGTGCTGGTGCTCAAGCGCCCGGGCTGCCAATGAACGAAGAGGCGGGGCGGCGATGAGCGTGATGGCCGGCACGGAGCCGCGCGCGGCGCCGCGCCTTGCGCCCTTGCCCGACCCGGCCCTGCGTGGGCGGCTGACGATGCTGGTCGTCGCTGTCGTCGTGTTGTGGCCGCTGCTCGCGCTCGCCGAGTTCCATCCCTGGCAGCTCTTCGGCGCCGGCAACCTGCAGGTGATGGCGACCTTCCTTGCCGGCTTCGTGCCGCCGGCGACGTCGCCCGATTTCCTCGCGCTCCTCGGCAAGGCCACGCTCGAGACGCTCGCCATCGCCACGGCCGGCATCGCCCTGGCGTTCGTCGTCGCCGCCCCGCTCGCAGTGCTGGCCACGCGTGCCCTCGCCGTGGCCCGCATCGGCCCCGGTCCTGGGCAGTGGTCCGGCGCGGCCTTTCGAGCAGGGGTGCGTGGCGTGCTGAGCTTCCTTCGCGCCATCCCCGAGGTGGTGTGGGCCCTCGTCTTCGTACGCGCCCTCGGCCTCGGCCCGGGGGCTGGCGTTCTCGCACTCGCCATCACCTACGGCGGCATGCTCGGCAAGGTCTACACCGAGATCCTCGAGTCGGGCGACACGCGTGCCTCGCGTGCCCTGCTCGAGGCCGGCAGCGGCCGTCTCGGCGCGCTCTTCTACGCGCTGGTGCCGAGCACGGCGCAGGAGCTCGCGTCGTACACGGTCTACCGCTGGGAGTGCGCGGTGCGCGCTTCGGTGGTGATGGGCTTCGTCGGCGCCGGCGGCCTCGGCCAGCTGATGGACCAGTCGATGAAGATGCTCAACGGCGGCGAGGCGAGCACGATCCTGCTCACCTTCCTCCTGCTTGTCGTGCTCGCCGACGCGCTGAGCGTCGTCATCCGCAAGGTGCTCGCATGATCGCTGCCGCGCCGGGCGGGCGCGCCGAGTCGACGACGGCCGCTCCGCCCTGCCGAGCCTGCCTGGCCCTCGCCTTCGTGCTGGT
>Ga0209839_10001656_pt1 | contig 11264 bp, 10 predicted proteins | sample OrgsoiDNA2013050_FD_185800 | JGI IMG/M metagenome (GOLD analysis project Ga0209839, IMG submission 185800) | Permafrost soil microbial communities from the Arctic, to analyse light accelerated degradation of dissolved organic matter (DOM) -... | ecosystem: Environmental > Terrestrial > Soil >... | reverse complement strand
GCCGAGAGCTGGTTCTTGCCCGACTGGCGCGCCATCATCACCGTAAAGATGCGCCCGCGCCCCTCAACAATCGACCTGAGTATCGCCACCGCCACCTCCGCCTGATACGCATACAACGGCCTGCCCAAAACATCCCTGGCAAACGCCGCAATAGAGGAAGGATCAATATCCATGTGTAGAGGTGCCTTTCATGAGGAATGATAGAGGATGGTAACAGCGGTAAATTCCACATTCGCGGATAAAATGATTGTATAGTGTATATATGTGCATTGTCAAACATTAATGATTATCCGTGATTTATGATGTAGGGGCGCGGTTCACAAGCCCGTCCCCGTTCACACATAAATACCGTCCCCATCACACACCACCGTACATTATGTGATAGGGGCGCGATTTATAAGCCCGTCCTCCCACAACCCCGTCCCTCACAACCCGTCCTCCCACAACCCCGTCCCTCACAACCCGTCCTCCCACAACCCGTCACGCACATCGGCCTGGGAGGCACATCGGCCTGGGGGCGCGTCGACGTGTGACCATTGGCATATATCCATCCAGCGAACAACGGGCTTATAAATCGCGCCCCTATCACAGAGGGTACATTTATGCGGTATTGGGACGTATATTACATATCGCATATATATTTTATGTATTTAACGCATGTGTGGGCCGATTTGTGGGCGGCGTTAATCGGTGCAATCAAATATTCCCATCCCCCCGCGTTTGTACTATCGCTCCCCATCGTGGGAATGATATACTACAAAGCGAACCATTCATACAGGAGTCGAACGATTGCACTATGACGACGACAAACGGGACCGCCATCAGCGTCTTCATCTCCTACGCGCACAAGGATGAGGCGCTACTGCAACAACTGCACACGCACCTGAGTTCGCTCACACGGCAAGGGCTGATCGCGACATGGTATGATCGGCAGATCGTGGCGGGCACCAACTGGGCAGGTGTGATTGATGAGCATTTAGAGCAGGCGTCCATCATCCTGCTGCTGGTGAGCGCTGACTTCATCGCCTCCAAATATTGCTACGAGATCGAGATGAAACGTGCCCTTGAGCGTCATGATGCTGGACAGGCACGTGTGCTGCCGATTATTGTGCGTACGGTCTATTGGAAGGGCGCGCCCTTTGCCCGCTTGCAGGTCTTGCCCACCGATGCCAGGGCCGTGACCGATTGGGACAACTCCGACAAGGCGTGGACCGATGTAGTCATCGGCATTCGTCAGGCCATCGAAGACCTCTCGCTGCAGCCGGAGAGCGCGGCGCGCAAGGGCCTGCCGCCAATCTGGAATATCCCCTATGCGCATAACTCCTTCTTCCTGGGACGCGACGAGCTGCTTGCACGCCTGCACGCGCAATTGCAGGCAGGCCAGACCACGGCCATCTCGCAACCTCGCCAGACCGCCGCCATCTCGCAACCTCCACAGGCCATCAGCGGCCTGGGTGGCATCGGCAAGACGCAGCTCGCCGTCGAATACGCCTATCGCTATGCCCACGACTACGAGGCCATCCTGTGGGCACGCGCTGAGACTCGCGAAGACCTGATTGCCTCCTACAGCATCATCACCGCCCTGCTCAACCTGCCCGAACGACAGGCGGGTAAACAGGAGATTACCATTGAGGCAGTCAAGGGATGGTTGCACATGCATCAGAAGTGGCTGCTCATCCTGGACAACGCCGACGATCTAGAGCTGCTGCCACCGTTTCTCCCTACCGTCCCTGGCGGTCACATCCTGCTGACCACGCGTGCCTACGACATGCGACGACTGGCGAAGCGGCTAGAAGTGGAGACGCTGCCCACCGAGCAAGGCGCGTTGCTGCTCCTACGCCGTGCCGCTCTGCTGCCTCCTGATGGCACGCTTGAGCAGGCATCCGAGGACGAGCGTCGTCTGGCAACTGCCCTGACAACGGAACTGGGCGGACTGCCCCTGGCCCTCGATCAGGCCGGAGCCTACCTGGAAGCCACCGGCACGTCACTGGACGACTACCAGCGCATCTACCAGCTCCATCGACAAACATTGCTGAACGAACGCCGCTCGCTCATCAAAGATCATCCCGAACCGGTCGCAGCCACCTGGTCGCTCTCCTTCGAACGCGTCGAAAAGAAGAACCCTGCCGCCGCTGACCTGCTGCGCCTCTGTGCCTTCCTGGCCCCCGACGCCATCCCCGAAGCGATCTTTTCGAAGGGTGCAAAGCATCTAGGCGATCTGCTCGCCCCCGTGGCTGCCGACACCTTCCTCTTCGCCCAGGCCATCGAAGCATTGCGCGCCTATTCCCTGCTCACCCGCGACCCACGCACGAAGACGCTCTCCATCCACCGTCTCGTGCAAGCCGTCACCCAGGACAGCCTCCCCACCGACGCCGCCCAGCAATGGAAACAGCGCGCCGTCCTGGCCGTCTCCGCCGCCTGCCCAAAGGTAAGTGATGTGACGCAGTGGCCCGCCTGCGAGCGCTGGCTCCCCCACGCCCTGCTCTGCGCCACCTGGATCGAGCAGGAACAGATCAGCAGCACAGAGGCCGCGCTCCTGCTCAATGAAGCAGGCTACTACCTGAAGCAGCGCGGGCGCTATCGCGAGGTAGAGCCGTTGTTCCAGCGCGCTCTGGCGATCCGCGAGCAGCAGTTGGGAGCCGATCACCCCCACACAGCGACCAGCCTCAACAATCTGGCGTTGCTCTATCGGGCACAGGGCAAGTACGAGCTGGCCGAGCCGTTGTACCAGCGTGCCCTGACTATCCGCGAGCAGCAGTTGGGGGCACTGCATCCCGATACGGCGAGCAGCCTCAACAATCTGGCGAGCCTCTATCAGGCACAGGGGAAGTATGAGCTGGCCGAGACGTTGTACCAGCGCGCCCTGACTATCCGCGAGCAGCAGTTGGGGGCACTGCATCCCGATACAGCGAGCAGCCTCAACAATCTGGCGAGCCTCTATTATGCCCAGGGGAAGTACGAGCTGGCCGAGCCGTTGTATCAGCGCGCCCTGGCGATCAATATGGAAGTTTATGGGCCAGAGCATCCCGATGTTGCTACTGATCTCAACAATCTAGCGAACCTCTATCAGACCCAGAGCAAGTACGAGCAGGCCGAGCCGTTGTACCAGCGCGCCCTGGCCATCCGCGAGCAGCAGTTGGGAGCACTGCACCCCTACACGGCGACCAGCCTCAACAATCTGGCGATACTCTATGATGCACAGGGGAACTATGAGCAGGCCGAGCCGTTGTACCAGCGCGCCCTTGAGATCAAGGAGCAGCAGTTGGGGGCTAAGCATCCCTCAACAGCGACAAGTCTGAACAATCTAGCGAACCTCTATCAGGCACAGGGCAAGTACGAGCTGGCCGAGCCGTTGTTCCGGCGAGCAATCTCCATTTTAGAGCAGACGTTGGGGAACGAGCACCCCAACACACAGACAGGACGAAGGAATTATGCTGGTCTGTTGCGGGCGATGGGGCGCGAGGAGGAGGCGAGAAGGATGGAAGAAGGGATATGATGCTGCTATGCGCAACATCATATCCCTTCCCGATCAGCGAATACCGGACCATATGTGATAGGGGCGCGATTGATAAGCCCGTGCTTATCGCCCGCATTGAACCGCCCGCGCCCCTCTCGGTGTTCGGTGAGGGTTAATTGAGCATGGTCTTATCAGGGGGAGTCGGGTCCATATCGCTCTCCCCTTTTGTCAGCGACTCGCGCCATGCTTCGGTAAAGTCCTGCCACGCTTTGCTCATGGACAACTCCTGCGCACCCCTGGTATACGCCTGTCTGGCGCAGGTCAGCACGGTGTAGTAGAGGGTACATGCCACATCGTATGTGAAGGTCGGCTGCTGGCGGATGACGGCGGCGGCCAGCAGGCCAGCTTTCTCGGCGAACTTCGCGAACAATTCAACGGTTTCAGGACGAGGCTGGTATCTCATAGTGAAGAGTTCCTTTCTGTGAGAGGGGTGGAATTGATATGCCTGTCTTTCATGAGGAAAGAATGGGGAATGCTACCTGTGCTTCCGCCCGTCGCTACGGACGATACAAGCATACTGGGCAACTATGTGCAATGTCAATGCTCACGGGATGCGCGCAAACGGGATGGGAAGCCACGGGCGTATCAATCGCGCCCCTATCGCATCGGCGAGGTGTCGGTGGATAGGCCAGTTGTCATATCCGGTCCCGCCAGGCAATGGGTCGTCGGTCGGGGCGTTGTGCGCAGAGATGTTCCCCTGGATGAGACAGGGGGTGTGATATGAGGGGAATAAAAGGGAATGTTGGGCATGAATCCGCCTGTGGAGCGGTTTGAAGGCATTCCCCTGCCCAAAATAGCAAAGGGAATAAAAGGGAATAAAGTGGCACCATGCAGACTTCTCGCCGCATAAAAAAGGCTGCCCTTGCAAAAGCATATTCCTCCGTATATATATGCATATAGGCTCCCCTTTTTTGCATTCCAGCCAATTTTTGTGCTGGAACGCAAAAAAAGAGGGACGGAGCTTGTCCATCCCTCCTGCTAGTAGTCACTACCGATCAGTCGTGTGGCGCGTCCTGCGAGGCGGGTGGTACCAGGTCGGCCATCGCGTTCTTGAGGGCGGGACGCCAGGCGTACTCGAAGGCAAAGTAGGCTCTGCTATCGCGCAGCTGGTCGTTTCCCTTGTCGACGGCGTGGGAGAAGCTGAGCATGACGGTTTCGAAGAGGCCGAATGCCAGGGCGCGTGCCTCTTCAGGTCGCTCGCGAATGACGGCGGCGGCGAGCAGGCCAGCTTTCTCTGCAAAGCAAGCGAGCAATTCAATTGTCTCAGGACGAAGTGGTTGTCTCATCGAAATTGTTCCTTTCCAGCATCTCACGCCGTGAAGATGTTCTCGTTTGTTCCCCTGCCCTGGGGAGACAGGGGAATATTGTCGATCACCTTCCCAGGCGGATTCAGCATAGTTTATTCCCTTTTATTCCCTTTGCCATTTCGGGTAGGGGAATGCCTTCAAACCGCCTGTGGAGCGGCTTCACACCAACATTCCCTTTTATTCCCCTCACATTGCACCTCCCACATCTCATTCAGGGAACACGTATGGACAGAATCGCTCCAACCAACGACCCGTTGCCTGGGTGATAGCGGCGCGGTTCACAAACCCATCGCGCCCTCATCGAGTTCAAAGGCATTCTGTCTCAGGTTCTGGGGACCAGTATGCTCGGGAGGTTGGTACAGTCCCCTGACGTTCGTACTGACCTGACCTGCCTTTTTCATGAGAGAGAGTTTCTTACGCACATGCTCAACCTCCATAGAGAGCAGCGCTGATATCTCGCTTGGTGACATGGGACGGTCCATGCTTTCGAGCAGGTCGAGGATGGCTTGACGGTCGGGCGAGAGTCTGGGCGTGGCAGGCGTATTGGCGAGCAGCGACCAGGTGGCGCAGTCCTCGTCGAAGGTGAGGTGCAGGGTCTGTTCCTCTACGTCGCGTCCGGTGATATGCAGGGTGGCCTCGCGCTGGCCGCGTTCGCGCTGCAGGACCATGTTGCAGTCGGTCGCTCCGGTCAGGCCAGTGGAGCCGCTGATCTCGTCCATCGGGTCGCTCGCTCCGTTCTTGCGCAGGTGGTGGATGAGCAGGATCGAGAGGTGGTGCGCCTCGGCGAACTGCTTGAGCGGCGTGATGATGGCGTAGTCTTCGCTGTAGATGCTGCCCCCGCTTGCCGTGGGTGGGCGCACGCGGGCCAGGGTGTCGATGATGATGAGGCGCGTCGCTGGAAACGCCGTCAGGTAGCTTTCCAGGTCTTCGAGTCCGCCACTGGTCAGCGGTGTCCAGTAGCCACCCCACAACAGGTCCACAGGCGGGAGATCGTCCTGCAACACCTTGCGCAGGCGGTCGGCGATGCGCCGCTCGTGGTCTTCCAGCCCCAGGTAGAGCACCTGGCCCCGTTGCGTCGGCAGACGACCGAGCGCGGGACTCCCCTGTGTGATCGCGATAGCCAGGTTGAGCGCTAGCCAGGACTTGCCCATCTTGGGCTTGCCCGCTAGCAGCGTCACGCCCTCCGGCAGCAGGTCAGGCACGGCCCACTGTAGCTCCGGCAGCTCCTGTTGCAGCAGGGTGGGCGCGTCCTTGAGACCGTCCAGGCCCGAGAGCCGCTCAGACGTAGTGCCTGACTCCCACTTGAGCGCGCTGGCGCAAATCTGGCGCACCTCCGCCTGTGGCAGGAGAGGACGACAGGCCGCCAGGTTCATCGCTTGCAACACTAAGAAGAGCACCTCCTCGTTTGCTCCCAGGTTGCGCAGCGAGCCTGCGAGGCTGACAAGCGTCATATTGCGCTTCCCTTCCGGCACACAGCCTCCCGGTGCCGTCGGGCGCGCGGGCGGAGGTATAAGTACCTGTTGGGAGGGAGACGGAGCAGGTGGAGCAGCAGGCGACTGGACAGGCTTGCTCATTTGCAGGCGCAGCCCATCAGGTATGCGCGCATAACCAGGATTGCGGTTCTTCCAACGATACCGTTGGCCGTTCGCATGCCTGCTCGGCGGAGCCACCACGTAGCCGCCCTCGGCCCGCGTATCGATGCCAGGCGCGAGCTTGCCCGCCGTATTGCGCAACGCCAGCTGCTTGTCATACTGGAAGTAGAGGTGTAGTCCACCACTGCCCGTCTGCACCGTCGCCGTCGCGGGCAGCGCCACCACGGCCTGCAGCGCCTCAAGCAAGCCGCCGTGTCGTGGATCGATATCGACCACGAGCAAGCCCTCGCCCGTCGCGATACCCACATTCGCATCGGGATAGAGCCGCCACCACTCGCGGATCTGCGCCGGATCGCAGCTCGCATCCTTCACCCCATTGCGCGTGATAGGATGCTTGGCAACGCTACTACAATTGGCCTGACCACAGGTACAACAACCTGCCGAGCGAGCCGAATGCAGAGGCAGAACACGCAGCCCCTCATTGGCATAATACAGCGCGAAATCCAGCATTGTGCGCGGACGCTGTGGCTCATGAGAAGAAGAAGAAACGGGGAAAGATTCAACCATAGGAATCCCATCCTTCTAGCTGAAAATCGTTCCCGCGCCACTCCATTGTGATGCGGGAACAAAACAATCGGAGCATCAATGTTGCCATTGACATGCTTTCTCTATCGGCAGCTGCGCGCAAAAACTGTAGGGCAACGGGCGTGTGGAGGACGGGGGTATAAACGGACGGGCTTATAAATCGCGCCCCTATCACATATGGGGCGGGGTGTGCATGATAGGACGCGTATATATGATGCATATTTCATGTATGGCACGGCGGGATTGTTTCATTTGTACATCATATATGGTGTGCATGTACAATCGATCGTATAATATGATACATGTATGGGTGCGTGGGGTATGGGCATCGGGATGAATGTATACCCATCATGCAATACCGCATATCATATGTGGCGGGTGTGCATGATGGATGCATATATATATGATGCATGGGTCATGCGTGGCGCATGGATATGGCCGCGATCCCATGCGCCCGACGATCCGTTCACCAGCCCGCCCCCCGTCCACACACAACAACGCACCCCATCACGCAATATCGCACCTTATGTGATAGGGGCGCGATTTATAAGCCCGTTGCTCACAAGCCCGTTCGCAATTTCGGCACCTCAGCATTGCCTGGATTGAAATGCTTGAGCACGACCAGCGGCTCGGTGGCGCTGTTATTGACAATCGTGACGCCGTTGGTGGCGGCGCGGGCCGTGACGAAGAACTCGTCCTCGCTCATCTCGCCGAAGCGGATCAGGGTTGGCGACGAGATGGGGTGGCTGCCCAGGCGACCGTAGCCCTGCACGCAGACGAGGCCATAGGCGGCAGGGTCCTGCAGCGTTACGGAATGGCCTGGATATACTGTCAACTCTTTGGCGCTGAAGAACGCGCTTTTATAGACAACCCACTGCTCGGAGTAGCCCTGCGCCTGCATGCTCTCTACAGCGCCCGCTGGAACGGGTACGGTGAAGTAGTTTTGTTTGAGCGCGGGATCGACGTTGGCCTCCCAGTCCAGCATGCTAACCAGATAGTCGTAGTCGTACCACTTATCCTCGGGCACGTCCTTGACCAGCATCGAGCGATCCAACACTTCATAGTCGGCGATCAGCGACTGCCACATCGACGAGACATCGCTGGCGCGCTGCGGCTCGTAGGTGCAGAGCGTGCCGGGCGCGTGCAGCAGGCCGGTCGGCACGTTCCAGCCTGTGCCCAGTTGCAGGCGATACGCCTTCGAGAGCGCCAGGATACCGTTGTCGCCCTCGTCCCAGCGCTTGAGGCAGTCGATAACCTGCTCCCTCGTCGTGCCGGGTTCGAGGCCGAAGAAGGTGTAGGGATAGGTGTTGAGGGCGAAGTTGTACTGGGGCGAAAAATAGTAGGCTTCGGGCTTGCCCAGGCGTCCCACACGCGCCGCGAACTCGTCGTTCGGGTGCATGTGATGGGGTAGCGGATACATATTGTCGAAGAACTTGCTGAACATCACCCAGCCACCGTAGCGCTCGATGGCCTCTTTGCCCAGAAAGTCCTCGCCCAGCAGTCCCATAGCATCGCGCAACAGGACGCGCTCTCCCGCGACGAAGATTGCGCTCAAGCCCTCGCCCTCACTCGTCAGCGGACCATTCTCGGCCTTGACCGTCGAGGCAAGCCAGCGCTCGTCAATGCCGCCCCGGTGCGCGCCATACGCGTAGAGATCGCGTGTATCCAGGCGCAGCCGCCGCCCTGGAACGCAGAAGACACGCGGCACCCAGTTCGGTGCCAGGCGGACAATACCCTCCCCCTGCTCCAACGCCTGCCTCGTCAGTTGCTGCGTTTGCTGATCGTTCATTGAAAAATACTCCTTTTCTATACTACCTCAAAACATCCTGTATCAACCCAATGGTAAATGACCCGACATGTGAGCCGCTTTTGTCCCCAATCGTGAGCCCTGGTGTGAACGTGACTGGGCAAACCGCCCCACATCTGGGATACCAGCAGTGAACATTGTAAATTGTTAAACTGAAAGGTGGAACAGAAGCGATCAAGCGGTGCTTGAGCACCTCTCTTGCCACACCTTCTGCAGAGGCTTGTACGAGAGCAGCACAATCCCTTCCTGCTCGATGATCGAGCGGGCTTCTCGCGAGACCAAAAAGTCAAAATCCGTTTGACGCACCTGCCAGCTTTCGGGTTCTATGGCTTGTAACTCAGCATTGCCTAGACCTGGATGGACAGCCCACTCGCTTAGCCCACCCGGTACCTCTCGCAACAACTGAGCGTAACATGTTGATTTCTCGACTGTGTCAAGCCTATAGCTGTCCAGCACGTCGTAGTCGTTGGTGGGCAAGCCCTGCCGCTGCAAGGCTTCGATCACAGGTCGATCAGAGACACGCAGAGCCAGGCCATATTCTTTTGCCAACCTTACTGTCATCTCGAAAATATCTGCCCGGCCACCATTATACAAGCAATGCCAATCCACATGAGTTGGCTTGAGCGAAGCTGCCAGAACAGCCTCAATCTGCGCCCGGAATTCGACTTCCAGCTCGGAGAGCTTGACCTGAGCCAGCCATTGGGGGATGCGTTCTACCATATAGAAAAAGCCAGTCTCATCGACCAGGGAGGGCACCTTATTCCTGGAGGTGAGCGGTCCACACCGATAATGAGACACATCGCAAACAACAGTCAGGTGAACACCAAAGGAAATCTCAGGATGTTCTGAGAGCAGTTGCATCGCATGCAAAGCCCAGGGGCAAGGAACCATCAGGGTGGTAGAACTGACCACCCCATCCTTGAGTGCATGAAGAGTCGCCTCATTGCTCGCATGAGACCTACCAAAATCATCGGCGTTGATAATCAATAAACGAGCGTCGTCTGAATACCCTAACAAGCGATTGGTTTGGCTGCTCTGCGATTGAGTCATCTTTCTTGTATCCCTTTTGTCCTGTTTTGCGGGCAGTATACCTGTTGCAATCATCGCGGACGCCGTAAACGTAGTCCCAGATAGGTTCTACAGAGATCGACAGTGTACTATCATGTAGAACAGGTGCGATAGGATCGGTCCACGCTCATAAATGCCTCGTTCTATAAGCATATCACCTGGGTTACACATAGTTGCTACCGAGGCAGCAGAAAAGGTATCATCAAAGGGACAGCGTTTCTTTTGACCGCAGCACTTGTGGTCGGGCGCTTAACGTTTTACATAAATGAAAGGACCAATCATGGCAACGACATATATGCAAGGAAAGATCTGCCTGGTCACGGGCGCTAACTCGGGGATCGGCAAGGCAACGGCGCTGGGCCTGGCACAGCAGGGCGCGATCGTCGTTATGGTGAGTCGAGACCCGATGAAGGGTGCGGCGGCGCGGGACGAACTACGGGAGAAGAGTGGCAACAGCGCCATCGAACTCTTGTTGGCGGACCTCTCGTCGCAGCAAGCGATACGTCAGCTTGCGGACGAATTCAAGCAGCGCTACGCACAGTTGCATGTGCTGGTCAACAACGCTGGCGGCTTTTATGCAAAGCGGCGGGAGACTCACGGCGGGCTGGAGATGACGTTCGCCGTGAACTACCTCGCGCCCTTCCTGCTGACGAACCTGCTGCTCGATACGCTCAAGGCCAGCGCGCCCGCCCGTATCGTCAATGTAAGCTCGGCGGCGCAGGGGAACAACTTTATCGATATGGACGATCTGCAGGCAACGGCACGCTACAGCGGCTGGCGCGCCTATGGACAAGCGAAGCTGGCGGAGGTGCTGTTCACCTATGAACTGGCGCGCAGGCTACAGGGAACGGGCGTCACGGCCAATTGTCTGCACCCTGGCTTCGTGGCCTCCAACTTCGGGCAATCGAACGCAAATCCCGTCATGCGCTCATTGATGAAGCTGATCTTCTCCAACATGGGCATCTCGACGGAAGAGGGCGCGAAGACATCGCTCTACCTGGCCTCGTCGCCCGATGCAGAGGGGATTACCGGCAAGTACTTTGTGAAGAGCATTCCCAAGCGTTCAGCCCCGCTCACTTATGACGAGTCGCTACAGAGACAGTTGTGGGAGAAGAGCGAGCAGCTGGTGAGGCTGGAAGCGATGGTGTAGAAATATAGGAGCGCAGTTCACAAGCCCGCCGCGCCACACACATCATGCAACATCGCACATTATGTGATAGGGGCGCGGTTCACAAGCCCGTCCCCGTTCACACATAAATACCGTACCCATCACGCAACACCGTACATTATGTGATAGGGGCGCGATTTATAAGCCCGCCGCTCGCAATTCGTTCCGCGTCACAATCCCGTTACGAGGGTCGGCGTGGGGTACGACGGGCTTATAAATC
>Ga0209839_10001654_pt1 | contig 11271 bp, 13 predicted proteins | sample OrgsoiDNA2013050_FD_185800 | JGI IMG/M metagenome (GOLD analysis project Ga0209839, IMG submission 185800) | Permafrost soil microbial communities from the Arctic, to analyse light accelerated degradation of dissolved organic matter (DOM) -... | ecosystem: Environmental > Terrestrial > Soil >... | reverse complement strand
GCGGAGCCTCAGTCTTCCATCCGGAAGCCGAGCTTGATCGTCACCTGAAATTGCTCGATAGAGCCGTCGTGGCTCAGGTTCCCTCGCGTTTCGGTCACGACGAACCAGTCGAGGTTGCGCACCGTTTTGCGCGCGCGGACGACGGCGACGCGAACCGCGTCCTCGATCGTGTCTGGCGAGGTACCGACGATCTCGGTGATCGCGTACACGTTGCCTTCGCTCATCGGTCTCCTCCGCTTCACGGTGTGACTACGGAACTTTTGGTCGGGAACAATAACTGCGGGGCTCGCTCCACGCAACCACAGAGACCCACACGACGCTCAGGCCGCGGCGCCCAGCTAAGCGGGCACCGAGCCGCTGGCCCGCGAAGATGTCAACCTGATGCGATGACGGGCGCACCGCTTGCCTCAGCCCTGGCGGGTCGGTACTCCGAGACCAATGAACCGGTATTCATGACCGGCGTGCAGGCGCTGGTGCGGCTGCCGCTGGACCAGCTGCACCCACCAGTGCTGCGGGCGATCGGGCTGGAGCGCAAGATCGCTCTGGGACCGTGGTTCGAACCCGGATTCCGCGGTCTGCAAGCGATGCGGCGCCTGCGCCGAACGCGATGGGATCCGTTCGGCTACGCCCACGTGCGCAAGCTCGAGCGCGAGCTGATCGTCGAGTACCGGGCGCTGGTCGACGAGCTGCTGGCCAGGCTCACAGCTGCCAACCACCTTACGGCGGTCGAGATCGCGCGGCTGCCCGACTTGGTTCGCGGTTACGAGCAGGTCAAGCTCAGGAACGTCGAGCTGTACCGCAGCCGCATCGCGGCGCTCCGGCCCCAGCTCGATCCTCCCCTGGCCGTCGCGCTTTCGGGCTGACCCCAGATGAACGAGTTCGCGAACCGTGGCGGGCCGGCAGTTCGCCACCACGCGCGTCGGCTGCCCGACTACATTCGCGCTGGCTGTTGGACCGGGAAGCGGCTGGTCAAGCCGCGCAACATTGCCGACCTGCGTGAGGGTGCCAGGGGGGCATTGCCAACGGCGGTGTTCGACTTTGTCGACGGGTGGAGCGCCTCGTCGGCCAACCGCGCGTCCAGCGGTCTGACCATGTACCCATGTTGATCGTCTCGGACCACCAGGCCAACGGTCGTGAGCTTCGTTAGCGCGTAGTAGACGTGTGGACGTTCCAGGCCAAGGTCGGCCGCCAGTTGGTCCACCTCGAGCGGCTCACCCAACGGGAGGCTGCGGTCGAGCACCATTTCCCGGAGCTGCCGGTACGCGGCTTCCTGGAGTGCGTCCTCGAGTCTTCCGAACCGGCCACGGTAATACGTGAGCGGGCTTCCCTCGGCCGCTGCGGCACCGTGGACGTCAGCCAGGAAGACGGTGTGAGTTCCCCCGGTCACCGTCTCGCTCACGCGGCACTCCAGATGCACCAGCGCTCGGTCAATAAGTGGAATTCCCGAGCTGGCTCGAACCAAGTCGACGTCCTCGAACTTCGACGCCAACTTCGTCGCGAACCGCTGTGCGATCTCGACTTGGTCCTCCGCCAGGATGTTCACCGCGAAGGCGCCGGCCTGGAGGACCGCGTGTCGAGTCTCGCTCGTCTCGTTCAAGCAGACCAGCAACATCGGCGGATTCAGCGATAGCGAGGTGACCGCGTTGGACGTCGTGCCGAAATCCCGGCCGTTCGCCCTAGTGGTGATGATCGTGACGCCGCTCGCGAACCGGCCCATGATGTCGCGGAACAGGGTCTGCTCGATGGGCGCGGCCGGGTCCTGTGAGGTGTCGGGCTGGGACGGTGTCATGCGAGCGCGAAGGGGTCCGTTAAGTCTAGGGGCACCGATGCCGACAAAGGACGACGCCCGGCGCGGCGCCCAAATCGAGATCCTAGATCTGTCGTTCCACGATCAGGCTCGGTCCTCAGTGTGCACGAGCAGGACGCTGCAGGGGGCGTGGTGGGAGACCTTGTTGGCCACGTTGCCGACGAGCGAGCGCGAGAGGTGGCTCATGCCGCTCGCGCTTACGACCAGCAGGTCAGCGTCCTGCTGCTGTGCGACGGAGATCAGGGCGTCGGCCCGGTCCTCGCGGCGTGCGTGCGTGACCACCTCCAGGCCGTGGGCGAGTGCCGCCTGGGTCGCGCTCACCAGCAGTTCGTCCGCAGTCGCGGAGGTCTGCAGAGCGCCGTAGGCACTGACCACATGCACGCGAGCGCCGAGGATCGCACCGAGTTCGAACGCGACCTCGAGTGTCCTGGCGGCCGCGGTCGAGCCGTCCGCGCCGACCACGATCGTCCGGATCTCGCGCCTCACCGGCACGGGCGGGCGCGGCGGGGGCTCGACCGCAACCACGACGCGGTCAACGAGCGTTCGCGCCGGGACCAGGGTTCCCGCCGCCGCAGCGCGCAACGCGCGGGCCAGCCGCGCCCCGATCCCCCGTTCGGCAGGCAACTCGACGAATATCTCCACTACGCCGGTATCCAACCGGCTCCGCGCCTCTCCGGCCCCTTCGAGCAGCCCGCGGGACGCCGGGTTATCGGTCTGGACCAGCGCGCTGAACCGCCGCACGCCCTCGCGTCGTGCGCGATAGGTCAAGCGGTCCAGCAGCGCGCGCCCGAGGCCGCGGCCCTGCCAGTCATCCGCGACCGTCACCGCTACCTCGGCGGATTGCGGGTCCTCACCCGAGCGGATATAGCGTGCGACCCCCAGCATCTCACCGCTCGCGGGGTCAACGGCGATGATCGCCTCGTGGTCGCTGTGGTCGACGTCAACGAGGTAGTCGAGCTGGGCCGATGAGAGCTCGTTGATCGTGCTGAAGAAACGTCGGTAGCGCGATTCCTCGCTCAAGCGCTCGAAACTGGCGGCCAGTAGCGGCTTGTCCTCCGGCGCGATCGGACGCAGCGTGAGCCGCGCGCCGTCGCGCAGCGTGATCGTCTGGCGACGAGAAGTGGTCGGCATGGCTCGCTGAGCACTAAGCGTACGCACGTCAGGCGGCGGTCGTGATCGCCGCCGGTGAGCTGAGCGCCGAGGGCCGTGCAAGGCGGTGTGCAGGGCAGCATTAGGGAGCCCTAATTCATGCTAGCGTCCGCTGGCGATGGCCCAGGGAACCGATCGGCGGCGGACTCGCCTGGTCAGCCGGAGCTGCTGTTACGGCCTCGCGCTGGCGCTGCTCGGTTGCCTGCTCGCGTCATGCGGCGGCTCGTCATCGTCGTCGAACACGATCACGCTGTACAACGGTCAACATGAGCAGACCACCGACGCGCTGGTGGCGCGGTTCGAGAAGTTGACCGGCATCACGGTCAAGGTCCGCAGCGACGACGAGGAGGTATTCGCCTCGCAGATCAACGCCGAGGGCTCAAATTCACCCGCCGACGTGCTGTTCACGGAGAATTCTCCCCCGCTGGAGTACTTGCAGGAGAAGGGGCGGCTGGCTCCGGTCGCGCGATCGACGCTGGCACGCACGCCCGCCCGCTACAACTCGCCTACGGGCCACTGGGTCGGCGTCTCGTCCCGCGTCAGCGTGCTCGTCTACAACACGGCGCTGATCCCCAACAGCCAGCTGCCGACCTCGATCATGCAGCTAGCTGACCCGAAGTGGAAGGGGAAACTTGCCCTGGCTCCCGGCGAAACCGACTTCCAACCGATCGTGACGTCTGTCGCGCGCAGCTACGGGGACGCGGCGGCGTTGCGCTGGCTGCAGGGCCTGAAGGCGAACGCCGGTTCGTCACACACCTACCCGGACAACGAGACGCTGGTCGACCAGGTCAATCGCGGGCAGGTCGCGATCGGGATCATCAACCAGTACTACTGGTACCGCGAGCGGGCGCAGGTCGGGCAGTCGGGGGTGCACTCGGCGATCGCCCACCTGGCTGCGCGGGACCCGGGCTACGTGATCGACGTCTCGGGGGCCGCGGTGCTGAAGTCGAGCGACCATCAGGCCGCCGGGCAGAAGCTGCTCGCGTTCCTGGTCAGCGCCCAGGGCCAGCAGATCATCGCCGACACCGACAGCTTCGAATATCCGATCGCCTCGGGCGTCAGCACCGCCGAGCCGGAAACCCCGCTGGACAAGCTGCAGCCCAATCCGATCAACATCGCCGCGCTTGGCGATGGCGCCACCGCGGTCGCGCTGCTGCAGAAGGCCCAACTGCTGTGAGCACGACGGCGGCGGGCGAGCTTGGCTCTGCGCCGCAGCTGCTCCCGCCCGCGGGCCGGCCCCCCGCTGCGGGGCGTCGCCGGCCCAGCCCGCCGGTGCTGCTGGCGGGCGCGGTCCTGGTCGGCCTGTTGCTGCTGTTGCCGCTCGCCTTCCTGATCCTCGAGGCGGTGCAGTACGGATTCTCGGCTCTGCGTCCGCTTCTGTTCCGGTCGCTCACCGCGACGCTGTTGTGGAATACGGTCAGCCTGACCGTGGTGGTGACGGCGCTGTGTGCGGTGATCGGAACCGTCGCCGCGTGGTTCGTCGAGCGCACCGAGCTCCCCGGTCGCCGGTTCTGGGCCGTGCTCGTCGTGGTCCCGGTGGGGATCCCCGACTTCGTCACCAGCTTCGGCTGGAAGTCGATCTTCCCGTCCCTGGGGGGCTTTGGCGGCGCGACGCTGGTGATGACGCTGGCGGTGTATCCGCTCGTGTACCTGCCGGTCGCCGCCTCGCTGCGCAACGCCGATCCCGCGCAGGAGGAGGTCGCCCGCAGCCTCGGTCTCGGGCGCCTGCGGGCCTTTCTACGCGTCACGCTGCCCCAGATCCGGGTAGCGCTGCTCGGCGGTTGCCTGCTCGTCGGGTTGGTCATGCTGGCCGAATACGGCGCGTTCGAGATCCTCGGTTTCCGCACCTTCACGACCGAGATCTACACCGAGTTCCTGAGCGGGTTCAATGCGCCCGCGGCGTGCGCGCTGTCGCTGGTCCTGGTCGTGCTGAGCCTGTTCCTGCTGACCGGTGAGGGCTTGGCGCGTGGCCGAGGCCGGCCGTCGCGGACCGGGGCGCTGGCCGCGCGCATCCCGCGCCCGTACCGTCTGGGGCGCAGTCGGCTGCCGGTGCTCGCCGGCTTCCTCGCGCTCGTCGGGCTTGCGCTCGGCGTGCCGGTTGGAGCGATCGTCTACTGGATCCTGCACGGCGGCAGCTCAACGCTGCCCTCGGCGTCGATCGTCTCGGCCGCCGCCCACACGGTCTTCTATGGCATCGGGGCCGGCCTGCTCGCGACGCTCGCCGCGCTGCCCGTGGCGATCCTGTCGGTGCGGTACCCGGGGCGGGTGTCGCTGATCCTGGAGCGCAGCAACTACCTGGTGCTGGCGATGCCCGGACTGGTGATCGCGCTGGCGCTGACCTACTTCACCGAGCGCTACGCCGCCGGCTTCCTGTACCAGAGCAGCACGATGCTGATCGTCGCCTACGCGATCATGTTCTTCCCGCTGGCGCTGGTCGCCGTCCGGACGTCGGTCGCGCAGGCGCCGGCGAGCCTCGAGGAGGTCGGCCGATCGCTCGGACGATCCCGGCTGGAGGTGCTCTGGCGCCTGACCGTGCCGCTGGCGGCGCCGGGACTCGCGGCGGCGTTCTCGCTGGTGTTCCTGGAGGCCGTGACCGAGCTGACGGCGACGTTGGTACTGATCCCGACCGGCGCGCACACGCTCGCGACCCAGTTCTGGTCATTTCAGACCAATATCTCCTACGGCCAGGCGGCGCCCTACGCTGGATTGATGATCCTGATCGCGGCGGTCCCGAGCTACGTCCTCGGTCGCTGGTTTGACCGTCTGCCCTCGCGTGCGATCGTGTCGGGATGACCTGGCTCGAGATCAACGACCTGCACAAGGCGTTCGGCCGTTCCCCCGTCCTGGCCGGCGTTGGGCTGACCGTCCCGACCGGCTCGCTGACTGCGATCCTTGGATCGTCGGGCGCCGGCAAGACGACGCTGCTGCGCCTGATCGCCGGCTTTGAGCGTGCCGACCGCGGGACGATCAGCCTTGGCGGCCTGATGGTCGACGCCCCGGACTCCGCCTGGGTCGCCTCGGAGCGGCGGCGGATCGGCTACGTACCTCAGGAGGGCAGCCTGTTCCCGCACCTGACGGTGGCCAAGAACATCGGGTTCGGCCTCCCCCGGGCGGCGCGCGGCGGCGGTCGGATCGACGAGCTGATCGAGCTGATCGGGATGCAGGGCCTCGACGGCCGTTATCCCCATCAGCTCTCCGGTGGTCAGCAGCAGCGGGTCGCGCTCGCGCGCGCCCTCGCTACGCGCCCTCAGCTGGTGCTCCTGGACGAGCCGTTCTCCTCGCTTGACCCGTCGCTGCGGGCGGGGGTTCGGGCCGACGTCAAGCGCCTGCTGAGGTCGGCGGGCGCGACGGCGTTGCTCGTCACCCACGACCAGGACGAGGCCCTGTCGCTCGCCGATCGGGTGGCGGTGATCCGCGACGGACGAGTCTGCCAGCTGGACACCCCGCAGCAGCTGTATGACGCTCCCGCGGACACCGAGGTCGCAGGCTTCGTCGGCGAGGCAAACCTCGTTCCCGGAGTGTTCCTCGGCCGATCGGTCAGGACGGCGTTCGGGGATCTGGCCTGTGGTTGCGGTGCGCGGCCGGAGCGGGCGGGCGCCGATGCCGTCGTGCTGATCCGTCCGGAGCAGATCAAGCTGTGCCCCGTCGATCCCGCCGCCGCCTCCCGCGCTGGACGAATCGTCGACCTCGAGTATCACGGCCACGACTCGGTGGTCAGGGTCCAGCCCGGCCGTGAGGATGCACCCAGCGTGATCCTCGCCCGCGTCCTGGGGCAGGTCTCCTACGAGCTCGGAAGTCCGGTCGAGCTGACGGTCGAGGGTCCGGTTGTGGCGTGGCGCGCTGAGCCCGTGCGCTCGGCCGCGAAACCGTAGCCCCCAAGCCGTAGCGCGGTATTGCTTCATCCCAATCGGATGAGGCGCCACCGGGCTGCTGCGACGATCGTGGTGCGTGTGTCCCGATCGCCCGGCTGTATCGGGCCCGGCGAGACGAACGCGGTTGGGAAGGTGTCTCCGGGTAGTGAGGCAAGGTGATCGGCGCTTCTGGAGGTTGGGTTCGTGAGTGATCAGGCCGTCAGGATCTTGGCGGTTGACGACCATCGTGCGTTTCGCGAGGCGTTGCGGGACCTGGTTGCAGCGGTGCCCGAGTTCGTTCTCGTCGGACAGGCTTCTTCAGGTGAGGAGGCGCTGAGAGCGGTTGATCGCTTGGCGCCGGAGTTGGTGCTGATGGATGTGGTGATGCCCGGGATGGGCGGGATCGCGGCGACGCAGGAGATTCTGAGCCGGCGCCCCGGGGTCGTGGTGGTGCTGATCTCGGTTGACGACCCGGCGCTGCACCCTGCTGCCCGCGCGCTCGGCGATGCGGTCGTGTGTGCCCGTAAGCAGGATCTCCGTCCTGCGCAGCTCCGGGAGGTGTGGGAAACCCACCGCGCATGACCGGCGGCGTTCGCGCTGCACCCGACCGGCCGCGGGCGCGCCCCGGTTAGAAGAACGCGGCCGCGGTTGCGTTGGCCTCGTCGACCGGCACCACAACGCGCCCAAACGGCAGCAGCGAGATCGGGACCAGCTTCAGGTTGGCGAGGGCGAGCGGGATCCCGATGATCGTGATCGCCAGCAGGACCGCCGAGACGAGATGGCCGATCGCCAACTCCCAGCCGACCAACACCACCCACAGCACGTTGCCGATCAGCGAGGCGGCGCCCGCATCCGGACGGCGGACGACGGTGCGTCCGAACGGCCAGAGCATGAAACCGGCCAGCTTGAACGCCTGCAGGCTGAACGGGATCGTAATGATCAACACGAACATGACCACGCCGGCGATGGTGTAGAGCAAGGCCATCCACCAGCCGCAGAGCACGAGCCAGATCAGGTTCAGGATCGTTCGCACGGGCTGGACTCTAGCCGTTGGTGGCCCGAGGGGAGAAGCTCCGCCGCGACAGTGGCTCGCCGGATTTGACGGTCACGGCGCTCGACTCCGACAGTTCGTGCCACGCCCCAGCGAGATCGGCAAACGGCTCAGACACGATCAGGGTGTCGCCCTCCCGCATCCGCTGAAGGCGGGCATTCTCGGGATGCAGCCGTTTCAGTGCGTCAACGTCCGCCGAGACGAACAGGGTGCGCGAGCTGTGCTCGGTGGAGTACCGGACCGCCCATACGGACTCGCCGTCGCTGACGCCGATGCTCGCCTGGACCGCTCGCTGCACTCCGTGGCGCTCCGCGACAGACTCCACGAAACCGATCGTGTGCTCGAGAGCCGTGATCGGGTCCTCCTGCAGCCCGAACGTCAGCGCGAGGTGGAACATCACCTCGGAGTCGGTCGATCCCTGAATATCGGGAAACAGCGACGGCTCTACGGCGAGCGCCAACTCGCGGCGCAGCGTCCGGAACTCGTTGATCATCCCGTTGTGCACGAACAGCCAGCTCCCGTGGCGGAACGGGTGGCAGTTGGACTCCTGCACCGCGGTCCCCGAAGTCGCGCGCACGTGTGCCATGAACAGCCGAGAATCGAGGTGCCCGGCGAGCTGCCGCAGGTTCGCGTCGCCCCACGCCGGGGCAACGCTGTGGTAGACGCCCGGCCCTTCGCCGGTCCCGTACCAGCCCAGCCCAAAGCCGTCTCCGTTCGTCGTCTCGGCGCCCAGCCGCGAATGCAGACTCTGGTCGACCAGGCCGTGCTGGGTCTTGAACAGCAGCTCCTCGATCAGCAGGGGCTCCCCAAGCCAGGCCATCCATCTACACATCGCGGTCCTCCTTCGGTGCAGGCACGACCGGGAGAGTAGCCTCCGCGTGTCGCTGCAGCCCGGAAGGGGTGAATGGCCTCAAAACCGAGAGTCGTGATCGGTCGTCCTCTCCCGGAGGCTGGACTCGGGCTGCTCAGGACGGGGTTCGCGGTCGAGGTGCGGGGCGAGGGCGCAAGTCGCGAGTGGCTGCGCGAGCACGTGCCCGGAGCCGCGGCGATCATCGCCGATCCTTCGATCCGCGTCGACGCGGCGCTGCTCGATGCCGCCGGCGAGACGCTCAAGGTCGTGTCGAACTTCGGCGTCGGGTCCGACAACATCGACCTCGAGGCTGCCCGAGCGCGGGGCGTGCGAGCCACCAACACGCCCGACGTCCCCACCAGCTCGACCGCTGAGCTGGCCGTGGCGCTGATGCTCGCCGCCGGGCGACGGATCGCCGAGGCCGACGGGTTCGTCCGCGCTGATCGGTGGCGGCGAGCCGGCGCTGAGCAGTTCCTCGGGCGCGACCTGAGCGGTGCCACGGTGGGGCTGGTGGGCTTCGGCCGGATCGGCCGGCGCGTCGCAGAGCTGTTGGAGGGATTTGCCGTTCGGCTGCTGTTCCGCTCGGACAAGCCCGATCCGACGGCGCGCGGAGCCGAGCGGCGCGAGCTGCCGGACCTGCTCGGGGCCAGCGACTTCGTCAGCCTGCACGTGCCGCTGACCCCCCAGACCACGCACCTGATCGACGCTGCCGAACTGCGGCTGATGAAGCCCGGCTCGATCCTGGTGAACACCAGCCGTGGCGCTGTCGTGAACACCTCGGCGCTGATCGAGGCGCTCACCGTCGGGCCGCTGGCGGCGGCGGGACTCGACGTCTACGAGGACGAGCCCCAGGTGCCGGCCGAGTTGCGAGACCTGCCCAACACCGTGCTGCTGCCCCATATCGGCTCGGCGACCGTGGCGACGAGGAATGCGATGGCGCGCTTGTGCGCCGAGAACGTGATCGCCGCGATCGATGGCCGCGCTTCGCCCACGGGCCTGGTCTAGCGTGCGACGCTAGAGCAGGCTGAGCGTTCCGCGGGCGATCAGGATCAGCGAGATCGCGCCGGCGAGGAACAGGATCACCCGGCCGCCGCGGCGACTCAACCAGGCGCTGAACCGCGTCACGGCGGCGGCGGTCCACTCAGGCCTGGTGGCGTAGCCGAGCAGCGGCAGCTCCAGCAGGACGAGCATGATCAGGTTGAACGCGAGCACCGCGAGCACCGTCACCACCGTGCTGAGGTGCTGTTTGCTCAGCCCGTCCATGCCCGCGATGTACGACGCGCCGGGGAAGCTCAGCAGGACTCCGACCACGAACGTGTCACGGGCGGAGCCCTTGCTCAATTGGCGCTTCCAGCGCGGAGGGGGCTTGTGCAGCGCTCGCTCGCGCCGGCGCTCGCGCTGGCGCTCGCTCCACGCCCGGCGCCGCTGATCGCGGCCGGTCGCGACCACGATTACGACGAGCAGGATCAACGCTCCCAAGACGATGTCGATGATCGGGTTGACGGTCCGCTTGGCCGTGTTCGACGCGCTCGATTCGCTCAATGCGAACACGATCACGAGGCCGCAGGTGATGCTCGTGACCAGCGCCCCGAGCAGATACCCGAGCAACAGCCGCTCCGGGTGGTTCAGCGTCAGCATCAGGGTCACGGCGGCCAACAGCGTCGGGTTCAGCGCCGCGGTCAGCGAGAAGACAAATACAGGGCCCACGCGTCCCCACCGTGGAGGACCGGCAAACGCACCGCATCATCCGATTCAGATGAGCCCTGCTGGGCGTCGGACTGCGGCAATGCGGGATCAAACGGCTGACGCTGGATGGCTCGCGCGCATGTCGCTGCTCGAGCAGCGACAATTCCGGGCCGTGATCTCGACACCGCGCGTGGCGGCCGACATGTTCGATCCGGGCAGGCGGCCCGGGGCTTATCGGTCAGCCGCTGGCAAACCTTCAATGGGCTTCTGCACGAGCCACGCCTCGAGCGTGGCGGTATCGAACTCGGCCGCGGCAAACCACGGCTCGCGTAGCAGCTCAGCGAGCAGTTGCGTCGTCGTGCTGATGCCCTGGATGACAACCTCGCCGAGCGCTCGCCGGGCACGCTCGATCGCCGCCGGGCGACCATCCGCCCACACGATCAGCTTGGCGATCAGCGAGTCATAGAACGGCGGCACCGTGCTTCCCGGCTCGATCCAGGTGTCGACGCGGACCCACGGTCCTGACGGCAGCGATAACTCCTCCACTGTGCCCGGGGATGGCTGAAAACCGTGGCTTGGATCCTCGGCGTTGATCCGCAACTCGAGCGCACAGCCGCGAGCGACGATCGCGGCCTGCTCGAGCCGTAGCGGCTCCCCCGCGGCGATCCGCAACTGCTCGGCGACGAGATCGATCCCGGTGACCGTGTCCGCCTCCGCCTGCGGCCGCCTTCAGCGCGATCGGATAGCCAATCTCCGAAGCGATGCTGATCGCGCCCTCGACGCCGTCAACCGCGCCTTCGCTGCCCGCGAGCGTGGGTACGCCGGAGGCCCGAGCCGCCTCCCGCGCCCGGGCCTTGTCGCCCATCAGCGCAATGTG
>Ga0209839_10001653_pt1 | contig 11276 bp, 12 predicted proteins | sample OrgsoiDNA2013050_FD_185800 | JGI IMG/M metagenome (GOLD analysis project Ga0209839, IMG submission 185800) | Permafrost soil microbial communities from the Arctic, to analyse light accelerated degradation of dissolved organic matter (DOM) -... | ecosystem: Environmental > Terrestrial > Soil >... | reverse complement strand
CTTCGGACGCGGTCGCGATGATGAGCGGCAGCCTCCAAGGCGACCTAGGGATGACCCTAGGGAACCGCGCGGCCGTGTGGCACGCGGTTCTGGCCAGGACTCGTCAGGGAATGACCGCCACGGCTTCGGGGCCGCGGAACGCGATCGTTTCGCGCCATTGGATCTCATTGTCGGCAAGCGTGAGCCTGGGGAAGCGTCTGGCGAGACCGTGTAACACGATTTCAGCTTCGACTCGGGCGAGGGCGGCGCCGAGACAAAAGTGGATCCCGCCACCGAAGGAGAGCGGAGCCGTGTCCGCTCGTGTGATGTCGAATCGGTCCGGATCGGTGAAGCGGCGCGGATCGCGGTTGGCGGCGACGATGACCGGCACGACGTTCTCGCCGGCTGCGATCGGCTCGCCAGCCACCTCGGTGTCGCGCAGGGCCCGGCGCATGGTGAAGTTCACTGGTGGCTCATACCGCAGGCATTCCTCTACGGTCGAGCCGGCCAGTCCGGGATCTTCGGCAAGGCGCCGCCACTCGTCGCGATGCTCAAGCAGGCTGAGCACGCCGCTGCCCAGCAGATCGCGAGTTGTTTGGTGTCCCGCCGAGAACAAGAAGATCACTGTCGCCACCAACTCATCGTGAGAAAGGGAAGCGCCAGTGTCGTCCTGGGCGGCGGTGAGGGCCGACAGCAGATCCTCCCCCGGGTCACGTCGCCGTTGATTGATGAGTGCGTCGATGCAGGCCCATTCCTCAGCTACGGCGGCCTCACCATCCGCCTGGCGGTCCGCAGGCACGGACGGGCCGATAAGAAAAGCGATTGCTGACGTCCACCGATCGAATGCGGACCGGTCGATGCCCGGCACGCCGAGCAGCTCGCAGATCACCATCGACGGCAGGGGATGAGCGACTTGCGCGACGAAGTCGAAGGGATCCCCCGTGTCGCAGTCGTCGAGCAGCTGATCGGCCAACGCCACGATGTAGGGGCGCAACTGCTGGACCCGCCGGGAAGTGAACGCCCGGTTGACCAGCCCACGAAGACGACTGTGATCGGGCGGGTCGTAGTTCGTCAGTCGGCGGCTGACGTAGGCGAAGGCGTGGCCTTCCCCGAAGGCGCGACGCAGCCCGTCGACCAGCGCGTCACGACCGGCGCCAAACGATGGGTCGCGCAGGACAGTGGCCACATCGTCATAGCGAGTCAGAACGACGCCACCCTCGGACGGTCGATGCACGGGGTCGGTATCGCGCAGGCGTCGCATCGCAGCGTGCGGACTTACACGAAACGATGGATCAAGCGGATCCCACAGCCTCGGTGTCACTAGCGCATTGTATGGCCCGCAGCCAGGCACTCCACGGTTCGACCGCAAGACAGGCGCACGGAATTGCCCGCCCCGCAGCCCGGACGCCCACATTGGTGAGACGGGAGTCCCGCACCGAGTCGGCGATCTGCGCCCCTTTTTTGGCTTCTCGATGGGTCACCGTCAAACAGCGCAAATGTTTCGGTGGCGGCACTGACTAGCTCGTGGAGCCCCCGATGCTGCTGGAGCCTTCGACCGCTTGGGCCAAGCTGGCCAACGTCGCGGCCATCTCCCCTTTGGCATGCGCCCCGTCGTGCACACCCACGGGCCGACCCATCGCCCGCATCCAGCCCTTGCGGTGGTCGCCCCACGACTCGGTGACCTGGCACCCGCCCTCGATGTCCTTGAACTCGTACCGCCAGTTGGCGATGGCCGCCGGGCCCATCGAGATGGCGATCTCGAAGACTTTTCCGGGCTCGCACTCGACCACCGTGGCCGTGGTCTTCCATCGGCGGAACCCCTTCTTGTTCTTACCCGAGAAGATGGCTCCGGGTGCCGGCCCCGTGGCGCCCTTGATCCACTTGCCACCGACATTCTCCGGCGAGAATTCGCCCATGCGTGGAAGGTCGGAGACCAGCTCCCATACCGTCTTGGCCGGTGCGGCGATGTCACGGGTCTCGGCGACTGGATACGTCATGGCGTGCACGATAGCTGGCCCGAGCAGCCCGATCGCTGGCCTGGGCAGCCCGGATAGCTGGCCCGATCGCTGCCCAGCCTTGACGCACGAGGCCGCCGATGCCAATTTCATGGGTGCACGTCGGCGGCAGGTGCCGCCATCACGATCGGGGTCTCCATGGCCATCACCACCGGAAGAACGCTCGCTCAGGGTCAGCAAGACCTGATCTCGCTCAGTCCTCCCGTCTTTGACAACATCGACGACGAGCGACAGCACCGCAAGCAACGACTGGCCGGCGCCTTGCGCCTCTTTGGTCGCTTCGGTTTCTCAGAAGGAGTGGCCGGCCACATCACCGCCCGTGACCCGGAACGTATTGACCACTTCTGGGTCAACCCGTTCGGGATGAGCTTCCGCCACGTCAAGGTGTCCGACCTGATTCTGGTCAACCACGAGGGCGAGGTGGTCGAGGGAAACCGTCCGGTCAACCCAGCCGCCTTTGCCATCCACTCGGCTGTCCATGCGGCCCGACCCGACGTCGTTGCGGCGGCACACGCCCATTCCATTTACGGCAAGGCCTGGTCCTCGCTCGGGCGACAACTCGACCCGATTACTCAAGACGCCTGTGTGTTCTTCGAAGACCACACCGTCTGTAGCGAGGGCGGTGGGGCCATCGTGCTCGAAGAGGCGGCCGCCAAGGCCCTGGCCGCCAGTCTGGGACCACACAAGGCCACCATCCATCGCAATCACGGCCTGTTCACCGTGGGACAGACCGTCGACGAGGCGGCCTGGTGGTTCATCACTATGGAGCGCTCCTGCCAGGCGCAACTCCTGGCCGAAGCGGCCGGTACGCCTCTCCTGATCGACGATGAGGGAGCGCGCTACACCCGTGACCGCACCGGGTACCCGATGGCCGGGTGGTTCTCCTTCAAGCCATTGTGGGACGAGATCGTGCTGAGTGATCCCGACCTCTTCGACTGACATCGGCTCGCGGCCCCGTGCCAACCTGGGGCCATGGACCTAAGGGAGCTCCTCCATATCGAGGGCGTCGAAGAAGAGTGTGACCTTCGCTCCACGGTGGGGTTCATGGCCCTGCACGGCGGATCCCAGGACCGGGGCACGGATCAGATAGCCCGCCGGGCCGCTGACCTGTGCGGCGCCTCCTACTACGCCATCGTCCAGCCCCCGTGGCTCCGGGTGCACCTCACGTCGCGCCTTCACGACCCGGAGCACTCGACGGCCTTCCGCCGATTCCTGGCCCACGTCCGCGTGGCCATCTCGGTGCACGGTTTCGGCCGGGACAGTTTCGCCCTGTGGATTGATCCAGCCCGCGGCCTGGTCATCGACGCGTACGGACCCGCCGTCCGCGATGGCCAGAAGGACCCGCTCACCGGGATCATCGTGGGAGGCCTGCATGCTGGGTTGGTGGACCAGGCGCGCACGCTCCTGAGCGCTCGGTGCCCGGGTTTCCACGTGGCCGACGAGCGACTACGGCTGGGCTTCCATCCGAAGAACCCGGTGAACCTCCCGCCGGAGAAGGGCGTGCAGATTGAGCTGCCACCGGGTCTGCGGGGCATCGGGGCCTACGGGGAGCGCCTGACCCCAGACGATGCCGCCGTCCCGAGCGGGTTGATCACCGCCCTCGTCGAACTGGCAAGGGGCGCCGCACGAACGGGCTCGACGACCGCCTCGGCGCCCACCTGAGCCCGACGGCGCCGGCCGCAGGCCTCGCGCGCACCTGATTGCGACAGGAATAAGAACCTGTTCTAATCTCGCCCAATGGAAGCCAACCTCGCCGACCTGTTCGAAGCCGCTGTCGACGCCTATCCCGAGCGGGAGAATCTGGTGGCCAACGGAGAGCGCCGCACCTACGCCGAGATGGAAGCCCGGGCCAACCGGCTGGCCCACCACCTGGCGGCCCAGGGCATCGGTCCGGGCGACCACGTCGGTATCTACGCCTACAACAGCGTCGAATGGGTGGAGACCGCCTGGGCCGTCTTCAAGCTGCGGGCCGTCTGGATCAACATCAACTACCGCTACGTCAAAGAGGAGCTGCGCTACCTCCTGACCAACGCCGACCTCAAGGCCCTGGTGCACCAGCGTGAGTTCTCCCCCCTGGTGGGCGCCCTGCTACCCGATCTGCCCCAACTCCGTCACGTCCTGATCATCGAGGACGGGACCGACGCCCCGGACTCCACCCCCGATGCCGGCAACTACGAGGACGCTCTGGCGGCCCAGTCGCCCGAGCGTGACTTCGGCCCCCGTTCGGGCGACGACCTCTACATCCTCTACACCGGTGGGACCACCGGCATGCCCAAGGGTGTGGTCTGGCGTCACGAGGACGTCTTCTATGCACTGGGGGGCGGCACCGACCCCGTCACCAACACGCGGATCGAGGATCCGGGAGTCTTGGCAGCCAGCGGCGCCGCCGGGTCCGGGGTGCACCTCCCGGTGGCGCCCCTCATGCACGGGGCCACCCAGTGGGCCGTGATGGGGCGCAGCTTCGTCGGCTCGAAAATCGTCCTGATGGCCAAGTTCGACCCCCACGACGTGTGGGACCTGGTGGAGAAGGAAGGAGTCAACTCGGTCATGATCACCGGGGACGCCATGGGCAAACCGTTGATCGAATCCCTCGATGACGTCGGCACCACCCATGACCTCTCCTCCCTCGTCGCCGTGGTCTCCTCCGCCGCGCTGTTCAGCGCACCGGTCAAGGACCAGTTCTTCGAACGCCTGCCCAACCTCGTGATCACCGACGCCATCGGGTCCTCGGAAGGCGGCAACAACGGGATGACCGTCGTCACGCCGGGAAACACGGCCATGAAGAGCGGCCCGACCGTGCACCTACTCGGCCAGACCGTCGTCTTCGACGAGGACCTCAACCCGGTCGAGCCGGGCTCGGGTGTGATCGGCAAGATCGCCCGCTCGGGCGACATCCCGCAGGGTTACTACAACGACCCCAAGAAGACAGCGGAGGTCTTCATCACGGTGCGGGGCACGCGCTACGTCATGCCGGGTGACTACGCCACCGTCGAGTCCGACGGTTCGATCACCCTGCTCGGACGCGGCTCGATCGTCATCAATTCGGGCGGCGAGAAGATCTTCCCCGAAGAGGTGGAGTCCGCCGTGCGCTCGCACCCCGACGTGATGGACGCCATCGTGTGCGGCGCGCCGGACGAACGCTGGGGCCAGACCGTGGCCGCCATCATCCAGCCCCGGGTCGGCCACGAGGCGCCGTCGCTCGAGAGCATCCAGGAGCACTGCCGCGCCGCCATCGCTGGCTACAAGCTGCCGCGCCGGCTCCACGTGGTGGACGTGGTCGAGCGCTCGCCCAGCGGGAAGCCGGACTACACCTGGGCCACCTCCATCGTGACCGCGGCCGATGCCGCCACCAGTGCCACTTGAACTGACCGACCTATTGGCCGGCCGGGCCCTCGGTGGCGGGCCTCACTCCGATCTTCCACTCGCCGCCCTCACCATGGAATTGCAGCGCGGCGTCATGGGCGACCTGGCCACCTTTCCCGAGTTGGCCGTCGCGGCCGAGGATCGCGGGATTGTGCCCGTCGCTGCCCGACTGCTCACGGCCTTCCGCCGGCACCATCTCCCCGTCATGCACTGCACGGCCCAGTTCCGGGCCGATCGGGCGGGCACCGTCGCCAATACGCCACTCCACAGCGCCGTGCTGCGGCGGCCCGAGCACCTCCTTGAGGGGACGCCGGCGGTCGAGTTGGTGCCCGGGCTGGGGGCGGAGGCCACCGACCATGTGTCCGCCCGCCGCCACGGCGTGTCCCCGTTCACCGGGACCACGCTCCACACGACCTTGGAGCATCTCGGCGTCCGGGTGCTGGTGGTGACCGGCGTCTCGGTCAATGTGGGAATCATCGGGCTCTGCATCGAGGCCGTGAACCTCGGCTACCAGGTGGTGGTCTCCTCCGACGCCGTGGTGGGCGTGCCCCTCGACTATGCCGATGCGGCGATGGAGCACACCCTCGCGCTGGTGGCCAGGGTGAGCACCGTCGACGAGATCGTCGATGCCCTCGACATCCTCACGCGATGATGCAGTCATGCCATCGGGCCGACTGCTCCTCCTGACCGGGTCGCCCGGCTGCGGCAAGACGACCATCGCCCCCCTGGTCGCCGACCACGAGCCGCTCTCCGCCTGTCTGGACCTGGACTGGTTCTTCGCCAAGCTCCGCCGGGGCGCCATTGAGCCCTGGCGGGAGGAGGCGCACCAGCAGAATCGCGTGGTCCTGTCCGCCGCCGCCTCGGCCGTAGCCACCTTCTCCGCCGGGGGCTACTTCACGGTGGCCGAGGGCATCCTCTTCCCCACCATGGTCGACCTCTTCGTCACGGCCTGTGAACCGCTCGGGATCGATCTCCATTACGCCGTCCTGCGCGCCCCGCTCCCCGTGGTGCTCTCGCGGGTGCAGTCCCGCACCTTCGAACCCGAGCACAAGGGGGCGTTGTCGGACGAGTCTGTGGTCGATGACCTCTGGACCCAGTTCGAGCGGCACGGTGTGGCGGCACGCCACTGCGTCGATGCCGGCGACCAATCCCCCGACCTCATCGCCGACGAGATCTACCGGCGTTGGGAGAGCGGCCAGTTCCGGCTCCTCGCTGACTGAGTCACCCCGAGTCACCCCGGTTCATCCCGGGTAACGGATCACGACTCCGGTCGTGGCACCAACGAGACCACCTTCAATTCTCGATCGGTCAACTGCTGATAGCTGCCCCATCCCTTGTAGTGCCCGATCAGTCGGGGCCACATGTCCGCCTTCGCGTCGCCGGTGAGGACGTGGGCATCGGCCCGGTACTTGCGCCGGCCGACCTGCACCTCGACGGCCGGCGTGGCCAGGAGGTTCAAGATCCAGGCCGGTGGTTGAGGCCGCCCCCCGTTTGATCCGACCACCACGAAGTTCGAACCATCTGGCATGTACAAGAGGGGGTGCGTTCGTTGCTGACCCGTCCTGCGACCCACCGTGGTCAACAGCAATATGGGTCCGGCCATCGTGCGGTGCCCGATCACCCCGCCCGTCCATCGGTACAGGAAGCAGTGGACCCGGTAGGAGGGGCGCCCGACCACTCGGTCGAACCACACCGTGATCGTGGCCAGCACGCCGCCCATCGTAAGTTCTTGCGCCGATCACCCACGCCCCGCCTCCGTGGCGCCGTGGTTCCGTGACCCTCACGTGACCGCTGGCATTCGGCCTGCCACAGGACTACTATGACTAGGACCATGCTGCGCGTTGCCGTTGACCGTTCCGACCCCGTGCTCCTCCACGACCAGGTGGCGGCGGAGATCCGCCGGGCCATTGCCGAGGGAGAGGCCGGGCCGGGAGAACGCCTCCCCTTGGTCAAGGACATCGCCGCCGTGCTCGGAGTGAACAAGAACACCGTGTTGCGCGCCATGCACATCCTGCGGGATGAGGGACTGCTGGAGTTCACCAGGGGGCGTGGGATCACGGTGACCGGGACGCCGGAACAGAGCCTTGTGCTGCGGCACGTGCGGGAGCTGGTGGAGTTCGCCCGTCATCAGGGTTACCGGCGAGAAGACGTCATCGAGATGATCGCCAGCCTCCCGTGACGCTGGTCAAGGAGAACCCCACCCACCTCGAGGCACCACCGATCAACGTCCTCTTCGAGGAGGCACATCGGCGACGCCAGCGACGCTGGGTGATCGGGCTGTCGCTGTCGCTCGTCCTGACCGTCACGGCGGCCACGACTCTGGCCCTCCTCCACTCGGGACGCTCGGCGACGACAGTCGATCACCGCCAACGGCCACCGGCCACTCCCGTGAGTGCAGCCACGACACCTGGCGTGGCCTGGATCGACTACGACGCGCAATTGCACGTCGGGAATCCGATCACGGGGACGCAGCGCGTCGTGGCGACGAACACCGGCGCCTCCCCCGTCACTCCCATGGTCGAGGCGAACGGTCGCGTCTACTGGGTCGATACGAGGAGGACCTTCTCACCCCAGTCGGGCTACTCGCTCCCGACGGTGCACGACTTCAATCTGGCCAACGGCCAGGTCGGCAATGACGGAACGGGCCAGCTCGTGTTCCTCTCGGCCGACAAGCGGGACCTCATGATCTACCGCACCGCGAGTGATCTCAGTGAGGTGCCGATCGGAAGGTCCGGACCGACACGTCAGTTCACCATCCCCTTCGGATGGGCGCTGAGCGGTGGTGCCGGCTACGCCCTGCCCGCGGCCGTGGCCAACGGCTTCGTGGTCGAGCGCCCCAGCGGCCAGCCCGGGGTCTTCACCTTCGGGATCTGGGACCCCAGCGGTGGCCATATTCGGGTCATCGGGAACGAGTGGGGAATCATTGACACGTACACCCCTCCGGGGGGCCACTCCAGCCTGTTGGCCCTGGTCCCGGCCCATTGCGGGTTCGATCGAGCCTGCCCCATCAAGATCATCACCTCGACTACCTTGGCCGCAGTCACCGTCCATGACCCCCTGCCTTACGGGTTCGACGTGGGAGGTGCCTTCTCGGCCGACGGCAGGAGGCTCGCTGTCTTCGTCAAGACGAACTCAGGAGCCGTGAATCCGACGATGCAAATGGCCGTCGTCACGACCCGCACCGGAGCGCTCCACCTGGTCAAGGAGGCCCGCAGCAACATTGGCGAATCGGTGGGCTGGGCCCAATGGCTTCCGGGCGACCGCACGATCATCGGCGGCGCGCTGGCCGACACCAACTTCTCCTCGACCGCGTTCCTCGACAACCACTATCTGGTCAGCGCCGGTACGCTTGCCGCCCAGCCCTTCACCCTCATTGCCAACCGCGATCTGGATGTCAACTTCTCCGCGGTGGCCTTCTCGTCGCCCCATTGACCAGGCCGCCGGCGCAGTTCCGCCCGGTGCCCGGCTACGCCACGAAGGCCTGCGCCTATGAGCCGCCCTGGGCCAGGCGTTGCGTGGTCGTGCTGTGGATCGGGTTCTTGTCGAAGTTCCCGAGCACGTGCTTCCCGAACGTCTCGACGGCCTCCTCGCAGGTCTCACGTGAGATCGACGTCGAGAGCATCCCGAAGGACAGTTGGTCGGCCCCGGTCCTGCTGTAATTCTCGATCGCCTTGCTGACCTCGTCCGGCGACCCGACGGCGATGTCGCCCGAGGCGATGACGGCGTCGAGGGTCTCGGCGTCCATCCCCGGCACGATCTCGGGCCACTCCGGCAGTCCCTTGGGCTTGGGGAAGGTGTCGAGGTAACGGAACACCAGGCTCAAGTGGTAGTTGGACTCCGACTCCAAGAAGGCCTTGCGGGCCTTGGCCCCGTCCTCCATGCAGATCATCTGCGTAGTGATCATGACGTTGTTGTTGACGAAGCCACCGACCGGGTTCTTGCAGTCGGCGACCTTTTCTTTGTAGCGGGCCACCAACGGTGTCAGCTGGTCCGGGGTGGAGAAGCCGAAGCAGAGGACGCCCACGCCCAACTCTGCGGCCAGGTCGAAGGTGGAGGGGCTCCCGGCGGCCATCCAGATGGCCGGGTGCGGTGACACAAATGGCTTGGGCAGCACATTGCGCGTGGGCATGGAGAAGAATTCGCCGTCGTAGCTGTAGTCCTCGTCCTTCCACATGCGCACGATCTGGGGCAACACTTCGGCCACCATTTCCCGGGTGATATCCGGGTCCTCGATCCCGAAGCCACGCTGCTCGGTGGTCGATGAGCCCCGACCGACACCGAATTCGAAGCGGCCCTCGGAGAGGTGGTCCAGCATGGCCACCCGCTCGGCGATTCGGGCCGGATGGTTGACCGGAGGCGTGATGTTGAAGATGCCCGAGCCCATGTGGATGTTCGAGGTCTTGGCCGCCACGAAGGCCAGAAACGACTCGGAGGCCGAGAGGTGCGAGTAATCGGTCAGGAAGTGATGCTCGGACGCCCAGGTGTATTTGAATCCGGCTTTGTCGGCCGCCACGATGAAGGCCACCTCGTCCATGATGCGATCGTGCTCAGCGGCATCGCCGTGCAGGGCACGGTATTTCGGTAGTAGGCAGGCGGCGTTGAAAATCCCGAATTCCATGGAGTGGACTCGTCCTCCCGTACGGCGCCGCGGACCGGTCCCGGGCGTGATCCAGCGAAGGTAACACGGGATGGTCTAAAATGCAACGTGTTCCAGTAATGGGGACTCCCTCCCAGGTCAGAGCCATTCGGAGATGTGATGTCGCAACCGGAGACAATTGCCCAGGCCGTACGCGACCGGGCCGGCGACACCTCGACGGGGCTCATCGCGGGAGACCTCCGGCTCACCCATGCCGAGGTGGTCAGCCGAGCCGCACAGCGGGCGGCCTGGCTGCGGGCCAATCGGAGTCCCGGTCCGTTCCACGTGGCGGTCCTCCTCGAGCAGCCGCTTCAAGAGCCGCCGCAGGCGCTGATCATCTTCGACGACAAGGACGTGCATCACCCTGTTGTACGCCCACATTCTGAGAACCGCCTGAGAGAATCGGCGACTCGCGCGGGTCGCGGCCCACGACCCTCCGCCGCGACCGGTCCCTGCCGCGGTATCGTGTCGTCCTCAATGCGACGCCCTCTGGCGTCGAATCAACGCGAGAAACGGAGGTCCATCGTGGGTGACAAGACGCCAAAGCGACCACCGAAGCAGAAGAAGCCAAAGGCCCCCAAGGTCTGACGCCAGCAAGTCCCAGCACGAGGAGGATCGCAGAGACGCATGAGCGGGTTACCTGACCGGGCGAGGGTCGTCGTCATCGGCGCCGGCATCGTCGGCAACAGCATGGCCTACCACCTGGCCAGGCTGGGCTGGCGGGACATCGTGCTGATCGACAAGGGCGCGCTGCCCAACCCCGGCGGGTCGACCGGTCATGCGTCGAACTTCATCTTCACCACGGATCATTCCAAGGAGATGACGGCGTTCACGCTGGACAGCGTCCGCCAGTACAAGGACCTCGGAGTGTTCACCCAGAGCGGCGGGATCGAGGTCGCCCGGACGCCTGAGCGGATGGAGGAGTTCAAGCGCCGGCTTGCCTCCGCCCACGCCTGGGGAGTCGAGGCCGAGCTGATCAGTCCCGCCAGGATCAAGGAACTCGTGCCGTATATCGAGGAGTCGATCCTCCTCGGCGGCTTCTACACCCCGGGCGTGGGCGTCGTCGACTCGCTTCGAGCCGGCACGCTCATGCGTGAAGCGGCCGTCGAGATGGGCGCTTTGACCGTATCGGCGATCACCGAGACCACCGGGATCGACGTGGTCGACGACGGCGAGTTCGGCAAGACCATGTGGACCCAGTACGTGGTCGACCGGCTCGACGGGGTCGATACCCGCGACCCGTCGGCGGTCACCGACCCGCAGATGAAGGGGCGGCTGAAAGG
>Ga0209839_10001651_pt1 | contig 11278 bp, 11 predicted proteins | sample OrgsoiDNA2013050_FD_185800 | JGI IMG/M metagenome (GOLD analysis project Ga0209839, IMG submission 185800) | Permafrost soil microbial communities from the Arctic, to analyse light accelerated degradation of dissolved organic matter (DOM) -... | ecosystem: Environmental > Terrestrial > Soil >... | reverse complement strand
CAAAGCAGGCGCGCTGGCCGATGCCTCCAGCCGCTCGGGCCGTCGGCGACGCCGAGAGACCCGAGATTGGCGACAAGCAGGTCTTGCCTCAGAGTCGGGACCGGGCCCTGCCTTCGTGCTTCCGAGGTTCCGACCCCGAGCCGCGCGGTGGCGTCGTCGATGGGAAACTCGAGGGATGCTGATCCGCCGCGAGAAGCCGCAAGACGAAGACGCGGTCAGTGCGGTCATCACCGCAGCGTTTCGGCGGGCTTCCGACGCGCTCGAACCGCCAGAAACCGAGCTTGTGAAGCGCCTGCGCGCGGATGATTGCTGGCTACCGCCGCTGTCACTGGTCGCCGCCGCCGATGACACGCTGCTTGGTCATGTTGTGTGCACGCGTGGACATGTCGATGATCGGCCAGCGTGGGGCTTGGTCCGATCAGTGTGCTGCCGGACCACCAACACGCGGCATCGGACATGCGCTCATGCATTCGGTACTTGGTGCGGCCGATGCGACCGACGAGCCGCTCGTGTGTGTCTTGGGCGATCCGACGTTCTATCAGCGGTTTGGTTTCAGGGTCGCCTCCGATGTCGGGATTCTCGCGCCCGATCCGGGCTGGGCCAGCGACTTCCAAGCACGCATATTGAGCTCTTGTCCGCCCGGCCTTACCGGCACCTTTCGCTACGCCTCGCCCTTTGGTGAGCTCGATCTCGGCTGACTCGCCGCACGCCACAGCGAGCGACTCTTCCCGTCTTCGCATCCCGCGGGATGCAGGGGGCGACCGCAACGTGCGGTGACGGACGCGCAGCTCACCGTGCGCACCGGGTCGTCGCGCCGTTGAGCCGGTTCGCTACCAGGTGAATCCGAGGATCAGTTGTGCGGCTTCGACGGGGACATCGAGCTGAGGGCAGTGGCCGATCCCGTCGAGGATCACCCAGTCGGCATGGGGCAGATCCCTGCGGTAACGGTCGGCGGCCTCAGGCCATGGCAGGAGCTTGTCGGCCGATCCCCACACGATCCGCAACGGGCAGGTGATCCTCTCCGCGTCGAGCGTCCAGCCCTCGCACAGAGCGTTCTCGATCAACGGCCCCGCGGCCTTACAGCTGGCAATCCCCAGCATCTGATGCGCGAGCAGGTCAGGCGGGATGTGCTCATAGTTCGTCGTGATCAGCTGCGTTGCACGACGCCAGCCATGCGGCGTGGCAACGAGCTCCGCAGCGCGCGGCGCAGCCACCTTCACCTGGGTCTGCAGCTCCTGCTGCGTGCGCAGCAGATCCTCATACGACATGTCTCCTGGCGCCCATCCGCCCGCCGGTGCGAACGCCACGACACTTGCCGCGCGACCTCGCGCTGCGAGCTGCAACGCGACGTAGCCGCCGAGCGAGTTCCCGACGAGATGCGCGAGCTCGACACCCGCAGTGTCCATCGAGCGCTCCACCGCATCGATAAACGCGCTCGTGCTGATCGTTGGACCGATCGATGGGCCTCCTGCGTGGCCGGGCAGCGTCAGCGCAAGCACGTCGTGCTTGGTCTCCAGCGTCGGCAGCACGAGCTCCCAGATCCGCCACGTATCCATGAAGCCGTGCAGACACACCAACGGCGAACCCGTCCCTCCGCGGTGAGACGGCGTGAATCCGGTGAACACGGGTCTGCACGCTACCGCCCGATCGACGACCCGCGATCGCCTGCACCACCTGTGTGACGTCTCATTGACCGCACATGACGCTCCTGCGCCCGCCGCCCGCCCGCCGCGAGCATCGCGCGGCGAGTCCCTCCCAGCAAAGCGGTCTGCCGGGCGCGGGCTTCGAAGCCGCTCCAGACGCGCGTTTTGGATCTGTGCGTAGACGGGCGCGCAGTTCGATCGCCATTCCAGCGGACGCCCGCTTGCATCCACAGGGGCAGTCTCGTCGACGCCAGCGGACGCCCGGCTCGTCCGGGCGACGGTCCCCAGTCAGGCCGCCCCAGCAGGCTCGTAGGTGAGCATCAGGATGCCAGTGCTGGTCGGAGCACAGTCGACCAGTCGCATCGGTAGCGGACGTGAAGTGTCGCGGAACAACCGCTTGCCGGTGCCGAGCACCAGCGGGTGCACGAACAACCGGTAGTCATCGATCAGACGATGCTCGATCAGTGTCTGCACCAGTTCACCGCTCCCAAGCACGGTGATGAAGCCATCGCCCTGGGACTTGAGGTCGCTCACCGACTCGACGACATCGCCGTCCAGGATCTGCGATCCGTCCCAATCAAGACTCGTCAGTGTTCTCGTGACAACGTATTTTGGCGTCGCGTTCAGATGCCGCGCGATCGGGTTCTCGTCCGGCTCGTTTGGCCAGTGCGCCGCCATGTGCTCGTAGGTCTTACGGCCGAACAGGTACGCGGTGGTCGCACCCATCCCCTCGCCGGCTCGCTGCCCGATCTCCTCGGTCGCGTACGGCGCGCCCCACCCGCCGTGCTCGAAGCCGCCCTCGCGATCCTCCTCGGGACCACCGAAGCCCTGCATGACCCCGTCGAGGGTCAGGAACTCGACTATCCCCAGCCTTCTCATCTCGTCGCTCCTCTCGTTGGAGCTCCCTTGTCAGAACTGAAACGACAGTACGGACGTAATCGCGGGGCACACCGGACGTTGACACTGCGCACGAGCCTACGCGTCGCGAGACCCGCTTTGCCCGTGGCGCAGTACTTCGCGCCGTCGCAACGGCAGTGCCTCTCCGCGCGGATAGGGCACCTCAGCGGCCGCCGCCACGTCGTTCAGCGCCGCGACGCCGTCGGCGTTCGCGCTTGCCGCGCGAAGTAGGACGGTCACCGACCCCGACGAGCCGCCCCTGTGTTCACGCGACCATCCGGGGCACCTGCTTGCCGTTGATGCGTTTATCGATCGGGCCGATCGCCTCGACGTCGCCGTTGTCGTGAATGATCACGCCGCCGTGCTCGGCGAGCACTTGACGAGCGAGCTCGGGTCCGAGCAGCAGCGCCATCTTTGAGAGGGTCTCTGCCTCGAGCGCGCTGTCGCCGATCGCGGTGGCGCTGACCAGTCCGGTCCATGCCGGACCGCCGGTGCTGGGATCCAGCAGGTGGTGGCCGAAGCTTTCGTCGCGGTTTCGCCAGATGCGGACGTTCAAGCCGGAGGTAGCCACACCTCCCTTCGCGAGGCGCACCACGCCGATCGATTCACCGCTGATCGGGTGCTCGACAGCGATCTCGTGCGGCTCGAGCTGCGCCCCGACTCCTCCTACCGCGATGTCCCCGCCGCAGTCGATGACGAACCGCGTGTAGGGCCCGAGGCGGTGCGCCACGGCGTCCGCGCAAAGGCCCTTGCCGGTCCCTCCCGTGTCGATCATCAGGCCGGGCGGACGGACGATCACGCCCGCCTCCTCATCGACCGCGATCGCTCGCCACCGAGCCTTGGGATGCGGTCGGGCGGCACGGCGCGTCGGTGCGCGGGCCAGTGCCTCCTGTAGCGGAGCCGGGATCGCACCGTCCAGTGAGCTGGAGTAGCCGCTACGCTCGAGCGCTCGCACGAGTGTCGGGTCAACCAGCCCGCCGCTTCGGTTAGCCGCCCACACGCCCGCGCTCACCGCTGCTCGGAGCAGAGCAGAGGCGGCGACCCGGGAGCGAGGATCTCGGTTGAGCGCGGAGAGCTCGCTGTCGGGCGAAAACCGCGACAGCCGGTGAGCGAATGCGAGCACGAACTCGCGCTCACGATCGGCCGCCTGCGGGGCTGGCGGCGCGCCCGGGTGAAGCGGCCGGCCGATGAGCAGGCGGACGTCGCTGCCCATCGCGGGGAACGTGTAGTTGAGCTCGCCAGCCATCAGATCACGGGTAGATCTGCTCGCCTGTTTGCTCGTCGGTAACGATGATCGCTCCGGCTGGGCATGCCTGGGCGGCTTTGAGGATTGCCTCGTCGCTGCCTGTGCCGGTGACGATTGCGATGTCTTCGATCGTGAAGACTTCGGGTGCTGCGAGCGCGCAGTCGCCGTGGGCGGCGCACGCGAGCTCGTCGATGTGGGGAATCACTGTCATGCTGCGTTCCTCTCGTGGTTGTCGGTCCTGGCCGCGTCGTGAATCCGTTGGCGAAGCCCTGGGAGCGCGCGTGGGCGTCCGACGAGCAGCGCCGCGATAGGCCGGTCGTTGTTAGTGAAGAGTGCGGTGAAGTCTCGGGCAGCGGGCTGCCCGTCGATCTCGAGCCGATCGGCGCCGTGGGTGTCGCCGACGAACTGGATGCGCACGCCGTGCTGGTCGCTCCAGAAGCTGGGCGGAGGGGCAGCGGGCGTTTGCAGGCCGAGCATCGCCCGTGCGGCGCTGCCGCCTTGGCGGGCTGCTGCCTCCCAGTGCTCGGTGCGGACATAGGCGCGGCGGCGGGGTTCGAACTGGGCGCTGGCATCGCCCGCCGCGAAGATGCCGGGAATCGCCGTGCGTCCGGCGGCGTCGACGCGGACGCCCCCTTGATCGAGCCCGCTGGCGCGCAACCACGAGGTCGCCGGCTCGCTTCCGATCCCGGCCACCAGCAGGTCGCATTCGATCCGGCGCCCGTGCTCGAGCTCGACAGCGTGCACGGCCCGAGCGCCGTGGAAGCGTGCGATCCGCGCGGAGAGCACGAGCTTGATCCCCTCCCGGCGGTGAAAGTCAGCGAACCACTCGCCGAGTTGCGGTCCGAGGATCGCCTCCAGGGGCGTCGGCGCCGCCTCGATGATCGTCACGGTCGCGCCGAGCCGCTTTGCCGTTGCCGCGACCTCTTGACCGATGAAGCCGGCTCCGATCACGATCAACCGTGGTCTGGTGGAGAGCGCCTCGCGCAGCGCGCGGGCGTCGTCGCGCGTGCGCAGTTCATATACGTTTTCGTAGCGCTCGGTGCCCGGCAGGCGACGTGGCGCGCTGCCGGTGGCGATCAGCAGCTGCTCGAACGGGACCCTGCCTCCGCCCGCCAACTGGACCTCGCGCCGCGGGGCGTCGAGTCCGGTCACGCGCTCGCCGAGCAGCAGCTCGACGTCATGCTCGACATACCACGGCTGCGGCCGGAACTCGAGCGCCCGCTCGTCCACCTCGCCAGCGAGAAACGCCTTGGACAACGGTGGACGGTCGTAAGGTGAATATGGCTCCTGTGCGATCACGCGGACCGCTCCGTCGTAGCCGTTGCGGCGCAGCGTCTCGCTCGCGCGTTGGGCAGCGAGACCGCCGCCGGCGATCACGACTTCAGCGCCGCGACGGCGAATGGGCGTCAAATGGCTCATAGGCCATAGCATCCGACGCGACGGTGAGACACCGGTAAGACGGCTGCCAGAAGCCGCTTACCCAAGCACGCGCCGCAAAGCCCCAGCGGACGGCGCGCAACGAACGCTCGGCGACGCCTATCCCAAGCCAGAAAGCCCGGGCGACACAGTCGCCCGGAGCTTTCCGCTAGTCGGATCTGAGACGCCGGGGCGGTGCTCAGGTGACCGGCTTTGCAGCCAGTCTCGGGCGGGCCGTCCTGGATGCCACCCCGGCCCGGCCTGAGGACGTGCTCTCCTGCCGCGTGGCAGCCGACCCGCGAAGCCGCCCAGCCGGAAGCACGCGGTAGGTGAAGCCAAACACGATCGGCGCCGTCAGTGCGGTCAGCACCGCGATCATCCACCAGCTGCGAGCGTCGGTTCCTGAGCCGACCACATGGCCAAGTGCCAGGAGGTAGACGACGATCGTGAAGCGGTGCATGAACCGCCACGTCTTGACACCGATCCTCTTGCGCGCATAGAAGCTGAGCCCGAGGATCGCCGCCAGCCAGCCAGCGATGATTCCGATCCCGGTAAACAGCGGCCGGTAGCCAAGCGTGAAGGGCACGGTGATTCCGGCCAGACCGGGCCGCAGGTAGCCATCGAACAGCAACAGCCCCGCGTGGGTGGCGATCAGTCCGAGCGTCACCAGCGTTGCTGATTCGTGGAAGCGCTTGAGCTTCGCCGGGAGCCCCGGTCGGCTTACGAGCCGGCCGGACATCGCCAGGCCGACCGCGACCGAGACACCGAGCATGATCATCGCGATGATCCCGAATGCTCGGCTCGCAAACCAGAACACCTGCTGGGTAGGGTCAACCATGGTCATGATCGGTGTCCGTACTCAGATTCAGGCGTTGTCATGACGATCGGGTGGCTAGCGACGCGGACGTGCCCGCCGTCTGCGCGACGGGGGTCGACCCGGCGGTGGCCGATGAGGGGACGACGCGGCCAGACGCGGTGGTCACGACCTGTCGCGTGGGAGCGCCACTGCCGGCACGGGGCGCGTAGACGGCGCTCACGGTCGCAGCCCGGTTGCTGAGCGCGTTGACGTACAGCACCGAGAACGGCAACCACGCCGCGACGACGGCCGCGACAGCAAGGCTCAAGACCCTGCGATACAGCGATGCTCGCCGCCGCGCGGCTCGCGCCGTAGGTTTCGATGGGGCTTGCTCAGTCATAGTTATCGTGCTCACTGGTCGGGGAAGGGATCACACCCGGCCGGAGCTGTGCGGGTGTGGCTGTCTGAGCCGAGTTCGCGGCTGACACCGCGGGTGTGTGGGTGTGCGTGAGCACACCAGCAGTGCACAATGCACCCAGGAACAGCGCCGTGAGGAGGGCTGCGATCTTGATCCGGAGTCTTTCGGTCATGGTGAGGATCGTCCTTGGCGACGGTGAGACCCGGGTAAGACACAGGACAGGGTTCTCTTCGATGACCGCCCCGCCCGTAGCCGAACTGCGACAGCACGAGTGTCCTCGGAGAGGACCGGGCGACCTGCGCATCGGGCCGGATGGTCAGGCTCGGGTCACGAACCGAACCAGCGCATTGCCGAACAGCCAAGCAGCGATCCAGGCGACCCGGGCCAGGACCGGCTTAGAGCCGCCAGCGCGAGTCTCACCGGCTTCCATCCGCTACATCATCGCCTTGAGAAACACCTCGCGCCCCCGGACCTGCTGGCTCGCTAGCTCAACCCGGGCGGTGATGACAACCCAAGTCGCCTACGGGCGTAGCGTCGACCCGCAGCCCTTCGATAACACGTGCGGGTCCTCGCTGGTAGCACACCGCGCTCGTCGCTTGGGCTGTCGAGATCTAGGACTCGCAGAAGGCCACCCCGACCGAGCTCCCGCCGGCTGGGGAGCCCTAACTCGCCTGACGCAGGCGAGAACGCGCTTGTCCACACAAGCTGTGTCGGATCCGTCGCGCCCCACGAGGTGCTCGCAACGCGGCCGAAGCAGGGGCGGCGACCGCTCTGAGATTCCGTCCTGGATCTCGCGATTCTCGAGACCTGCCGGGTCATCGGCCGCCCGGCGCCGTCCCCGTCGAATCCGAAGTCCTGCTATCTCGCGAAGGCGGGCACGCGCAAATCGGTGCCCCGGGACAGATCCCCAGCCCCGCAAATTTCGGAAGCAGGGGTTTGTCCCGTTACGTCGCCCGGCCCTCCTAAGCGCGGCAAGCGCGACCGCCGGTGGCGTCGCGCTGCCGAACGGGCTGCCGGCGACCGCTGAGGCGCCCTTTCCGCGCAAGGCGGGTCCGGCCAGCGCGACGGCTGCGGACCCGCTCTCGAAATTTGCGGGTCTCCGGATCAGTCGGCGGCGTCGAGCCATGCGAGCCCTGCATTCGTGAAGACGCGCTACTCCGGGTTGATCGCAGTCAATGACCGGCCAGCTGACGGCGGGCTGGGCCTCGCTGGTGGCGAAACTCGGGTCTCTTGCCTCGCGCGCGGCGAGCCTGCCTTCGCATTCAGATCAGACGGGCATCCGCCGCCGCGGCGCCGCGCGACTGCCTGTGTCCGATAGCGGCAAGCAGCTGTGAGCGGCCTCGGCGGGACCTGGCGTGACAACACCTATCCCGGCGTCGCCTGCGACGTGCGTGGTGCTGCCGCGTGTCGTGTCGGCTGGGCCGGCCGCGACGGACCGCGATGTTTCGGTGGGCGGCGACCGTGGTGTTGGCTCGGCGAGCCCCTATGAGCGGGGCGCGCGGATGAGCTCGATTGTGGGGGCCGTCCAGGTGGTGCTCCGGTGGCACATCCAGCGCGGCAGCATCGCGTTCCCGGAAGTCCGTCAGCCGTCGCGGATCCAGGAGAACTTCGCGCTGTTCGACTTCGAGCTCGGCGCCGACGACATCCAGCGGATCGCTGCCCGGGACAAGGGCGAGACCGGCCGCACCGGCCGAATCCCGACGCGTTCGCCTCATCCCGGGCTGATCACCGCATCCCGCGCTATGTTCTGGCTGCAGTCCGAGACTGCAGCCACAGCTTGGGGGTATGTCTTGTCGTTCCGCTTCACTGCACTGAGGTTCTTGACTGCGGCGGTGTTCGCGGCGCTGATCGTGGCTGCTCCGAGCGCCGCCGGCGGCGCGGTGCTGCGAGTGCCACACGCCGCGCTGATGCGTTCGTGCGGCTATGTCAACGCCCACGGGGGCCGGCTGGTGAAGGCGCGGGCGCGGCGTGCCTGCCGGCGAGTGGCGCGATCGGCGTCCTCGGCGTCGCAACCGACGTTCTACCAGAACCCCGTCTCTGCGAACTCGGCTGATCCTGGGGCCCTCAACAACAACAACGCGGGCTCGGACTACTACGTCTATACCACCGGCAATCGGTTCCCGATCCAGCACTCGACGGACCTGTTGACGTGGACGAGCGTGGGCACCGCCCTGAGTCAGCTTCCCAGCTGGGTGGTGCAGAGCGGCGACTGGCACCCGTGGTCGCCAAGCGTGCTGCAGGCCAACGGGCCGTGTCCGGGCACGGCCTCACCGTCGTGCTACTACATGTACTACACCGGCTTGAGCGCGCAGTTCTCCATCAACTGCGTCGCCGTGGCGACCGCGCCGACACCGACGGGGCCGTTCACCGATCAGGGGCCGCTGTCCTGGGGGATGCTCGACAGCAGCGGCCGGCCGATCGGCTGCGGTGACAACGCCGGCTACGGCAACATCGATCCGGCGCCGTTCGTGGACAGCGACGGATCCGCATACCTATACGTCTCGACCGACTGGGCATGCCCCGCGGCCGGCACGTCTTGCACGTCCGCCAACAGCACGCTGAAGCCGACGATCTCGGTGATCCCGCTGGCACCGAGCCTGATCGCAGCGTCCGGCGCCCGCCGGGCTCTGTTCGGCGCCGATCAACCATGGGAGCAGGCACCGTGGGCCCCGGTGGTCGAGGGTCCCTGGATGGAGAAGCACAACGGCACCTACTACCTCTTCTATTCGGGCGGCGCGTGGACCGGCGCCTACGGGATGGGCTACGCCACGCTGGCCTCGCCGATCGGGCCGGCGACCAAGGCGCCAGCCAATCCGATCCTGTCGGGGACCAGCCAGGTATTCAGTCCCGGCGGTGGCTCAACCGTGATCGGCCCCGACGGCGGAGATTGGCTGCTGTATCACGCCCGCGTGGGCGGATATGCCCAGCCGCGGCAGTTGTTCCTCGACCCCGTGATCTGGAAGCCGGACGGCACGGTCACGGTCAGCGGCCCATCGATGGGTCGTGATCTGTCTCCCGTGGTGTCGGTCCCCGCGGCCCCCCGAATCGAGGCGACGGGTCCCGCTGGCGCGGCAGCGAGCTTCAGCGCGACCGCAGTCGATTACCGGGGGCAGCCGCTGGCCGTCGGCTGCTCGCCCGCGCCAGGCAGCGTTTTCCCGATCGGCGCCACGACGGTCACCTGCACCGCGGTGGACAGCGGGCGCCGCGTGGGGAGCGCGTCATTTCCGGTGGTGGTGGCGGATACAACCCCGCCGGTGGTGAGCGTGCCGCCGGAGATCACTGCGCTGGCGACTCGGCGCACAGGCGTGGTGGTCAGATATCGAACGGCTGCGGTGGATGCCGTCGATGGACCGGTCCCGGTGCGGTGCGTCCCGCCATCCGGCACCCGGTTCGCGGTCGGTGTGACGGCGGTGGTGTGCGCCGCCACCGATCGCGCCGGGAATACTGGCACCGCCGGGTTTGCGGTGAATGTGCGACTGGCCCCGCAGGTGAGCGGCTTGTCGGTGTCTCCGCGGGTGTTCGCGCTGGCGGGACGGATGGTGGGCGGTCGCTGCCGGCCAGCGACGCGCACCAACCGCCACCTGCGACCGTGCCGCCGCCGGGTCGTGGTGCGGGTGAGATTCACCCTGAACGTCGCGGCCGAGGTGACGGTGGCGGTCAGCCGCCTCAGCGCCGGACGGATGGTCGGGGGTAGCTGCCGGCCACCGACGCGCTTCAATCGACACCACCGGGCCTGCACCCGGTTGATCCCGTTGCCGGTACGCATCGTTCGCACTACCCGGCCGGGGCCTAACGGAGTGAACCTCGACGCGCGTGTCGGGGCCGTCGGGCTCGGCCCCGGCACCTACCAGCTCAGCGCGGTGCCCACGGTCAGCAAACCCCCGACGACCACCTTGCAGATCAAGCCCTGAACGTGGGCGCCCGTGTCAGCAGTGCTACGAGCAAGCATCTTCGGGCGGCGGGTGGCGCTGCTGCTCGCTGCTCTGTTCGGGCTCGGTGTGTGGCTCCTGACGAGCGAGCGCCGGGTGCGCCGTCGCCAGCGCCGATCTACCTGGACACCAGGTTCTCCTTCCAGGAGCGGGCCGCCGACCTCCTGTCGCGGATGACGCTGGCAGAAAAGGTGGCGCAGCTGCGGACCTCATTCGAGCGTTGGTTGTCCACGCTGCCTGCTCCTTTTGCATGCGAGGCGGCAGCGCCGCTGGTGTGACCGCCTCATGCGTAGAGCAGCAACGCGTGACGAATCGGCAAGCTGACCGTCAGCCCTGCATCCGTGGTCGCACGGGCATCCTGGAGCCGGCGCTGACAGTCTCGGAATGCGCGGATAGGGCGCCTCAGCAGTCGCCGGCAGCCCGTTCGACGCCGTGACGCCGCCGGCGTTCGCGCTTGCCGCGCGGAGCGCGTGCGTCGCCGGCAGTGACGAGATGACCGCGGCGGGCGAAAAGCAGGACCGCGCAGAACGTCGGTGAGTAGACCTCCTGTATCAACCTCCGGCGGCAACGAGCCGTTGCCAGGCGGCGTGTTTCGTGGGGTTGTAGGTGGTGGTCGTGCAGAGAACGGACCGCGACGCGCTTCGTCAGCGGATCTTCTCGACTGGTTTCCCGGACAACTGCTTGAGGCGCTCGAGCTGTTCCCAGTGCTTGGCGATGCGCCTCTTGCCGATCGCCGTCAGCGCGATGTTCGTGTTCGGCTTGTTTCGTATGAACCGTTTCTCGATCGCCACGAGGCCGGCGTCCTCCAGCTTGGTCAGGTGGCTGGAGAGGTTGCCTTTGGTGAGCCCCGTCGTGCGTTGCAGGAACACGAAGTCGGCGTCCGTCACGGAGGACAGGACGGTCAGGATGGCCAGCCGTCCGGGCTCGTGGATG
>Ga0209839_10001650_pt1 | contig 11283 bp, 3 predicted proteins | sample OrgsoiDNA2013050_FD_185800 | JGI IMG/M metagenome (GOLD analysis project Ga0209839, IMG submission 185800) | Permafrost soil microbial communities from the Arctic, to analyse light accelerated degradation of dissolved organic matter (DOM) -... | ecosystem: Environmental > Terrestrial > Soil >... | reverse complement strand
AAGCCCGAGCAGGTCGATGCATGTGCTGCGTCGTCAGCCTTCTTCTCGACGTTGGGCGTCCAACCGGTGATCGGCCGGACATTTTCTCCCCAGGAGGATCAGCCGGGAAGCTCCAACGTTGTCGTGCTGAGTCACCGCTTTTGGCAGGAGCATTTTGGATCGAGTCCGTCCGTGGTGGGGCAAAGCATACGGATGGATGGGCAGAACTTTCTGGTCACCGGCGTGATGCCCGCGAGCTTCCGGTTTCCAGAGTTCGCGCAGATGTGGACGCCGATGGCGTGGACCGACAAAGAGCGGGCGGTTCGGGGAGAACATCACTCGGCAGTTATCGCGCGCCTCAAGTCTGGCATCGATCTGAAACAAGCGCAGGCGGAGATGAATACGCTCTCTGCCCAACTGGAACAACAATTTCCCGAGGACGACAAGGGGTGGGGCGCGATCGTCGTGCCGCTACACGAAGATCTCGTCAGCGATGTGCGGCCGGCGTTGCTGGTTTTGCTGGGAGCGGTGGCCTTTGTGCTGCTCATCGCCAGCGTCAATGTCGCCAATCTGGCACTCGCCCGCACTTTCGGCCGCCAGAAAGAGATTGCGATTCGAACCGCACTGGGCGCCACTTCCAGCCGTGTATTGCAGCAGATTCTTACGGAGTCCTTACTACTCGCACTGGCTGGAGGCGCACTGGGGTTGACCTGCGCCCACAGCGGGGTTCGCCTGATCATGGCCTTCCTTGCAGATAAGCAGGCCTCGTCGGTCGACGTAGGGCTGGACGGCAAAGTTCTGGCCTTCACGGCGGCGATTTCCATTATCACCGGAATTTTGGCGGGAGTACTTCCGGCCCTGCGACTGACCCGGGGGGACGTGAATCAGGCCTTGAAGCAAGGGCTCGGACGCACCGATGCGGACTCCAGCGGGCATCGGACACGCAGCATTCTGGTTGTTGGCGAGGTTGCCCTCTCGCTCATGCTGCTGATCGGCGCCGGACTGATGATTCGCAGTTTTCAAAAACTCAACGCTGTGAATCCTGGATTCGATTCGAACGGCGTTGTGACCATGACCGCGATGGTCTCGCGTATGAAGTTCCCTCTGCCGGCGGAACAGGTAAGTTTCTTCGAGCGTGTGCTGCAGCGAGTGCGAACGCTGCCAGGGGTTGAGTCTGCGGGAGTGGCGGACGACATCCCCCTGGACAACGGAGGCTCGCATCAACCCGTGGCGATCGCTGGGCGTCCTACCCTGCCGGCGTCGGAGCAACCCGAAGTGGACGTTCGCATCATCAGCACAGGCTATATGGCGGCCCTCCACATTCCGATCCTTCGGGGCCGCGACATCGGCGAAGCCGATATCGCCGGAAGACCGAAAGTTGTGCTGATCAGCGAGTCGATGGCGCGGCAGTTCTGGCCGGGCGAAGACGCGCTAGGCAAGCGGTTGACGTTGACCTTTTCTCCTGAGTCGTCGCGCGAGGTGGTAGGAATTGTGGGCGATGTAAAGCTCGACGGCCTCGACCAGACTCGCCCGAGTGCGGCTCTCTATTCCCCGCTGGATCAGGTTTCGGCATCTGTGAATGGCGGGTGGAGTTCCTTTCCGATGACGCTGCTGGTGAGGACGACCTCGCGGCCGGCGGAGATGGTCTCTGCAGTATCGAATGTCGTGCACGAGGTCGATCGAGAAATGCCGTTGCGAGACATTTTGACCATGGATGACCTGGTCGCGAACTCGCTGTCGCAGCAGCGGTTCAACATGCTGTTGCTGGGAGCGTTCGCCGGACTCGCCATGCTGCTCGCCGCAGTCGGCATTTACAGCGTGCTTTCGTACAGCGTGAAACGGAGCATGCGCGAAATCGGTATTCGTCTGGCTCTGGGCGCCCGGCTCGGTGACGTACTGCGCATCGTCATATTCGAGGGGATGAAGCCGACGCTGATCGGAGTAGCGCTGGGAACCGCGGGGGCTCTGGCGCTCGGACGACTCTTGTCGAGCCTCATGTACGAGGTCCAACCCACCGATCCGCTCACTTTTATTGCGGTAACGGCTGTACTCACGGCGATCGCCTTCTTCGCAAGCGTCATTCCCGCTTACCGGGCGACGAAAGTGGATCCCTTGGTCGCGTTGCGCTGCGAATAACGGTGCCTACAAGTAATTAAGGAGACAAACCATGAAGGGGCTTCTGCAGGATTTTCGCTACGCGCTGCGGCAGTTGCGCAAGAGCCCGGGGTTTTTCTCGATTATCGTGTTGACGCTTGGCCTTGGCATCGGCGCCAACACGGCCATTTTCAGCATGGTGGACTGGCTGGTTCTGCGCTCCCTGCCGATTAAGGATCCGGCGCAGTTGCATTATCTGGCCTTTGCGCGGCCGGACTCAAACACCGACATTCAATTTTCTTATCCGGAGTTTGCGGCAATTCAAGAGCAGACCACAGACATCTTCTCAGGCATGACGCCATTCATTTTTGGCGGGCTGGCGGGCGCGCAAAATTCGCAAAGCGGCCTAACCGCGGACGGCACCACCAAGCCAGTTCAGACAGCTTACGTGGGCGGCGATTTCTTTTCGTTGATGGGCATTAGCCCTGCCGCGGGACGCTTCATTTTGAGTACTGAAGGCAGAACCGCTGGCGCAGACCCGGTAGTCGTTCTGAGTTACCACTATTGGCAGACTCGCTTCGCGGGCAACCCTGCGATCATCGGGAAAAGCGTTTCGATCAATGGCCATCCCGTGAGCATCATCGGCGTCGCACCGAAAGAATTTCTGGGGCCGACCCCAGTACTCGAGGTACAGGCTTTCCTTCCACTGAGTATGTACGTGGTGGAGCGGGGAGTTGGCGCCGACTTCCTGGCGGATTCCCGAGCTCGAAGCATGCTGGCCTTTGTCCGGGTGAGGCCCGGCGCTGACACGAAGCGAGTGCAGACCGAGATGGCCGTCGTAGGCCGGCGCCTGCTCAAGCAATATCCGAGAGATCGCGGAATCGGCGAATTGAGCGCTCGTGAATTGCGCCCGCCCGGAATCATCGGCGGCGAACAGAATCCTTTTCCCAAACTCGCCGCGCTATTTCTGACTCTGGCCGCAATGGTTCTGATTCTGGCATGCGTGAACGTGGCCAATCTTTTTCTGGTCCGCGCGGCCAGCCGCCAGCGCGAGATGGCAGTCCGTGCGGCTTTGGGAGCCGGGAATGGCCGGTTGGTTCGACAACTGCTCACCGAAAGTCTGGTAGTGGCCGGCTTTGGTTGCGGCTTGGGAATCCTGCTCGGCCTCTACAGCACGCGCCTCTTCGACTCGCTCTCTCTGCAAACCGAACTCCCAGTCGTCTTTAGTTTCAATTTCAACTGGCACGTTTTCGCTTATGCGATGGGCGCAGCGGTAGTCACTCCGATGTTGGTCGTCGTCGTACCGGCGGTGCGAATCTGGAACGGCAACTTGCGCGAAGTGCTGCACGAAGGTGGACGTACTTCAACCGGCGGACGCCAGCGCCTGCGCGGCGTCCTCGTCGCAGTCCAGGTCGCGGGATCGCTTACCTTGTTGATCGTTTCAGGATTGTTTGTCCGCAGTCTTCGCAGTGTGCAAAACAGTGATTTGGGGTTCAATCCCGATCGTGTTCTGAATCTGACCCTGGATCCGAATGAGATCGGGTACACGGAAGCGCAGGGTCGGACTTTCTATCAAGCGATGCTGGAGCGAACGCGTGATCTGCCGGGGGTGGAGTCTGCCAGCCTTGCTTCCGTGGTTCCGTTGAGCGATTCGGTTCAGGGCAGCGACTTGTCGATTCCAGGATACTCGATCTCCCCAGACCAGCAGGCGCCTCACGCCCAAACCGACGCTGTTTCTCCAGGCTATTTCACGACCATGCGCATCGCGCTGAATCGCGGACGCGATTTCACCGACGCAGACAACGAAACCGCGCTCCACGTGGCAGTGATCAATCAGGCCATGGCGGACCGCTATTGGCCCGGCCAGGATGTGATGGGCAGGTCGTTTTCTCTGACCTCCGATTCGAAGCATTCCGTGACCGTCGTGGGAGTGGTGCGGAACAGCCGAATGGGCCAGCTTTACGGCGCCTTCGAGCCGATCTTTTATGTTCCGGTAGCACAGGGTTACGTGTCCACCGAAACGCTGCAGATACGGTCGGCGCGGAGCACGCAGGAGATGGTCAGTGAAGTTAGAGCGGTGGCAGATTCTCTGGCGCCGTCGATTCCGATTTATGGCGTACGCACGATGACGGAAGCACTTCACGGCGGCAACGGCCTGTTGTTCTTCGAAGTCGGCGCGAGTCTGGCTGCTGCATTGGGACTGCTTGGGCTGATTCTGGCAATCGTGGGCGTGTACGGAGTGATGTCGTTCGCGGTAAGCCAGCGTACGCCGGAGATTGGCATTCGCATCGCATTGGGCGCTCAAAAGGGCGACATCCTGCGGATGATCGGGCGGCAAGGTGCGGTGATTGTCGCGTCCGGCCTGGCCGTGGGCTTGCTGGCGGCGTTCGCCGTGGGCCGTCTGGTCAGTGATTTTCTGGTGGGTATCACGCCGAGCGATCCCGTCACGTATATCGGAGTTTTAGTTTTGCTGGCAGCGGTTGCATTCCTCGCCACTTATATCCCGACACGGCGGGCGACCAAGGTCGATCCCATGGTGGCGCTGCGGTACGAGTAATCGGGCTACGCGCAGTCAAGGAGACGAACGATGACGGGGCTTCTGCAAGACCTTCGATACGCACTGCGGCAGTTGCGCAAGAGTCCGGGATTCGCCTGCACGGCAATTCTGATTCTTACTTTGGGGATGGGCGCCAGTGTCGCCATCTTTGGCTTTGTCGACGCCGCTCTGATCAAGCCGTTGCCCTACAAGGATCCAAGCCGGTTGGTGGACGTCACGGAAAGTGTAACCATGTTTCCGCGGGCGAACCTGTCTTATCCGGACTATCTCGACTGGAAGCGCATAAATCAGGTTTTCAGTTCGATGGATGTGTACACCGGAGAGGGCTATCTGTTGCGCACGGGCTCCGAAACACAGCCCGTGGAGGCCGCGCGTGTGAGCGATGGTTTTTTCCAGACACTCGGCGTCACTCCCTATCTTGGCCGCGATTTTTATCGGGGCGAGGATCTGCCGGCCGCGCCGCGAACCGTGATCCTTACCTATGCCGCGTGGCAGAAGCGCTTTGGCAGAAGAAAAGATGTGACCAGCGAGACGGTAACGCTCAGCGGGATTCCATTCGCCATCGTGGGAGTTCTGCCGCCGGATTTTCAGTTTGCGCCACGAGGAAGCGCCGAGTTTTTCACGCCGCTTCACGCTACCGGTCAGTGCGACGTTCGCCGGAGCTGCCACGGCCTGAACGGAATCGGGCGACTGAAGGACGGCGTCTCCATGGAGATGGCCCGGTCGAACATGGAGACGATTGCGCGGCAACTGGAGCAGCAGTATCCCAACGACAATCGCGGTCAGGGCGCGAGCGTGCTGCCGCTCGCACAGACGATCGTTCAGGACGTCCGCCCACTTCTGTTGACTCTATTGGGTGGAGCGGGCTTGCTGCTGGTGATGGCTTGCGTAAACGTCTCGAGCCTGCTTTTGGTGCGTTCCGAAAGCCGCAAGCGCGAGATCGCGGTGCGCGGAGCGCTGGGTGCGTCGCGCGGCCGGCTGATTCGCCAGTTCATTACCGAGGGAGTCGTATTAATCGCGTGCGGAACTCTATTAGGTCTTGTGGCTGCGGATGTGGGAATGCAACTCCTCCTCCGGCTCATCTCAAAAGATCTGATGTCCAACCTGCCGTATCTGGCGGGACTGAGACTGAACTCTCACGTGATCATGTTTGCCTTGGCCATCGCGATTTTGGCTGCGGCACTTTTTTCGTTGGCTCCCGTCCTTCGTCTTCCTTTGACGAAGCTGCGAGAAGGGCTGGCCGAAGGTGGCCGAGGTTCCGCTGGAACCTTGTGGCGCCGCTTTGGAGCCAATCTGGTAGTCGTCGAACTGGCGATTGCTGTGGTCCTTCTCGTATCTGCTGGTTTGCTCGGCAAAAGTCTAAACCGTTTGCTTCATGTGGACGTCGGATTTCAGACTGACCACTTGGCCACGATAGGGCTTGAGGTTTCTGATACGACCTATGCCAAGGATGAACAGGTGGTCGCGGCGGAGCGGAAAATCATCAATCGTGTCTCAAGCCTGCCCGGCGTGGAATCCGTGGGCATCACCAATGTGTTGCCAGTGAGTTTCAACGGCAACACGACCTGGATCCGGATTGCAGGCCGGCCCTACAACGGCGAGCACAACGAAGTGAACCAGAGAGACGTGAGTTCCGAACTGTTCAACACATTGCACGCAAAACTCTTGCGAGGGCGCTATTTCACCGACGCCGAAGATGGTTCAAAGCCCAAGGTGGTGCTGATCAATCAGGCACTGGCCAGGAAGTATTTCCCCGGCGAAGATCCGATCGGGAAGACGATGGGCGACACTTCTCTGTCGCCAAAGTCGCTCACCGAAATCGTCGGGATCGTGGAGAACGTGAAGGATGGCTCGCTGGATTCAGAAATCTGGCCAGCGGTCTATTACCCGTTCAACCAGAATTCCGACACGTTCTTTTCACTCGTCGCCCGAACCTCGCAGAACGAGAAGTCGCTGCTCACAAGCCTAGTCGCGGGGGTGCATGAAGTCGACCCCGGCATCGGCACTACAGACATTGCGACTATGACCGACCGGATCAATGAGTCGCCGTCGGCTTATATTCACCGATCGTCGGCGTGGCTGGTCGGCGGCTTTGCGGCTCTGGCGCTTCTGCTTGGAGTAGTCGGCCTGTACGGAGTGATTGCTTACTCGGTCAGCCAGCGAACACGAGAAATCGGAGTTCGCATGGCGCTCGGCGCGCAGCGCAGCTCGGTGTACCAGCTCATCCTGAAAGAGGCGGGCTGGTTGACAGGAGTGGGAATCGGCGCAGGCCTGGTGTGCGCTGTCGGCTTTGCAACGCTTATTCGCGGACTGCTGTTCGGAGTGCGCTCTTGGGATTTGACTACTCTGGCGGGAGTGGCTGCGGTGCTCGGCGTCTCGGCGCTGCTTGCGTCGTATATTCCGGCACGGCGTGCGGCGAGAGTGGACCCTATGGTGGCACTGCGTTACGAGTAAGGAGAGGCGAATGAAGGGACTGATGCAGGATTTTCGCTACGCGCTGCGGCAACTGCGCAAGAATCCGGGCTTCACTGCCGTCGCGGTGATCACACTGGCACTGGGAATCGGCGCCAACACTGCTGTCTTCAGCGTGATTGACGCAGTGATGCTGCGGCCGTTACCCTACTCTCAGCCGGATCGGCTCATCGAAGCGGAGTCAGTAAACTCGCACAATCCGCAGCTCATCAACATCTCCTATCCAGATTTTTTTGACTGGCGTTCACAAAATCACACCCTCGATCACCTGGTCAGCTACCACGACAACTTGTTTACGCTAACGGGACTGGAGCGGCCGGTTCAACTGGATGCCGAGATCGTATCGTGGGATCTTCTGCCGGCGCTTGGCGTTCATCCTGAACTTGGACGAGGGTTTACTGCGGATGAGGAGATGGTCGGTACTCGAGTTGCATTGATCAGCCATTCGCTATGGACTTCTCAGTTCGCTTCCGATCCGGCAATCGTCGGACGCGGCGTGCGATTGAGCGGCGATCTATACACGGTGATCGGCGTCATGCCGCCTTCCTTCCGGTTCCCGGTCAATAAGGCTCGGAACAGCGTCTGGACTACGCTGGCGGTCGATAATGATCCCTCCGATCCGCATCCTGCGACCAGCAACCGGGGCTCCCATTTTCTAAATGCATTGGGGCGGCTAAAGCCTGGCGTCACGGTTGAGCAGGCCAATCAGGATCTACACACCATCGCGCTGAATCTGTCGAAACAATATCCGAAGACGAATACACATCATGACTCGGCCCGCGTGGAAACCGAGGTTGCAGCCCTGATCGGTGACACGCGAACCGCGCTGTTGGTTGTGCTCGGCGCCGTGGCTTTGGTGTTGCTAATCGCCTGCGGGAATATCGCAAACCTGCTGCTGGCGCGGACGCGCGAACGTCAGCGCGAGATCGCAGTTCGTTCTGCCATGGGCGCCGGCAGGAAGCGAATCGTACGCCAGTTGCTGGCGGAGAGTCTCGCACTCAGTGCGATGGGAGGAATTGCCGGGTGTTTTCTGGCCCTGGTGTGCACTCCTGCTGTGCTTTCGCTTATCGGGGACAGCGTTCCGCGCGCGGCGGACGCGGGTGTTGATCCGCGCGTTCTCTCGTTCGCGGTTGTTGTTTCATTCGCTGCAGGGCTGATCTTCGGAATCGTTCCCGCCATCGCCGCCTCCAAGGCCGATCTCATTTCCATTCTGAAAGAGGGTGGTCGGAGCGAAATCATCGGGCGCGACTGGCTGCGCTCGTCGCTGATTGTGGGGCAAGTGGCCGTCGGCCTCGTGCTCACAGCGGCCGCGGGCCTGCTGATCACCAGCCTTGCGAATCTCGCTCATACCAACCAAGGGTTCCACCCCGATCACCTAACGACTCTTTTCTTCGAAACGCCCGACGCTCATTACAAAATTACTCGGGCTCAGTTCTACCGCGACTACTTCGAAAGAGTTCGGGCTTTGCCGGGAGTGCAATCGGCCGGGGGCGTGATGATGCTGCCGATGACTGACAACGGGGCGGTGATCAGCTTCGAAGATCGAGAGCACCCGGTTTCTGAGGGACAACAGCCCAGCGCCGATCTGAGTCCCATCACGCCCGACTATTTCCGAGCAATGCAGGTTCCTTTTCTCGAAGGGCGAGACTTTTCCGCGCGGGACGATATGAAGGCTCTGCAGGTGATGATCGTGAATCAGGCGTTCGCGCAGAAATTCTTCCCTGGAGAAGGCGTGCTGGGCAAGAAACTGAAACCGGGCGCTGGTTCAACCGGCGGTTCTCCGTGGCGGGAAATTGTGGGGGTGGTCGGTAATATGCGGTTGGGGGCTACACAGCGGGAATTGCGCCCAGCGATGTACCTGCCAGCCGACCAACTGCCGGAATGGTGCTGCCTGTATTCGGTGGTGCGCACTTCGCTTGACCCGCAGAGCGTCGAAGTCAGCGTGCAACAAATTGTCGCATCGATGGATAAGAATATTCCGGTCACACAGGTTCGCACCATGAATGAACTGATGTTCAGCGAGCTTTCGCAGCCCCGGTTTGCGGCCATTCTGCTGAGTACATTTGCCGGACTCGCAATCGTTCTAACCATCGTCGGCCTCTATGGCGTGATGACGTATTCCGTGTCGCGGCGCACGCGTGAGATCGGCGTTCGCATGGCGCTCGGCGCGCAGCGGGGAGCGGTGCTCGCCATGGTCCTGCGCGATGCGGCGATTTTATTAGCGGTCGGAATTGTAATCGGCATCCCTGCAGCGCTGGCTTCCGGGTCCGTATTGAAAGACATGTTGTATGGCACCGGGGCGCGCAATCCGGCGGTGCTGATGCTGGTCTGCGTTGCCGTCGCTGTTGCGGGACTGGCTGCGGCCTATATTCCAGCCTTCCGCGCTGCCAGGGTCGATCCCATGGTGGCATTGCGCTACGAGTAATGGTTCAGGGGGAGAAAACATGAATAGCTTTCTTCAGGATCTTCGTTACGCGGTGCGGCAAATTCGGAGGTCGCCCGGATTTACGCTGACTGCGCTGCTATCTCTTACTCTGGGCATCGGCGCAACGACCGCTATCTTCAGCGTGGTCTACGGAATCCTGCTCGATCCCTATCCGTACCGTGACGCCGACCGCATGGTGCATGTGGAGTTGCGCGACAAGAGCGACCGCGGGCCGCTGCTCTTCGTGAACGGTCAGGAATATCCGCAGTTGCGCTCGGCGCCGTCGATTGACGACCTATTTCTCCAGCGCGATCAGCGCGAGACTCTTACGAGCGGCCAGTTCCCAACTTCCGTTGAAGTCGGCCAGTACTCGCCCAATCTGTTTACATACATGGGCGTGCCTCCCGCACTGGGGCGCGTGTTCACGCCGGCGGATATGCCGGAGAACAAACCCTCGTCTGTGGCGGTTCTGAGCTACTTGTTCTGGCAGAAGCAGTACGGCGGCAAGCGGGATGTGCTCGGCCAGACCATCGAACTGGATCACAACCTCTATTCCGTAATTGGCATAGCGGCACCCAGGTTCACGTGGGGCGACTCCGACGTGTACCTGCCTGCCCTGCCGACCGCCGATCCGCATGAATACTGGCTATCCTTCATCAAACTCAAGCCGGGCGCAAAACACAGCGCCGTCGCCGCTGAGCTGCAGGTTTTGGTGGATCGCTTTGTTAGGGACGATCCCAAGGATTTCCGGCGCGATCACAAGGTCGCCATCGTCACCCTGAATGAAGAAGTGCTCGGGCGTTTTTCAGGAACGCTGGTGCTTCTTTTTATCGCGGTGGTCGCGCTGCTGGTGATTGGCTGCGCCAACGTTTCCATCCTGTTGCTGGCTCGAGGAATTGCGCGGCAGCACGAGCTGGCGGTCCGCTCTTCGATCGGCGCCAGCCGCGGAAGGCTTATCCGGCAGTTGCTCACGGAAGCGGTCCTGCTCTCGCTTGCGGGCGCAGGCTTTGGAGTGCTAGCGGCTTACGGTTCAGTCGGGACTCTTTCTGCGATGCTGCCGCTGTACTCATTTCCGCATGAGGCGGCGATTCATGTGAATGGCATCGTGCTCGCGTTCAGCGCCGCCGTAGCGGTAATTACGGGAATTCTCTTTGGCGTCTCGCCGGCGTGGCAGCTTTCGCGGCCATCGATCAATGAACTCATCCAGGCCAACAGCACGAAACTCAAGGGCAGCGCACGCAGCCGGAACACGCACCGGTTGCTGATTGCCGGGCAAGTCGCTCTTACGCTTTTGTTGATGGCCGGAGCCGGAGCCGCGACCAAGGCCTTTCTGGCCCTGACTCACACTCCGTTAGGTTTCGACCCTGAGCACATTTTTAACTTGGATGTTGCCCCGCCGAAGGGTGCATATCCCACGTGGCAGGCGCGATTCAATGCTAGCGAGGCAGTTCGCCACGCCATCGCGGAAGTGCCGGGCGTGGAGAGCGCTAGTGTTTCGGCATCATGGTTTCCCCCCTTCGGTGGATTCGATGCCCAGATTGACCTGCGGAGCAAGCCGACGCTGACCGGCGCTCAGTCGATCATGGCGCTGGTGAGCCCGCAGGAATTCTCCACGTTCCAGATACCGCTCATGACCGGTCGGATTTTTAGTGACGCGGAAGTGGCTCGTGCCGCTCATGTCGCTCTGGTGAATCAAGCGTTCGTTAAACAGTACTTTGCCAACGAGAATCCGATCGGCCAGGGGATCCGCAGCCCC
>Ga0209839_10001649_pt1 | contig 11287 bp, 8 predicted proteins | sample OrgsoiDNA2013050_FD_185800 | JGI IMG/M metagenome (GOLD analysis project Ga0209839, IMG submission 185800) | Permafrost soil microbial communities from the Arctic, to analyse light accelerated degradation of dissolved organic matter (DOM) -... | ecosystem: Environmental > Terrestrial > Soil >... | reverse complement strand
CGCGCGATGGTTCTCGATCGTCCGGGTGCTTGCACCGAGCAGGTAGCCGATGAGCTTGTTGGCCTTGCCTTCGACGAGGATGCCCAGGACTTCGCGCTCACGCGGCGTCAGGCTGGCGAGCTTGCGCTCGATGTTGACGCGGCGCAGCTCATCGTGCCGCGATCGAAAGTCGAGCTCCGGCGAATAAAGCTGAGAGGTATTCGGCGAATGCTCCTTGGCGTAGCACATTGCGACATCCGCGTGCCGAAGTAAGGTATCGACGTCGCTGGCGTCGGCCGGGAAAAAGCTGACGCCGATGGTGGCGGTGGCGCGTATCTCGGCTCCATCGACCACGTAGGGCTGGGAAGAGACCACGGCGAGTGCGCGGTTCGCCGCGATGGTTGCGCCTTGACGCTCGATGAGGCCCTCGAGCATGACGGCGAATTCATCGCCGCCGAAGCGGCCGATGGTGTCGCTCTGGCGCGTCGATTGTTTCAAGCGTTGCGCCATTTCCTTCAGCACAAGATCGGCAATCCGGTAACCATGTGCCCTGTTCACGGCCTTGAACCGGTCCACGTTGAGCAGCATGACGCCGAGGAGCGTTGCACTGCGCGTCGCCCGGGCCATGCCCCCGGTGAGGCGCTCGAGAAATTGGCCGCGGGTCGGAAGCTCGGTGAGGAAATCGACTTGCGCAAGCTCTCCGAACAGGTCCTGAAGCTTGCGCTTTCCGCCGACACCGGGAGCGTCGCCGGCAGCGCGCGGACGCGCTGCCCTCGCAATGCGCTTTGCGCCCTTCGCTGCCTTCAGAAGTGAGCCTGCATCACGAGCCATGAAAACGTCTCGAAGTTATTTTGTCTAGCGGCAGTTTTCGAATCCCCGGAAACTTGCGTCCTTGCCCCGGTTCGCAAGCATGCACCCCGGCTTTGCACGCCTTCCGAACTGTACCAGCCGCCGGTTCAGCTGCCGAGCATATAGAGCTGCCACAAGTCGCGATGGCTCATATGGCACATCGGCTGGATCGCCAGCAGGCCGGTCTTGCCGATGCTCGACTCCAGGTACCGTATCTCGGTGAATTTTGCCCGGGTTTCTTCGTCCACCGGAACTTCAAAGCCGCTCTCGCGCATCATCAGGATACCCTTGGCGCGCAGCGCGAGCTCGGTATAAAGCCGAAGGTAGCAGAGAAGGTCCGCCACCACGGGCCCCCTGAACTTGGACTTCAATGTACTCAGGTAATCGCCCAGCGGAGAATGGGACAGCAGCCCGGAGTTGATCAGCTCGAGCATTTCCGTATCGGCATCGAAGCCCTGGCCGAGCCAGGCGCCGACAGCTTTTTCGCTGCGCTGGAACACCAGATAGAGCAGCGGCGGCAGAACCAGCAGGATGGTGAGCGTGGCGATCTCGGGAAAGACCAGCAAGTGGTTGAACGCAGAATGCAGCACGACCGCCAGGCCGAAACCGGGCAGCAGCGCCCGAACGGTCGCTGCCGGCGTCTGCTCCAGCAAGGCGAGACCCATGACGGCAAAAATGGCGGTGGCGCCGCCATGCATCATCGCCGTGCCAAGGCCACGCACGATCCACGTGCTGACGCCGGCATTGGGAACCAGATGGAGGAAGTAGAGGTTCTCGACCGTCGCGAATCCGGTGCCGACGGCAAAGCCGAATATCGCCGCGTCGACGAGGAAGCCGATGCGGTGGCCACGGATCAGCGCGACGATGACAAGTCCTTTCAACAGCTCTTCGGTGACCGGGGCAACGTAACGCGAGAAGCTCGCCAAGTCGATGCGCACGAGGTTGAGCGCGTAACCGTTTGCCAGGTAGCTGGCGCCCGCCACCAGCGCGCCGCACGCGACAACGGTGACGATGGCGCGCAGCTTCACCAGCTTGTAGCTGTCCAGGTACAGCAGCGCGGCGAGGAAGCTTAAGACCGGCAGCAAGCCCACGGCGGCCGCCACCAGGATGTCAGTCGGCATGGGGCGCAGTGCGTGCGATCACATGATCTTCAACGAAATCATCCACTCGCTGCCCGCACGCCGGCTGCCCTGATATCCGACCGCGTAGCCCACCGACAGCGTCATGTCGTACCAGTGCAGGACGCTGACGTGCAGATCGGCCTGCGTGCCCACGCTTGTGTAGTTCTTGCGCGTCGCCGACCGCCCCGGATCGGTCCAGAGTCCCGCAGCGAAGACTGCGGGTCGCAACCAGTTCAGGTAGAAGCCCGGCGCGCCGGCCGACTCGAACACCACAGGGGGTAAATTCCATTCCACCATCTCGCGCACGAAGCTGAGCGCGCTGACCTGGTCGATTTTGAATCCCGGCAGCGAATCGAACTCGCGGTAGCGCTTGACGTTTCCGTCGTCGACATAATTGTTGCCGAAACCGCCGAAGTAGAAATTCGAAACAGGGTTGTTGCGGGCTTCGCTCGAGACGCCGCCAGCGCTTCGCAGCCAGATCGAAGAGTGCGCGAGGGGGAGCGCAAAACCCGCATCCAAACCGCCGAAAATCTGCGGAATGTTTTGCCGGCCTACCTGGTTGTCGTCCAGTTCCAGCATCCAGGTCAATCCCTTCTCGTCGTCAACGGCGCCAAGCGAGCGCCGCACATCCGTGTAGTGCAGCCCGACTTTCTCCGTGACCAATCGACTGAAGCTGGTCTGGACGTTCTGGGCGTTCGGAAGCGCGTCGAGCTTGTCGTAATACTCGATATCGGACCTCAGAACGAGCTTGCGCGGCTCGTCGTAGATCAGCAGCGCCTCGTAGCCGCCCTTCGCCGCGTAGCCCTTGCGGCTTCGTTTGGTGGGTCCGAACAAATCGTAGAAATCGGACCTGTTCCACGACAGCTCGCCATGCCAACCCAGATAATGGCCGCTCATGTCCACGTGCGCGCGCTCGTCGTGGGCGAGTTTGCTCGACGGCGTGTAGGCGGCGGTGACGCCGAAGCTCGCGAACCGGATCGGGTCCTCGAAATTGAAGTGGTATCCGGCCCCGACCTCGCTCTTGTAGCCCTGCAGCACGGGAAAGGCGTTGATCAGCGAGACGTTGCGCAATGGAGCATAGGCGCCCGCAGCCGTGACGAGCTTTTGGTCATCGACCGAGCTCGGCGGCGGCACTTGCCACGTCGTCACGACCGGGCGCTTGGCCGCGACCTCGGCGCCCAGGAAGGTAATCGCGCTGACGTCCTCGATCGGACGCGGGTCGATGATCGCCGGCACGAATCCCTCGGCCGTGTAGGTCAACACGACCAGTCGCCCGTCGGCGATCGGGATGGGCCGAAAGAAGCCCGTTTCGGCGTTCGACACCGCCACTACCGCGCCGGTGGCGACTTCGTAGCGGAAGATATTCGACGCGCCGGTGTAGTAGCTGCTGCCGTACAGGTAGCGTCCGTCGCGTGAAAACACGAAGCTCTCGGGGATCGATTGCCCGAAGCGGAACTCGCTCAGCGGTTTGACGTCTCCGGCAAGAATTTTTTCAAGCTCCCACACACGCAGGTATTGCTCCGCGTTGTCGTCGCTCATCGATGCCGACAGCAGCCGACCGTCGGGCGATATGTCGAGATCGGACGGGACCGACTCGAACGGAAACGTATGGATCTCGGTCCAGTCGATGTAAGGGTAGGGGATGCGCACCAGCGTCGCGAGCCCGTTCATGTGCCTCACGCCCATCAGCGAGCGGTCTGCGGGATTGAAGACGATCTCGCCGATGCGCGCGTCTTCGAGCAGCATCCTTGATTCGCCGGTCTTGACGTCGACCGCCATCAGGTCTCGCAGCGCAAGATTGTCGTTGGTGTAAAAGGCCGTGCCGCTGAACGGGTCGTAGGCAAACGAGGCGACGCGATAGAACATCGCTCTCTTGATGTCGGCGAGCGTGCGTACGCTTCCGTCGCGCGTGTTGAGCGCGCCGACGTGCTCGACCACACCCGGATAGCGGAAGGCGCCGTACAGGATGCCCGACGGCTCGTCGTAGTACATGCGCGATATCGAGCCTACGGCGCCCGCGGCAAGCTTTCGCGCCGGCGTGATGGGGTTCTTGCGCACCTCGGCAAGGTTCCGCCTTTGAAAGTCGTGCTCGAACGCGATCCAGTTCTGCCAGCCCTGCTCGAGTGGAATGCCGAACACGTGCTGGAAATTGTCCGCGTAGTAGCGCTTGCTGCCTTCGTCGCGCCTGAGCCACTCGATGACTTTCTCGGGCGAATACTCGAACGCGAGCCAGTTGAAAAAGCGCGTGCCGTAGAGGTAGGCATTTGCACCTGTCTGGAAATCGATCTGGACGCCGCGCGAAACGAGCCCCAGCGGATCGTAAAAGTGAGCGTCGTCGCGGACCATCGCCCGGAACACCATCTCGTCGTAGCCGCCCTGCGCGCGGCCGATGCCGCCGTCCATCCAGGTCTCCATGAAAACTGCGCTTCCCTCCAAGTACCAGCGCGGGCTCGTGAATCGCGGGACGGTAAGGTAGCTGTAGAGGAGCGATTCGGGATGCTGCGGCTGCGCCGGAACCTTGCCGAGGAAAAAGCGCCGCCATCGGCGATCCTCTTCGGATGAAATGTCGCCCGTCGCAGCGTGAACGAGCTCATGGTTCATGAGCGAGTACATGCGCTCGCTGGCCGGATAGGTTTCGAACGCGTGAGAAAGCGGTTCGATCGCCATGAAGAGGGTATTCCGCGGCGCGCTCCAGGTGGTGCCGCCGCCATAGTCCGAGAAGTCGGTCAAGAGGACCGTCATGGGTTCGGACGGCGTCCAGCCGAACATCCGCCGCTGCCACGCAAGCGAATTAGTGAAGGTGCGAACCGCGTGCGGCTCGAGATAGCCCAGCGAGTCGAAGTAGATCAGCCTCAGGTCGTTCGTATCGACGTACGACATTCCGAGGGGACTCTCGTCGGCGTCGGCTGCGAGCGGCATCAATACCAGTAGAAGGCACAAAATGCCTCTGCGCATCCAATTCCCCTTGGACATCACGGACCGCCGTAGCCTAGCGTAACGGCGTCCAAAAGCAAACCGCCGGCTCAAGGCCGGCGGTCGCGTACTGCTCGGGGTGGAAGGCTACTTGGCCGCGCTGTTCGACGAATTGCTCGCGGCGTTGTTCACCGCGTTGCTGGCGGCGTTGCTGGCTGCACTATTGGCCGCCTTGCTAGCTGAACTGCTCGCCGCGTTGTTGGCTGCATTATTGGCCGCATTGCTTGCCGCATTGTTAGCCGCATTGTTAGCCGCATTGTTGGCCGCGTTGTTAGCCGCATTGCTGGTTGCATTGCTGGCCGCACTTCCCACGCCTGTCTGGGTCGCCGGATTCACTTGCTGCGATTGCGTGGAGGGTTGAGCGCCGGGCTGGACGTTGTCCGAGGTCGCCTGGGGAGCGCGATACCGCTGCGCCGGCACGATCGTGCCTGACGTGTCCTGCCCACTGGGCGGAAAGTTGGTGACGAACGACAGCGCGATGAGCGCGGCCGCTGCAGCGATGCTGCCGCCGATCCAAAGGTTACGCTTGCCGATACCGCTTTTCTGTTCGCTCATCCTCTGCTCCCTGAAATAGGTCCCTTTTGGGGACATCTGATGCACCGTTGAATGTTCCCGGTTTGCATCCCGGGCTTCCGTTGAAGATTGATCAATTACACGCGACTGAAGGAAAGGTTGGCTCGAATCGGCTATCGGCACTGGCCGCCGCGGGACGCTCGCCATTACCGCGGCCACCAGGCCCTCCGGCGGAAACGCCTTGGGGACGCGGCCGAGCTCATCGAACACCGACCTGAGGTCCGCGAATTGCACGCGCACGGCGGGGTCCGCGGCAAGCAGGCGCTCGAGCTCCCGCGCCTCGTCCGCGGTTGCCTCGCCGTCGAGGACCGCGTGCATCAACTCGGTGCTGTCGAAATTTTTCATGTCAATGCAGGTCCCTGAGCAACTCGCGAAGGCGCTGCCTCGCCTCGAACAGGCGCGACTTCACCGTCTTTTGGTCGATGTCGAGAATCTGGCCGATTTCCTCGTAGCTGCACTCGGAGAAATGCCGCAGCGTCAGCACCAGCCGGTCATTGGGTGTCATTCTCATCAACGCGCCCCGGATCCGTTTCGCAACTTCCGCCGCGCTGGCCTGCCGCTCCGGGTCGGAGCTTTCGGGGCCTGGCAGGTCGATTTCGTCGTCGAGCGCTTCTTCGCGCCGGTTCCGACGAAGGAGATTGAGCGATTCGTTGACCGCAATGCGGTAGATCCAGCTGAAGAATTTGAACCGCGGGTCATATTCGTCCAGCCGCTCTGCAACCTTGAGAAATACGACCTGGGTGACGTCGTTCGCGTCCTCGGGCTTGCGCAACACCCAGAACGCGGCATTGTAGATGGGTCGCTGATAGCGTACCACCAAGTCGGTGAAGGCCGTCCAATCGCCATTCCTGCAGCGCTCCACCAACTCGATGTCGGGATCATTGTCCACAATTACACGCGACGGCCGGGAAAGTTGGACCATCTGCCGCGCTCATTTGCCAGGCGCGGCTTCGATTTCGAACAGCCGGTCGAATCCGGAATAGACGAAAATGTCCTGCAGATGGCGACTGACGCCCGAGAGACGAAGCTTCCCGCCCGATCCGAGCAGGCGTTTCTGGGTTTTCAGCAAGACGCCCAGGCCCGCGCTCGAGATGTATTCCAGGTTGGTGCAGTCCAGCGTCACGGCACCCTCGACCTTGTCGAGAAACGCCTGCGCAGGCGGCGATTGGGCGGCGTCCAGTCGGCCTGAAACGACAACGTCGCCGTTCGTGCCGAAATCAATCGCGAGCATTCGCACTCCCTGCACAATGACCGCCGTCGCACGCCGGCGGGGCCACCTGCGTTTTTCGAAACGTAATGCGGCTCTTTCGATACTCCGCGGAATATTCGTAGTGAACGCAGTCCACCAGCCGCCGTATCAAATGCAGCCCGAGCCCACCCGGCCTTCGCTGCTCGATCGGCAGCTCGATGTCCACGTCGGGCGCCTGAGTAACGTCGAAAGGCTCGACATCATAGTCGGTCAGGGCCACTTCCACCCCGCCCTCTATCGTGGTTACGTCGATTCGTACCTCGGCGCTCGAGGAACCGTATTTGACCATGTTCGTGAACAACTCCTCCACCGTCAAGTCGACGCTGGGCAGCAATGCCGGATCCACGCGGTCGCGGGCGAATACCTCCGCCGTGAAGGCGAAAATGTCCTGGATCGATTCAATGCTACGCCTGAACGCGCGGCAGGCCGTCATTGCAGCGCCTCGCGCTTGACCAGCACCACCGTGATGTCGTCCTCCTGCCGCGCGCCCGCGGCGAATTGTCGTACCGAGTCGAGCAGGACCGCTGAAATTTCGGCGGCCGATTTCCGATGATGGTCGCGGACCAGAGTCTGAACGCGGTCCTGGCCGTAGTCCTCGTCATGCGCGTTGCGATACTCGTAAATGCCATCGGAGAGAAGGACCAGGATGTCGCCGGGAAGCAGCCCGAGGATCGTTGCCGGCGACACCGATGACAGGCGCATGGCGCCCAGCGGAAAGCTCGTTGGCTTGTAGCACGCGCAGGTGGCAGTGGCCGCCTGGAAGTGAAGTATCGGCCCCTGGCCTCCGCTGTGAAAGCGCAGCCGGTGTGTGGAGGCGTCGAGCAGTCCGACGAAGGCGGTGATGAACCTGTCATCGGCCAGGATATCGGCGAGCTGGTTGTTGACCTGCATGAACGCGGTGTCGAGGTCGGCACCCAGCCGGAATGCCATCCTTAGCATGGCGTGCATCTGCGTTACCGAGAGCGCCGGAGCGATGCCGTGACCGGTGGCATCGGCCAGGACGGCGAGCAGGCCCTGGTCGACGAGCGAGAGGTCGAAGGTGTCGCCTCCGGTGAGCTCCGCGGGCGTGAAGGCGCCGAACACGTCGTAGCCGGGGATCGACGGCATGGTGGCAGGCAGCGTGCTCATCTGCACCACCCGCGCCGTCTCCAGCTCCTGTCGCATCTTCTCGCCTTCGATCAGGTCCGCGGTCATGCGCACCCGTTGCAGCGCGACCGCGCACTGCGCCGCCAACACGGTAGCAAGCGCCTCGTCGTTGTCGTCGAAGACACCGTCCTGCTTGTTCAGGACTTGCATCACCCCGACCAGGACATCCTTATGGTCGACCAGTGGCAGAGTGAGCATGCAGCGCGTTCGATAGCCGGAACGCTTGTCGACCTCCGGATTGAATCGCTCGTCGGCGTAGCAGTCGGGCACGTTGATGATCCGGCGGTTGCGCGCGCAGGCGCCCGCGAGCCCGACGCTGGTCGGAACGCGCACCGGGGCAATGCCGGTGGCGATCTCGAGGACCAGCTGGTCCGCCGCAGGTTCATACAGCCACACCGACCCGCGATCGGCCCGGAGAACCTGCTTGGCTGCATTTACGACTTCGGACAGCATGGTCCTCAGATCGAACGGGGCCGCCAGCTTGCTCGTGACGGCGAGGATCGCCTCCATGTCCGATACGGAAAGGCGCCGCTTGTTTGGCCGTGCGCTCATGCGGGCAGATCATAACCCGAAGTAAAGTGGCGCTTCTGGAAGCCGCCGTACATCTGCGTTGGCCGCCAAACTAAGGCATCGCAACGGTGTAGCCAACCATCAGTGTCTTCATCATAATTCGTCACCCGACGGGAGGCGCCGCTAGAAATCTTGTTTCGAAGATCTCGCTCGGCACCGGCTTGCTGAATAGATAACCCTGCATTTCATCGCAGTCCAGCAAGCGGAGCAGCCGCGATTGCTCCTCGGTTTCGACGCCCTCCGCCACCACATTGAGCTTCAGCGAATGCGCCAGCTTGATGATAGTGGACACCAGCGCCAGTTCCTGCGGTCCGGAGGTCATGTCGATTACGAACGAGCGGTCGATCTTCAACGTGTCCACCGGCAGTTTGGACAGGTAGCCGAGCGAAGAGAATCCGGTGCCGAAGTCGTCGATGGCAATGCTGACGCCCATGGCGCGAATCGCGTGCAGCGTAGCGATACACTGCTTGATGTCCGCCATGATCATGCTTTCGGTGATCTCCAGCTCCAGCCCGGCCGCCGCATGCGCGTCGATGCCGATGGCCTGCTCGATCTCGGCGATAAAGCCGCGATTGCGCAGTTGCAGCGCCGACACATTCACCGCAATGCGCACCGCTGCCAGACCCGTGGTGCGCCAGCGCAGGTAGTCTTCGATGGCTTGGTGCAGCGCCCAGCGCCCGACTTCGTGGATCAATCCGGTTTCTTCCAGGATCGGGATGAACCGGCCCGGCGGCACGAGGCCCGTGCGCGGATCGTTCCAGCGGATCAGCGCCTCGGCGCCGGTGACCTTGCCGGTCGCAAGGTTCACTTTGGGCTGGTAGTGGAGTACGAATTCTTCGTTGTCGAGCGCCTGGCGCAACTGATTTTCCAGAGCGAACTTGCCGGCTACCGTTGCGGTCATTTGCTGCGTGTAAAACAGGTATCGATCGCCGCTCGCCTTGGCCTTTTTGAGCGCCGCCTCGGCGTTCTTGAACAAGGTGTCGGCGTCGGCACCGTCGTCCGGGTATAGCGCTACGCCGACCTTGGTCGCGATCCGGAACACGGCCTCATTCAGTTGGAACGGATGCTCCAGAAAAGCTTTCATCGTTTTCTCGACAAGCCGCGCCACGTCGCCTTCCTGCGCTACTTCCGGCAGCACCGCGGCGAAATGGTCCGCGCCCACACGCGCCAACAGATTGGCGTCTCCCACGGTGCCGGTCAGCCACTCCGCTACCTGCCTCAAGAGCGCGTCGCCGGCCGCCTGGCCGAAGCTGTCGTTGATGTTCTTGAACCGCTCCAGATCGATCATGAATAACGCCAGCTTGTGGCCGCCGCTGACGGCGCTGCGCATGTACTGCGCCACCCGCTCGAGAAACAGACTGCGGTTTGCGAGTCCGGTGAGCGCGTCGTAATAGGCGAGATAATTGAGCCGTTCCTGCTTGTCGATGTGATCGATCGCGAACGCGATGTCGCCAGCCAGCTCCATCAAAAGCTTCATCTCCTCTTCATCGAAAAACCCTGGTACGTCGGCGTACAGGGCGAGTATGCCTACCGCGTTGTCCGAGACCAGCAAAGGCAGAATAGCCATCGAGAAAATGCCGCGATCGATGCGCTCCTGGGAAAACAAGATCCTTGAGTCGCCTCGCAGTTCGTTGGACACGACGGCTTTTTTTTCTCTGACCGCACGCGCGCTCATTGTGTTTCCCAGCGGCGCATCTTCGAGCAGCGAGAAGCTGTCTCTGATGAGCGTCAGGAACTCCGGGTCCGCACCTGCCGAGGCAATCGGCGCGATCTTCATCGTGCTCCGATCGACGATTCCAATCCAGGCCATCTTGAATTGACCATGCTCGACCGCGATCCGGCACGCCCCGGCGAACAGTTCGTCGCGATCGCGCACGCGCACGATGAGCGTATTGATGCCGCTAAGCACCGCGTATACCCGGTTCAAGTGCTTGATTCTGGTCTCGGCCTGCTTCTGCTCAGTGATGTCTTCGCCGATGCTCGCCGTCCCGATCACATCGCCGGCTCCCGACCGCAGTACCGAATTGTTCCAGCGAATGAGCCGACGTTCGCCCGAACGCGTGAACATCTCGTTCTCGAGATGCCATGCTTCGGGCAGGTTGTCGAGGAGCGCCGCGAAGACAGGCTTCATATCGCCAAGTTCGGCCGGTATGAAAACTTCGAACCAGTCTCGACCGATAACTTCTTCGTATTGCCAACCGGTCAGACGGAGCAGGTATTCGTTGCAATACGTAATCCGCGCGTCGCGGTCAAGCATTACTGAAAGAAGCTCCACATTTCCCAGCATGTCGCTGAAACGACGATCGCTTTCGACCAGGTCCCGCTGAGCTTGGCGATGGGCCGCGCGCATTTGCGTCTCATTCAGCTCGCGTTCCAACGCCGGGGCGAGTCGCGCCAGGCTTTTCTTCATCACGTAGTCGCTGGCGCCGGCCTTCATAGCATCCACCGCGGTTGCCTCGCCCATGGTGCCGGAGATGAGGATGAACGGGATGTCGAGGCCGGTGGCACGGAAAATCCTGAGCGCGTCCATGCCGGTGAAACCCGGCATCCTGAAATCCGAGATGACCGCGTCCCAATCCTCCTGCGCCAGTGCGGTTTCCAGTTCTGCTGCCGTCTGCACGCGTCGAGACGTCGGGTCGAAGCCGCCGTTGCGGAGCGCTCGCAGCGCCAGCTTGGCGTCGTCTTCGGAGTCCTCGACGAGCAGGACTTTGAGCGGCTTGTTCACGCGGTACTGCGCTCCGGCGGCGATTGATTCATCATCAACCAGTAGATGCCGAGAACCCTTACCGCCTCCAGGAACTCGGCGAAGTCGACGGGCTTGCGCACG
>Ga0209839_10001647_pt1 | contig 11289 bp, 8 predicted proteins | sample OrgsoiDNA2013050_FD_185800 | JGI IMG/M metagenome (GOLD analysis project Ga0209839, IMG submission 185800) | Permafrost soil microbial communities from the Arctic, to analyse light accelerated degradation of dissolved organic matter (DOM) -... | ecosystem: Environmental > Terrestrial > Soil >... | reverse complement strand
GAGTTCACGCAGTACCGCAGTCCGGTATCGGTGGGCCCGTCGGGGAACACATGGCCCAGATGCCCGCCACATCGCGCGCACACGATCTCCGTGCGGGCCATGCCGAAGGTGCGATCGGTGTGCTCCAAAATGGTGCCGGCCGACTTCGCCCGATCGAAGCTGGGCCAGCCCGTTCCCGATTCGAACTTGGCATCGGTGTCGAACAATTCCGCGTTGCAGGCGGCACAGAGGAACACGCCGTCGCCATCGACGTGGAGCAGTTCGCCCGACCAGGCCGGCTCGGTACCCGCCTTGCGGAGCACGGCGTAACGATCTCGGGGAAGCAGTTCGCGCCACTCGTCCTCGGTCTTGGTGACTTCGTACTCCACCGGGTCCTTCTTTCTGGACTTGCGCGTCAACATGATCGATCACTCCTCGAGAGGTACAACCTCCGGGTGCCTAAAAGTATTTCGGTTCTGCCCCCACGGCCGCGTAGCAAGCCCGGATGAGCCGGCGCGCCCGGGGATCGCCCAGCATGCCGGATTGCATCTTGTTCATGACGTAGCCGACGGCCAGGTTGTTCTCGGGATCGGCGAAGCCATAGGAGCCACCGGCGCCGGTGTGTCCGAACGAGGCCTCGCCGCCAAACGGAGCGAATGGGCTGGAGATCCAAAAGCCCTGGCCGATGTGCTGCTCCATGGGAAAGCCGAGCGACAGGAAGACTTGGTCGGCGCCGAAGGTACGCACCTTGCGGGCCTGGTCCACCTGCGCGGTGGTCAGGATCGACTCGGCCGGCCCGCCTTCGACGGTCCCGATGAGGCCGGCATAGAGGCGCGAGAGCGAGGTCGCGTTGGTGATGCCGTTGGCCGCCGGAACCTCGGCGGCGTGCCAGTCCTGGCGGTTCATCCACCCGGCGTCGGAGAACGCACCACCGACGTTCAGCGCTCGGGCGAGAAGGGTGGTGCTGAAGTCGGCCGGCATCCCGTCGGCGGCGCCGCCCTGGGGCACGAGACCGCCGACAATGGGGGAGACCCGGTGCTCGAGGTCTTCGGGCAGGCCGATCCAGAAGTCCAGCCCGAGGGGTTGCGCGATCTCCTCGGCAAAGTACGCGCCCAGCGAGCGCCCACTGACGCGACGGACGACCTCACCGACCAGCCACCCGTAGGTCAAGGCGTGGTAGCCGTGGGCGGTACCGGGCTCCCACAACGGCTTCTGTTCGGCCAGGGCCGCCACGATTGGGTCCCAGGCCTGGATCTCCTGGGGGCTGAGGGAGGCATCGATGGCGGGGAGGCCGGCTTGATGCGAGAGCAGCAGCAGTACGGGGATATCGGCCTTTCCCGATTGCGCGAATTCTGGCCAGTAGGTGGACACCGGCGCGTTGAGGTCGAGCTGGCCCCGCTGGGCCAGCAGGTTGGCGCAGGCCGCGGTGGCACCCTTGGTCGTGGAGAAGACCAACTGGAGGGTGTCCTGGTCGTAGGGTCGGCTCCCCTTGCGGTCAAAGGTGCCGCCATAGATGTCGACCACCTTGCGGCCGCCCACGTGGAGGCAGAAGGCCGACCCCACCTCGCGTCCGACTTCGAAGTTGTGGGCGAAGGCGTCCCTCACCCCTTCGAAGCCGGGTTCGACGTCCCCAGCGATGACGGCGTCAACGGTCTCTCCTCCGCCGGCGCTCATGCGGCCAACCGCGATCCGGCTTGGCCCATCAGGAACAGGAAGTTGTCGACGTAGAAAGCCCGGCGTACCTCCTCTCCGGCATCACCCAGCGACGCCTCGAAGCGTTCGATCGGCTTGCGCCCCCCTTCGACGTGGGGATAGTCCGACGAGAACATCACCAGGTCGGGTCCGCCCTGCTCGACGATCCAGCCGACGTCCTCGGTCGGGTACGGGGTGAAGCGTACCTGCCGATGGACATACTCACTGGGGCGGAGCGAGAGCCCCTGCAGGCGCTCCTCATGTCGATGGAAGGCCTCGAAGGCCGATTCCATCTGACGGAGCCACGACGGCACCCAGACCGCACCCTGCTCAATGACCCCGATGCGCAGATCAGGGAACTGCTCGAGGACGCCATCGAAGATGAGGGTGGCCAGGGTCTGGGCCGGCGGTCCCGGGATGCCCATGTAGTCGACCGAGCGGAAGTTCTCGTCACCCCCGTGAAAGTCGTGGGGAATGGGCAGGCCGTTCACGAAGTAGTGCGGATCGATCAGTTCGCCGGTGCCGCCCACGTGGAACACGATCGGGATACCGGCATCCTGGGCCAGGGCCCAGATGGGGAAGAGATCGAGGTGGCTGGGGGAGAAGGCCGGCGGGCAACCCGACGCCACCAGCAGTGCCGCCGCCCCCGCTTCGACGGCGTCCTCGGCCGTGCGCAGTGCCTTCGCGGGGTCGACCATCGGGACGTAGCACGAGGCCAGGAGCCGAGGGTCCACAGAGCAGAACTCGAGCATGCCGCGGTTGTGGGCCCGGGCCGCGGCATAGGCCAGATCGACGTCGCCGGCGTGTTCAAGTTCGTGCAGGCGCCCGTTGTGGAAGGTATTGAAGACCAGCTGGCTGCTGAAGCCCAACAGGTCCAGGGCCCGGGGGCGATCTTCGGCGATGAACGCTCCCGTGGCGGCGAAGTTCTTGCGCTGCATGATCTCGACCGCTTCGGTGGCCCGGTAGTCGGGGGATCGATGGCGGTCCCGGAGCTGCTCGAAGGAGGCCACCAGGTCGCGCTGTTGCTCTTCGGGACTCCCGGTCTGGCGCAGCTCGTTGCCGCCCGAGTACTTGAGCACAGGGAGGCGATCGCGGAAGGGTGCCTCGGCGTGGTCCCGCAGCCAGGTGGGTGTCTCCATGATGTGGGCGTCGGCATCGTGGACGAGCCGAGCTTCGTTGTAGGCCATCTGGACTCCTCTTTTGCTTCACTGAGTATCGCAAAGGCGAGGCGGATGCGCTCTTCGCCCCGGTGATCCGTTGCGTCGAGGCCCGAATTCGGCCTCCGATCACGCCGTCGAAGCCGCCAGCCGCCTTCCCTCAGTCGTCGCCCGGGGTCACCGCCCTCACCGAGTCCGGGCGCCTCGGGTTCGACGGGTGCCGGTCTTGCGCGTCCCGGGCGATCTATGTTCGGCGCCGTGAATTCGATCCGGAAGTCCAAGCGCGTCGTCTCGGCGGCGCTGGCCGTTGGCTGTGTGACGGTGGTCCTGTCGAGCGTCGGGCCGGGAGCGATCGCCGGTTCGCCGGCCCAGGCATCGGCCCCGGCGTTGCGCGTTACCTGGATGCGGGGCTTCGCCGCTCCCGCCACCCCGGCCAGGTACAACCGGGTCGGGGTCATCAAGGTCGGACCGAGCAGCGCCAAGAACGTCCTCGTCTTGGAGCCGGGCACCTCGGCCGGCGCGTCGTACTTCGTGCCGCTGGCCCGGTGGATCGTCTCGAAGACCAGCGGCTGGCAGGTCTGGTCGGTCGAGCGTCGGGAGAATTTGCTGGAGGACCAGTCGGTGCTGAACCGCTTCAAGAACCACCAGGCCACCGTCACCCAGCTCTACAACTACTACCTGGGCTACATCAAGGACCCGAGCATCACGCATCACACCCAGAACGTGGCACCCTCGACCGTCCAGTTCGCCAAGCAATGGGGCATGAACGTGGCCGTCCAGGACCTGCGCGTGGTGATCGGCGCCGCCACCAAGCTCGGGGGCAAGGTGGTGCTCGGTGGCCACTCCCTCGGTGGGACGGTGGTCACGGCCTACGCCACGTGGGACTTCGGCGGCCAGGCCGGAGCCCGCAACCTGGCCGGTCTGGTCTACATCGACGGCGGCAGCAGCCCGACCCCCGTGAGCACCCAGACGGCGACTCAGGACCTCCAGACGCTCGACGCCCCCGGCGCCAGCCCCTGGCTGTCCTTCGGTGGGATCGTCGCCCCCTATGCCGGCTTGTTCGAAGCCACCGGATCGGCCTCGGCGCTCCTGGACCCGAACGCGCCTTCGTTGGGCCAGACGTCGGGACTCCTCCCGACGGACATCGTGCCCCCGGTCCCGGTGACCAACGTCGGCCAGTACGGCTACGCCCTCAACGCCGCCACCTCACCGGCCAGCTTGCTGGCGGCGCAGGGACACCTCGGCCAGGGCGTTGCGACACAGGGCCCGGTGCACGGCTGGGACGGGTCGGGCGCCCTCACGCCCATCACCCGCTTCGCCACCATGTTCTCGGGGGCAGGGATCCAGAACGTGGACGGCGTGGAGTGGTACTTCCCGCAGCGCTTGACCGATGACAGCGGGGCCGTGGCCAACGGCAACGCCAATCCGACCCAGAGCGTGCTCAATGTCGACGCCACGATGGGCCACGACCTGCCGAAGAACCTGCTGATCTACGCCTTTGGCGCTCGCCTGGGCGGAGCATCCGTGCCGGCCGACGCCCAGATCCTGGCCCAGCAGTCGGGCATTCCCATGCGCAACCTCACCCTGGCCAACTACCAGAGCACCTACTCCCATAACGACCCGGCCGGGGCGTACCCGAGCAACGCCTTCTTCAACGGGCTCGTGCCGTTCCTGGGCCGGGTCAGCGGTCGCCGCTAGTCCCGGCTGTGCCGGCTTCCGCGAGGCCCGCCGGCGGAAGATCTCGCCCCTCACCAGCCCTTTTCGAACCAGTCAGTCAAAGCTGACGCCCCGTCAGAGCGAGCGCGGCGCATTGGTACGCTTCCTGGGCCATGGACCTGCGAGACCGCCCGGCCGACACGGCATTCCGCGCCGAGGTGCGCCGGTTCCTGGCGGCCAACGTACTCGGCGAGTTCGCCGCGTTGGGTGGCCGGGGTGGTTCGGGGGACGAGACCTTCGGATTCGAGACCAGGCTGAAGTGGGAGCGAGTGCTGGCCGATGCCGGCTGGACCTGTCTGGGTTGGCCAGCCGAGTACGGCGGGCGGGGGGCGTCGATGACCGAGCAGGTCATCTTCAACGAGGAGTACTCCCGGTCGCTGGCGCCCGGCCGGGTCAGCATTCTGGGTGAAGGCCTGCTCGGTCCGACATTGATCCACTTCGGGACCGAGGCGCAGAAGGAACGGTTCTTGCCGCCGATCCGGGAGGGAACCGAGCTGTGGTGCCAGGGCTACTCCGAGCCCGATGCCGGCAGCGACCTGGCCAACGTCAAGACCACGGCGGTCCGCCACGGAGACGAGTGGGTGATCACCGGGCAGAAGGTGTGGACCTCGCTGGCCCATCAGTCCGACTGGTGCTTCGTGGTGTGCCGCACCGATCCCGGCTCGAAGCGGCACCGGGGTTTGTCCTATCTCTTGGTGCCCATGGATCAGCCCGGCGTCGAGATCCGGCCGATCATGCAGTTGACCAGGACCAGCGAGTTCAACGAGGTGTTCTTCGACGGCGCCCGGACCCACGGCGACAACGTGGTAGGGGAAGTCGGTGACGGATGGAAGGTGGCCCTGGCCACCTTGTCCTTCGAGCGCGGCGTGGCGCTCTTGGGTTACCAGTTGAGTTTCGTGCGGGAGTTGGACCGCATCATCGCCGTGGCGCAGCAGAACGGACGCTCCGCCGACCCCGTGCTGCGGCAGCGTCTGGCCCGGGCCCACGCTGAATTGACCATCATGCGCTACAACACCTTGCGCAGCCTGTCGGGTGTGGACGGCCCGGTCGCTCCGCCCGAAGCCTCCATCGCCAAGCTGTACTGGGGCAGCTGGCATCGTCGGCTGGGTGAGCTGGCGCTCGACGTGCTCGGACCGTTCGCCACCGTGATGGAGGCCGAGCCCTATGAGCTGAGCCAGTTCCAGCGCTCGTTTCTCTTCTCCCGCTCCGAGACCATCTACGGCGGGTCCAACCAGATACAGCGGAACATCATTGGCGAACGGGTGCTCGGTCTCCCGCCCGAGCCGAAAGGGGTGGCGTGAGCCTCCAGTCGTTCTTCGATCCGCCGCCCCCGCCCGCGCCCCCGACCGGGCACGCCCTGCTCGCCGGCAAGGTCGTCATCGTCACCGCCGCCGCCGGAACGGGCATCGGCTCGGCCACGGCCCGTCGTTGCCTGGAAGAGGGCGCGGCGGTGGTGGTGTCCGACGCCCACGAGCGTCGCCTGGCCGAAACGGCCGAGCTCCTCGGTGCCGAGACCGGTGGCCAGGTCCAGGCCGTGGCCTGCGACGTGACCGACGAGGCTCAGGTCGGTGCCCTCTATGCCGCCGCCATCGAACACTTCGGCCACTTCGATGTGGCGGTGCACAACGCCGGGTTGGGGGGGACGGTGCCGCTGGTCGAGATGACGGACGAGCAGTGGTCCACCGTGCTCGACATCACCTTGACCGGGACGTTCCGCTGCACCCGGGCCGCCTTGAGCCATCTGTTGCCCCGGGGGAGCGGGGTCATCGTCAACAACGCCTCGGTCCTGGGCTGGCGGGCCCAACCGGGCCAGGCGCACTACGCCGCAGCCAAGGCCGGCGTGATGGCGCTCACCCGTTGTGCCGCCGCCGAGGCGGCGCCGTCTGGTGTGCGGGTGAACGCGGTGTCGCCCAGTCTGGCCGAGCACCCGTTCCTCAATCGGGCCATCCCCGACGAGGACCTGGCCGTCCTGCGCCGGCGCGAGCTCTTCGGGCGCGGGGCCGAGACCTGGGAGGTCGCCAACGTGATCGTGTTCCTGGCCAGCGACTACTCGTCCTACCTGAGCGGAGAGGTCATCTCCGTGAGCAGCCAGCACCCGTGAGCCCGCCCTCGGAGACCTCGGTGCAACGCGGCGCCTCCGCATCGGGGATCGGCGGCGCACCGGCGGGCGACGAGGATCCGCGGGCCGATCTGACCTGGGGCACCATTCCCCGGCTGGTGGCCGACGGGGCCACCCGCTTCGGGGAGGCCGAGGCGCTGGTCGACGGCGAGACGCGCCTCTCCTTCGCCGCGCTGGCCGAAGCGGTCGACCGCTACGCCCGGGGTTGCATGGCCGACGGTGTCGTGCCCGGGGAGCGCGTGGCCATGTGGGCGCCCAACTGTGCCGAGTGGATGCTGGCGGCGTTGGGTGTCTTGCGGGCCGGGGCGGTGCTGGTGCCGATGAACACGCGCTTCAAGGGGGCCGAGGCCAGTTACCTCCTGCGCGCCTCGGGAGCCACCACCCTCTTCACCGTGCGCGGGTTCCTGGGGGTCGACTATCCCGCCCTGCTCACCGGTGAAGACGTCGGCGATCTGAAGCGGACGGTGCTGCTGCGCGACGAGGGTGGTGGGGCGGAGCGGGACGGAGTCGTCGGTCTGGCGGCGTATCTCGGAGCGGGCGAGCGCATCGACCCGGCCGAGGCGGCACGGCGGGCGGCCGCCATCGGCCCCGACGACGTCTCGGACGTGATCTTCACCTCGGGCACCACGGGCTACCCCAAGGGTGCGGCGGCCACGCACGCCCAGAGTCTGCGGACCTTCGGGGCGTGGGCCTCCATCGTCGGCCTGGCCGCCGGTGATCGCTACCTGGTGGTCAACCCGTTCTTCCACACCTTCGGCTACAAGGCCGGGATCCTGGCCTGCCTGATGGCGGGGGCGACCGTGGTGCCCGAAGCGGTCTTCGACGCGGCCACGGTGATGGAGCGGATACCGGCCGAGCGGATCACCGTGTTGCCGGGGCCGCCGACCTTGTACCAGACCTTGTTGGCCGATCGGCGGCGGGAGGAGTACGACCTCTCGTCGTTGCGGTTGGGGGTGACGGGCGCGGCGGTGGTGCCGGTCGAGCTGGTGCACGCCATGCGGGACCAACTTGGGTTCTCCACCGTGTTGACCGCGTACGGTCTGACCGAATCGTGCGGCACGGTCACCATGTGCCGGCGCAGCGATCCCCCCGACGTGATCGCCGGGACGTCGGGGCGGGCCATTCCGGGCCTCGAGGTCGACGTGGTGGCGGACGGGTCGAGCGTCGGCGTGGGCGAGCCCGGGGAGATCGTGGTGCGGGGCTACACCGTCATGTCGGGCTACTGGGGCGACGACGAGGCCACCGCGGCCACCATCGATGCCGCCGGGTGGTTGCACACCGGGGACGTCGGGGTCATGGACGCCCAGGGCAACATCACCGTCACCGATCGCCTGAAGGACATGTTCGTGGTCGGGGGCTTCAACGCCTACCCGGCCGAGATCGAGGCCATGCTGCGCACCCACGACGGGGTGGCTCAGGCCGCGGTCATCGGGGTCCCCGACGAGCGGATGGGTGAGGTCGGGTGCGCCTACATCGTGCCGGCACCGGACGTCGCTGACAGTGACACTCTGGCCCAGAGCGTCGTGGCCTGGGCCCGCGACACCATGGCCAACTACAAGGTGCCGCGCCAGGTCGTGCTGGTCGACGCCCTGCCATTGAACGCCGGTGGGAAGGTGCTCAAGCGCGAACTGCGCCGACGCCATGCCGCCGGGCAAGATCACGTCGTGACCTACGAGAGGAGTAACTAGATGCGAGGGATCGTCTACACCGGTGAAGGGGTGGAGGTCACGGACGCACTCGAGGTACGCGCCCCCGGCCCCAAGGAAGTGCGAATCGAGATGGTGGCAGCCGGGGTGTGTCATTCCGACCTGTCGGTCATTGACGGCACCATTCCCTTCCCGGCCCCGGCCGTGCTCGGCCACGAAGGGGCCGGCGTGGTGGAGTCCGTCGGTTCAGAGGTCACCTCGGTCAAGCCGGGCGACCACGTGGTGATCGCCACCCTGGCCAGCTGCGGGGCGTGCCGGGCCTGCAGCACGGGGCACCCGACGTGGTGCAAGAGCTCGTTGGGCAACATCACGACGCCGTTCACCTTCAAGGGCGATCCGGCGTCCAACTTTGCCGCCGCCTCGGTCTTCAGCGAGATGACGGTGGTCAGTGAGGTCCAAGCGGTGCGCATCCCCAAGGAGGTGCCGCTGTCCTCGGCCTGCCTCATCGGCTGCGGCGTGCTGACCGGTGTGGGCTCGGTGCTCAACCGGGCCAAGGTGCGGCCCGGCGACACGGCGGCCGTCTTCGGCGTCGGCGGCGTCGGCCTCAACGTGATCCAGGGCCTGCGCATCGCCGGCGCCACCCGGATCGTGGCGGTGGACACCATGGCCTCCAAGGAGGGGCTGGGCCGTCAGTTCGGCGCCACCCATTTCGTCGACGCGTCCACGGCGGACGCGGCGAAGGCGGTGCGTGAACTGACCCCGGCCAACCGAGAGTCGGCCGCCGGCGCGCTCTTCCCGTTGGGCGGCGTGACCTGGGCTTTTGATTGCGTAGGGCACCCGGCGGTGCTGCGCAGTGCCCTCGATTGTCTGGACTGGGGTGGGACGGCCGTGGCCATCGGCATTCCGCCCCGGGGCACCGAGGTGTCGGTAGATGTCAATGCGCTGGCCTACGTGGACCGGGCGCTGATCGGCTGCCGATACGGCTCGGCTCGACCCCATCACGACATCCCGCTGATGGTGGACCTGTACCTGTCGGGGCAGCTCAAGCTCGATGAATTGGTGTCGCTCACGCGACCGCTGGCCCAGTTCGGGGACGTGGTGGAGGAGATGCACGCGGGCCGAGTGGCGCGCGGTGTCCTCACTTTCGACTAGGCAGGCGGGGTACGAACGGCACGAACGGGGCCAATGATGTTCGGGAGGGCGTGAGGCGATGAAGGGTGTCCTACTGGCGGGGGGTACGGGCTCGCGCCTCTACCCGCTCACCCGCATCACCAACAAGCACCTGCTGCCGATTTACGACCGGCCCATGATCGCCTGGTCCATTGAAGCCTTGGTCAACGCCGGGATCGACCAGATCATGCTCGTCACCGGGGGTACCCACGCCGGCGAGTTCTTGCGGTTGCTCGGCAACGGGAACGCATTCGGGGTCAGCCGGCTCCAATACGGGTATCAGCACCAGGCCGGTGGCATTGCCGAGGCGCTGGGCGAGGCGGAGGGCTTTGCCGACGGTGACCCGGTCCTCGTCATGCTGGCCGACAACGTCATGGAGCGCTCGATCAAGCCGATGGTCGACGCCTTCCGGGCCGACCCGTCGGGCGCGCGCATCTTGCTCACCGCCGTCGACGAGCCCGAGCACCTGCGCCACCTCGGGGTCCCGGTCCTCGACGATGCCGGACGGGTGGTGCGGATCGAGGAGAAGCCCGAGGCGCCGGCCAGCATGTTCGGCGTCACCGGGATCTATTGCTACGACGCCTCGGTCTTCGACATCATCCGCACGCTGGAGCCGTCGGACCGCGACGAGCTGGAGATCACCGACGTAAACAATCATTACGTCAATCAAGGGCACATGGCCTATGACGTGCTCGAGGGATTCTGGGGCGACGCCGGCGAGTCGATCGATGCGTACTACGCGGTGAACGACTTCGTGCGGGCCAACGGAGCCAACGGAAGGGACTAGGTGGGCTGCTGGTCGGCGACCAGCAGCAGTGCCTGGCGCACGCTCTCGGCAATGCCGGCAGCGCTGAGACCGAGGCTGGTCAGGATGTCATCGGCCTTCCCCTGAGCCAGGTATTGGCGCGGGACCCCGAGGACGCGCGACACGGGGCTGCGGGCGCCCTGCGATGCAGCGGTGGCGGTCATGGCATCGACCAGGAAGGCCCCGGCCCCACCGTGGCGGACGCCATCCTCGGCGGTGACCACCAGCGCGTGCTCGCCGGCGTCGGCCAGCATGTCGGCATCGGGGGGCGAGACCACCCGGACGTCCCACACGGTGGCCTCGATGCCTCCCTCGGCCAACTCCTCGGCCGCGGCGAGGCAGGCCTCGACCAACTTGCCCACGGCCAGCAGGCAGATCGATCCGTCACCGGTGCGCAACTTGCGGGCGCGCAAGCCCGATCCCACCTCGTGGTCGTCGACGTGACGGGGCGCCGTCTTGGGGAAGCGAATGGTGGACGGCCCCGGGAGGGTCAGCGCGGTGGCGAGCATCGGGCCGACCTCCTCGGCCGCCGATGGGGCGAAGACCGTCATGTCGGGGATGGCCAGGCTCAGGGCCATGTCGAGGATGCCGTGATGGCTCGGCCCGTCGTCGCCGGTGATCCCGGCCCGGTCGAGCACGAAGACCACTGGGGCGCCGTGCAGGCCGACGTCCAGGTTGGCCTGGTCGAAGGCTCGGCTGAAGAAGGTCGAGTAGACCGCCACCACCGGGCGGATGCCGCCCATGGCCATGCCCGCCGCCGAGGTGACCTCGTGCTGCTCGGCGATGCCGACGTCGAAGAAGCGATCGGGGAAGCGGGCCTGGAACGGGAGCAGCCCGGTGGGGCCGGGCATGGCGGCTGTGAGCGCGACGATCCGTTCATCGTCCTCGGCCGCCTCGAGCAGCGCCTGGGTGAACGCATTCCCGTAGGTGGCGGCGCGGCGCGGTGAGTCGTGGACCTCGGCCTCTGGGGTGGAGCCGGGAGAGGCAACGCCGCCGGCATCGGCC
>Ga0209839_10001645_pt1 | contig 11294 bp, 10 predicted proteins | sample OrgsoiDNA2013050_FD_185800 | JGI IMG/M metagenome (GOLD analysis project Ga0209839, IMG submission 185800) | Permafrost soil microbial communities from the Arctic, to analyse light accelerated degradation of dissolved organic matter (DOM) -... | ecosystem: Environmental > Terrestrial > Soil >... | reverse complement strand
CGCGAAAATCTGCGCAACAACGAGCATTGTAGAGCCTTGAACGCGGGCGTCGATTACGAGGTCGAATACAACAACCGGGCGCGGGTTCCGGAGAACCCCGCGATTATGGCCAGTTGGGCAAGAGACGCCGCGGCCTATCGCGAGCAGCACGCCCCGCGCGCGATTCCCTATGGTCCGAGCCCACGCAACAGAATTGATTTCTTTGCCGGCGACAACGAAGGCCCGATCGTCGTTTTCATTCATGGCGGTTACTGGCAGGCGCTCGACAGTTCATTTTTCAGCCATCTCGCCGGAGGGCTGAATGCCCATGGGATAGGCGTCGCGATTCCAAGCTACGACCTTTGCCCTGATGTCACCGTCGATGACATTATCCGGCAGATGCGGACGGCATCGGGCGAACTGGCGCGGCTTGGGCGGCGTCTGGTCATAACTGGCCATTCCGCGGGCGGGCATCTTGCGGCTTGCATGCTGGCCACCGACTGGCCGGCGTTCGATGCATCAATACAAGAAGATCTCGTGATTGCGGCCTACGCCATTTCGGGCCTGTTCGATCTCGACCCGCTGGTCGAAACGTCGATCAACAACGCACTGCGTCTCGACCATGCAGCCGCAAGGGCTGCGAGCCCGCTATTCTGGAGCCCTCCACTGCGCGGAAGCCTCGATGCGGTGGTGGGCGAGAATGAAAGCGCGGAATATTTTCGGCAGAGCCGGAGCATTGTCGATGCCTGGGGCGCCGCCGGGCTCGCGACGCGGTTCGGCACGGTTCACGCCGCCAACCATTTTACGGCGATCGCCCCACTGGCCGATGCGAATTCGGCGATGGTCGCGCGCCTGAAGGAATTGGCGGGGCGCTGATCCATTTTGCTGTTGGGTCGACTATCACGGCTCATGGTTCGAGACGCGCGGCGGTACCGCGCTCTTCACGAATGCCCGGCCCTGTGCCGGGCATCGTCTTAATAGTGCAGCAGCAAGAAAGACGTGGATGGCCGGGACAAGCCCGGCCATGACGAAAGAGACTCATCTTCAAGTGGTTAAAAAGAGTCTGAAAATGAAGGATGAGGCCACCGAACTGGAAAAGTTCTGGATTGCCTGATTTTGGGCTATTGCGCTGAATTGCTTTAAGTATAAAATGTTTGAGCGCCGCCGGACGCGTTGGATATTGGTTGTAAGCGTTCATCCCAAACACGAGGGACGATGGAAATGTCGGGTGGAATTCTCAAGCTTGGCCCATCGGGTCATGTCGATGATTTTACGCGGCGAAATCTTCCGCCGTTGCAGCAATGGCCGGAGTTGCTGCTCGACCGGCCGGAGTTCAGGTATCCCGAATATCTCAACGCTGCGGTCGAGCTGACCGACCGGATCGTCGAGCAGGGGCTCGGCGATCGTATCGCGCTCATCGGCAACGGTCGCCAGCGCACCTACAAGGAGCTGGCGGACTGGTCGAACCGCCTTGCGCACGCGTTGGTGGAGAATTACGGCGTAAAGCCCGGCAACCGGGTTTTGATACGCTCGGGCAACAATCCGGCCCTGGTCGCGGCATGGCTTGCGGCAACCAAAGCAGGCGCCGTCGTCGTCAATACCATGCCGATGCTTCGTGCCGGCGAATTGACCAAGATCGTCGACAAGGCAGAGATCGCGCTCGCGCTGACTGACAGTCGCATTGCCGACGAACTGGTCGCGTGCGCGAAAATCAGCCGATTTCTCAAGCAGGTCGTGAATTTTGACGGAACGTCAAACCATGATGCCGAGCTCGATCGGGTGGCGCTGAACAAGCCGGTTCGGTTCGATGCGGTCAAGACCGGCCGGGATGATGTCGCCTTGCTGGGATTTACCTCCGGCACCACGGGCGAACCAAAAGCGACAATGCATTTCCATCGCGATCTCCTGATCGTCGCGGATGGTTACGCCCGAGAAGTCCTCAACGTCACGCCGGATGATGTCTTCGTTGGGTCGCCGCCGCTCGCCTTTACGTTTGGGTTGGGCGGTCTCGCGATCTTTCCGCTGCGGTTCGGCGCCACCGCGACGCTGCTGGAAAACGCCGCGCCCGCCGAGATGGTCAAGATCATTGAAACCTACAAGGCCACGATTTGCTTTACCTCGCCGACCGCGTATCGGGCGATGATGGCCGCGATGGACAAGGGCGCCGATCTTTCGACGCTGCGGCTTGCGGTTTCGGCCGGGGAGACCTTGCCGGCGCCGGTTTTCGAAAGCTGGACCCGCAAGACGGGCAAGACGATTCTCGACGGGATCGGCAGCACGGAATTGCTGCATATCTTCATTACCAACCGACCAGGCGATGCGGTCGCCGGGACGACGGGGCTCCCGGTCTCGGGTTACGAGGCAAAGATCGTCGACGATGACATGAACGAATTGCCGCCGGGCACCGTCGGCAAGCTTGCGGTTCGCGGCCCGACCGGATGCCGTTATCTCGCGGACCAGCGGCAGTCGAACTATGTGCGCGATGGCTGGAATCTGACGGGCGATACGTTCATCCGCGACGAGAACGGCCGCCTGTCCTTCGTGGCCCGATCGGACGACATGATTGTTTCTTCGGGCTACAACATCGCGGGCCCCGAGATCGAGACCGCGTTGCTGACCCATCCGGCCGTCGCCGAGTGCGGTGTGGTCGGTGCCCCCGACGAAGCGCGCGGCATGATCGTCAAGGCCTATGTGGTTCTCATGCCTGGCATCACGGGGGATGCGGCGCTGACGAGTGACCTGCAGGACCATGTCAAGCGCGAGATCGCGCCTTACAAATATCCGCGTGCGATCGAATTTGTCGCGCAACTGCCCAAGACCGAAACCGGCAAGTTGAAACGATTTGCCTTGCGGCAGATCGCTCAGGCTGGTGCTGCGTCGGCGTCGGCGAGCATGGCCGCCGAATAAATAAATGTGAGGGAGGAGTGTCTGTGAGCACGCCAAAAGGGCCCACGCTTGCCGTGCTGCCGATGACAAAGGACGAGGCTTCGGCTGCGGGTCCGCAGGTCTTGCAGCCGAGTGGTTGGCCGGCGCCGAAGGGATATGCCAACGGCATGGCGGCCGACGGCCGTCTCGTGCTGACTGGCGGCGTGATCGGCTGGGATAGTCAGGGGCATCTGGCCGCCGACTTTGTGGCGCAGGTCCGGCAAACCCTGAGCAACATTTCAGCCATTCTTGGCGAGGGTGGTGCCAGGCCCGAACATCTCGTTCGTCTCACCTGGTATGTCGTCGATATGGAGGAATATCTGGCGAACCTGAAGACGCTCGGGCAAGTCTATCGCGACATTTTCGGCGCACATTATCCCGCCATGGCGCTGGTTCAGGTCGTGCGTCTCGTTGAAAAAGCCGCGCGGGTCGAGATCGAAGCGACGGCGGTGGTGCCGCGTTGATGATTCTGCCGGTTGCGATCGCGGGGCGCGGAGGCTCAGGCCGCAACGTCCCATAGGCGGGTCGAGCCTCTCACCAGGACCTTGCGTCCCCAGGGTGTAATGACCGGCAAATCGTCACTGATCGCGGCAAGGCGAAGTGCGATGAGATCTTCAAGAACGAATCTGTATAACGCGCGGGTCTTCAATGAAGGTGCGCGAAGCGCTTTCAGCGCTTCCCATTGATCCGGCGTCAGGTCGTAGTCCAATTCCGTATTCATTGCGTCTGAATATCCTGTGAGTTCGCGCACCTCTTAACGGGTGAGCGTGAAGTCCGTGCGACCGAACTGGTCACGAATTCGTATCGATGCGTGACATTCTGTCGCCGACAGTCGTTTCGGCCGGAAGTTCGCGGGTAACGCGGCTGTCACATCAACGTGTCAATGAATCGTCATCGAACACCCCGAATCAGGCGGCGCGATTGTGGACGTCGTTGCCCGAATGGATGAACGCTCTGAAAGCCGTTGCGCTACCCAAGAGACAAGGCTTGCGCGCCCGATTGAAGGGCCTCGGCATCATCGCCGGCATTGCCATCGCGGTGGCCGCCATATTCGCGCTGACGCATATCCTCAAGCACATCGATTACGCCGAGGTATTGGAAGCGGTTCGTCGCACAAACGCTGGCCACATCGTGCTGGCGCTGATGCTCGTGGGCATTTCATACGGCAGCTTGACGCTCTATGACGTGCTGGCGCTTCGCACCATCGAGCGCACCGACGTTCCTTACCGGATTGCCGCTCTTGCGAGCTTCACCAGCTATCCGATTGCGCATGGGGTCGGAGCGGTTTCGCTGATCTCTCCGGTGATCCGCTATCGAATCTATTCGTGGCACGGTCTTGGCGTCGTCGAGGTGGCGAATATCTGCTTCCTGACCGGGCTTACGTTCTGGCTGGGAAATCTGACGGCGCTTGCGCTCAGCCTGCTGGCCGAGCCGGGCGCCATCAGCCACCTTGAATACCTGACGCCACCGGTCACGCGATTGCTGGCAGTGGCCCTGCTGCTCGGGATCGTGGGCTTCCTGCTGTGGAGTTGGCTTTCCCCCAGAAGCTTCGGGAATCGGCGGTGGTCGGTCAGGTTACCGTCCGGGCCGGTTGTCCTGCTGCAGATCGCGATCGGAATAGTCGATCTTGGCGCCGCCGCGCTTGCAATGTATGTGCTGATTCCAGGCGGGATGAATATCGGGATCTTCCGCGTCACCGCCGTGTTCATCGCTGCGATCTTGCTGGGTTTTGCCAGTCACGCGCCGGCGGGTATCGGTGTGTTCGACGCGACGATACTGATCGGGCTTGGCGATGCGGACAAGGAGCCGCTGATCGCGGCGCTTCTGGTCTTCCGCTGCCTCTATCACGTGCTGCCTTTTGTGACCGCGCTCGGCTTGCTCGGCGTGGTGGAGGCCATGCGGGTTCTGCGCGCCAGGAATCTGCCGTGAACCGTTCCGGCGCTCATACCGGCGAGTTGAGCTTGAGCCCGACCATCCCCGCGACGATCAATGCGAGGCAAACGATTCGAACCGGATCCGCGGGCTCGCTGTAAATCAGGATTCCAACGATGATGCTGCCGACGGCGCCGATCCCGGTCCACACGGCATAGGCCGTGCCGAATGGCAGCGACTTCAGCGCCACCGCCATCAGCACAAAACTTGCTGCGATCGCAACCACGGTCGCGGCGGTCGGCCAGAACCGGGTCAGGCCGTCGGAGCATTTGAGACCCAACGCCCACGCGATCTCCAGCAGGCCCGCCGACAGCAGCGCAAGCCATGCGCTCACGGGATCCCCGCAGTCGGTACTTTCAAGACCGCATATTGCGCGTAGCCACGGAACGGACGTTCGAACGTCAGCTCGGCGCTGGAGGCGTCGGCCACAGCGGCCAGCACGCGCTCGAGGTCGTCGCGCGGCGTGACGTCGAAGATCGCAAGCCAGCGCAACAGCGCCGCGCGAACGAACCCCGGCAATCGCTCCTGAGTGCCAAAATCGACGATGTGCAGCCGGCCGCCGGGCGCGAGGTGGCTCAAACCCTCCTCGACGACGCGACGCCAGTCCGGGATCATCGACAGGCTATAGGAAATCAAGATGTGATCGAACGAGGAGATGCCGAACAGGAAATCCGGATCGAACCCGGTTCCATCGCCATGCGCGACGCGAATTCGATTGGTGAGGCCGCGCCGTGAAACGGCCGAAACCGCGGATGTCAACATTTCCGTCGAAACGTCGATGCCGAAGAATCGAGTCTCGGGATGCCGCCGGGCGGCCAACACAAGGTTTCGGCCGGTTCCGCAGCCGATCTCCAGCACGTTCGCGCCCGCGGCCGGCCGCAGGCCCGATATCAGCTGGTTCCGGCCGAGAAGGTAGTATCGCCGCGTGGCATCGTAGATGTGGCGTTGCCACCGGTACATCCTGTTCATGCGATCGGTCGCTTCGACCGGCCATGAAGTGTTTGCCTCGGCATCGGCGCGGAGCGCGGGCATGACATGCGACTCAGGTTGACCGTTGTTGGCCCACTTTCATCCGACGTTGGCGCGACAGGGGTGTGACAGGCGCGGGTTCCTCTCGGCGTCCCTGGTGCGGCCCGTCGTCGCAAAACTGCAGTGAGCGCCAGATATCTTCGTCAGATTGCTGATTCGGAGGATGGATGAACACGCAACTTATCGCGGACGCGGTTCGCAACAGCAGGAGCGACGCTGAAGCGACGATCTGGGACCGGCTTTTCGCATTCTGGTTTCGCCGTCTGGTCTACACCCAGATCTGGGAGGATCCGGAAGCCGACCTTGCGGCGCTGCAGTTGCCGCTGGGATCGACCATCGTCACCATTTCGTCCGGCGGATGCAATGCGCTGTCGTATCTGACGGCGCGGCCGGCCCAGGTGTACGCAGTCGATCTCAATGAGGCCCATCTTTCCCTGCTCGAGCTCAAGCTCGCCGGCCTTCGGGCCTTGTCCGATTACGCCGACTTCTGGCGATTCTTCGGCGAAGGCGCCTCGGCCGCCAACGCCGGGCTTTATCGCGATCGGCTAAGGCCGGTGCTCGGCGCGGACGCGCGCGCCTATTGGGACAAGCGGAATTCGACCGGCCGCCCGCGCTATGCCTATTTCACCGACGGCTTCTTTCGCCACGGCGTGCTCGGCCGGTTCATCGGCATGGCCCATGTGCTGGCCAAATTCGCCCGGATCGACCTTGCGGCATTGTTGCATGAGAAAATCGGCTCGCCCGCGCGCGTCCAGGCCCTGGATCGGTTGCATCGCCTGTTTCATTCGCCGCTGGCCCGCCTGATAACCCGGACTCCGGCGTTGCTGTTCAGCCTTGGCATCCCGCCCCAGCAGCGGGCCTTGCTGGGAGGCGGCGCTCCGCTCAACGAAGTGCTTCATGAGCGGCTGCTGCGCCTGATCGACGTGCATCCCAACGAGACCAATTATTTCGCCTGGCAGGCGCTCAGTCGCAAATACGCAGGTCCGGACGATCGCTGCCTGCCGGCTTACCTGCAGCGCAGACAGTTCGAACGCATGCGCGACGGCGCCGGCTTGATCATTCCGGTGCATGCCAATCTTCGGCTGTTCCTGGAGAGCCTTCCGGCGCGCGAGGTCGACGCCGTCGTGCTGCTGGATTCGCAGGACTGGATGGCGGCCGACGAAATCCGGGCGCTCTGGAATGCGATCGACCGTACCGGCAGCAACAACGTCCGCGTGATCTTTCGGACCGCGGGCGCGGCGTCTCCGCTGGACAGCGCCGAGCTTGCGCCGCTGCGGCAGATCTGGCGCCGCGACGAGGCAAGAAGCGCGATCGGATTCGCGCGGGACAGGTCGGGAATCTACGGCGGATTTCACTGCTACGGACGGCGCTGACGGCGAAGCGCGAACAGGTAATACCGTAGCTAACGCCTGGGTCGATTGCACGGCAGGCCGTCGCAAATCCTTCATACGCGACCTATACTTGGTCACCTCATTGGTGTCGAAGATCCCGATCTTCGCGGCTGCCTTTCCTTGTTAACTCGGAGCTAGCTTCATGAAGACCGTCCGCTTTTTCCTGGCCCTGCTCGTGCTGTCGCTGCTGGCGCCGCTGCAATCTGCCAAAGCGGCTGACGTGATCTGCTATAACTGCCCGCCGGAATGGGCGGACTGGGCCTCGATGCTCAGGGCCATCAAGACCGATCTCAACTACGATATTCCCCACGACAACAAGAACTCGGGCCAGGCGCTGGCGCAGATCCTCGCGGAGAAAAGCAATCCTGTCGGCGATATCGGCTATTTCGGCGTCACCTTCGGCATGAAGGCGAAGGTTCAGGATGCGCTGGAGCCGTACAAGCCCGCCAACTGGGATCAGGTTGCCCCCGGATTGAAAGACCCGGACGGCTATTGGACCACGATACATTCCGGCACGCTCGGCCTGTTCGTGAACAAGGATGCGCTCGGCGGTAAAGCGGTGCCGGCCTGCTGGAAGGATCTGCTGAAGCCGGACTACAAGGGCATGGTCGGCTATCTCGATCCCTCATCGGCCGCCGTCGGATATGTCGGGGCGGTTGCGATCAACCTGTCGCTCGGCGGCACCGCGGCCAATTTCGAGCCGGCGATTACCTTCTTCAAGGAACTGCGCAAGAACGATCCGATCGTCCCCAAACAGACATCCTATGCCCGCGTGGTTTCCGGCGAGATGCCGATCCTGCTGGATTATGATTTCAACGCCTATCGTGCGAAATATTCGGAGAAGGGCAATTTTGAATTCGTGATCCCGTGCGAGGGGTCGGTGGTATTTCCCTACGTCGTCGGCCTCGTCAAGAACGCGCCGGACAAGGAAAAGGCCAAGAAGGTGATCGACTATCTGTTGTCCGACAAGGGGCAGGCGATCTGGACCAACGCCTACTTGCGCCCGGCGCGTCAAATTGAATTGCCTGAGGCGGTCAAGGCGAAGTTCCTGCCGGACAGCGACTACGCCCGGGCAAAAAGCGTCGATTGGGGCCAGATGGAAACCGTGCAAAAAGCCTTTGTCGACCGCTATCTCGCCGAGGTCCGCTGATGCAGTATGGTGGCTTGAGCCTCTTCGGTTCTGATGGAACCAGAACCGAAGAGGCTCAATCTCTTTAGATTGACGCATTTTCTTCACGCGAACCGGTTTCCACCCCCGGATCAAGTCCGAGGGCATGCTTCGCTTGAAAACGCTCTGCGCTTGAGGGCACCATGCCGCACAAATCCTTCGTCTGGCTGTGTCTGCTGCCGCTCGCCGTGGTGACCACGGCATTCTTTCTGTTGCCGATGGCGCGGCTGGTGGTGACCGGTGCTGAAGGTCCGCAAGGGCTGGCCGGATATCTCGCGATCCTGACCGAGCCACGCTACCGCGCCACCTTGATCAACACCGTCGTGCTGGCGACCGCAACCACGATCGTTACGCTGGCCATCGCGACGGTCGCGGGCATGTTCCTGCAACGCCATCGCTTCCCCGGCCGGGCGGTGCTGATCGCGATGCTGACCTTTCCGCTGGCGTTTCCCGGCGTGGTCGTCGGCTTCCTGATTATTCTGCTCGCGGGCCGGCAGGGCTTGATCGGCGATCTCACCAGCCGCCTGTTTGGCGAGAAACTGGTGTTTGCCTATTCGATCTACGGGCTCTTCCTCGGCTATCTCTATTTCTCGATCCCGCGTGTCATTCTCACCATCATGGCCGCGGTCCAGAAACTCGACGTCGGTCTGGAAGAGGCCGCGCGTTCGCTTGGCGCAAGCCCGTGGGCCGTGCAGCGCGATGTCGTGCTGCCGGCGCTGGGACCGGCTTTCGTGGCCTCGGGCGCGATCGCCTTTGCCACCGCGATGGGCGCGTTCGGCACGGCGTTCACGCTGGCGACGAATATCGATGTGCTGCCGATGCTGATCTATACCGAGTTCACGCTGGCGGCGAATTTTTCGACATCGGCGGCGTTGTCGGTCGGTCTCGGAATCATCGCCTGGGCGATCCTGGCGCTCGCCCGCTCGTTCAGCGGAAGCACGGTCGCGGCGGCCGGATGAGACCATGCGCGATCGCCTGATCTTTACCAGTCAGCTGCTGTTTACGCTGCTGGTCGCCGCATTTCTGGTCGTGCCCGCCATCCTGTCGATTTCGGCCGGCGTCACCGTGAATTATTTTCGAGGGATATCCTCGGGGTTGACGCTGCAATGGGTTTTTCAGGTCTGGGATCTCTATGCCGGCACCATCCTGCTGTCGTTCGTGATCGCGTTTGCGACCCTCGCCGTCACCTTGGTCGTCGGCGTTCCCTCGGCTTACGCCTTGCACGTCCGCGGCGGCAGGGTCTCGCGGATCGTCGAGGAAATCATCACCCTGCCGCTGGCGATTCCCGGGCTCGCGATCGCCCTGGCGCTGCTGCTCACCTATGGCAGCTTCGGCGGCTTCCGTCGCTCGTGGCTTTTCATCCTGACCGGCCATGTCATCTTCACCATGCCGTTCATGGTGCGATCGGTGATGGCGGTGTTTGCCACCGTCGACATCAAGACGCTCGACGAAGGCGCGGCATCGCTCGGCGCACCACCATGGCGACGCTTCTGCGACGTGATCGTTCCCAATGCGGTGCCGGGGATTCTTGCAGGCAGCCTGATGGTGGTGACACTTTCGCTCGGCGAGTTCAACCTGACCTGGATGCTGCATACGCCACTGACCAAAACGCTCCCGATCGGCCTTGCCGACAGCTACGCCTCGATGCGGCTGGAAGTGGCCTCGGCCTATACCCTGATTTTCTTTGTCATGATCATTCCGCTTCTGGTCGCGATGCAGATGTTTGCCGACAGGGAGCAGACGAGATGAGCGCCGCCGCGGGGCATGGCGCGTCGGTGCGCATCGAGAGCTGCGGCAAGACCTTTGCCGATGGTACCCGTGCACTCGAATCCGCCACGCTCGACATTGCGCGCGGCGAAACCTTGGTGCTGCTCGGCCCCTCCGGTTGCGGAAAGACCACCATGCTGCGCATCATCGCAGGGCTGGAATTGCCCGATGCCGGCGGCCGGGTGTTGTTCGATGATAAGGACATGACCTCGGTACCGATCGAGAAGCGCAACGTCGGCATGGTGTTTCAGTCCTACGCGCTGTTTCCCAATATGAGCGTCGCGGACAATATCGGCTATGGCCTGAAAATCCGGGGCATGGCGCGGCAGGAGCGCGCGGCGCGCGTCGCCGAGCTGGTGGTGCTGACCAACATCACCGGGCTCGAGAAAAGGCGCGTCGACCAGCTCTCCGGCGGCCAGCGCCAGCGGGTCGCGCTGGCACGCGCGGTGGCGATCCGGCCGGGCATCCTGCTGCTCGACGAGCCCCTGACGGCGCTCGATGCCGCACTTCGCGACCGCCTGCGCGGCGAGCTCAACCGTTTGCTGCGCGCGCTCGGCATCACCACGATCTATGTGACACACGATCAGTCCGAGGCCATGGAGCTCGGCGACCGCATCGTCGTCATGCAGAAGGGCGCGATTGCCCAGATCGGCACGCCACGCGAGATTTATTTCACGCCGAGAAATCGCTTCGTGGCCGAATTCATCGGTGCCGCAAATATTATAGAAGCCCCGGTCGAAAACGGTCATCTTGTGCTGCCGGGCGGACGGCAACCGATTGGCGGCGACGACAGTGTCAAGGCTGCAGTCGCCATGATCCGCCCCGAAACGATCCGGATCGTTGAGTCCGGCGGCGCGCCGCTCTCGGGGATCATCGACAGCGTCAGTTTCATCGGCGACAGGCAACGCATGATCGTCAGTGGCGCGTCCGACAAGCTTCTCACCGTCGATGCGCCGAACACGGTGCGAGCCCGGGCCGGCGAACGGATCGGACTTCTGATCGCGCCGGACGCCGTCCGCCTGCTGCCACCGGAAAATTGAAGAAGCTCAAATGTCGTCAAAACCAGTTCTCGTCGCGCAGATTTCCGATCTCCACATCAAATC
>Ga0209839_10001643_pt1 | contig 11300 bp, 10 predicted proteins | sample OrgsoiDNA2013050_FD_185800 | JGI IMG/M metagenome (GOLD analysis project Ga0209839, IMG submission 185800) | Permafrost soil microbial communities from the Arctic, to analyse light accelerated degradation of dissolved organic matter (DOM) -... | ecosystem: Environmental > Terrestrial > Soil >... | reverse complement strand
GCCGCGGGCCCGTAACTACGACGCCGTCGCGGAACTGGTGGCCGCGCGGGTGAAGGCCAGCTCGGGGCGGATCTCGGCGAAGCGGCTGCTGCCGGCCGCCCGGGCCGCCGGCTACGCGGGGTCGGCGCGGAACTTCCGGCGGCTGGTCGCGGAGTGCAAGCAGGCGAGTTGGCCGTTGACACCTGCCGGCTTGCAGCAGTCCCGGCTGCGAACGGTCACTGCGGCCTGCGCGACGGCATGCACCGGACCCGTCATAGTGCTTGCTACCCAATGTGACCGCAACAGCGCCGCGCCAAGTCCCTGGCGCGCCCGTATCGCCGACTCGGGACGGTTGAGATCTGCTCCATCTGTGCAGAAGAGGGCGCGCAGATTACCCAGTTCTGACGCTGCCCTCCGACTCGCTACCGCCAAGTTCGTTGCAAATCTTCACGACCAGCCTAACGACCGAGAAACCCTCATACAACTAGCCGGTCTGCCACCAGCCGGTTCCATGGGCACCCTGGTACGCGCCTATCGCTGAGTTGATGAGGGTGAGTACGAAGGCTAGGAGACAGAGAGCAAGGCCAATCATCGCGTACCGCCGTGTACCGGGCGAGCGAAGATCCCGGATCGCGCTGAACAGGCCCGGTAGAGTGACGATGTAGCCGAGGATCGGAAGCAGCCATAGGAAAATTCCGGCAAGCCCCCACCACAACGACCTCGAGACCCTGAGGGTCGGCATTGCGTAGCTCGCACCCGAATTTCCTGCTGGCCATTGTCCTGTTGGGCGTGGCTGCCATTCCGGTTGAGGCTGAGATTGAGGTTGCGGCGTCTCACGCGGTCTGGTGATTAATGCGGTGGTTACTGTACCAGCGAAACCGATGAGTGCGACGATGATGATAGCAGCGGCGTTACCGTTCATCTTTCCCCTTCGGGATATTCACGCTCAAACACTACAGGCCCTCGCCAAGGCAATACTGCTTAGTTAAGCCGCTAAACAAGCAGTATTGCCTCGCCAAGGTGCCACTTCGGTAGGCGAGGAAGTATAGGGCCTGCCGTGTGTCGCGACAAGCTACCTGAAGGCCTGATCTCTATAATCGCGATCTAATCGTCGCAAAAGATGACAACTATGACCTGTGCCATCATAGCCGGAATCGTCCATAAAATGCAGGATTGGCGAGTAAGGATGCAAGCTGGATGGCATTTGCCCAGCGTGAGCGACCAGTCATGAAAGCGAGAGCGCTACCGCAACAGAACGACCGATCTCGCGCACCGCGGCCATCGAGCCTCCAGTTCTGCAAAGGCGTACCTATCCCCGCTCGTTCAATTTGCACAACCAGATGGAGTCGAGCGGCAGTGTTGCGTTGGCCGATCGCAGTGAACGGGAGACTGGTTCGGTGGCGTCGTCGGGTAGGTTCTCGGTGTTTGCTGGCTTCCGGTTCCCCGCCGGGGGTGATCTCGGTCGCGGTCCGGTGGTACCTGCGCTACGGCCTGTCCTACCGCGACGTTGAGGAACTGCTCGCCGAGCGCGGCGTCACCGTCGATCACGTCACCGTGTACCGGTGGGTCCAGCGGTTCACCACCGAATTCATCGAGGCGGCGCGCCCCTGCCGTCACGCTCCCGGCGACCGGTGGTTCGCCGACGAGACATATGTCAAGGTCGCCGGCCGGTGGACCTACCTGTACCGGGCGGTTGACCAGCACGGCCAGGTCCTTGACGTGCTGCTCCCAGCGCCGCGACCTCTCCGCGGCCCGGCGGTTCTTCATCCGCGCGCTGCGCTGCGGCACGATCCCGGCGGAGGTCACTACAGACCGTGCTGCTGCCTATCCGCGGGTCCTGGACGAGTTGATCCCCTCAGCCCTGCACACCGTCGAGCGCTACGCGAACAACCCGATAGAAACCGATCACGGCCTGCTGAAAGCCTGCCTGCGGCCGATGCGCGGCCTGAAACGCCACCGGTCCGCGCGGATCATCTCCGCCGGGCACGCGTTCATGCAGAATCTCCGCCGCGGCCACTATGAACTCGCCACCGATGGCCCCGCCCGCCACCGGATCCGCACAGCATTCGACCAGCTCGCGACGACCATCTGACAGCCGATCACCTGCGTCAGCGCGCTCTCTCATGCGCACCGATCGGCCAATGCAACACTGCCCTACCAGGTCGTGCGCGCTGTGGGGTGGGCCAGGCCGGCGGAGGTGCGCGAGTATGCCGCCGAGTTCGATGCAGACTCGGTACTCGGCGATGGTGACAGCAGCAACCGCTAGCTCATCGGCGTCCAGAGTGGCCCGGTCGATCTTTCCCCGCTCGTATGCGATCAGGACATTCGCGTCCAAGATCAGGCGCCGGGCGCCTGACCGGGTGCCGTCTCTGCCCGGGCGGCGCCGGCAAACGACCACGGTTTATGGTAGCGAAAGGACTACCGGAACTCGCCCAGGGCTGATTCAATTTCATCCGGTCTTATCGCGGCGAGGATTGAAGGGGCGAATTGCTGTACGACCGGACGAAATTATTCGATTTAGTCGCATCGCTCGCCGGGCTCGCTATGCAGGAACCCCGCCGTGTCACCGAGGGTCATCGCAGCGATCCGCCCGTCGTCGTCATCGGCGGCGGCCGCGGCATGGGAAAGACCGCGGCCCTGAAAGCGATCAGCAATGCCTACGGCAACCGCGTGCCGCGCTCGTATCTCGACCTGGCCAACCGCCGGTACGCGCCGGGTCATGGCGACCCGAACTCTGGCACGTCGCCGCTGTTGCGGGTTCTCCAGGATCTGCAATGGGATCTGGAGCAGAAGGTCCGGCGCGGCGGCGAGCTGCGGTTCCCCCGGCTGTCCCTGGTGCTGCTCGCGATCGCGACCTGGCAGCCGGACGAGGAGATTACCCTGGCCCAGGCCAGGAAGCGGCTGGCCGAGGCGGGCGAGAGCGTGGCCCGGATCGCCCGGGTCGGCGCGGCGGCGCGGAGCGACTGGGCCAACGACTGGGTCAGTGATGTCGTGAGCGAGCTAGCCGCCGTTGCGGTCCCGGCGCCCGCGAAGATCTTCGTCAAGGCCACCGTCCGCGCATTCACCGCGAAGGCACTCGGCAGAGGCGACCGGGAGTCGTCACTGGCCTGGCACGAGGATTTTGACCCGGCCACGCCCGGTGACGGCTATCAGGCGCTCATCGCGGTGAGCCGCGATTTCCACCTGGGCGGGGATTTCCGGGCCCGCGCCGAGGAGACTCTCGTCGCGGCTTTCCTGGCTGACGTGCGGGCCGGGTGCCAGAGCATGGTCGGGCGGCTGGTCCGGGCCGGGTTCCCGCTGGCCCTGCTGGACAACATCCACGCTCACCCGGTCGGCCTCCGGCTGCTGGAACTGGTCCTCAGCCGCCGAGCGCAGCCGCGGGCCGACCCGCTGGTCATCGTCGCGGCGGGGCCGGAGAACCTGGCCGCGCGCCTCGCTGCCCTGGTACCGGCGGACCGGCCGGTGCGGTCGGCGGATCTGCTGGCCCCGGTGGAGCTGACGCGGCTGGACCAGCACGTTGTGCTGCGCATGCTGGACCGGGCCGATCCGCGGCGGCTGCGGCCCGACCTGCCGCACCTCATTCACCGGCTCACCGACGGCCTGCCGCTCGGCGTGGACATCATCACCCGTGCCGTAGCCGTCGCCGCCCCGGCCGGCGGCCAGTACCCGATCGGGCCGGCCCTGGACGGCAGCACCGTCCTGGCGCTGCCCGCGCCTCTGGCCGAGCCCGCGGCCGAGGCCGGGGTCGGCCGCTCGGTCTCGGTAGCGGACCGTCTGGTCGAGCGGCTGCTGCCCGATCCGGCCTGGCGATTCCGCCTGACCGTCCTGTCCGCCGCGCGTGACGTTGATGCGGCCCAGGCGCTGGTCACCACTTACCTGCACACCGACCAGCATCGGCTGGCCGCGGCGGGCGCCGAGTTGCTGCTGCGCGAGAACGGCTGGGCCGTTGACCCGCCCGACCCGGCGCATTTCATTGCCGAGTCGTTCCTGCGCATCCTGCTGCTGGAGCAGTTGCGGTGCCGATCGGCCGCCCCCACTAGCGCGGCGGTTCACACAGCACTGCGCGACCTGTATCCCGGCGGTACCGGCCGGCTCGCCGCGACCGAGCCGGCCCGGCTCTGGCATTGCCTGGCCCTGGGTGAGTGCGGCCACGTCGTCCGGCGGTTCCGCGAGTCTTTCGAGCATGCCGACGCCGGGACCTGGCTCACGGCCATCCAGGCGGTCATCACCGCGCCCTACACCGGGGCTGCCGATCACCGCCAGGAGGCGGCGCTGGGTGACGCTGACGACTACACCCACGACGAGGTCCACCGGTCGGTCAACCGGCTGCTGCATGCCGCCTGGCTCCTGACCGACCCGCTGGTGGCCCCGGACAGCACCGTCGCCGGCAAGATCACCGAGGAGCTGAACCTGCTGGCGCAGAAGCACGGCGGCAACGGCGTTCTGGCCGCGGCCGCCACTTCCTGGCCCGCCCGGCTCCTGTCCTGGCAGCAAACGGACGAGCACCCCGTCTCCGGAGAGTGAGGGCACGTTGTTCGCACGGACGTTCCGCAGGTTCAGGAACTGGGTCACGCTGACGCCGCTGCGCGCCGGGGCGGCGATCGTGGTCGCCGTGGCCCTGGTGGGCTCGGCCGGCTTCGGCACGCACCGGTGGGCCGCCGCCGACCGGCACCGGGCGCAGCTCAGAGCCTGGCAGCGGCAGCACTGCGCGGTCGGCATCCTGCGCTTCGGCCCGCAGTGCGTCGGGGTGACCGACGGGAGCTTCATGTTCGCCGGCCCGCAGCTCAGCCTGGTCGAGCGGGCCATCCGCCAGCAAAACAACTCGGTCAGCGGCGTTCCGCATGCCACGATCGCCGTGCTGCTCCCGCTGACCAACTCGAATCCGGTCACCCAGGACGAGATCCTGCACGAGGTCCAGGGTGCTTATGCGGCCCAGTACCGCGCCAACCACAACAACAACGTGACACCGAAGATCCGGCTCGTCCTCGCCAACCCGGGTGTCGACAGCGTGCACTGGCGGCCGGTCGTCCGGGACCTGGCCAGCATGACCCGGGCGCCGGGCAACCTGCGGGCCGTATTCGGGATCAGCGTCAGCACGGAGCAGACAGAGGCGGAGGTCAGGGATCTGACCAAGGCCTACGGCATCCCTGTCGTCCTGGGCGCCCCGACCGCCGACGACTTCGGGAACTCGCTGACCTCCCCGCCGGCCTTCCCCGGGCTGGCCCGGGTCTCGCCCAACGACCATCAGGAAGCGGGGGTACTGACTCGGTTCGCCCGTGCGGACCGGCAGAACTCGATCCTGGTCGAGGACGACCGCGCGGGCGATCCGCCCGACGATTACATCAGCTCGCTGACGAAGGCGTACCGGCCCGATACGTCTCAGGCGCCGTTCGTGTTCACGTCCCAGCCCGATGAGTCCCAGACCGGATTCATGACGGACACGTTCAACCGGGATGTGCCGAATATCTGCGGGACCACAGACAAGTACATTTACTTCGCCGGCCGCCAGGTCGCCCTGCGGCTATTCCTTAACGCCCTGGCGGACGGATGCTCGCAGAAGTTCACTGTCATCACGGGAGACGCGGCCACGCACCTCGCTGCTGACTCGGACCTCGACGCGCCCGACTTCACCACGGGCAGGATCACGCTCGATTTCCCGGCCATCGCGTCCCCCGATGCCTGGACTTCGGCGTCTCCCCGGTCATTCGGCGGGTCTCCGGCCAACTTCAACATTCTGACCACCATCCTGCACGCAGCGGCAATCGGACCGGTCGGGTCACTCGAGGATGGTGAGACGATCATCAACTACGACGCCGGCCTCACCGCAGCCACCGGAATCCAGGTAGCGAGCGAATACAACATCCCGGCGGGCCGGATGCCGGCCCTCCGCCAGGTCCGGTCGATCTGGCCCCGCCTGCAGGTGCCCGGGGCGAGCGGCACCATCTGTCTGGAGGACAACGGCGCTCCGTACGACAAGGCCATTGACGTTATGAAGTTCACGGGCAGCAAGACGCCGCACTTCGAGCAAGTCAAGTGGCCCGAGAACAGTCCCCCGCCCAGCCCGCGCTGCAACCCGCCGCGCTGAGGTGGCGGCCGGCTGCCCCGCCCGGTCCAGCCCTCGCCCGGGTCGGCGCTCGTCCAGACCTGCGCTCGTGTGCTTCCGAGCACGGCGATCACCCGGCCCAGTTCCGCGGCCTCGGCCAGCGTGACCAGGCTTCGCTGGCTCCCGCAGTGGCCGTAGATCCGGCCGCGCGTAGGCCAGCTGGTCGTCGTCCTCCGGACCGTCCGGCACCGGTCGTCAAGCATGGTGCTCCTCCTGGATCAACTGGGAGGAATTTTGGGAGTTCTGCGGCGGGTGCAGCTCTTCCTAAGTTCTCTCAATTTTTTCAGTTCTCTCAATTTTTTCGAAGAGGATGCCCTGAGCTGGCCTTCTGTGTCAAGGGACAGTAGGAACTTTCTCATGGCCACGGACGCCTGGCGGCAAGGCGTGCCACGCACATCGGCGATGAAACATGGCCAAGGCGTCGGAGCGGCTCTCCCGGCTGTCGTCCACCGAGATCACGCCCATGGCCAGAGGGTGGGAGGCCAGGCGAACGGATAGCTTACCGCCGGTGGCGCGCTTGAGTTCCGCTAGGAGCCTCAGGGTGTGCCGTACGCGCTCACGGGTGCTGTCTGGCGATCTCTCCGCATAGTAGCGCTCGGAGGCCACCACAGCTGGGCGTGCCCAGGCGGTGAGCCGACCGCCTGTAGTGCGACCGGGTTACCCGATCAAACCCGGTGCGGCTTTCACCAGCTTGTAATCGGGCGTCCACGCCCACCCGCAGTCCTCGTGGAGGTCATGGCCCTGCGCGTAGAACCGCGCCCGTTGCTCGGGCTCCAGTTCATTGATTTCCTTGAACACACTCTGCTCTGCGTCGATCATCGCGGCAGCCGGCACTTTGATGGTTAGCTGGTCGCGGCTGGGCATGATGCCGCGGGCGTACTCACCCATCTCAGGCATCGGGGTGGCGTCTCGGAACACGAGCGGCAGGGACTCGCTGCCGTCATCGGGGACGAACCTGCAACTGACGTCGGTGCCGCCGCGGTCGTTGCTGACGGCTGCATAGTCACGGACGGTGCCCCACCCCGGCCTTGGCCGCCACGGTGGTGGTGCGGCAGACGATGGAGGGCTCGACCGCGAGCCGGCAAGCTTGGCCTTGCCAACGACAAGGTCATTGGCCTGCTCGGGCACTTCCCTCCCAGCGGCTTGGCCAAGTTCCTCAAGATCGACAGCTTGCAGGAGCGCCGCGAGGGCTGGTTCGTTCGACAAGTCGAGCGGGCGCAGTTCGTTCACGGATCCCTGGCGGATGCGCAGCTCGGCGGATGCGTCGTTGACGATCGTCGTAGCATCGGCCGTTGGCCACTGGATGCCTTGGAGCGCGTCTCGGGCGAAGACAGTCGCCAGCAGGCATTCAACGCTCCGGGCCCCGTACGCATTTGGAGCTGTCCACCGAACCACGACAACTCGTACCGACTTGATCGCCGGAGCAACCGCAAGTGCTTCACGAACGGTTACGAGCACGTGCCCGCATACGAGCAGCACATAGAATGAGTTGCGCATGTTCTTGGCGAGCTTGACGAGCGACAGGTTGCCCGCTTCTGTTAGCCTGGGCATCCGCTCCGGGATCGCGTCGACGTCGGGCGCCAGCACGACGACCGATACCTCGCTGTCATGCACGCCCGCCATTGCCGCGGGCGCTTCATTGTTTTCAAAGGCTTCGGTTAGAGTCGCGAAGACAACGTCGGGTTCGTTGGCAAGCAGCTGCTGCCATTGCCCGTCAAGCTGGCGCTGTAGGTCTGCTTGCTCCCGCCGTACCCTTGCAGTCTCTGCATCAATCTCGCGGCTCGCCGCCTCCGTAGCGTGCTGGCGGGCCGATGCTCGGGCAGACCTCTGAAAGGCGTTGAGGCCTCGTAGCGCTTCACGCTCCCGCCGCTGCCGTATGCCCACCATGTCTACCGCCGCAGGTGACGGCGCTACCGGGGCGGTCGCCGGCATGAAGTCCTCCCGATGGAGATTCAGGATGGCCTCGAACACGGCTTGAAGTTCTTGCGCCTGGTCCAGTCTTCTGCGCCTGCCTCAGCTGACGCTCGTGAGCTGCTATCGAAGTCTGCGACGGTCCCGGCCCACGCCGCCGCGCACGGCCGCCGCCGACTGCGTGATACAAACTGACTGGACCTGCACCGGTCGAGACACCGGTACCTCCAGCACCGAAATGAACGCGAGCAGCTCGTGGACCAACGCTTGCACGTACTCCCCGCCTGGTAGCACGGATCTTCACGCCAGGCGCAACCTTGAAGTAGAAGCCCATCCCTCGCCTCTTCCCTGCCTGGACGGGCGGAATCAATCAGCGATATGTATCTTGCCAGCGATCAGAACCGGCCGGACAAACGATTCCGCGGACCGCGAGTCAGTCATCCGCTCGTGCCGCCGAGGGCGCGGTCCTGCGGTCGACCGGCCAGCGCGAATGACCGATGCGGATCAAGGACTCCCGTTCGATCGCTCTAGATCATGTCAGTTGTGATCCTGGCGAATGGCTACGAGCCAGACGTGACCGCACCCGCCGATTGGAGGTCATGATGTCGGCGCTGCGATCAAGCCCGAGCCTGGAGACGATCCGCCACGGATCCTTCACCTCGGCGGCGGTGCCCGCGCTGCCACCGCCAGACAACCATAGGCACTTGTCGAATCCGCGCAGAGGAGCTCGGGGCTCAAGACCGCCAAGCCACTCGCAGTCCTCTGCAGCGTCCTCGCGCGCGGCCGCGAGCAGCTTCCGCGTGATTACGCGGTACGCATCCTCGGGATGATCGGGCAATACTGGCAGGCCAAGGCTCTGCCGCACAAAGCCGTCATAGACCGGGATCCGCCAGGGAAGAAGCCAGTGGAGCACCTTTGAGGCCAGCGAGAATTCGCGGCGTGGTAGTCCAAGCGCCATACTCTGAGCGACAAGGCTGGTGACGCGATCGAAGGCAAACTCCTCGGCATCGTCAGCGACTCGGGGCGGCTCCTCGAACAGGGCGGCCGACCATTCTGAGTCCGCCAGGGCCTGTGCGATCAGCGCCCTGGCCTCGGACCGAACGCCCTGGATGCCCCACCAGCTCTTTACAGTCCAGACGAGCGCCTCGACGACCGAGGAACTGCGCCCGTCGATCAATGGCGCGCGACTGTTCTTGGACAGGCACCAGAGGACTCGCTCCATCTCGCCATAGCGCTGATCGAATGATCGGACCAGTTCGGCTCTCTGTGCGCACGAAAATTCCAGCAGCCCCGGCCTCGTGGACACCATCTGAGACCTCCAAGGAGCAGGTATCGCCGCGATGGCTGACTTACCGACGCCGCCGCCACAGCAGCGGCAGGTCCAGCGTCTCATGCCGCAGGCAGAACTCCCCGTCAGCGACCCTGACGCTTTCGTCGATCGCGCTGTCGAGTTGTTGCCGAAGTGGCTCAACCTGGTCTAGTGATGAGCCGAGGGCTGTCAATTCTCATCGCAGATCCCCAGTGCCGCTGTCCGACACTGGTGACCGTCCGCTTTCATGACCTCACGTAATGCTCGTGAACGATGAGGTCGAGGTGGTCAGGCAATGGCGGCTGATCCTGATCGATCCTGTTGGGTGCCAAAACTGTGCCACTAGCCTTGACCTGGCCTTTCACGCCGCTTGCTGGTATTCGTTGATGAGGGCGCCGAGGACTGGCCGACGCTTGATCCGCTCGCCGGACGAGGTCAGTTATGGACGGTCGGCCGAGGCGGGAGGAGCCTCATCTGCGAGTCGGTGCTGCCTGGCGGCGCTGGCTGTGGCTCTGGCCGTGCTGCGCAATAGGTCGCGCGAACCAGACCGCCAGCAGCTTGCTTCGCCGCCTGCCCGTCCGGGCTCTCGCAGGGTTAGGCTGGGGTTATGAGCGAGCTGCCAGTGGAGGGGACGCCGGGAGTAGCGGGCGCCGCCCGTGATGCCGCGCGCGGGCACGTGGTGTATCTCACCGAGCACGGGGAGCGGCTGGCTGCCATCGTCCCGGCTGAGTTCGCCGAGGTGCTGGAGGGCATGAGCGAGGAGGATGCCCGCGAGCTGCTGGAGGATCTTGCTGACGCTGCGGCGGCCCGGCAGGCGCTCGCCGAGCCGGGCGAGTCTATTCCGTGGGAGCAGGTCAGGGCTGAGGCCGGGCTGTAGCCGCGGTGAGGTACCGGATCGAGTGGCGGCCGCGTGCCCGCAAGGCGTTCCTGGCCCTGGACAAGCCGGTACGCCGCAGGATCGGCGAGGCAGTCGATGCCCTCGCTGCCGATCCGCGGCCGGCCGCGGCGAAGATGATCACAGGTGCCCACGGCGTGCTGCGGATCAGGGTCGGCGACTACCGGGTGGTCTACACCATCGACGAGGGCGAGCTGATCGTACTGGTGCTCGACGCCGGGCACCGCAGCGAGATCTACGGCAGGTAATTAAGCGGCGCAGTAAAATTTGCGCAGGCGCTTGACTGGCCATTTCTGGCTGCTACGGGTACTGCACTGGCACAGCAATACAGCACGAAAGTACCGCAACCGGCCTGGATTCCGGCGGACTCGTGCGGACGTCCTGGGACGGTGACCTGCGGCGATGGACGGCTGTGGATGTCCTGCCGCTGGATGGCATGCAAGAGGTCCGGGGTTCGAATCCCCGTAGCTCCACAGCAGGTCAGAGGCGTAATTCGAATATCGACGCGCCTGGATAGGGTGATCTGGTAGCGCTACCTGGTAGCAAATTGCACCAGGTCAGCCGTGCTAACCGGCGGGCTTTGCCCTCGCAGGATGAGCGGGCCTTCCCTCGACCTGTTGCATGGCCCGGGTTCGGGCCGGCCCGCGTCCGGAACCGGGGGAGTAGCGCGGCGTGGCGCGGCGCCTCGCAGGAGCTAGCGCAGATAGTGCATCGCTGCGCCGCGCTGCTCTCGCTGAGCCTGCGCCGGGACCGGCCCTGGCTCAGCTCCCGGAATCTGCGCCTGAGCCTGGCTCAGCCCCGCGCTCCGCCCGAGCCCGCGCCAGGCCCAGGGGGCGCCAGGAATGCTCAACCTGGCTGCGCGCCCTCGCGGCAGGCAGCAGGCAGTGGAGAGCATGCCGCTGATGCCAGGAGACGGCCACCGCCGCGAGAGCACCCGGCCAGCGCGGCAAGCTGCGACCGTGACATTACGTGACGCTCGATTAGGCAGTCCGCGGCGGCGCCCTGCCGAATACGCGCACCTCAGAGTTGGCTCGGTTAGCAGGGCGGATCGCACGCGGATTGGCCGGTTATGTGCGCGCGGGCCGGCGTGCTCGGCGGCTGCC
>Ga0209839_10001642_pt1 | contig 11302 bp, 14 predicted proteins | sample OrgsoiDNA2013050_FD_185800 | JGI IMG/M metagenome (GOLD analysis project Ga0209839, IMG submission 185800) | Permafrost soil microbial communities from the Arctic, to analyse light accelerated degradation of dissolved organic matter (DOM) -... | ecosystem: Environmental > Terrestrial > Soil >... | reverse complement strand
TGCCCCATGCGACCCGGATCCCGACCCGCGAGCTGGCCCGGCGGTTGATCGAGCGGATGCGCGAGCACGCCCAGGATCTCGGGGCCTCGGCGGAGCTCGATGCGGTCGAGGACCTGCTCGAGCGAGGCAACGGGGCCTCCCGACAGGTGGTGGTCTACGAGGCCAATCACGATCTCCGCGAGGTGGTGGCGGAGATCGTCGCGGCGACCGCGGTCTAGCTGTGGAGCCGCCTCGCGGGGCCCTGGCCGGGCCGGTATGGCAAGACCGGCTTGAGGGGCATCGCCGGAGCCCTACAATCGGATGCTGTGAGTGCCGGCGGCCCGGATCTGTTCGTGGTGTGTAAGAGCTGCGGATCAGAGGTGAGCCCGTACATCACCGAATGCCCATATTGCGGTAACCGCCTGCGCAAGCGGGCGCCGAAGATCGACCGCGAGGGCCGAGTGGCGGAGAAGCGGCTGCGCAGGTCGCCGAGACCGTCGCTGCCGCGGCTGCGAGCGGGTGAGATCCCCGGGATCCGCGCCGACGCGCGGCCGTATGCGACGATCGCGCTGGTCCTCGCCGGCCTCGTGGGCTGCCTGCTGTGGCGCACCTCCCTGATCACCCTTTCCGAGGTGGCGATCGTGGGCAAGCCCAGCGGCCACTGGTGGCGCGTAGTGACGGCCGCCTTCACCTACGACAACACCGGTTATGCGTTCGTCACGCTATCGGCGATCGGCCTGTTCGGCTGGCTGATCGAGCGTCGCCACGGTGCGGCGTCCGTCCTGCTGCTGTTCGTGGTCGGTGGCGTCGGCGGTCTGGCCGCCACCGCTGCGCTGTACTCGGTCCCGATCGCCCTCGGGGCCAACGGAGCGGCGCTGGCGCTTTTGGTCGCGTGGGCAATGCCCGACCTGCTCGAGCTGCGGGCCGGGCAGGAGATCGAAGGCGATCTGATCGGGACGGCGGTGTTCGCCGCGGTCCTGTTGCTGATGCCGCTCGCCGCCAAGGAGGCGAGCTGGCTCGCGGGCGGAGTGGGCATGCTGACCGGCATCGTGTTCGGACTGCCGCTCGCCCGGGCCGCCCGGCGCTAGTCAGCCTCAGCGCGGAGCCCGCGATCCGCCGACCGCCGAGCGGGCGCCTCAGACCACCCGGATCGTCCCCGGCGTCCCGGCGACCAGGCGCCCGATCACCGGCCCGGGCATCGTCGCCGCGCGCTCGGCGGGAACCGCCGCGAGCAATCCGCCTGAGGTCATCGCGTCACACACCAGCCACCTCAGCGCCTCGGGCACGCTTGGGTCGAAGCTCGTGAACGTGGCGGCGTGGTCGCGGTTGCGGCGGGTGCCGCCCGCGACCGCCCGGTCCTGTTCGTGGGCGAACAGCTCGAGCACGCCGTCGATCGCCGGCACGGCGGAGGCGTCGAGTTGCGCCGCGACCCCGCTCGCCTCGGCCATCTCGTGCAGGTGGCCGAGCAGTCCGAACCCGGTCACGTCGGTGAGTCCGTGCGCCCCGGCCTCGCGCGCCGCGCCGGCGGCGTCGCGGTTCAGCGTGGTCATGACCCGGGTCGCCTCGGCGAGCGGGGCGTCGAGCCCGCGCTTGGCCGCCGTCGCCACCGCCCCGGCGCCGAGCGGCTTGGTCAGCACGAGCACGTCGCCCGCGCGTGCCCCGGCGTTGGTCAGCAGCCGGTCGGGATGGACGACGCCGGTGACGGCCATGCCGTACTTCGGCTCCGCGTCGTCGATCGAGTGCCCGCCGATGATCGCGACCCCGGCCTCGGCGGCGATCGCGGCGCCGCCGCGGAGGATCTCGACCAGCACCTCGCCACCGAGCGACTCGAGCGAGAACGCCACCAGGTTGAGGGCGCTGATCGGCGTTGCGCCCATGGCGTAGATGTCGGAGATCGCGTTCGCCGCCGCGATCCGCCCGAAGTCGTACGGGTCGTCGACGATCGGCGTGAAGAAATCGACCGTCTGCACGATCGCGAGCTCGTCGCTGAGCCGGTAGACGCCCGCGTCGTCGGCGGTGCCATACCCGACGAGCACGTTGGGATCGGTGGTCTGGGCAATCGCCTCCAGCAGGGGACGGATGGCGCCCGCGGGCAGCTTGCACCCGCAGCCGGCGCCGTGGGACAGGGAGGTCAGCGACACGGACACGTCCCTATCATCCTCCACCTCAGTGCCGGACCGCGCTTACACCGACGCCGATCTCGACGCCGCGATCGCCGCGATCGCCGACCCCGAGCGGTTGCGGTACGCGGAGGATCTGGTCGCGCGGTTGGCGCCATCGCTGCAGCGGGTGCTCAACCAGGCGCTGGCGGAGGGCGGCTGGTTTGGCGGCGCGCACGAGCAGACGGTCCGCGAGGCGACCGGGGTGGAGGACCCGGCCGAGCGCGCGCGCAGGGTGCTCACGCTGATCGCCGAGGAGACGCGCATGGGCATGCTGGTGGGGGTCGCGGTCGGATTCGAACTCGCCCGGGAGCTGAACGGCCCCGGTACCCACTCAGAAACCAATCAGGAGGACTGATCGACGATGGAAGTGCGCTTTCTCGGCCACGCCTGCTTCTCGCTCTCCGACGGCGACACGACGGTGCTGATCGACCCATTCCTGACCGGGAACCCCAAGGCGGCGGCCACCGCAGACGAGGTCTCGGCCACCACGATCCTGCTCACCCACGGCCACGCCGACCACATCGGCGACACGGTCGCGATCGCCCAGCGCACCGGCGCCCCGGTGACGGCGATCGCGGAGCTCGCGGGTGAGATCGGCGGCGAGGGCGTGGACGTCCGCGATCCGAACCTCGGCGGCACGGTCACGTTCGACTGGGGCTGGGTCAAGCTCGTGCCGGCGTGGCACACCTCGACCACGCCCAAGGGAACCGTCAACACGCCGGCCGGGCTGCTGGTCAACTTCAAGGACACGGTCGTCTACCACCTCGGCGACACGTGCCTGTTCTCCGACCTGCAGCTGGTCGGCAAGCGAACGCCGATCGACATCGCGCTGATGTGCATCGGTGGCCACTACACGATGGATCGCCTCGACGCCGTCGATGCCGCCGGCCTGGTCGGGGCGAGCACCGTGATCCCCTGCCACTACAACACCTTCCCGCCGATCGAGACCGATTCCGCGGCGTTCAAGTCCGACGTCGAGTCGGCAACGAGCTCGAAGGTCGTGGTGCTGGAGCCGGGAGGCGTGCACTCGACATGACCCACGCGATCGTCCTCATTCAGGCCGAGCGGTCGTCCCTGGCCGTGCTCGGCGGCGAGCTGGCCGACGTCGATGGTGTCGCCGAGGCCTACTCGGTCACCGGGGACTGGGACTTCGCCGCGATCCTGCGCCTGCGCACGCAGGACCAGCTGGCCCGGGTGGTCACGGCCAAGATCTCGCAGCTCCCCGGGGTAGTCAAGACGCAGACGATGGTCGCCTTCGAGGTCTACTCACGGCACGATCTCGAGGCGCTGTTCTCGGTCGGTCAGTGACGGCCTCTCGGTGACGGCGGTGGCGGAGTGACCGCGCCGTCCTGCACGGCCCAGATGCACGCCGGCGAGCGTCTGCGTATGCCGTTGGTGGAGGATCGGGCGGCCTGGCTCGAGCAGCTCTGCGCCGGGGGCGGCGGCGAGGTCGCGGCCCCTGGCGACGCGGGGAGGCGAGCGGGCGAGGTCGCGGCCCCTGGCGACGCGGGGAGGCGAGCGGGCGAGGTCGCGCACCTCGGTTGCGCCGACAGCCCCTATACAGAGGAGCTGCTGCGGGCCGGAGTGCTGCTCCACACCCGGCTGGTCCGCGTCGCCACGGTGACCGGCATCGACGTGGACGAGCACGGACTAGAGCTGCTGCGCCGCGCGCTCCCGGGCGAGCGGCTGGTGCTGGCCGACATCACCGCCGGCGTTCCGGCGCCGGAGCGCGGGCGCTACGAGCTGGTGCTCGCCGGCGAGGTGCTCGAGCACGTCGCCGACGCCGATGCGTTCCTGCGCGGCTGCGGGGAGCTGCTCGCGCCCGGCGGCCGGCTGTGCGTCACGGTGCCGAACGCGTGCTGCCCCAAGATCGGGCTGCGGGCCCTCGCCGGGCGCGAATCGGTGCATCCGGATCACCGGGTCTACTACGGCCCCCGCACGCTTGAGCGGACCCTGAACGGCGCCGGCCTCGACGTCGAGTCGCTTGCCTCGTGCTTCGCGCCGGCGGCCGGGCGGGCGGGGCGGACGATCTTCAACCCGCTCCTGCGAGCGAGCCACCGCGCTTTTCAGGGCCCGGTGGGGGACGGGCTCATCGCCCTCGCCAGGGCCCGATCGAACGCCGCCAGCATCGCGTCGTAGGTATACGGCGCCACCACCGCCCGGCCGGCATCGCCCAGCCGCCGTCGCAGCGCGTCGTCGCGCAGCAGGCGGTCGATCGCGCGGGCCAGGGCAACGCGATCCCCGGGCGCGACCACGATCCCGGTCTCGCCGTCGCGCACCAGCCCTCCCGCCACCGCTCCGACTCCGGTCGTGGCGATCACCGGCCGCCCCTGGTGCATCGCCTCGTTGCACACCAGGCCCCAGGGCTCCCGGAAGCGGGGAAACGGCACCGATGGGAGCAGGGCGAGCTCGGACGCCGCATACGCGACCGCGAGCGTGGCCCGCGGCACCGGGCCGAGGAAGCGCACCCCCGGCGTGGCGGCGGCGCGGGGGGCGAGCGGCCCGTCGCCGACCAGGACCAGCGTGGCGTCGCCGTTGACCAAGGGCCAGGCGCCGAGCAGCACGTCGACGCCCTTCTCGGGCACGAGCCGTCCGGTGTAGAGGGCCAGCGGCCCGGTCCCGAGCACGTAGCGGTCACGGAAGGCGGCGATCTCCTCGGGCGAGACCTCGCGCGCGAACAGATCCGGCTCGACGGCCTGGGGAGCGACGAACACATCGTCGCTGTGGCCCCGGATGGCGGCCACGAACCGCCGCACGTGCTCGCCGTAGGCGACCACAGCATCGGCGTGGCGGTAGATGTGCCGGGTGGCCGGCAGCGCCAGTGCGTGCGACAGCGAGCGGGGCTGGGCCCACACCGACGCCCACAGCACGAATGGCCGCCCGCGCGATTTCGCGCCGCCGTATACCGCCGGCAGGATCGCGCCGCCGGCAAAAGGGGCGATCACCGCCTCGTACCGAGCGCCGACCTCGAACGCCTCCCGCGCTCCCGACAGCCGGCGGGCCGGGAAGGACACCTGTTCGAGCTGATCGTCGAGGTCGCGGAACCAGGCCGGGACGTACCGGTCGCCGCCGCCGAAGCACAGCACCTCGACGCCATGGCGCGCGGCCAGCCGCTCGTACAGGGGCACGCGGTAGCCGGCCAGATACGTGGTCACCAGAGCGATCGCCATCGGTCCGGAGCATGGCAAGCCAGGGGAAACGGGGTGGCTTGCCACAATCCCCGCCTCCCGATGCGCGTCCTGCTCCTGCACAACCGCTACCGCGCCGAGGGCGGCGAGGAACGGGCGGTGCGGGACACCGCCGCGCTGCTGAGCACCCGGGGCCACGAGATCGAGGTGCTCGAGCGCGCCAGCGCCGACGGCAGCGCGCTCGATGCCGCCCGGGGACTGCTGCGGGGCGGCCTGCAGCCCGAGCAGGTGAGCGCCGCCGTCCGGCGCCTGCGAGCCGACGTGGTACACGCCCACAACCTCCACCCGATGCTCGGCTGGCGGGCTCTCGCCGCCGCCCGCGCCGCCGGGGCGCGGACGGTCCTGCACCTGCACAACTACCGGCTCTTCTGCGCCGTCGCGATCGCCTACCGCGACGGCGCCACCTGCTCGCGCTGCAGCCAGCGCAACACGCTGCCCGGCCTGCGGCTGCGCTGCCGCGGGTCGCTCCCGGAGGCGGCGGTGTACGCCGCCGCGCTCAGCCTGCAGCAGCCGAGGCTGCTGGCCCACGCCGATCGCTGCGTCACCGTCAGCGACGCAACCGCGCGCCACGTGGCGGCCGGTCTCGGCGCCGCCGCGCCGCGGATCGCCGTGCTGGCGAACTTCGTCCCCGCGGCCGGATTCGCGGCGAGGAGCCGCGCCGATCAGGGCGAGTACGCATTGGTCGCGGGCCGGCTGGTGGAGGAGAAGGGATTCGACACCGCGATCACCGCCGCGACCCGGGCCGGGGTGCCTCTGCTGGTGGCGGGTGAGGGCCCGGACGAAGCGCGCCTGCGCCGCCTGGCCGGCGCCGCCGATGTCCGCTTCACGGGCAGGCTGGGGCCGGAGGCGCTGGCCGAGGTCCGCGCGGGCGCCGGCGTCGCGCTGGCCCCGTCGCGCTGGGAGGAACCGTGCCCCTACGCGGTGCTCGACGCCATGGCCGCCGGCGTGCCGGTGCTGGTCAGCGATCGCGGCGGCCTGCCGGAGACGGCGGGGCCGGGCGATGCGCTACCGGCCGATGACGCCGGCGCCTGGGCGAGCGCGCTCGAGCAGCTGTGGCAGGACCCGGAGGCGAGGCGCGTGCGTGGCCGGCAGGCGCTGGAGCACGCCCGGGAACGCTTTGGCGAGGATCGCTATCTGGAGGCGCTGCTCGAGGTGTACGCGGGCGCTGTCTGACTATTCTCAGGGCGTGAGCCGCCGTCTCCCCGTCCTGGGACTGCTGTGCGCGCTCGTGCTCTGCGCCTGCGGTGGGTCAAGCGCGACGTCATCCTCGGCGTCCCACAGTACGACTGCTGCCGTCGCCACCTCCGGCTCCGCCGGCGGGGGCCAGGGGACCAGCTCGACCGCATCCTCGACGCCGGACTCCACGCCGGGCGCGGCGCCGGGTGCGGCCACGACGACTCCGGGCGCTTTCACCACGAGCTCACGCAGCGTTCCCGGCGGCTCGACGCAGGTCCGCCTCCCGGCCACGTTCACCGTCCGCCACGGCGGCGTCCTGCGCCCGCCCTCGATCTCCTCACCGGCTTTCCTGGCCATCCAGCTCACGGTGGCCTCGGGCGACGGCAGGCCTCACCGGATCATGCTGAGGACGCCGAAGCCACACCGGCTCACGGTGCCGGCCGGCGGCCGGGCGTCGGTGCTGATCCCGGGCCTGCGCGCCGGTCACTACGTGATCGACGTCGACGGCGCCGGCAGGGGCGCCCTCGACGTGGGCGGCGAACCGGGGCCGTAGGGGCGGCTACGCGATCCGGGAGCCCGGCTCGGCGTCCTGGTCAGGGCGCAGGAGCACGACGCCCTTGTGCTCGTCGAGCGCGCCCAGCACGAGCACCTCGGAGGAGAACGGACCGATCCGCCGTGGGGGGAAGTTGACCACCGCGACCACGAGCGAGTCCTCCAGCTGCTCGCGTGAGTAGTGCGCGATCTGGGCCGAGGAGCGCTTGGTCCCGATCTCGGGCCCGAAGTCGATCGTCAGCTTCCACGCGGGCACGCGGGCCTCGGGAAAGTCATCCACGCCGAGGACCCGGCCGACGCGCATGTCGACGGCCTGGAAATGATCGATGTCGATCACGCGCGGCTTCCGTCGGGCGATCGGCTCGGTGGTTCGCTCAGCTCAGAGGAGCGGGGCCGGCGGTGTCGTGCTTCCGTCGCCGGTCGGGGCTGCTGCGCCGGCGGCCTGGCCGCTCGTGCCAGGACTCCCGGCGGGAGTGGTGGCGGTCGGTGCCGGCGCGCCCGGAGTAGGGGTCGTGCTCGGCGGAGGCGCGGGCGTCCCGGCGCTGGGGCTCGTGGTGGCAGGGGTGGGATCGTACGGCGGCGGCGTGGCGGGTGCCGGCGTCGTCTCGGTCGAGTCCTGGGGCGTGACGGGCGTGCTCGTCGTCGAGGTGATCGTGGTGATCGCGCTCGACGTGGTGCTCGGCGTCGAGGTTGACGCGTCGGTGGGGAGGATCGTCGTGTCGGTGGTGGTCTGCATGCGGCCCGGCTTCGGCGTCGCCGCCGGCGGCGTCACCGCAGCGGTCTTGGCGGCGGGCTTGGCGGCCGCGGTGGTGGCGGCCACGGGCGCCGGCGCGGTCTTGGCGGCCACGGGCGCCGGCGCGGTCTTGGCGGGCTGTTTCTTGGTGACGGTCGACGCGGTCTTCGACTTCGGCGCGGCCTTCGGCTTGAGGACCGGCTTGACCGGAATCGGCGCCGGATCGACGATCTCCCGTGCGCTCGGCACGACCGCCACGGGAACCGCGGCGTGGTGTGCGTGGTGCGTCGCGGCCCGGTCGACCTCGACTCCGGCGGCGGTGACGATGGCCGCGGCGGCCAGCCCGGCCGCCGCCTTGGTGGCCGCGGCGCCGATGCTGGCCGAGATCACACCGCCGGCCGTGCTGCCGGCCAGCACGCCGGTTCCGGCCGCGCCGGAGCCCGCTGCGGCGGCGCCGGCGGCGGTGGCGGTGGCGCCCGAACCTGCGGCGGTGGCGCCCGAGCCGGCGCCGGCGGAATGGCCGAGATGGGCGATGGCGATCTTCTTGAAGAAGATCAGCGGGCCGATCGGCAGCAGCGCCGCGAGCGCCTTGTTGGTGTGGCGAAGCTGGGCGCGGAAAGTCGAGCAACGCTCGCAGGCCTTCAGGTGGCGGCGCACAAGCGGGCTGGGACGGCGGCACAGGCCCTCGGCGATCTCGCCGAGCTCGATCCGCACCTCCTCGCAGGAGAGCAGGCGGGCCTCGGCGGCCTCGGCGAGCGAGACGCGGGCGCGGACCAGCAGCGACTTGACGCTCGGGACCGTGGTCTCCATCGCCTCGGCGATCTGCTCGTAGGACAGCGCGTCCATCTCGCGCAGCAGCAGCGCTGTGCACTGCGTCTCGGGCAGCTCCTGGATGTCGCCCACGAGCAGCCGGAACTCCACCCGGTTGTGGACCTTGTCCGCGGCGCTGTCGCCGTGGTCGGACAGGTGCAGGTCCATGGACTCGCTGGGGACGGCCTGGATCCGGCGCAGGTGGTTGAGGCTACGGTTGCGCGCGATCCGGTACAGCCACGGGCGCACGTTGATCGGCCGGTCGTCGGCCAGGATCGCGTTGAAGGCGGCGGCGAACACCTCCTGCAGCACGTCCTCGGCATCCTCGCGGGAGGCGAGCATGTGGCGGCAGAAGGCCAGCAGGCGGACCTCGTACCGGCTCACGAGGGTCTCGAAAGCGGCGTGATTGCCGCGCCGCACGAACGCGATCAGGCGCTCATCCGACTGCAACCTGAGCAGCGGTGAGCGTCCATGACGCCCCACGACCGCAGGATATTTAAGCGCTGAGACTTCCATGCGACTCCGTTGACACCATCCTCTCTGCCAGATGGACACCGTAACAGCGGGGAAGTTGCGCCCTAAGTGATGAGCTTCGTAAGAATCCTGGTGCGCTGGCTTCGTGCCGGACCTGGATGATCAAAGCAACCACATAGGTTGTTTCGATCGTCCACCCATCGGTCCGGACGCCCGAGCCTCCGACCAACCCCCGGATAACATCCCTGGCCGCGCCCGGGTAGACAAACTGGCAAAGTCCGCGCCCTTAAAAGGCGCTGCTCGCAAGAGCCCTGCGGGTTCGAATCCCGCCCCGGGTACTCGCGGTCCGGGCTCGCCCCGATGCGATCGCGACTCAGGTGGTCAAGGTCGTCGGCCGCGCCCGCGCCGATTGTCCCCTCAGGCACGCGGTGCGCCGCTGCTTCCGGGCCATCCGCCGTGCCGGGTCGCTCCGCCGCTGGGCAACCTGATCGGCCAGCCGCAGAGCTTCCCGCACATCCAGACCGTCACCTACTCGAACAAGTAGCCGGGCTCACATAACCCTTCCCAACACCTACCAGAGCACTAGTAGGCGGCGGGATGGGTGTCCCGGTCCGGTCGGGGTTCCCGGTCCCGGTCGGCTACGCCGCGGCGGTCGCGTGCGAGGCGCCGGCCCTGGTCTCGCTGAGCGCGAGGCCGTCCAGCAGCTCGGTGGCCAGCGTCTCGTTGCCCGTGATCTCGAGCTCGCCGCGATCCCCCTCGGGCGAGAACGCGTGGATCCAGGCCTCGAGAGTCCCCTCGACGCGGGCGTCGGGATTGGGCGCCGGGTGCTCCTCGATGCTGACCTGGCCATCGCAAGCGGCCAGTACATAGGAGGCGGCTCCGCCGCCTTGTTTGCGATCGGTGACGATGAACTCGACCGTCCCGACGGAACTGGGTGAGGCGCGGACCAGCCCCGGCGCCAGCCGGAAGATGGCGCCGAGATCGACGCGCTCCTGCTCACGGGGCGAGCTCCACGCCCACTCATAGCCCCAGCGGGCCAGCTCGCCGAGAATCGGCATCAGCTCGCGGGCGCGGTCGGTTAGCTCGTAGTCGACCCGAGGCGGAACCTCGCGGTAGCGCTTCCGGGTCAGCATCCCATCGGCGACCATGCGATTGAGCCGCGAGCGCAGCTGCTCGGTCGAGATCCCGGGCAGAACACGCTGCAGCTCGACGAACCGGCGGGGGCCGGCGGCGAGATCGCGCACGATCAGAAGGGTCCATTTGTCCCCTACGAGGTCTAATGCCCTGGCGTCGGGCGACCACTGGTCATATGGATGACGCTTGGGTGGCGGTACGTGTGGAATGGGATACCTCCCGTTTTGGACGGACTTCTCCTACCGACTTTCAGCTTAACGGACGGAAGCCGCGCGGCAAGATTGATTGGACGTTTGCGCACTTGAGGGGGCGCGATTGATCGCGCACCGGGGGGCGCGAGAGATCGATTGAGACGTTTACGCCGGTCTTGCGTTTGCAGCCGTTTGCAGACGCAATGGGTGATCTGATCTTGCTCAACGAGCGGCGGGGGCTGTCGGCACGGGCGGCGTGTGGCAGGTCTGCCGCCCGGCGGACGGCCTTCTGCTTCGACGTCTCGTGTCCATTCTCGTACCTCGCCGCCGAGCGGGTGGAGCGTCTGCTGGGGCGCCTCACCTGGATCCCGGCGACGGCCGTCGCGCTGGCCCAGGGCCAGCCCGTCGCGGACCACGGCTGGGAGGCGCTGCGCACGCGGCGGAGCAGCGTGCAAGGCGCTGCAGCTGCCGCTGGTGTGGCCGGAGAACTCCCCACCGAACGCCGATCGCATTGCGGGCCGCGGCTCACGCGGCCGAGAATGGAGTGGTGGGCGGGTACGCGCTGGCCCTGAGCCGGCTCGCGTTCTGCGGCGGCAAGCGCTGGTTCTCCGGCGAGCGGGGCGTGCTCGAGGCTTCCGCGTCGATGCGCCGTCCCGCGATGGCGTCCGACCCGCCGGTCGCGCCCGTCGGCTGAGCGCGTCAGAATCAGGGTCATGCAGGATTCTCAGGGGTCATGAAGGATCCGGTCGACCGGTTCGTCCGGGCCGCTGCGCAACGCAACGCCTTCGCGCTCCTGGTCCTGCAGTTCGCGACCCTGCACCTGGTCGCCGCGGGCGGCCTCGTGCTGCTGACCCGGTACCAGCCGATGTCCGGGCGCGATTTCGTGACCCTGCTGGTCACGTC
>Ga0209839_10001641_pt1 | contig 11307 bp, 9 predicted proteins | sample OrgsoiDNA2013050_FD_185800 | JGI IMG/M metagenome (GOLD analysis project Ga0209839, IMG submission 185800) | Permafrost soil microbial communities from the Arctic, to analyse light accelerated degradation of dissolved organic matter (DOM) -... | ecosystem: Environmental > Terrestrial > Soil >... | reverse complement strand
GACCTGCGTGTCTAATCCCGTGGCCGGCCCGTACATCGGCAACGCGAAGTGGCTGGGCGCGAGCCTGGCCAGCATCATCCGCGAGGCCCGCCCGCAGGCCGGGGCCACCCAGCTGCTGTGCACGTCCGTGGACGGCTTCACCTCGGGCACGCCGCTGCAGGCCGTGCTGGACGGGCCGGACGCACTGCTGGCCATCGCCATGAACGGGGCCGCGCTGCCGGTCGAGCATGGCTTCCCGGCCCGGATGGTTGTGCCCGGACTGTACGGCTACGTCTCCGCCACCAAGTGGGTCACCGACATCAACGTCACGACCTACGCGGCGCAGACCTCGTACTGGTCCCAGCGCGGCTGGTCCCAGCAGGCACCGATCAAGACCGAGTCCCGCATCGACGTTCCGCTCAGCGGAGCGACCATCAATCCGGGCCGTACCGCCGTGGCCGGGGTGGCCTGGGCCCAGCACAAGGGCATCGACGCCGTCGAGGTCCGGGTCGACCAGGGGCCGTGGCACGAAGCCACGCTCGCGGCCGTCCCGGGCATCGACACCTGGCGCCAGTGGGTCTGGTACTGGGCCGCGACGCCCGGCAACCACGTCATCGAGGCCCGCGCCACCGACGACACCGGCTACACCCAGACCGCGGTCCAGGCCCCGCCGCCGCCCAACGGCGCCACCGGCTACCCCTCCATCAACGCCACCGTCCGCGCCTGACCGCTCCCGTCCTGCGGAGGGCAGCATTGGCTACTCGAACTGAGGGCGCCACCGTCAACGCGGCCGGCCTGGTGCAGGGCATTGCCTTGGTCACCTTCCCCGCCGCGAGCACCCCGCCCGGCGCCTCCCCGGTCCCCGCGGCGCAGCCCCGCGGGGACCGGGGAGGCAGCGGTCTAGTCCCGGCCGGGGCTTGAAGGGGGGGCTGGCCTCGGCGGATGACCGGGGCCCGGAGACCGCTCGATGCGGTGGGGCAGGCGGGGGCGAGGGCGTGAGGAACCGCCGCAGCAGGGTGCGCTCGAGGAGCGTCCAAGCCGTCGTGATCAGCAGGTACAGCCCGGCCGCGAGCGGCAGGAACGCCGCGAACACCGCGGTCAGGTAGGGCATCAGGCGCGTCAGCCAGGGCGGCACGGCGGCGGGCTGGCCCGGCTGGGTGCTGGCTGCCCCCGCCTGGGTCTTTTTCGGCCCGATCGTCCCCCGCCCGGATGGGACCGGCACGGCGAAGCGGCGGGCGGCGCGCGCGGCCAGCCAGCCACAGATGCCGAGCAGGACGAACAGCGCCGCGAAGACCGCGCCCTGGGCGCTCAGCGGGCCGGCTCCGCCGAGCCAGTGGCTGCCGAGCTGCGCGCCGAACAGGTAGTGGGTCAGCAGTTCGTTGGGGGCTCCGCCGACCGACGCGGAGCGGAACAGCAGGTACATCACGGACAGGAACGGCCACTGGAGCAGGAGCGGCAGGCAGCCGGCGAGCATGCCCGTGCCGTTTTCCGCGTACAGCGCTTTGAGCTCGCGGGAGAGACGGTCGGGCTGCTTGAGGTAGCGCTGCCGGAGCGCCTGAACCTGCGGGGCGATCCGGGCCTGCGCGGCCTGGCCGCGCATCGCGTAGTAGCTGAAGGGCAGCACGAGCAGCCGGACGGCGACGGTGAACGCGGCGATGGCCACGGCCACGGCCAGGCCGCCGGCCACGGGCGTGAGCAAGGCGGACAGGGTGGTGACAAGGTGATACGCGGCGTCGACGGGGACGCCGAACAGACCGAACATGACGGGCAACCCTCCAGCGGGCCAGAACGAACGATTGACGGCTGGAGACGGCCGCGATCAGGTGTGTCGCCGGCGCATTACAGGGACATGGAGCCCGTGGTGACGGCGCGGGGTCCCGGCGGAACATCCGGGGCCCGGCGTGGTCGAGGCGGTCCTGCTCCGGCGCTCAGGCCAGGTCACAGGGCTGCCGCGGCCGGCGGCGATCAGGCGGCCGCCGGGACCCCCGAGGGTGCTCGCGGCCGAGGCCTGCCCGCCGCGTCAGGGTCGCGCTGCCGCAGGAACGCCGCGCTCCATGACTTCTCCCGCAGGCCCGCCGCGCGCCGGGTCAGCGGGACCGCTGTCAGGGCGCGCACCATCCGGGCGCTGTCGGCCAGCACGCAGGCAGCCAGGCCCATCAGGACAGCCGCCAGCACCGCAGTGGTGACGACCGGGAGGTTGCCCGAGCCGAGGAGAAGGTGCCCGACGACGAACCAGGCGAGGACGGTCACGGCGAGCGCCGGACCCCGCATGCTGGGCACGGTCACCGCCTCCCCGCTGTCGCGGGCCGTTCTACCGGCCCGCCCGGGCGAACTCTGCTGCCCCTCAGCGTACGTCAGCCAGCTCGGCGACGCCGGTGAGCAAACGGTCGACCTCGGAACGGTCGTTGTAGTGGACGAGGCCCGCGCGGACGGCACCACCGGAATCGCGGATACCAAGCGCCCCGGTGAGCTCCCATGCATAGTTGTGCCCGTTCCAGACGTTCACCCTGCGCCCGGCCAGGTAGGCCGCCACGTCGGCCGGGGTATGGCCCGCCACGTTGAAGTACGCGGTGGCGGTCCGGCTGGGGGCTTTCCCGTACAGGGTCACGTGCTCCATCGCCTCCAGGCCGCCGAGCAGGTCCGTGAACAGCCGCCCCTCGTACTCCTGGACCGCCGTCATTGAGTCGAGTATCCGCGCGCGGCGGGTGCCGTAGTGCTCGCCGCCCAGGCTGGCGAGGTGGTCCACGGCGGCCGTCACCCCGGCCAGGTCGGCGTAGGCGGGCGTGCCCAGCTCGAAGCGTTCCGGCACCGCGTCGGGCGAGGAGGCGAGCTTGTCCGGGTGGAGCGTCTCCAGCAGCGCCGGGTCGGCGATCACGGCGCCGATGTGCGGCCCGGACCACTTGTAGGCGCTCGTCGCGTAGAAGTCGGCGCCCAGCGTGCGGACGTCGACGGGCGTGTGCGGGGTGGCGTGCACCCCGTCGATGTAGGTCAGCGCATCCACGCTGTGAGCCGCCCGGGAGATCGCCGCCACGTGCGGGCGCGTACCGAGGATGTTGCTCGCCGCCGTCACCGCGACCAGCCGCGTCCGGTCGGACAGCAGTGAGTCGTACTGGGCGGCGGGAAGCTCACCCGTCGATATGTCGACATCAGCCCAGAGCACGGTGACCCCGGCCCGGGCGGCGGCCTGGATCCACGGCCGGACGTTCGCGTCGTGGTCCAGCCGGGAGACCACGACCTCGTCGCCGGGTCGCCAGGTGGCCGCCAGGGCGCCCGCGAGGCGGTAGGTCAGCGTGGTCATGTTCGGGCCGAGGATGACCCCGTCCGGGACACCGCCCACCAGGTCGGCGACCGCCTGGCGGCAGCCGGTGGTGATCGCGCTGGCCCGGTGGCTGGCCGGGAAGGCACCGCCAGCGTTGCCGATCCCAGCCCGGGCCGCGGCCGCCACGGTGTCGATGACCACCTCCGGCACCTGCGTACCAGCCGCCCCGTCCAGGTAGGCGTATCCGTCGCGCAGCGCCGGATAGGCGGCCCGTACCGCTTCTACATCGAATGTCACGCTGCCCATGCTTGCACTGCCGACCGGGACGCGCTCAGGCCGGCCAGCCCGGATCCCGCCCGAACAGGTGCAGCATCGTCTCCCACACGTCGCCCTGCACCGGCGCCGCCACGAGCAGGCCCGCGGCCTCGGGCGGCCGCAGCTGCGGCGTTCCTGCCCACCAGCCCTCGAACACAAGCTCCGGGTCGGCGGGCCGGTAATCGGTGCCGAGGGACCGGGCCAGGTCCCAGGCGTGCACGTTCCACTCGGCGCAGGCCACCCCCGCCATTGCGCCGACGGTCACGACCGTGCCGCGGTAGCGGTGGTGCGGGAAGTCCCAGAGCGGCGGCACCCGGGCCGCATAGGCCCGGGCCGACGCGGCGAAGGCAGCGATGTGCTCGGCCGGCGGCACGTCCGGCAGCTCAGCGAGCTCGGCCGCGTTCTGCCGTTCCAGTTTCCGCGCCAGCGTCGCGGCGGGAAACCCGGTCGCCATCAGGCGGGCCAGGCGGCTGGCGGGCGCTTCGTCCAGGTACTCGTGATAGTCGTCGGCCAGGCACCGCAGGTGCCCGGCGACGTCGGTCGCCCGCCAGTCCCCGCACGGTGTCGGTGCGGCCCAGAGCCCGCCGGTGAACCGGGTGGCCAGCTCACAGATGACAGTGACGCTGTCCCGGTAGGCGGCCGTGGCCGTGCCGGGCGACCAACCGGTCATCGGTCGCCGGCGGCTTCGGCACGCTTCACGGTTCCTCCTCGGCCGGTAACCGGCAGCCCCGGCGCGCGAAGCGACCGGGGCGAGACAGCGTGCCAGAGTTACCTCGCACAGACAAGCGGCCATCGCGATAAGCGGCGCGCGCATCCACCATGACACACCACCCGGCCATCAGGCGGGGCACTGGGCGGGACATCTCCCGGCCACCCGCAACAGCCGGAGCAAGCATGGCCCGGCGCGCCACCGGTCCACCTTGACGCACTGGCCCGGCCCGGAGCGCGTACGCTATGCACTGGCCGGGCCCTGCGCCACCGCGCCCCGGGCCCATAGCGGAATCGCAGCAGAAGGGAACCGGGGAACGGCATGCCGTTGAGGAAGCGTCCGCAGGCCAGCAACGAGGCGCTGGAGAAGCACGCGGCAGACGTCGAGCTCGCCGGGAAGTTCGACGACCTGCTGACCGCGGCCCGCCAGGCCGAGCTGGAACTGCGCGAAGCCGATGCCCGCCACGCCCCGCTGATCGAGCGCCGGCGGCTGGCCATCAACCTCGATTCGGCGCTGACCGCAGTCATGCGCGCGGCCTACGCCGCGCAGCGGGCGGAGATCGGCGCACTCGGCTACGACGACCGGATCTTCCGGCGCAAGGCGATGGCGCGGCCCGAGGTACACGCCCTCACGGCCGAGGCCGGGCGGCTGCTGACGCTGCGGGAGAGTCACCGGCTCAACGGCATCCCGCCGGCGCCGCTCGAGCCCGCCGTTTAGCCAGCACGGATAGCCAGCACGGATAGCCAGCACGGATAGGCGGCGCAGACAGCCAGCCAAGCTGGCCTGCGGCTGTGCACCGCCGCGGCCTGCCGCTCGCTGCCGGTCCCCGGCCGCCGCGGCCGGCGGCTCATCCGGATGGCGGGCGCAGTCGGCCATCCGGCGCCGTCACAGTCACAACCTGCCGGACGACTGCATCAACGGACCGCGGCGCGGCTCCGTATTTCAGGACGGCACCCTTGTAGGCCGGCTGGCACCGCACGGGCGGGTCATAACGTCACCGCCCGGCGACACGCGCGCCGACCTGGGACTGTTCCCGACGCGGCCCGGACGGCCCGGCCCGGTCCTACAGTCGTACCGGCAAGACGGAGCAGTTGCCTCGCTAACAGAACAGAGCAGGAGTCGGTCGCTAGCCGCTGGCGGGACCCCTCCCCAGCGACCGGCGCGAGACAGCCGGCTAACTGGGGACGGCAGCCGCCAACCTGCGGTACCCCCGCCGCGTCTAACTATCGAACCCTGGGGGCCCGGGGGACGTTTAACGAGGTACCAGCGGGCAGTCAAAATGAGGCCCCCGGCCGGCTCGCTGACCGCGGTCCACGAGCCGGCGGCGAGACGTCACGGCCTGCCCGGTGGATCCCGGTCGGCCGCGGGGCCGGGGCGGGACGATTGGACCAGACCAATTCGGCCGTGTCTCTTGCGCGCTGGGACACCCCGGAGCAAAGCTGGTCTAGAGCAGTTGGTCTAGGCCACTGACACCGGCGAGATGGCCCCCAGCCACCCCGCCGGTCCGGCGGAGGGCCTCCTGGCCGGCCACCGGGAGTGCCACGAGGCGTAGTCATAAAATGTCATAGCGGATAGTCCGCCGGAAGCTACAAAAAGGTTCCGGTAATACGGTCAGAATGAGCCATGTTGCAGCTTGCACTGGCTGCGGCACACTAAGATGTGATCCAGAACACGAACAATAAGAAGCTCGCGAGGAGGCACGACATGTGCCAACACACGCCGCAGTGTCCGGAGGCGTCAGCGCCGGACCGGGAGGCGGCCCGAACACTGGCCAGCCACCCCGACCAGGGCTGGAGTCTGCTCTGCAACGGGATTGTTATTTTTGAAGACACGGGCGAACTGCTACCCGGCGGGGCGACGATTGCCCCGCACAGGCCGACTGACCTGGTATTTCACTCGACTGTGACCGGATCCCAGCCTTCGCACGCGCCCGCTGCGTAATACCGCGCAGAGGATTCTTGCAGCCAATAGCGAAACGACGCTAAAAAATTCTGCGTCAGGGACGGGCTACCCGTTCCGGGGGATGATTACAGAACGGCAACGCACGACAAAGCGTCAACGTTCAAATCGTTATCAAGCGGTGAATCCCGCGCACCGTCGCTCTTTACAGGCGGTTGCAGCCGCTCTTTAGGCGGCTCACCATACGGGCGCCTGGATGGCTCCGCCGCGGCGTCAGCGCTCCGGCGGCACGACGTCAGTCAGCCAGCCCGTGATGGCATCCTTTATGGCCGCCGGATTCCGGGACAGCGTATGCGTCTCGCCTTTCAGGACGACGACCCGGATCAGATCGCCGGCATCGGGGATCCCGAACAGATCGCGGTCCCCGTTCACAACGAGCACGCTCACGCCGTCGCTGGCGGCCATCCGCAACTCGGCCTCCCGCGTGGGTGAGGAGCCGGTTCCGGCCAGTTCGCCTCGGCGCCGCGCCGGGGGCCGGAGCGGGAACGCCAGCGCGATCACTCCCCTGGCTTGTACGGCCGCCGCGGTGCGGCAGGCCACCCGGGCGCCGTTGCTGCGGCCGCCGACAATCAGCGGGATACCAGAGCCCAGCATCGGCCGCGGGCCGCCGCGGAGCGCGGCGATGACATCGCACCACGCTTCGTCCTGCCGGGCGGCCGAACCGGGAGCCCGGGCGCCTTTGACCCGGTAGGGCTGGGTGACCAGCGCCACGGCGCCGCCGGCCCTCAGGGCGGCATCCCGGGCGGCGAGCAGGTCGGGCGCGCTGACCGAGCCACCCGCCCCATGGGTGAGCGCGAGCAGGAAACGCGGGCCTGGGGCGCGGTCAGAACCTGCGCGCCCAAAACCTGGGTGGATGGGCCCGGTGCGGCCAGGCCGGGCCAGGTCGACCAGAGCCCGCCCGGCGCTGGTCCCGACCTCGGTGAGGCTCCGGCCCGTCATTGGGGGGCTCATGAGCGGGCCGGCACTGGCCGCTGCCTGCCTACGGGGCATCCCAGGACCCGCCGGCGGCCGCCGCCGGCCCGTGACCGGTTCCCATCCCTGCGCCTGCCCGCTGACGACCCGTCCCACTGCCCTAGACGTCCAGCAGTTTCTTCAGGAACTCACCGGTATAGCTGCCCTCGACCATCGCCACTTCCTCGGGGGTGCCCGTGGCGATGACCGTCCCGCCGCCGGAACCGCCCTCCGGCCCGAGGTCGACGATCCAGTCCGCCGTCTTGATCACATCGAGGTTGTGCTCGATGACGATGACCGTGTTCCCCGTGTCCACCAGGCGCTGGAGCACGCCGAGCAGCTTGCGGATGTCCTCGAAGTGCAGGCCCGTGGTGGGCTCGTCCAGGACGTAGATCGTCCGCCCGGTGGCCCGCCGTTGCAGCTCCGTAGCCAGCTTGACCCGCTGGGCCTCGCCACCGGACAGCGTGGGCGCGGGCTGGCCCAGCCGGACGTAACCCAGGCCGACGTCCACCAGCGTCTTGAGGTGCCGGTGGATAGCCGGTACCGGCTCGAAGAAGGCAGCCGCCTCCTCGATCGGCATGTCCAGGACCTCGGCGATCGTCCTGTCCTTGTAGTGCACCTGGAGGGTGTCGGTGTTGTACCGGGCACCGTCGCAGACCTCGCACGGCACGTAGACGTCCGGGAGGAACTGCATCTCGATCTTGATGGTGCCATCCCCCGAGCAGGCCTCGCACCGGCCGCCCTTCACGTTGAAGGAGAACCGGCCCGGCTGGTACCCGCGGATCTTGGCCTCGGTGGTCTGCGCGAACAGCTTCCGCACGTGGTCGAAGACACCCGTGTACGTCGCGGGGTTGGACCGCGGGGTGCGGCCGATCGGCCCCTGGTCGACGTGCACGACCTTGTCCAGCTGCTTCATCCCGGTGATCCGGGTGTGCTTGCCCGGGACGGTCCGGGCGCCGTTCAGCTCCTTGGCCAGCGCGTTGTAGAGGATCTCGTTGACCAGAGTCGACTTGCCGGAACCGGACACCCCGGTCACGGCCACCAGGCAGCCCAGCGGGAAGGCGACGTCGACGTTCCGCAGATTGTGCTCGGTCGCGCCCTTGACCACCACTTCGCGGCTCTTCGACGGCACGCGCCGGGCCGACGGCACCGGGATCGAGGCCCGCCCGGACAGGTAGGCGCCAGTCAGTGACCTTTCGTTGGTCACCAGCTCCTGGACCGGCCCGGATACGACCACCCAGCCGCCGTGCTCGCCCGCGCCCGGGCCGATGTCGACCACCCAGTCCGCAGCGCGGATGGTGTCCTCATCGTGCTCCACGACGATCAGCGTGTTCCCCAGGTCACGCAGCCGCAGCAGCGTCTCCAGCAGCCGGTTGTTGTCCCGCTGGTGCAGCCCGATCGACGGCTCGTCGAGCACGTACAGCACGCCGACCAGCCCGGACCCGATCTGGGTGGCCAGCCGGATCCGCTGCGCCTCACCGCCGGCCAGCGTCGCGGACGCCCGGTCCAGGCTCAGGTAATCCAGGCCGACGTCGAGCAGGAACCCGAGCCGGGCGTTGACCTCCTTCAGGATCTGGGCCGCGATCTGCCGGTCCCGGTCGGAAAGATTGAGGTCCAGCATCAGCTTGGCCATCTCACCGATGGGCAGCGCGCAGATGTCCGCGATCGTCCGGTCGTCGATGGTGACGGCCAGCGCGATCGGCTTCAGCCGGCTGCCCTGGCAGGCGGGGCAGGGCACCTCGCGCATGTAGCCGGCGAACTTCTCCCGGCTGGAGTCGCTCTCTGCCTCGGCGTGCCGCCGCTCCACGTAAGGGATCACGCCCTCGAACGCGGTGTAGTACGAGCGCTCCCGGCCGTACCGGTTCCGGTAGCGGACGTGAACCTGCTGGTCGAAGCCGTTGAGCAGGGCGTTGCGGGCGCGGGCCGGCAGCCGCTCCCAGTGGGTGTCCAGGCCGAACCCGAGCCCGTCCCCCAGCGCCTCGACCAGCCGGGCGAAGTAGTCGCTGACGTGCCCGCCGCTCCACGGCGCGAGCGCGCCCTCGTTGAGGGTCTTGACCGGATCCGGGACGATCAGCTCCGGGTCGACCTCCATCTGGGTGCCGAGTCCGGTGCACTGCGGGCAGGCGCCCCACGGCGAGTTGAACGAGAACGAGCGCGGCTCGAGCTCGTCGAAGGAAAGGTCGTCGTACAGGCAGGCCAGGTGCTCGGAGTACATCCGCTCCCGGTGCGGGTCGTTATCCGGCAGGTCGATGAAATCGAGCACGACCACCCCGCCGGACAGGCCCAGGGCGGTCTCCACCGAGTCGGTCAGACGGCGGCGCGCGGTGTCCTTCACCGCGAGCCGGTCCACGATGACCTCGATGTCGTGCTTCTCGTACTTCTTCAGCTTGGGCAGCTCGGAGTCAGTGCCGGAGCCGGTGGCGCTGTCCAGGCGGACGATCTGGCCGTCGACCCGGGCCCGGGAGTAGCCCTTGGTCTGCAGCTCGCGGAGCAGGTCGGCGTACTCGCCCTTGCGGGCGCGCACGACCGGGGCCAGTACCTGGAACCGGGTGCCCTCCGCCAGCTCCAGTACCCGGTCCACGATCTGCTGCGGGCTCTGCCGCGCGATCGGCCGGCCGCATATCGGGCAGTGCGGCTTGCCCACCCGCGCGTACAGCAGCCGCATGTAGTCGTAGATCTCGGTGATCGTCCCGACCGTGGATCGGGGGTTGCGGCTGGCCGCCTTCTGGTCGATCGAGACCGCCGGGGAGAGCCCGTCGATGAAGTCGACGTCGGGCTTGTCCATCTGGCCCAGGAACTGGCGCGCGTAGGCCGACAGGGACTCTACGTAGCGGCGCTGGCCCTCGGCGAAAATCGTATCGAAGGCGAGACTCGACTTACCGGATCCGGACAGCCCGGTGAACACGATCAAGGCATCCCGCGGCAGGTCGATCGAGATGTCCTTGAGGTTGTGCTCACGTGCGCCGCGAACGACAAGTCGGTCAGCCACTGGGCTCTCTGCTCTCTGCTGTGGGTCGGCTTCGGCGGGCTGCTCTGGGGGTCTGGAAGCGCTGTAGGTGCTGGGGCCTGTGTGCAAACGTGCTGGTGGTGGTGCGTCGGCGCAGCTTGCCGGGGTGGATAAGGCGCCCCTACCATGCTAGCCAGGGGGTCCGACAAAACCGGGCCGCTTCCCGAGGTGCCCGGGGAGCCCGCCCGGGCGACCCAGCCCAGCGCCGCCCCGGAGGCCGCGATCTACGCGCCTGCACAACGCGGGCGCCACGGGAACTCTTCCCGGCCTGACCGCCCGGGGCATTGCAGTGGCCCTGCGCCCCGCTAGAGGATCAGGTCACCAAGCCCATACAGCCAAGGAGAATCCGCCATGACCGATCCCTCCCCCAGCACCAGCCCGGCCGCGGCCCCCGGGCCCGGGACGTACCGGCTCGATCCTGCGCAGAGCACGGTCCGGGTCGACGGCAAGGGCATGTTCGGGCTGATCCCGGTGCACGGCACCTTCGCGCTGGTCTCGGGCGACGTGACCATCGCCGAGGATCCGGCCGGGTCCGCGGTACGGGCGACGATCGACGCGGGCAGCTATTCGTCCGGGCTGGCGAAGCGGGACAAGGACGTCATTTCCCCGGGCCTGCTGGACGCGAAGGCCTACCCCGAGATCACGTTCAGCGGCACGGGGGCACGGCCGGCGGGCAGCGGCTGGATCCTGCCCGGCACGGTGACCGCGCACGGTGTGGCGGCCCCGGCCGAGCTGCGCATCGACGAGGTCCGCAGCGGCGACGGCACCGTCCGGTTCCACGCCGTCACCGAGCTCGACCGTACCGAGTTCGGCGTGACGAACAAGAAGGCCATGGTAGGCCGGAAGGTCGCCGTGATCATCGACGCGGCAGCGGTTCCCGCCTGACCGCCCGAGCGCCTGGCCAGCGGCCCGGCAGCCGCGGCAGCCGCCGCTCACCCGGTGACCGCGGCAGCCGCCGCTCACCCGGTGATCAGGGCCACGGCCGTGGTCCCCGAGGCGAAGGCGCCTTCCCCGGCCCGGGCGTAGATGCCGTACATCATCTTGGCCACGTAGACCCAGTCCAGGTGAGGCCGTGGCGGTCGGTGAAATCGGCGATGAAGCCGTCCAGCTCGGCGTTGCGCCGGGCAA